>Ga0210051_1001471_pt1 | contig 23721 bp, 21 predicted proteins | sample CryGey092014_all_FD_185464 | JGI IMG/M metagenome (GOLD analysis project Ga0210051, IMG submission 185464) | Groundwater microbial communities from aquifer - Crystal Geyser CG23_combo_of_CG06-09_8/20/14_all (SPAdes) (version 2) | ecosystem: Environmental > Aquatic > Deep subsurface > Groundwater... | reverse complement strand
CCTCAATCAAAAGCGAACCTGGTATATTCATGGCCAGGATGTGCTTCTTTTGGCGCGTCTCCTCCGGGACGGGCGGTATCCCATTGAAAGAACCGTTGTATTGGCAGGCCCGGATGTCAAACATCCGTGTCACATCGAAACCCGCATGGGTGCACCGTTGAGCCACCTCGCCCAATTCGGAACCATCAACGGCGACCACCGTTTTGTGGTGGGAGGTCTCTTTACCGGTTATCCGGAGCCCGGCAACGGCTATCTCAGTTTCCATGAAACCGCCGTGGCCGTCCTTCCCAATGACAAGAAGGCTGAAAGATTTGCGCTTTTTAAGCCCGGATATCACAAACCGACTTATTCGAGGGCCTTCATATCGCGTCTCAATCCTTCTCCTATGACCGTCGATGGCCGTTACCATGGGGAGGAACGTGCGTGTATCGGATGCGGTTATTGCGCCAACGTCTGCCCTGTGGATATCCTACCACAGTTTGCTTTCAAGACCATCATCATCGGTGAAATGGAAGAAGCCCTGAAACATGGTATTCTGGATTGCGTCGAATGCGGACTGTGTTCCCATGTATGCCCATCCAAAATCGATCTGGCCCAAATACTGAAAACCGCCAGAGCCGATCTTTATAAGGAGATGGTGCACCGATGAGCACTCAAAAGCCGCTATTTAACTCGCTTCGCAAGGCCTTTGATCAAAACGGCTCCTTAAAACGGCTCGCACCCCTGTATGAAGTCCTGGAGTCGATAATTGTGACAAGGCCACGCTTCACCGCCACGGCTCCGGTCGTTCGGGACAGCCTGGATGTCAAACGGTATATGATGCTGGTCATCGTCGCCCTCCTTCCCCACTATGGATTCGGCGTTTACAACGTGGGCTGCCAGGCGCTTTTGGCATCCGGTCATTCTCCGAATTTTCTGCGTGCCGTTTTCATCGGCTTGCAAGCGGTGGTGCCTATCGTGCTGGTGGTCTTTGCGGTGGGATTTACATGGGAAGTTGTGTTTGCCGTCATTCGAAGACATCCCATCTCCGAAGGCGTGCTGGTGACCTGTACGCTCCTACCTTTGACGCTTCCGCCGACAATTCCTCTCTGGCAGGCGGCTTTGGGTATTTCTTTCGGTATCGTGATCGGCAAAGAGATTTTCGGAGGAACGGGACGGAACTTCTTGAATCCGGCGCTCACCGGCCGGACTTTTCTGTATTTCGCTTATCCGGCCCAGATTTCAGGGGATGCGGTCTGGACACTCCTCATCGGCGGCAAAACGGCTGCCGTGGATGCCTTTTCAGGCGCCACACCCTTAGCAATAGCCGGCAGCATGGAGAAGATGCGAGACGTCCATGTGGTGCTTTCCGATGCGGGTTACACCTTGACCAAACTTTTTTTCGGCCTATACCCGGGAAGCATCGGCGGTACCGCCACCTTTTTGTGTGTCATCGGCGCGGGATTTTTGATCCTTCTGGGAATAGCCAACTATCGCATCATCATCGGTTGTATCCTGGGGCTGATGACCACAGCCGGAATCCTCAACATGATTGCCGGTCCGGATTCGATGCCGTATCTTTCCCTGAACCCCCTCTATCATCTTGTCATGGGCGGATCCATGTTCGCATTTGCCTACATGGCCACCGATCCGGTCTCCTCCTGCCACATGCAAGGGGCTCGATGGGTCTTTGGTTTTTTTATCGGGGGCCTTACCGTATTGATACGGGTTTTCAACCCGGCATTTCCGGAAGGGGTGGGACTGGCGGTCCTTTTCATGAATATCTTTGCGCCGCTGTTGGATGAGATCGAAATCAAGATGCGGTTGAAAAGACGGGTGTCCAATGTCTGAGCGGATCCGTTCTCTCCTTTTTGCCGGCCTCCTTTCTTTGGTTTGCAGCGTGTTGCTCACGGCGGCTTCCACAGGATTGCAGGACCTCCAGCAACACAACATGCACATCGAAAAAAATCGCAACATTTTAAAAGCCGTTGGTTTGATTGATACGGGGAAAATCCTTTCGGAAAGCGATATCGAACGGATCTATGACCAAAATATTCGAACATTCTGGGTGACCCCGGAAGGAGACTTGGTGGACGCTCTGAAGCGAAAGGATGCCGATTTGGCCCTTTACGTCCGGCTCGACAACCAAAAGATACAAAACTATGCAGTCCCTGTGGAGTCAAGGGGGTTATGGGGAAAGATCTACGGATATCTGGCCCTCGAAAGCGACGGGGCGACCATCGCCGGATTCACTGTCTTCAAGCACACTGAAACTCCCGGCCTGGGCGGAGAGATCGAAAAGGAATGGTTTCAGAGAAATTGGATCGGGAAAAAGATCATCAACAAAGAAGGTGCATTTGTTTCTGTGAGCATCGTCCGGGGAGCTGCTAAGGATGCGGTTTCCGATGAGAGGCTTCCCCACTATGTTGATGGGATCAGCGGGGCCACATTGACAGGGCGATATCTTTCAGCGGGAATTCGCCAGACTTTGGAAAGCTATGAACCGGTGTCGATCCGTTTCAGAAAGCATATGATATCAAGCGTGAAATAAAGACAAAAGCGAAAACAAGACAAACCGAAGCAAGAATCGAAGTAATCGGATGACCCGAAACCTCATACCGCTTTTCCGCAGGAGTCAATCCTTCAAGGCCATTGTCCGCGCCTTGTGGGAAGCCAACCCCATTTCCAAGCAGATTCTGGGGATCTGCTCGACTCTGGCCGTAACCGTGCAAATGAAGACCGCTCTGGTCATGAGCATCTCGCTGACGTTGGTGGTGGCATTTTCCAGCCTCGTCATTTCCCTGATGCGGCACACAATTCCCCGAAACATCCGAATCATGGTGGAAGTCAGCGTGATCGCGACTCTGGTGATTCTAGCTGATGAATTCCTGAAAGCCTTTATGTATGATATCAGCCGCCAGTTGTCGGTTTTCGTCGGGTTGATAATCACCAATTGCATCGTGCTGGGTCGCGCGGAGGGGTATGCCCTCTCCAATCCGCCCTGGAACTCCTTTGTGGACGGTATGGCAAATGGCCTCGGATACGGCTCGGTGCTGGTCGGTGTCGCATTCTTGAGGGAATTGCTGGGAGCCGGGGCGCTGTTCGGATATCCGGTCATCCCCGCTTTTTTCTATGAGGCAGGGTACATGAACAATGGATTGATGCGGCTTGCCCCCGGGGCTTTCATCATTATCGGGCTGTTCGTATGGCTGGAGCATACGTTGCTTTCAAAGAAAAAGGTGAGATAACCGCTTCCGAAAATCGGAAAAGACAGGGTTTTGTAATTCATGGAAAATCTGATCAGCATTGCCGTCAATTCGATTTTTGTGGGTAACATCCTCCTGGCTTATTTCTTAGGGATGTGCTCCTTTCTGGCAATTTCCAAGAACATGAAGACCGCCGCCGGGCTGGGCGTTGCGGTTGTTTTCGTGCTGACCGTCACCACGCCGGTCAACTGGTTCATCTATAACCATCTGCTTGCGCCGGGTGCCCTCGCCTGGGCAGGGTTTCCCGAGGTGAATTTGAGCTACCTGAAGCTGGTTCTTTTTATCGCCACCATTGCCGTCATCGTGCAGGCTTTGGAAATGGTCATCGATCGGTATTCCCCGGCCCTGTATGCTTCTCTCGGGGTTTTCCTCCCCCTGATCACCGTCAACTGCGCCATCCTGGGCGTTTCTCTGTTTATGGTGGAGCGTGCCTATTCATTCGCCGAAACGGTTGTCTATGGTGCCGCCTCAGGTCTCGGGTGGGCGTTGGCCATCATTGCCATGTCGGCCATTCAAAAGAAACTCCGTTACGCCGATGTGCCGACGGGGTTAAAGGGTTTTGGCATCAACATGATCACCACCGGTTTGATGGCCATCGGTTTCATGTTGTTTGCGGGAATTTCGTTTTAGCGGAGAAGGTGAGCCGTGTTGGAGACCTGGGTAACAGCAGTGACGGTTTTTGCCGGCGTCATCGGATTGATGGTCATCGCCCTTCTATTGGTGGAGGCAAAAGTCGTTATCAAGGGGGACCGTACCATCGTCATCAATGAAGATCCGGCCAAAAGCATTCAAACCCCTATGGGCACAACCCTCCTTTCGGCATTGACCCAAAATGGCGTTTTGCTCCCGTCGGCCTGCGGCGGCAAAGGAAGTTGTGGTCTGTGCAAATGCCGGGTGGAAGCCGGGGGAAGGGATATCCTTCCCACTGAACTGGCTCACCTGAACCGGGAGGAAAAACAGAAGGGCATCCGTCTGGCATGCCAGCTCAAAGTCAAAGAAGATATGAAGATCCGCATCCCGCAGGAGATCTTCAATATCAAGAAATACAGCGCCATCGTGGTTTCCAACGAGAATTTGGCTTCTTTCATCAAGGAATTGAGGCTGAAGCTTGAAGGCAATGAGAGGATGGATTTTAAAACCGGCGCCTATGTTCAGATCGATATTCCCGAATATGAACGGTCCTACCGGGAGATCCACGTGGGGGAAACTTATAAAAAGGTGTGGGACCGTTTCGATTTCTGGGGGCTTAAGGCAAAGGCCGAGGAACCGATTTTTCGCGCCTATTCTCTGGCCAATACCCCGGAGGAGGCGGAGCTGATGTTTACTATCCGAATCGCCACGCCGCCGCCCGGCAAAATAGACATCCTCCCCGGGATCGCATCTTCCTATCTTTTTACGTTGGAACCCGGAGATCAAGTGACTCTCAGCGGGCCTTATGGCGATTTTTTTATCAAAGACACCCGGCGGGAGATGTGTTTCATCGGGGGTGGGGCCGGTATGGCACCGCTGAGGGCCCATATTTTTCATCAGCTTCTCACGGTGAGGACAGAGCGCAAGATGTCATTCTGGTATGGCGCCCGTTCAAAAAAGGAGCTGTTTTACGAAGATGAGTTTCGGGAGTTGGCGAAGCATTACTCGAATTTTAAATTCGTCGTCTCACTTTCTGAACCCGAACCCGAGGATCGCTGGGAGGGCCCGACGGGCTACATCCACCAGACGGCATACGAGCAATATTTGAAAAATCACCCGGATCCCACCGAAATCGAATTTTACCTCTGCGGGCCACCTCCGATGCTCAAGGCGGTCCGGGAAATGCTCGACACTATCGGGGTGGAGCAGGAAATGATTGCCTTCGATGATTTCGGAGTATGAAGAAGCTAAAAGCCAAACTTTTCCGAAGGGCGTCTTTCCGGCACATAGCGGTGTTCGATCTTTCCCTCATTCCACTCCTTTGAAACGTACAGGTTGCAATAGCAACTCCCGTACTCCTGAACGTCCGCTTCCCGGCACACGCAGGGGCAAATGATGTCCTTGTTTTTTTTCTCCGGAGGTCAACCAGCAAGGACAGCCCATATAACCATAGCGGTCTTTGTTTTTTGGCCATGGCCAAAACCGCCTGCCTTTCCACCGGTAATAACCGATGGAGCGGTTCTTTGGGGCCCGGTTTTTTGTTCTCAAGGGTTAACTCTCGTTTCCAACGGTTGCACCACCGAGTGACCCTACGGCGCTGGATCGCCCACATCAGGATGCTTCTGAAAAACGGAAAGATCACAAAAGACAGGATCGCCCTTTTGGATCAATGGCAGTATACCGGGTTCAATATCTATTGCGGCCAAAGGATCCTTCCCTGGTAAAAGACGTCCATGGAAAACCTGGCCCTATACATCATCCGGGCATCCTTCTCCCAGGAGCGGATGACCTATGTTCCGGAAGCCGGATCGGTGCTCTATCAGTCCAAGGACGGGCGAAATACCCGCTTGTTTGATGCCCTAGAGTGGTCCCGCCGAAGAACGGCGGGATGTAAGCACTCTCTGCCATGACCAGCCATATCCCCGATAAGGGCGAACAGATGGTGCGCTACTATGGACATTATAGCAACGCCTCCCGCTGCAGACGCAAATAAACCGGCCGGTGCTGCCCCGTCGGCCTATGCCCAAATCGGCACAGATAAGGGTCTGTTGCTGATGAAAATCGGTTTGACAGCGCAGTAAACTTCGGATAACTAAAAAAAACATACACCAAATCACTTGTGTGTTCCCATATCTTGGGGGAAAATGCCAGCAAAACACAATTCGGACTCACGCTTAATCCGTTTGGGAAAAAGCGACTTCTTATCATTTCATTTTTATTCAAACATGTCTGCATGAGACCCGGTTCTCACCAGGCAAAGCGCACTGCCCTCAATGCGGTAGATCAATAACCAGTCCCCCTCAATATGGCACTCCCGACAATCCTTAAGCGTTCCCTTAAGGGCATGATCTTTGTTGCGAGCCGGTAGTTCTTCAGCCGCGGCCAGAGATTCAATAATCGATTTTAGTTTATTGAGGTTTTTACCGCGTTTAATCAGGCGCTTTACATCTTTCTTGAACTGGGTATCCCGTCTGATGGAGCGCATGACTTCAGATGCCCAGGTCCTTAAAAAGTTCTTCCGTAGTGGAAAACCTGCGGCCTCTCCCTGTTCGCGAGTTCCTGATGGCCTTCATGGTTTTCTTATTTGGCACCTGTAATTCAAAAGGCAGGCCCCTTTGAGCCACCACCTGCCGGTAAAACAGTTCCACCGAATTAGAAATCGATAGTCCCATTTCCTTAAGTATGGATTCCGCCTCTCTTTTGACCTTTGGTTCAATCAAGGCCCGGGCGGTAGCTGTTTTGGTTGTTCCCATGGGTTCGCCTCCTCTTCTCAACTCAACGGTTATGGTCCACCACAGGTTTATCAGAAACGGGCAGGTCGGATGATGTTCTTTTATAGCATATTATATGCTATCAAGATTGTCTGTCAAGACCCTAAATTCGATAGCCCGTTTAATTTTCCATATCGAAATTAGTAAGGGTTCTCCACCCCAGGCAAATCCCGGCGAGGAAGGAGAAGCCTTCAACAAAAGGGTTGATATGGCCATGTATGAGGCCAAAACGCGCGGAGGGAACTGCACCGTGAAAACCGAACGCTCCATCGGAACAGTCGTCTAACCCTCCATTCTTTGAACCCCATCCGCGAGCCCCGAGTCGTTCACTCCCTTTTTTGGGGGGGGTTCCTCCTCCCTATTCCAACGCCACTTATTGGTCGAAAAAGCCAGGACCGATGAGATTATCCCCTGCATGCTCGAATCGGAGATAACCGATGTTCAGTTCCGAAAGAATTTGGTCTCGTCTGATCCAAAAGATTTACCCGGTTGAATTTCCCGAAGGGAACCCTATTCAACCGGGTAAATGAGGTCGATCCCCTGACCTGCCCCAAGTGCCGGGGGAAAATGCGGGTGATCGCATTTATTGAAGATCCACATGTGGTTAAAAAAATACTCAGACACCTGAACTTATGGGAATCCAAACGGCCGCCAAGGCCTGTGGCGCATGCCCCGCCGAGGATTGAATTCCCGACATACCTGCCTGTGCGTCGCACGCAGACAGGCGACGACATCACTCAGCCTTCCGCCGAGGATTATGTCGCCGACCCGGTTTATCCCATGGAGACGTACTTTTAAAAAGCCAGCCGGTGCTGACCCGTCGGCCTATGCCCAAATCGGCATAGATATCGACCTGTTGCTGATAAAAATCGGTTTGACAGCGCAATAAACTTCGGATAACTGAAAGAACATACACTAAATCACTTGTGTGTTCCCATATCCTGGTGGGAAGATGCCGGCAAAACACAATTTGGACTCACGCTTAATCCGCCTAAATAAAAGCGACTTCTTATTAAAAAATCAAAAAAGTCCTTCCCTCGTCATTCCGGTGCAATTTGGCCAATGATACGGAAGATCACATGCTGAAGCGGCTCGTGTTCCATGGGTCTCCTCTGCTGTTTCCCTAAACATTACTTGAAAAGGCCCCATTGGCAAACGGAAAAATATCAAGTAGAAATAGGTAGTTCAGGGGGAAGGTTGTTTACTTTGAGTTTGGGGGGCTAAGCCCCGAACCGCCCCTTGAAGAACAGGTGTCGCCAGCCACAAACTTCTTCTCGAGCAGGTTGAAACAATGAGTGTACTTACGGTGAATATGGTCATGGGAGGTGAAGCCGGGCAAGGTTTGGTAACGGTTGGGCAGCTCCTTGCCAAGAGCCTGGTCCGAAGCGGCTATGAGATTCTGGTGACCCAGAGCTACATGTCACGCATTCGGGGAGGCCACAATACCTTTACCATTCGCGTCGGCCTGGACCCGATTCATGCGCCGCAGGAAGCAGTGCATCTGCTGGTGGCGTTCAACCAGGAGACCATCGAGCTGCATCGGGAGGAACTGGCTCCCGATGCCATTGTGGTGGCGGATGTCTCTTTGGGTTGCGAAGGGCATGCCTGCCTTGGGGTTCCTTTCCAGCAGTTGGGGCAGGCCCGCTACCACAATGTGGCGGCCCTGGGAGTGGTTGGGGCTCTTCTGGGTTTGGAACAGGGGGTGCTCTTCGGTGCCGTGGAATGGCTTTTTGGGAAGAAGAAGCCGGGGAAGAGGCCCGGCAGAATGGAGAGGTTCTGGACGCAGCCTACCGCTGGTGTATGGACCAATCCCGAACGACACTCCGACTCCCGTCGGCCGGGAAACGGCCACAACGGCTCATGATGAACGGAAACGAAGCCATCGCCCTGGGGGCCCTTTCCGCCGGGGTCAAATTTTGTGCCTTCTATCCCATGACCCCTTCCACATCGATCCCGTTGACTCTGGTGAGTCAGGCCCAAAAGATGGGGATCGTCGTGGAACAAGCCGAGGATGAAATCGCCGCCATCAACATGGCCATCGGCGCTTCCTTTGCCGGAGCGCCCAGCATGGTGGCGACTTCGGGCGGTGGATTCGCCCTCATGGTTGAGGGGGTGAGTCTGGCCGCCATGACCGAGACGCCCATTGTGGTGGTGGTGGCGCAGCGCCCCGGCCCGGCCACGGGGCTTCCCACTCGAACCGAGCAGGCGGACCTGGAATTTGTCCTTCATGCCGGTCATGGGGAATGTCCTCGGGCGGTCCTGGCGCCAGGAACGGTAAAGGAGTGCTTTCATCTCACCCGAAAAGCCTTCGAGTGGGCGGAACACTACCAGGGACCGATCTTTCTTCTAACCGACCAGTTTCTAGCGGATTCCTATCGCGCTGTGGCCCCTTTCCCACTGGAGGATCTCCCCCCCGTGAAGGCCGGTTGGGATGGGACACCCGTGACGTTGCCGTATCGGCGATACGCCATTACGGAGGACGGCGTCTCACCGCGCCTGCTTCCCGGGATGAGTGAGCATTTGGTGGTGGCGGACAGCGACGAGCACACGGAAGAGGGTCACCTCACCGAGGATCTTGAGGTGCGCAAACGAATGGCCGAAAAGCGGCTCCGGAAGTCCCGCGGACTCTGGAACGAGGTGATTCCTCCGGAATACATCGGGGAAGACCAACCGGAGATCCTGCTCATCACCTGGGGCTCCTCCAAGGGGCCGTTGCTGGAAGCAGCGGAAACTCTGCGACGGAAGGGAAAAAGGGCTGCAGTCCTGTTTTTCGGTCAGGTCTGGCCTCTCGTGCCCCATCAGTTTATGACGCGGCTGGATGCAGCCCAACAGGTGGTCTGTGTGGAAGGGAATGCCTTCGGCCAACTGGCGCGGCTGATCCGCAGGGAATCGGGATTTCACATCCGGCGGTTGGTCCTCCGCTACGACGGACTACCCATGACCCCCGAATACATTCTCCGTGAACTATCGTGAGGATCCTATAGTAACACTCTAAAGGAACTCCTGGGAAGCGAGAAGAACCTATGGTGAACACGAAATCGCAAACACACGTGGAAACGGCATGGTGCCCGGGATGCGGGAACCACTCCATTTTGGAGGCTGTGAAACAAGCCCTTGCGGCTTGTCATCTGGGACCCCAGGATGTCCTTTTCGTCTCGGGGATCGGCCAGGCGGCAAAGGCTCCTCACTATCTGGATGCCAATGTTTTCAACGGCCTTCACGGGAGGGCCCTGCCGGTTGCGACCGGTGCAAAGCTGGCCAATCCCAAACAGGTGGTCCTTGTGGAAAGCGGGGACGGCTGCACCTATGGGGAAGGAGGCAATCACTTCCTGGCAGCCATTCGAAGGAACATCAACACCACCCTCCTCGTTCATAACAACCAAGTCTACGGGCTCACCAAGGGTCAGGCAAGCCCGACCTCCGGGGAAGGATTCGTCACAAAGGCTCAGCCGGAAGGCGTCTTCTCGGAACCCTTCAATCCGATCGCGGTGGCAGTGGCTCTACGAGCGGGTTTCGTGGCCCGATCCTTCTCGGGCAAAGTCGATCATGTGGCCGAGATGATTCAGAAAGCCGTCGAACATAGAGGATTTGCTCTTGTGGACATTCTACAACCGTGTGTGTCGTTCAACAAAGTGAACACGTTCGCCTGGTACAGGCAGCGTTGCACCCCCCTTCCAGGCGACTACGATCCGAGTGACTGGGAGATGGCCATGAAGAAAGCCATGGAATGGGGAGATCGCATTCCCATCGGGGTGATCTACCGGAATGACCGAATGGCCTTTGAAGATCACTTTCCGTTTCTTGGAAGAGAGCCTCTAGGCCACCGAGGTGTAGACACGGTCCGGCTGCGGGAGTTCATGATGGGTCTGGCCTGAAGTGGCGAGAATCGAATGGAGCAATGGGAGAAGGGGGAAACGATGGACACGAAATCTTTTGATGCGTTGATTCCCAAGGATATGGCCGAAAAGGCCGGCGCCATGCGAGCAATATCTGAAAGACCACCCGGATCCCGCTGAAATCGAATTTTACCTCTGCGGGCCGCCTCCGATGCTCAAGGCGGTCCGGGAAATGCTCGACACTATCGGGGTGGGGCAGGAAATGATCGCCTTCGACGATTTCGGAGTATGAAGAAGCTAAAAGCCGAACTTTTCCGGTGGGCGTCTTTCCGGCACATAGCGGTGTTCGATCTTTCCCTCATTCCACTCCTTTGAAACGTAAAGGTTGCAGAAGCAACTCCCGTACTCCCGGACGTCCGGTTCCCGGTACACGCAAGGGCAAATGATGTCCTTGTCTTTTTCTTTGTCTCCGGAGGCCAACCGGCAAGGACAGCCCATATAACCATAGCGGTCCTTGTTAATCAAAAGGGCTTTGAGGAGTTCGAAAACCGTTTCCCGTTTCCTGTTGAAAAAATACCCATTTTTCTCCTGGATTTCCTTAAGGATATGATACAGTTTTTGGACGTCCATCACAGACCCAGCGCCTCCTTAATTTCCTTTTCCTTATATCCGACGATCACCTTGTCGCCGATGATGATGGTGGGGAAGGAACAACTGGGATTGATCTTTTTCACATCCTCCAGGATGGCTTTCCGCTCATCTCCCTGCAAGAGGTCCACCTCCACCATCTGATATTCGACGGTACAGTCATCCAGCAGTTTTTTTGTGGATTTACAATGGCTGCAGGTGCTCAGGGCAAATAGCTTCACCTTAGGGTTCTTCATGGTTGTTTTCCTTCCTGTTTTAAATGCATTTTATTGACTTCGAGCAGACCCGGGGAGTTCAGATCCCTGGCCAAAAAATTTGGGTAAGCAAACCGATATAGATTATGCCATAAGCTTGAGGGCCTTTCTTTACAAGCCCGTGTTTTGGTTTTTTCCTCACACGCCTTTAAAAGTCTGAAATCAAGGATTCTGGGAAACGAAAAAACGCCGTTACGGTTCGCTTGATCCGGGCTCCTTGTGAGAGTTTAAAATATTCCTGAGGGCTTCTGGGGTCTCGATAGGTAACGAACAAGTCTGATCTTTGCAGAAATAGACCATTGGTTTTTCGTCTTCAAGAGGGATGTTGGGGATAAAAGGAAGCCATTTCGCCCATTGCATCCGACTGGTCTGGCTGTCTATAACAATTAGAGTCTTCCCCGGATGATAGAGGGCATGAGCGACTTCAAGCATTCGCAGCGTTACCGGATCTTTCGGATTTCCTGCAACAATGACCTGAAAGGATCCCCCCAGAAGGTATTCTGCGGCCATCAGCATCAACGGTGCGGCGATAGGGCTTTGACGCATGGTCGGGACCACAGATTGAACGGTGGCTTCGGCTGCTTCAAGAAACGCGTTATTTTGGGTAAACCGGTAGAGCCGAAACAGCGCCAGTGCCGCCGTGGAAGCCGCCGATGGGATGACCCCGTCATGAATTTCTTTGATTCGGGTGGTGCGTTCCTGTTCCGATACCGGGTTCATGAAAAAGCCCCCATGCTCTCGATCAAAAAAGATATCGATCAGAATTTGGGCAAGGGTTGAGGCCCGGTGAAGCCATTGGATATCAAAGTCGGCTTCGTAGGTATCGAGCAGCCCTTGGATATAGGCGGCATAATCTTCCGCCATACCGGGAATTTTACGTTCTCCTTCCCGCCAAATTCGGAAAAGACGCTTCTCTTTTTCATCGTAAAGATATTTCCAAATAAATTCCGCCGCTTCCTTTGCCCGGGATAAATAGGATGCCTTCTTGAACACCTGATACGACAAGGCCCAGGCGGAAATCATGAGCCCGTTCCATGCCGTGATGATCTTGTCGTCGAGATGGGGTCTGGGCCGTCGATCTCTTTCCTCCAAGAGGCGGTTTCGGGCTGCATCAAGAATCACCGTAACCGATTCTTCCGGGATCTGAAACCGCTGTGAGGTTTCTTTAGGGGTATGGGCTTGAAAGAGGATATTTTTTCCGAAAAACTCTCCGTGGGGATCTTCAAGGGCATTTCCGGCAGGCAGGACACCATAGTGGTACGAAAAAAGCGCCGCCTCTTTCTCGCCGAGTACTTCAACAATTTCGGGCAGAGTCCACACGTAGAACGCTCCTTCCCGCTTTTCGACAGATTCGGTGGATCCTTTCCCATTTTTTGTAGTATGTGGGAGGCTGTCGGCATCCTGGGCGCTGTAAAATCCGCCCTTCGGATATGTCATTTCTCGATCAACCCAGGCGAGGGTTTCCTCGGCGATTTTTTTGAAAAATGAGTTTTGGGTGATTTGAAACGCCGTAAGATAGTTGAGAACCAGTTGAGCATTGTCGTAAAGCATCTTTTCAAAATGGGGGATGCGCCACCGGCTGTCGGTGGCATACCGATGAAATCCTCCCCCTAACGAATCGTAAATCCCACCTTCGGCCATGCTTTTCAGGGTATGAAGGGCCATATCCAGCGCCTGTTGACCCTCCTGGGATCCGCCGCTTCCCTTTTGCGAAGCCCTGTTAAAAAAATAGAACAGAAACGCCTGGATGGGCGGGGAGGGAAATTTTGGGGCCGGGGAAAAGCCTCCCCATGCCGGATCATACCGCTTTTCTAAAGCCTGGTAAGCTTCCTCCAAAAGATGCGCTTCCATGGGGGAAGTCGTCTTATCCCCAACCAGGTGCTTCCGGATCAGGGTGTCGAGTTCATCGGCAGAGTTTAATATCTTTTTCCGTTGACTCGGGTCTTTCCAGGCTTTTGCCAGGAGCTCAAGGATGTCCTGCCAGGAGGTGATACCGGGCCGGCGTTTGGGCGGAAAATAAGTACCCCCATAAAACGGTTTCAGGTCGGGGGTTAAAAAAACGTTCAGGGGCCATCCGGCGGATCCACGGATCGCTGATACCGCCGTGATATAAATCTGGTCCAGATCCGGTCGTTCTTCCCGATCCAGCTTGATGCAGACGAAATGATTGTTCATAAGATGGGCGATCTCGGAATCGCTGAACGATTCCCGCTCCATGACGTGGCACCAGTGGCACGTCGAGTACCCGATGGAAAGCAGGATAGGCCTGTCTTCCGTTTTAGCCCGCATCAAAGCTTCCGGCGACCAGGGGTACCAGTCCACAGGATTGTAAGCGTGCTGGAGCAGGTAAGGGCTCTTTTCGTGAATCAGGTGATTCGGCTGATTCTCTTTATTTTGTTGCATTTCGGTCATCAAAAAAATCCCTTGCACTGTTCAAGCGGCATGGGGTCCGATCATGGATCGAGTTTTTCCAGTTCCTTCATCAGGACCCCGAAATCCGGTCTCTGATTGATATCGTGTACGTCAATATACCGTATGATTCCCTTTTTATCGATGACGAAGAGGGCCCGTTCGCTGGTTCCGTCTGTGCGCAAAACTCCGTATCGATCGGCCGTCGCCCCATGAGGCCAGAAGTCGGAAAGGACCTCAAACCAAAGCTCTCCCATCTGTTGGGTCCAGGCAAAAAGAGTAGGCGCGTTGTCCACCGTAATCCCTAAGAGTATGGAGTTGTGCATTTCGAAGAGGTCCTTGACGATATTATATCCGGGCCACTGATCCGAGCATACCGGGGTCCAAGCGGCCGGAACAAAGGAAAGCACGACATTTTTAAATCCTTTAAAAGAACTGAGGGATATCCGTTTCCGGTGAAGGTTGGCGAGGGTGAAATCCGGGGCCGTATCCCCTACCCTGACTTTCAGGACGCTGTCCACGGGTTTGAGTTTACCGGGATTGAAAATCGTATCTTTAAAAGCTTCGGACGTGGCAAATGAAACTCCGGATAAAAGGAGCAACAGGAAAGGGAAAAACGCCAGGGTGAATAATCGTTTCATGGGGTACCTCCTTTTCGGATACCGGCTGCCTGGAGGAGCTGGTTCAAGAATTTTTCAGGGCTTTCGAATCCGCCGAGCTTGGAAAAAAAGACCGTATGAGTTCTATCCGTATTTTTCCTAACGCCTATAAAGTAAGGGGTTCTGACTTCGCCGATCTTTTTATGGATGGAAAAATCCCCGTCTTCAAAAAGAGGAAAGGGGACCTGATACTTTTTGCGAAACACTTCCACCTCGGCGGTGCTGTTTCCAGCCCCGATTCCGATAAGTTTTATCTTATTTTTAAGGGATGGATCGGCGTTGACCATCTCGAAAAAACGATTCATAGAGGGAGCCTCCCTCTGACAGAAAGGACAATACATGCTGAAAATTTCAATGATTACCATTTCCGATTGGATATCCGTTATTGAGAAAGCGGTTTTTCCTTCAACACCCAGGTAAATTCGAAATTCCGAATTATCCGGGACCGTCAGGCTGAAATCGGGGAGTGCTTGACCCATTGTGGGTCCCTGGGGTTCCGTTGCAGCCGCGCCGGTCCCAAATAAAAAACATGCGGCGATGAGAGATGCCAAAAAACGTTTCATATCTTTCCTCCTTTTAGTGATCTCTTTGCGGTCCTATTTTATCGATTTAAAAGATTTTTTCACAAACCTGATTTTTTCACAACCTTTTATAAGTTATTCGCTTCGAATCTTCTTGACAAAAGATACCTTGAGCACTAATGTTATTAGTAATTATTATTAAATGTCAAGGGGCCAAAGTTCTTTTTCACAGTTTCGTTTTAAACAGAACCATCCGTAAGCGGCCATCATGCTCTTCTCGCAGGTGCTATAACCCGAATTCAAACCGACCTTTTTATGGAGGAATCATGGAGAAAGAAAAAAAGGGAAAAAAAGAGGTAATCAACAGCAGGTATTTCACCACGTGTGAAGCCACTGCCCAGATGCTGGAAAAAGCGGAAAGAGACGGCGTTGAAATCGCATTTCATCGGGCGGCAAGCATGAAGGCTTGCCCCATCGGGGCGGATTCTGCCTGCTGTAAGCATTGTGCCATGGGACCCTGCAGGCTAAATGCCAAGGATCCCTACAGCAAAGTCGGAGTCTGCGGGGCAACCATCGATACCATCATGTCGAGGAATTTCGCCCGGATGGTGGCGGCAGGGTGTGCCGCTCATACGGATCACGGAATGAGCATGCTCGACCTTTTCCGTGAAGTCGTCAATGGAAAAATTCAAGACTACAAAATTAAAGACACCCTTAAACTTGAGGAAGTGGCAAAGTCGGTCGGCATCGAAACCGATGGGCGGGAAGTTATTGATATCGCAAAGGATCTCTATAAAGAGTTGGAGCGAACCTATACACAAATCGAAGGAGAGATTCCGTTTGTCAATCGGGTGCCGGAAAAAACTTTGGAGACCTGGAGAAAACTCGGCATCGTCCCGAGGGGTGCCATGAGAGAGATCATGGAAATCATGCACCGAACTCACATGGGGGTCGACCAACACTATGAGAACATGACCAAACAGTGCAGTCGAACCGCACTGGCGGACGGCTGGGGCGGTTCAATGGTGGCAACCGAGATTTCGGATATCCTTTTCGGTACTCCTTCACCGGTTGCCATCGAAGTCAATATGGGTGTTCTCAAGGAGGATCAGGTCAACATCATCGTCCATGGTCATGAGCCCAATCTTTTCGAGTCGATGATCGAATCGGTCAAGGAATCAACGCTGCTCGAAGAGGCTAAAAAGGCCGGAGCCAAGGGGATTAACCTGGTCGGAATGTGTTGCTCCGGTGCGGAGGTTTTAGTGAGGCATGGCATTCCGCATGCCGGAAATTTCATGTCTACAGAGGCGGTGCTGATTACCGGGGCCGTGGATGTCATGTGTGTGGATGTTCAGTGCATTAAACAGGGGCTCGCAAAAGTGGCCGACTGCTACGGCACCTATTTGATAACCACGAACCCGAGATGTCACATCGAAGGAGCAATCCACATCGAATTTCATGACCATGATCCCAAGAAATGCACCGATGAAGTCGTCATCAAGGCCATAACCCGGTTTAAAAACCGAACGGCAAAGATCGAAATCCCCAAGAGACGCGATATCGGCGTACACGGTTTTTCTCATGAATACATTCAGTACATGCTGGGCGGGACGTTCCGATCTTCCTATACGCCTTTAAACGACAATATCATCAACGGGCGAATCCGGGGTGTGGCCGGTGTGGTGGGATGCACCAACCCTCGGGTGAAACAGGATTACGTTCACGTTGAATTGGTCAAAGAGTTGATCAAAAATGATGTCCTGGTGGTCCAGACCGGGTGTTCCCAGATCGCTTTGGCCAAGGCGGGCCTCACGACGCCCGAGTCGGCGGTCCTGGCCGGCCCCGGCCTTCGTGAAGTCTGTGAAACCGTTGGAATGCCGCCTGTACTCGGTATCGGCTCCTGTGTGGACAACAGTCGAATCCTGATCGCTTGTGCAGAGATGGTAAAAACTGGCGGGCTGGGAAACAGTATTGCCGATCTACCGGTGGCCGGGGCAGCTCCGGAGTGGATGAGTGAAAAGGCGATCAGTATCGGTCAATATTTTGTCGCCTCCGGGGTTTTCACCGTTTTTGGTGTGACATTCCCCATCGTCGAAAATACGAAATTTTATAATTTGCTTTTTGACGGACTAGAGAAGCAGGGCTTAGGTAAGTGGGGGTTCACGCCGGACCCCTATGAAATGGCTCGGATGATGATCGAACACATCGATAAAAAACGAAAAGCCCTTGGTATCGATAAGGCCAGGGACCGGGTTCTCATGGACATGGCCGATCGACAGAAGCTCGAAGTAGCCTAAGGCGTCGGGACTTGAATTGGCCGAACAAAGGGCTTCCTTTAGGGGAGGCCCTTTGTGTTTCCGGCTAACGGGAAATATTCGGATGACGGTCCAGAAACCGGTAAAGGGTGGCTCGGCCCACGCCCAGGAGGGCGGCGGCCCGGGATTTGTTGCCACCTGCGTCTTTGAGGGCATGGCGCACCTGGAACACATCCAGTTTCCGTGTGGGGCCCCGCTGCAACGTTTTGGATTTGCCGTCTTTCAGCTCCAGGGGGAGATCTTCGAGCCGTATTTCTGTGCCGTTGCATTTGACGATGGCAAACTGGACCGCGTTCTGCAGTTCTCTCACATTGCCGGGCCAGTCATAGTCCATTATACAAGCCAGAGCTTCCCGTGAAACCCTAAGCCTGCTTTGAGCATAGGTTTGAGAGGCTTCCTTGAGGAAATGTTCGATCAGAAGTGGGATATCGGTCTTTCGTTCCCTTAGGAGTGGAATTCGGATAGGAATAACGTTGAGCCGGTAATACAAGTCTTCACGGAATGCTTTTTTAAAAACCGCTTGCTTGAGATCGACATTGGTGGCGCTGATGACCCGCACATCCACGGAGGTCATGTTCTCCGCCCCGACCTTTTCGATGACTCTTTCCTGCAAAAACCGCAATAACTTGACCTGCATGGGTTTGGACAGTTCGGATATCTCGTCCAGAAAGAGGGTGCCGCCGTTTGCCAGTTCGAAGCGACCTTTCTTGTCCCGGATGGCACCGGAAAAAGCCCCCTTGATATGCCCGAAAAGCTCGCTTTCGATGAGCCCCTCCGGAATGGCCCCGCAATTGATGGGTACAAAGGGTTTGTTGCCCCGTTGACTTTCCCGGTGGATGGCCGAAGCCACCAGTTCTTTTCCCGTGCCCGTTTCCCCATAAATATTCACCGGATAGTCGTATCCTGCAACATTCCGGATTTGCTGAAACAACTGCAGCATCTTGACGTGGTTTCCGATAATGCCGGAAAACCCGGTCAGCCTCCCGGTTTTCATCTGAAGATCCACCAGGTCCGTGGTATCTTGAAAAGAGGCCAGGACTCCGAAAAAGTTTCCGCTGCCGTCGTCCATGCAGGAGACGCTCATATCGATTACCCGGATATCCCCGGCTTTGGTGGTGATGTGGAGCGTGTATTCGTCCCGATCGACCAGGGTGGGGTTTTCATGGAAAAAAGCGCAATGGTCCCCGCAAAAAGGCCCTCCGAACGCCTCGTGGCAGTCTTTTCCCAGGACCTCTTCCCGGGAAAATCCGGTAATCCGTTCGGCTTCTTTATTAAAAAACAGAATCCGCCGTTTCAAATCGTGGGCGATGATTCCTTCCTTGAGGTTATCCAAAACCCGTTTCAGGGTTTTTCGACTGGATATGAACCGATCGATACTCAAAGCAGGGCCTTTCTTAAAAGACCATTTCTCTTACAGCATGATGTGTTTTAATGGGGAAACCAAGACAAGTTTATGCTATATTCTACTAATGGATGTTTCCGGTCGAGAGTGCTGATTTTATTTTTTTTTTGTATATCTCGACAGGCTTTTAAAGTCAAACGCAACGATATCGACGAAGCACTTCGGATGCGATTGCTTACCTTGTCATGTTTTTTATGCAACTGCAGGGTTTGCTTTCTGATGGCAAACAGACCCCCTCGTTGTCATCTTTCAGAGATTCCCGGGAGGACGTCCAAAATTCTATTGAATCTTCAGATATTTTTTCTTAAGTAAAATAGGTTATATGTCAAATCTAAAATCCGAAATAAAAGAGAGGGATTATGAAAGTACTGGTGAGTGACAACCTGGGAGGGGCTGGAATCGATATGCTTCAAGCGGAAGAGGGGATTGAAGTGGATGTCAAAACAGGACTTTCCCCGGACGCGTTGAAGGAGATTATCGGCCAATACGACGCATTGGTCATCCGCAGTGCCACGAAGGTGACCGGAGACATCATCCATGCGGCTTCACGGTTGAGGGTCATCGGCCGGGCCGGGATCGGTCTGGACAATGTGGATATACCAACAGCCACCAAGCGGGGGATCGTGGTCATGAATACCCCCACCGGGAATATCGTCACCACCGCCGAACATGCCATCGCCATGATGCTTTCCCTCACCCGCAACATCCCACAAGGTACCGCCTCCCTGAAAGAGGGCCGGTGGGAGAAGAAAAAACTTCAGGGGAAGGAAATATTCAATAAAACCCTCGGGTTGATCGGGTATGGTAAAATCGGATCCATCGTCGCGGATCGAGCCAGGGGTCTAAAAATGCGCGTGGTGGTGTATGACCCCTACGTGACACCGGCGCGCATCGGCGCCGATGGTTTTGAGTCCGTCACCCTGGAATCCCTGTATCAACAGGCCGATTACATTACCGTCCACGTCCCCAAGATGAAAAGCACCCTGGGATTGATCAACAAGGACGCCTTTTCAAAAATGAAGAACGGGGTGATGATCATCAATTGCGCCCGGGGCGGTATCGTGAACGAAAAAGACCTTTTTGAAGCCATTAAAAGCGGCAAGGTGGCCGGTGCGGCTCTGGATGTTTTTGAGACCGAGCCCCCCGAAAACTCACCGCTTTGGACGCTGGATCGCGTGATAGGAACCCCGCATCTGGGTGCTTCGACCGAAGAAGCGCAGAAAAACGTAGCCGTGGATGTGGCAAGGCAGATCATCGACTATCTTAAACACGATACCATCGTCAACGCGGTGAATGTACCTTCCGTTTCCGGGGAACTCTTGGTCCGGCTCGATCCCTTCCTTACCCTCGGAGAACGGATGGGGATGTTACAGGCTCAACTGACCCGTGGCCCGATTCAGGAGGTGGGTATCGTCTACAATGGGGATTTCCGGGATTTGGATCTTACGCCTGTCACGACGGCGATTCTCAAAGGGCTTTTGACACCCATGGTGAAGGATGCGGTGAATTTCGTTAACGCGCCGGTAATTGCCAAAGAACGAGGGATAAAGGTCAAGGAAACGACCAGTCCCGATGTGGAAGATTACATCAACCTGATCACGGTCAAAGCTGTCTCCACGGAGATGACCAATACGATTGCCGGGACGATTTTCGGAAAAATGGATGTTCGGATCGTCATGATTAACGATTTCCGTCTTGAGCTGACCCCTGAGGGTCATATGTTGCTGATTTACAATCAGGACAAGCCGGGCGCCATCGGCAGTGTGGGCATGACTTTGGGAAGACATCAGATCAATATCAGCCAGATGCAGGTCGGACGGGATCGATTTGGAAATAATAATATCATTTTTTTGAAGACGGATACCCAGATTCCGGATTCCGTTCTGGAAGAGTTGAAGTCTCTTGCGCTTATCAGCTTGGTCTACCCGCTTTCTTTTTAGATTAAAACGCGGTTTTAGAGTGTGGATACAAGCTTCTAACACCAACTGCGACCAGCATAGGAGATCGGAAATGGCCGAAGAGAAAAAGGATTTTGTCGTCAAAGACCGAAGGTTTTCCAGCGCAGAGGAGCCCGGGGAAGAGAAAAAACCCGAAACTTCCGCAAAACCCGAGAAAGAGGCTAAACCGGAACCCGGGGCTTTTGACTCCAAAACGGTTCCGGAAAAGGAGCCCCAGCTGCCGGAGATTAATTTTGCCACCTTCATTCTTTCGTTACACTCCTCGGCTCTGGTGCACTTGGGCATCATCGAGAATCCGGCAACCGGGGAAAAAACCAAGAGCCTGGGATTGGCGAAACAAACCATCGATATTTTAGGGATCATTGAAAAAAAGACACAGGGAAATCTGGAAGCGGATGAAGAGAGCCTTCTGAAAAACATTCTCCATGATTTAAGGCTCATGTATGTCAAGGAAAAAGGGTAAGCCTCTGAAAATCCGGTCACCGGCCAAGATCAACCTGTTTTTGCATGTTGTCGGAAAGCGTCCAGACGGTTACCATGAACTGGTGACGCTCATGTGTCCTGTGAGTCTTTACGACACGCTCACGCTCGATTTCAGCGGGAGGGAGCTTTCCGTGACCTGCGATGACACGCGTGTTCCGCAGGATGAGTCCAACCTGGCCTATCGGGCTGCAGCGGCGTTTTGGGATCGAGCGGGCCATGATGTTCGGCGCGAGATGGGAGGTGTCCGGATCGATATCGAAAAGCGCATTCCGGTGGGCGCCGGATTAGGGGGCGGAAGCAGTAACGCCGCATCGGTCCTTTTAGGTCTCAACAGGCACTTTGGAAACGCGATCTCTTTGCCCGACCTTTTTGCCGCGGGGTTTTCCATCGGCGCGGATGTCCCGTTTTTTATTTATGGGAAACCGGCCGTGGCCACCGGTGTCGGTGAGATTCTCGAAGCGTATGACGGGCTGACTCCTTTTTTTCTTATATTGATATTTCCGGGGTTCAGCGTGTCCACCGCCGAGATCTTTCAGGAATTAGATTTGGGATTGACAAAACCTGAAAGAAAAACTAAAGAGATACCTTTTACAAAAGGCGAATTTGATCCCAGACACCACCTTTATAACGACTTGGAGCGGGTGACGACGAAACGCCATGAGCAAGTGCTTCACATGAAGGAAGCGTTGATGATTCAGGGTGCAATCGGTGCGCTGATGACAGGGAGCGGTCCCACCGTTTTTGGACTGTTCGATAGCCAGGATAGGGCTCTGAAGGCGAAAGATACACTGAAAGATAGGCCCGGATGGAGTTTTTTTCTTGCCGAAATGATCGTATAAGGCAGGCAGGAATTCCTGAGGACATTTGGACACAATGAGTATACAAATTGGGGCGTCGTCAAGTGGTAAGACACAGGATTTTGGTTCCTGGATTCGGAGGTTCGAATCCTCCCGCCCCAGCCACCGCCTTTAAATGGCATGGTACGGAGAATGCTGAGAAAGAAAGCGGCTTAGATGGCTGATTTTGCAATATTTTCAGGAAACTCTAATCCTGAACTGGCGCAAAAAATCTGTGCATACTTGAAGGTTCCCCTCGGTGGGGCAAAGGTCAAGCGGTTCAGCGACGGAGAGGTGCAAATCGAGATTCAGGAAAACGTCCGCTTAAAAGACATTTTTGTGGTTCAGTCCACCTGTCCCCCGGTAAACGACAATCTCGTTGAATTGCTCCTCATGATTGATGCTTTCAATCGATCTTCGGCCCGACGCATTACGGCGGTGATCCCTTATTATGGGTACGCTCGTCAGGATAAGAAGGTGGCCCCACGAGTACCCATCAGTGCCAAGCTGGTGGCAGATCTTTTGACTGTGGCCGGGGCCAACCGATTGATTACAATGGACCTTCACGCCGGTCAAATCCAGGGTTTTTTCAATATCCCGGTGGACAACCTTTTTGCCGCTGCGGTCACCATCAACTATTTAAAAACTAATTTTAATCAGGATGCCGTCATTGTTTCACCGGATGCCGGCGGCGCCGAGAGAGCCAGGGCCATCGCCAAAAGGCTCAACGCGGGATTAGCCATCGTCGACAAACGCAGGGATGCCCCCAATATGGCCAAAGCCATGGCTGTTATCGGAGATGTGAAGAAAAAGATCGCCATCATCGTAGATGATATGATAGATACAGCAGGAACCCTGACTGAGGCAGCATACGCCTTGGTAGATCACGGTGCTCGTGAGGTGCATGCTTGCTGCACACACGCGGTGCTTTCGGGACCGGCAGTGGATCGGATTAATACATCCCGCATCAATACCGTGATCGTAACGGATACCATTCCGCTGAATGAGAAATCCTGTTTATGTAAAAAAATCAAAGTGTTATCCATAGCGGAATTGGTGGGCGAGGCGATCATCCGGAGCCATACCGGAGAATCCGTCACGTCTTTATTTGTATAAGCAAAAGAATTAAAAGGAGGATTCACTTTTGGAAATACTGGAACTGACATCTACCGCCAGAACAGCGGTCGGAAAGGGCGTCGCCCGAAAACTCCGGAGAGAAGGAAAGATTCCTGCGGTACTTTACGGGCCAGGCAGTCAACCGGTCCCGCTGACCATTTCGATCAGCAGCGTGGATCGAGTGCTCAAGCGGAAATCGGCGGGTCGATCAATTTTCAATCTTTCAATTCAAGACGGAGGCACCACATCCCGGACGGTCATGATCAAAGACATTCAACGCGATCCGGTATCGAGAAATTTTCTTCATATCGATTTCTACGAGATCGATATGAATCGAAAGATCCGAGTCAGCGTGCCGTTGATGACCAAAGGAAAGGCCAAGGGCGTTGAAAACGGCGGGATACTTCAGATCATCCGGCGGGAGATTGAAATCCTGTGCCTGCCCACGGAGATTCCTGATTCCATCGAGATCGATGTGGAACCCTTGGATATCGGGGATGCCATTCATGTCAAGGAAATTGTTCCGCAGGGGAATATCGAGATACCGGCTGAAACCAATTATACGGTAGTGACCGTGGTCACTCCGAAGTTGGCGGAACCCGAACCGGAAGAAAAAGCCGAAGAAGAGGCGGTTGAAG
>Ga0210051_1001470_pt1 | contig 23725 bp, 21 predicted proteins | sample CryGey092014_all_FD_185464 | JGI IMG/M metagenome (GOLD analysis project Ga0210051, IMG submission 185464) | Groundwater microbial communities from aquifer - Crystal Geyser CG23_combo_of_CG06-09_8/20/14_all (SPAdes) (version 2) | ecosystem: Environmental > Aquatic > Deep subsurface > Groundwater... | reverse complement strand
TTCGACTTTTTGGTTGGTTTGTTATTCCCACAAATCTTTTTCTGTAACAATCCAATCTTTTCTTTTTTTCAAAGATTTTTTTACTTCCTCAAAATGTTTATCCCATTCATTAAATCCTTTCCCGCTGATTTCTCTTGCTTTTTTGGTATAAAGATCTTCATTCTTATATCTTCGCGGGAAAACCCATTCCAGTAATGTTTTGCCAAGCTCAAGCTGGGCTCGATAAGAAGCAAAAATTCCAGCTATCCCACTTTTTTCAAGTCTATCAGCATCAAAAAGAATTTGGGCTTCCAAAAAATCAATTTTTTCCCTGCCCTTATGCAAAACAACAGCCTTTGCAATTTTTTCTATCTCTTCCTTACAATATCCTAATTTTGACAAATCACGCCTGACTATTTTTAGACCCCTTTCTTCATGTTCGCTATATTTACCCTCAGTTACACCGATGTCATGTAAAATAACGGCTGGAATTAACACGTTATAGTTAACTCCAGATTCTTCTTCTGCAATAACGAGAGCGCGATAGAGATCTCTCAAAACGTGAGCCCAATTATGTTGAGCGAGATTTGCCTTATTATATTTCTTTTTGGCATAATCATAAACTTTCTTTATTCGAGGATCTTTTTCAATAAAATAATCTAGTTTTTTCATAATTATTAGTCCAGTTTATTGTTTTTAGGTTGCTTATTAAAATAATGTGACTATTTGGTTTATTAATTTTGAGGTTTATTCTCCCCTATACTGCATCTTTTTGCCCTCTTCAAGCTCAGAGGAGCTTATCCCGGGCATTTCCTCTCCGAGGTCATGCCATAACTCTATCGCTGTTTCGGGCTTGTCCCAGTAGGTTGTTGCAGCAACAATCGCTTCTGCCCTCTCTTTTGGATTTGTTGACTTGAATATCCCTGAGCCGACGAAAATCCCGTCAGAGCCGAGCTTCATCATCAATATAGCATCAGCAGGAGTTGCTATTCCGCCTGCAGCAAAGTTCACAACAGGCAGGGTGTTGAAGCTCTTGTCATAGCAGATGTTTGCAACCTCGCGCACAAGATTTTCTGTAACTCCGTATTCCAATGCGATTTTTTTCAGAGCATTTTCCCTGATTTCGTCTCTTTTAGTTTCTTCTTCTATTCTAAAATAGTTGTAGATAAGCGCATCTATAGTGTCCTCAGCCCTTTCATGAATTATGCTGTTCAATGCTTCAACTGGCATTTTCTTTTCCCTGAAAAATTTAAGGAGTTCATCCTCCAAGCCAAGTATTCCTTTCTGTGTATAATACTCGCCCAGTTTCAGCATGCCGGCAATATTTGCAATACTTTCAACAAGGAATTCATGTTTTTCTTCTTTAATCCATATTATAAGATTTTCAACGGCGCCAGTTTCATCATTTATTTTTTTCTCATTTTTATGCCCGTTTAAATAGAGCCCAATCTCATTATAACCGGTTAGCAATGCAATTTCTTTCCTGATAGTGCGCATGTGGTAGACCGCCTGGTTTATGTCCCCTGTGCCTGCTTCGCCCTTTGTCCTTATCATGGAAGCGCCCTCTTCTATCCTCCTCAGCGCCTCGCCAAGGTTCCTTGCCCCGCAGACAAAAGGAATTTTGTATTTGTTTTTGTCAATGTGATGCTCATTGTCAGCAGGAGTAAGCACTTCTGACTCGTCTATGCAGTCGATTCCCTCTCCAAGAATGCTTTCTATGTCTGCTTCTCCGTAATGCCCTATCCTTGCCTTTGCCATGACAGGAATGCTTACTGCTTCCATAATCTTTTTTATCTTATCTGGCTGCGCCATCCTTGCGACTCCGCCCTCCTTTCTGATGTCAGCAGGAACCCTCTCAAGCGCCATCACAGCCACTGCTCCTGCTTCCTCGGCTATCTTCGCCTGCTCAGCGTTCGTCACATCCATTATGACCCCGCCTTTCAGCATGCTCATGAATCCTCTCTTGACTTTTACAGTGCCCTTTTCCATTTTTATCCCTCCCACAAAGAACGGTTTTTCCCTTTCTTCTCCTACAGAGCATATGTTTTCCGTCTTTAAACAACAAAATTCCACATGTCTTTGATAAATGTGTTGGATAATTATATAAACTTAGTGTGGAATTTTGTGTGCTCAAAAACCACAAGTTGTTTTTTCCAACTCAACATTTAGGCTACCCTTATTTAACTGTGGTTTTTGACAAGTTTTTTCCAAAAGCTTTAAAAGCAAGATGTGTGCTACCTGTCTTTCTCGATATATCGTTTCGATATATACATATTCAAAATGAAAAAAGGGAAAATTTCTGATAAAGGCGGAAAAGGGGAAGACAGCCTAGTTAATGTAGTTGTGAAGAGCCGACTTGCAATAATAGTTCTTTCTGAAATTTCTGACGGCGAAAGGAGCGGATACGAAATAATGAAAGCGATAGAAAAAAAGACAGGAGGCTGGAAGCCGTCTGCCGGCTCAATGTATCCCCTCTTGAAGTTTCTTTTGTCAGATGGGCTTGTGAATGTAAGGAAAGATAATTTTGGAAGGAAAATAAAATACTACTCAATAACTGCGAAAGGCAAAAAGATACTCTATGCTGTGCACCAGGCCATGCACCTGAAGGACTATTTCATGAAAAGCACATTGAACAGCTTGAACATCCTCAAGTGCATAGAAAAGGACCCCAAAAAGCGGATGGAGCAGGCAGCAAAGATACTTTCATCTATTAATGAGGAGCACATGCTCCGCCCTGAATTCAATAATCAGATTACGAGAATAAACCTTTTGTTTATAAAAATAATGTCAAAAAAAACACTTAGCAAAAAAAAGAAGAATGAGCTTAAGGAGCTCATAAATTCAGCAGAGAAAAAACTTTTAAGAATTGCAAAATAAGAGCGGGATGTTCAATGGCAAAGCCGGTAATCGAGCTTAGGGATGTCTGGAAGACATACAAAATGGGCGATACTAATATTGATGCCCTGCGGGGAATGAGCCTGAAGATATATGAAGGCGAGTTCGTGGCGATAATGGGACCATCCGGCTCTGGAAAATCAACTACAATGAACATGATAGGATGCCTTGACGTTCCCACTAAAGGGCACATCTTCCTTGACAGCCAGGACGTTTCGCACATGACAGAATCCACGCTTGCGAGGATAAGGGGCAGGAAGGTAGGGTTCATATTCCAGCAGTTCAACCTGATTTCAGCATTCAATGCAAAGGAGAATGTGATGCTCCCAATGATGTTCCAGGACATTCCCAGAGAGGAGCAGAGCGAAAAGGCAGAAGCGCTTCTGGAGATGGTGGGCATGCTCAAGAGGATGGCCCACAAGCCCTCGGAGCTTTCAGGGGGAGAGCAGCAGAGGATTGCAATAGCGCGGGCCCTCGCAAATGACCCGCAGATGATACTCGCCGACGAGCCGACAGGCAACCTTGACTCAAAGACAGGTAACGAGATACTGGCGTTGATAAAAAAGCTGAATGAGGTGGATGGAAAAACGATAGTGCTCGTCACCCACGACAAGGGGCTTGCACAGAAATATGCAAAGAGGATAGTTCAGATAAAGGATGGGCAGATAATCTAGGATTTTTGAAACAATAGCAGCAGGTGATAAAAAATGGAAAATAAGAATATTCGAATATGCGCAGCATGGATTGCGCTTATGGCAATAATAGTCATGATTTCATCAGCAGGGGCATCTGCCCAGGTGCTCCCTGGAACAGCGATAAGGGTTAATATGATAAACCAGGAGCCGGACCCAGTGGATGCAGGGCAGTATGTTACAGTGAAGTTCAGGGTTGAGAACATAGGAATAGATATGGCAAAGAATGTGGTTTTCCAGCTCATGCCGGATTTCCCATTCTCCCTTGACCCAGGAACAAACGCAACTAAATCTGTGGGAAGCCTTGTGGGGGTTCAGGATGCAAACAACGCAGTAACCCTTGAATACAGGATAAAGGTTGACCAGCAGGCGCTTTCAGGAAGCACTAACCTGAAGCTGAGATACAACATCGACAGCTCAGGATGGGTAGAGCTTCCGGCATTTCAGGTGAGAGTGAGAAGGTATTTCCTCGGGCTCTCAATTGACTCCATTGCAACATCACAGGAATATTTTGAGCCGGGCAGGCAGAATGATGTTACAATAAGCGTCAAGAACATGGCGGATTCGCCAATGAGAAGCGTCTCAGTCAGCCTGTCCCTTGAAGGAACGACTCCATTTGCGCCAATCGGCTCAGGGACAGAAAAGAGGGCATACTCAATACAGCCAGGCCAAACCCAGAATTTCACATTTCAGCTGCTAACTTCTCCGGATACTATACTTGGGCTCTACAAGATTTCGATAGCAATAGAATACATAGATGAGGCAAACAACAACCACACCATATCAGACATCCTGGGAATAGTTGTCAATGCAAAGCCCGAAATAAGCGTGAGGATTGACTCATCTGCAATCAAAAGCGCGGGCTCAAGCGGAAAGATTACTTTGAAGTTGGTCAACTTAGGCATAGGGGATGTGAGATTCCTGAACCTGAAATTCTCTGACACTCCTGACTTAACCATTGTCTCGGGAAATGAACAATACATCGGCCAGCTCTCCTCTGACGATTATGACACAGCAGACATAAACGCATATGTTGCAAGGGCAAATGAAGGCATTGTTGAGATACCTGTTACCCTTGACTACTCTGACGCGATGGGCAATTCCTACGAGCAGAATGAAAGTGTTGTGCTGAGAATTTACTCGGCAGCAGAGCAGAGAAGGCTCGGAATCAGTTCAGGGAAAAGCCCCCTTTGGATTTTGCTGATAGTAATAATAATTGCTGTAGGAATTGTTTTCTACAGAAAAAGGAAAAGGCGCAGTCTGAAGAGGCAGTGAGAGCTGCTGCTTCTCTTTTTAAAAATTCTGAGGAGGAATCTTGAAAAGCGAATATTTCTCTTTTGCTTTGAGAAGCATAAGAAGGAGAAGGGTAAGGTCATGGCTGACCATGATAGGAATATTCATAGGAATCGCCTCTGTTGTATCGCTCATAGCGCTGGGGCAAGGAGTAAGACAGGCTGTGATAGGGCAGTTTGATGCCATGGGCAAGGACAAGATAATAATAAGCCCCGGCTCCCAGCTGCTTTCCTCCTTTACAAGCAGCTCATACTTCACTGACAGGGAGCTCTCGATAATTCAGAGGACGGGCGGCGTGAAGCAGGCGGCAGGGCTAATCTACATGACTTCTTCTGTGAAGCACGGCAATGAGGTGAAATACACCACTGTGACGGGGCTCCCGACAGAAAAGAATGATATTGATTTCTTCAAGACAATGCAGAACATACAAATCCAGCAGGGCAGGTATCTCCAGCCAGGTGACACCAACAAAGCGAATGTAGGGAGCATGTTCGCGAATCCCAAGGACTTCTTCCAAAAGCCGGTAAGGATAGGCGATAAGATAGAAATAAATGGCAGGGAGTTTGAGGTTGTGGGCATAATGGCTCCGATAGGCAATCCGAGTGATGACACCAGCATTGCAATCCCGCTTGACGAGGCAAGATCTCTCTTTGGAAGAAAGGACCAGCTTGACATGATAATTGCGCAGGCAAATGATGCCGAAGAAGTGGACTCTGTTGCCTCAGCAATAAAGAGGAACCTCAGAAAATACCGCGGACTGCAGGAGGGAAAAGAGGACTTCTCTGTGGATACTTCTAAGCAGCTTATGGACAGCTTCAATGTGATACTCAACGCAGTGCAGTTCGTAATCCTCGGGATTGCCGCAATATCACTTATAGTCGGCGGAATCGGGATAATGAACACCATGTATACCTCTGTTCTTGAGAGGACAAAAGACATTGGGATAATGAAGGCAGTCGGGGCAAAGAACTCTGACATACTGCTGATATTCCTCATGGAGGCAGGGCTGCTCGGGCTTGCAGGAGGGGCAATAGGGCTCGGGCTTGGAGTGCTGCTGGCAAAGCTTGTTGAAAATGTTGCAGTCGTTGCAATGAAAACAACCCTTCTCAAGCCGCAGTTTTCGCTCCTGCTCATAATCGGCTCCCTCCTTTTTTCATTTTTTGTAGGTGTAATTTCAGGGTTATTCCCTGCAAGGCAGGCCGCAAAAATGAAGGCCGCGGAAAGCATACAGTTCAGGCTGTAAAAATGATAGGCGAGATATTCAGGATAGTTTGGAACTACATCCGAAAAAGGAGGACGAGAAGCCTGCTTACAATCATAGGCATACTCATAGGCATAAGCGCAGTAGTGACCCTTATAGCCCTCGGGCAGGGGCTTACAAACGCAGTTGACTACCAGTTCTCAAAGCTGGGCTCGAACAGGATTACAATAAGCCCCGCAGGAAGCACGGGAATGCCAATGTCAAAGACAACAGCGCAGCTCACTGAAAAGGATGCGGATACAGTAAAAAAGGTCAGCGGCGTGGAATTCGCCATGGGAGTATATGTTTCAAGCAAGCCAGTTTCCTTTGGGAATGAGATAAAGCAGATACCCATAGGTGGGATAAGCGTTGATTCTGAAACATTGAAATATGCAGGGCAGACAGGGCTCTATGAAATAGAAAAAGGAAGGAACTTCAAGCCAGGGGACAAATATAAGATAGTAATCGGCTCAAAAGTTGCCACCGACGCTTTCTCAAGAAGGATAAAAGTCGGTGACATGCTGACAATAAACAACACTCAGTTCCAGGTAATTGGAATACAGAAGTCAGGCGGCACTGGAATAATGGATATAATAATAAGGATGCCCAAGGATGCCCTGAGAGAGCTGGATGGCAAGACAGACCAGGTCTCAATGATAAATGCCATAGTGAAGGAGGGCGCAGACATTGTCAAGACCTCTGACAGGATAGAGGAAGCTCTTAGAAATGAGAGGAACGAAAAGAAAGGGGAAGAAAGCTTCACTGTGCAGACAACAAGGAGTTTAATAAACTCCTTTCTCAGCATAATCGCAGTCATACAGGGGTTGCTTGTCGGAATAGCAGGCATATCCCTTCTTGTGGGCGCAGTAGGGATAATGAACACCATGTATACATCTGTCCTTGAGAGGACAAGGGACATAGGAGTGATGAAATCAATCGGCGCAAAGAACCATGACATACTTCTCATATTCATAATTGAGGCAGGGCTTCTCGGGCTTATAGGAGGAGCAATCGGAGTGCTGTTCGGAGCCATAGCAAGCACGCTAATCTCTGCAGTTGCATCATACTACCTCAAAGCAGACATCCTGAGAATCTCAATAAGCCCTTTTCTGATATTCGGGCCGCTTCTATTCTCCTTTGTAATAGGTGCTCTCTCCGGGCTTTTCCCTGCAGTTCAGGCATCCAAGATGAAACCAGTGGATTCTCTGAGATACGAATAAATGTGGAAACTATAGAAAGTTTTATATAAACCAATATACACTTTTCCTCTGAATATTGTTTGGGCATTTATTATCAAAAATAATATGCAAAAGAGGTGAGCCATTTGCTTTTAAACAGGAAAGCTGAAAAAGAGCTTCAGATGATTTTCGGACTGTTTGTCCTTTTGATAATTTCACTTGTTGTGTTAAGTTTGTTCTTCAAGTTCACTGAGAAGAGCTCTGGAAAAATGGAAGGAGCTTCAAGTGAATATTTCAAAAAGGCGGATCTGGATACAGTAAAGCAGGACTGCCAATCAAAATGTGACCAGATAAATACTGATAATGATGCAATAGAGTTCTGCAAAGTATCAGTTAAAATTGATTGGAATGGAGATAAAACAATATTGGGCAATGCAACTTATGGAAAATGGAAATTTTGCGAGGCAAAAGTCCCATGTTTTGTTCTTGTAGACAACTGCAAACAGGGAATGTATGACGGTGCAAAGTGCAGAGACATATTATTTAATCCAGACAATTACAATCTTCCAGCGTATGATGCCCTCGCAGGCGGCGATGTTGACCCTGCTTTACATGATGATGGATGCGGACTTCCAGATGACAACAGCAACTGGAAAGTTAAATTCGGCTTTACTCCTAGAAATCCTTAATTAATTGATTTTCTTTTTATTAAAACCCCAAAGAATTTATAAATCTAAACGCTAAAATATTCACAAGAAGAGGTGAATCTATTTTTGCCAAGGCGCATTGACAGGAAAGGGGCAACAATAACAAATTTCTTGCTGATAATCGGGCTGATATTTGTCTCTGTTGCAGCGCTTGGAGTGCTGAGACGGCTTGCGCTCTCGCAGGCAAGCCATGTTGAGACAGATTACACTGTTTCCATGGCAGAGCAGGTGAAGGCGGCAATTGAAAAGGCGTCCTCCTATCCCTCAAATGCAGAATATTCTCTCAAGTTCAATGACCCCGTGCTATACCAGGCAAACATAAGTGAGAACCGGATTACATTCAGGTTTACAAAGAAAAACATCACAACAACCTTATACTTCTTTTCAGCAAAGTCCTACATAATACCGTCGTCATTTGAAAACTCGGGCATAATAAACATTTACAAAAAGAATGATTATATTTATGTAACAGACAGGCTGGTGTGCAACACCAGCGACGAGATTTGCGACGCAGGATGCATTGCGCTTGGAGTGTGCGACCCGGCATGCAAGAGCCCGAATGAGCGTTCAATCTGCAATCCATACTGCCTGGACACCAACAGGAACGGAAAAATAGATGCTGCTGATTCTGACAACATGTGCATTCCTGCGTGCTACACCAATTTCAACAAGGGAATATACGACATTGACTGCGTGGATTATGAGAAGGACGAAATCTGCGACCCTGCAACAAACAACATCCGGGATGGAATCTGCGACCCCGACTGCCTCGGAACAAATGGAGTGTGCGACCCTGACTGCCCTCAATATGATGCTGACTGCCCTTCAAAGGGAAACGGAATCTGCGAGCCGAACAGGGGAGAGAGTTGCCTTGACTATCCGGCATTTTCCGACTGCAACTGCTCAGCAGGGCAGATATGCAAGGCAGACTGCCCAGCGCTTTCTTCCTCATTGGATTATAAGGGATGCGTGGACACAACATTGATAAGCCAGAAGGGGCAGCAATGCACTCAGAACTGCCAGTGCAATGAGACAGCAGGGCTAATCTGCGATACCAAATTTGGAACAATGAGATGCTGCCCCCCTGACAACTACTTTGACGGCAGCAAATGCATAAGCTACAAGTCAGACAACAAATGCCAAACCGAAGCTCCATACTCTGAGAACTGCGCAAATTCCCCTCATGACTGTGCCTGCGTTGAATGCTGCCTCAACTGCAACAATTTACTGGAAAATGGATGCTGCCCTACAGGAACGGCAAAATGTGAAAGGCCAAATGGAGCAGAGTGCATAACCCCCGGCGGAAAATCAGAGGGGCAGAAGTGCGACTGCAATCCCGAGTGCAACTCCGGAGTATGCTCTCCAAAAAAAGATGACCCGAGCAACAAGGCGTGCTGCCCCCAGGGAAAAGAGTGGGATGGAATTGAATGCGAAGAAACTGCTAAATTAAAAATATTATTAGTTCCTGTAGATTGGGAAGGCGGTTTAAGCACATTTCCTTCTGCAGCATCAAATCAGTATAATAACATTATTAATAATATACCCTTAAAAAGTTGTCCGGACAAAGCAAAAATGGTTTTAGTAAACAGTAATTGTGAGTTTCCATTCAGCTGTGATTTTAACAATGGAGGAGATAGTTATGACATAACTCAAATAAAAAACTGCGCATTAGCATCTGGAGAAAGTTATGATTATATAATTGGGCTTACTAACCAGGATTTTTGTGGTGGTGTAGCAGGCTTTTCTAATATGGCCGGCACTGTTTTTGTTGAAACATTTTTTCCATATGTCGCAGTTCATGAACTTGGACACGAATGGGGTTTGAATGATGAATATTTAGACGCTTGCAGATGCGGGCACTACGGGCTGGTAGATCCAAATTCAAATTGTCTTGAAGCTGCACTGGGTGGTAATGACCCAATATATGGAGGCAATCCGGAATATTGCGCAGGAGGTTCCTTGTGTGGAGAATATACTATTCATTGTCTTGGAAATCACTATCTAACTGGACGAAGTATCATGAGCTATGCAAATGCTCCAAACCCAAGAGGCTTTGACCAGCCTTCATGGAATTGGTTTAAAACCATTCCAATTTTAAACTGTTAAATACAAGAGGGAAAAATGAAAAGTAAAAAAGTATTCACAGCATATATTTTTCTTATCAGCTTCTTTATTATAATTCTCTCTCAAACAGCTCATTCTGAAACAGTTCTTTCATTAGACCTTACAATCTACAAGAATGATACTGCTTATCTAAATAATATTAAGCTCTTAGAAGGGAGAGCCACTCCTTATATTTCTTCTGGTGATTATTCATTAAAAATAACCGATAATTCTGAAAATATATTATTTGAGCATGCTATTAATTTGGTATTTGCTCTTCTTTCAGACCCGCCCATTGAAAGAGATTATGCTGATTTATCTTTGCGAATTCCATTTAACAACAACATGAAAAAAATAATTTTAGAAAAGAATGGAACAGACATATTTAGTTCTCTAATTAATTTATGCAATAATAACAATTTCTGTGATCCTAATGAGGACTATCTTTCTTGTCCTTCTGACTGTCCTCTTGACAAAAAAGACGGCATTTGTATAAAAGATGCTGATGGAATCTGCGACCCTGACTGCCTTCCAGGCGTTGACCCTGATTGCAGCCAAACTGTCAATCAAACAATCACGCCAAACGCATCAGCGTCAGGATGCGGCAACGGCATCTGCGATTCAACAGAAACATATTTGAGCTGCCCCCAGGATTGTCCATCTGGGGGAAAGGACGGCTACTGCGACGGTGTTAAGGATGGAATCTGCGACCCCGACTGCCAGAAGAATCAGGACCCTGACTGCGCAGCAGCGCCTGCCAGAGCTGAGACAGACAATACAGCAAGGATTCTCATCGCGGCAATATTCGGAGTGATTCTCCTTTTCATTGCCTTATTTGTCATGATAAAAATGAAAGCCAGGAGCGAGCAATGAGAGCATTGAACAGGAAGGGGGACGAGGACCTTACCTTAAAGTCAATATTTGCGATATTCCTCGTCATCTTTGTGATGTTTGTGGTTTTCACAGTCATAAGAAGCAGGAGCGCATACCAAATGGAGCGTGCGCAGTCGGAATACTACTCGCTTGCTAGCTCGCTCCTCTCTGCAATGGCTGGAAGCGAATGCTTCTCAGTCGGGAGCGATGAGATTGCAGGATGGAATGCGGCTCCTGAGGCGTTTCTATCGCAGAAGAAGCTTGACTACTACAACAATGGCAATTGCGATGTCAGCTGCGTTGATGAGTATGACTTTCTTTACAGCTTCACTGTTGCTGACAGCATTACCGGGCGCACCTGGAGGATAGGGCTCAGGGACGAGCCGGATTTTGCAGAGCAGAAGATAACAATAGCAATGCCGGTTTCAATAAGGTATGATTCCGAGATAGCCACGATAAACCCCGGATTTGCAGCAGTAACTGCTTACATTGGAAGCATTCCTTCCTTTTACGGGAAGATAAAGCAGGCGTGCACAACGCACGAGGATATGCAGCACGTCCTGATTTCAGATTTAAATGTAAGCTACAATAGCAGCTCGTCTGTTTTTAAGGTGGGCAAACAGTCCTTTTACTCAAGATTTCCCTGCGCAGTCAGGGATTTCAAAATCGAGCCGGGAAGGCATCTTCTGATAATCTCATATAATGAAAGCAGCAACTCAGCAAAGGTGATTTATTAAAAAAGTATTTAAATGCTTAAACAAACAGGAGAATCTGAAAAAAATGTTTTGCAGAAAAGCCCAGTCCTCAGAGTTTATTGGGATAGCAGTCCTTGTAGCCTCAATAGTTCTGATAGCGATATTCAGCAGGATGGAGAGCGCATCATCCATGGTTTCAAGGGCTGAGACAATAATGCGCAGCATGAGGATTTCAGGAGTGGCTGCAACCGGCTTCTCACTTCCTTACATAACTGCCAAGGACAAATATGGAAACTCGCTTGGGATTCCAATGGAAGAGCTATTCGGGGTTTATTCCTGCTACGGCACCGAAGTTGTAAATTACGGCAACGGCGATATCAACATATCCTCAGTTGTGAGGACATCCCTTGATTCCATATATGAAAAAGAGGGGTGGGCTCTTCTTCTTCAGAACCAGAGCGGAAACTCCAAAACCCTTTTCCTGACCTCTTCAGTGAATTCAGAAAGCGGAAGCCCCGCGTTTTCCCCATACATCTCATATGATTTCAGGTTTCCAAAGCCATGCATGCCTGGAGAAAATGAGGCAGGAGTGCTTTTTGTGGTGACAGGATGAGGGAGGCAAAAAGAATGAACAGGCGCGCATCCACATTCATGATAATATTCTTTATAGCACTTGTTATGCTTATATTCTATCTCGTTTCGCTGCAGAACAAGCGCGCAAGCTCAGAGTTCACCATGAGCCAGGAGGAGAAGTCCCATCTGGGAAGCTACACTGAACTTCTGAAAACATACGAATTCCACTCCCTTAAGGACTCTGCAACGAGAGCAGCCTATGAGAGCGCGGCATCAGGCGCAGGGGCTCCAAATGGCTACTGGATAAGCTACTCCTCTGTCACAAAGCCCGAGCTCTGGATGTCCGAGAGCAACATCAGCAGGTATGCAGTCGTATTCGCAAACAGCTACCTCTCTTCAATAAGCGGGGCTGACTTTGGAAAGGTCAGATATGAGGACGTAGGGGACATAAGCATGATAAACATCATTGTCTCCAAGCCGGACCTGCAGGAGAACAACGGCAAGGCCAGCGCAGATGAGGGGTTTCTGATTGAGGGCAAGGGCACCTCTCCCATGGTTGTAAAAGCCGCAGATTCAGGGGAGGAGTCGCAGAGCCAGAACAGCTACACCACCTATGCCTATCCGCTGAGATACTGGTATCTCTACAGGAAGATAAGCGACTGGGCGAGACAGAACCTTCCCTCGCAATTGTCCTGCAATTTCATGACAACATATTATGGGGTTGGAAGCGGCGCCTGTCCCGCGTTTGTAATTGATGAAAAATATGTTGATACAATCGCAGAGTCATCAATTAACTTGCTTAAACAGAGCTTTGATTCTGATGTGGAATGCTCTTACACTCTGCCTTGTAAATATGCGAAAACAGAGATATTATGCGCGCCCCCAGTGGACTGCGGGGAGTGCAATTTAGAGTGGCCTATGTCAGGATGCCCTGTTGAGGACAGCAAGGCGAAATGCCTGAGCGGGCAGGACTCAGGGGCAGCAGTATGTGAAAGCCCTTCTGAAGTTCCAAAACCGCCTGAACAGCCGCAGGTTGAGCTTACCGGAGTCAATCGTGAGCCCAACCAGATGGTAACCTGTCCATACTCTCCATACGGCTATGGAGAAAAGCAAATCATAAAATTCATAATGAATGTCACATGCATTGACAAAAAGTACCAGCAGCCAGTCGGGAGCAGCGGTTTTGAGAACCTGAAATTCAACTTTTTGGTCCATGTTTATCTCACAAGAACCACAGAGCCCCCAAAGCCAGAGTGCGTCTGCCCTGTGTGCGAGCCAGGAGAAACCCCTCCTGGCAACAATGTCGAACCAACGCCTCCTCCTGATAATCCGCCTGACAACACTAATCCGCCAGAACCTCCATATAATCCGCCGTTCAATCCGCCTGGCTAATGCCTTATTTTGTTTTACAAATGTTATTTAACTTAAAAAAGAGCGTGATAGCTTGCCTAAGAGCATTGATGAAATAGAATCTGAGGTAAAGAGACGGCTGGCATCTGACAAAAGCCAGGGCTCTGATGATTTTGTCTCAAAGCAGTTCAACACTTTCAAAGAAGAGGAAAAAGAGGAAACCGCTCTCGAAACCTTTTTTGAGAAATACGCTGACTTTGCAGGCAAAATCCTTTCTTTCATAAATGCTAAGGATGAGTCCCAGCCGCAGATGTATGAGGACCTGCAGATAGCAGGGCTGAATATAAAGCCGAGGCAGGTAATTGCTTCTGCTGTCTTCACAGCAATCTTTGGGGTGCTTGCTTCAATCCCGTTCATTATTCTCGGATGGATTGACTTCGCATTTTTTGTAATATGCACAGGGCTCTTCCTCGCATATGTTGCATACACCTATCCCTCATATTCCAGCCAGATAGCAAAGATAAAGGCGCAGCAGGAGTCACTTCTGGCGCTTCTTTACATAACGATTTACATGAGAGTCAATCCAGTGCTTGAGAACGCGATTGGATTTGCAACAGAGCACCTGGACGGACCGCTCGGCAAGGACTTAAAGAGAATAATGTGGCTGCTGGACAGTGAAAAAATTTCCTCCATCCATGACGGAATGAGTATGTATATGGAGCTCTGGCTGAAGAGGAATAGTGATTTTGTAAAGTCATTCATGATACTTATGTCAGTAATAACCCAGGCAGACAAGGAGCACCAGTCAGCAATACTAGACAAGGCGCTCGCAACCCTGCTGCAGGACACCTATGAAAAGATGAAATACTTCGCACACGAACTGCGCAATCCAGTTATGATAATAAACACCTTTGGGCTAATGCTCCCCCTCATCGGGCTCATTGCATTCCCAATGATAAGCGTCTTCATGTCTGCTGACATAAAGATATCCTACCTATTTTTCGGCTACATAGTCATACTGCCTTCGCTGATATACTTCTTCTCTGCGAGAATCATATCCAAAAGGCCTGGTGCCTTCTCTGCTCCTGATGTCTCCAAGAATCCAAACCTTCCTCCAAAAGGCAAATACAGGCTCACAATAAACAAGAAAAATTATCTGATTCCCGTGCTGCCTGTGGCAATACTTATCGCGCTTCTGATAATGTCTCCGGGAATAATGCATCTTGTAACAAAAACAATCCCTGCCTTCAGCCATGCCCTGACGCTTAGCAAGACTGCCACCCCGCCGGCAGACCTGGCTGCAGAGTATGAGCTTTCATCAATGTTCATAACATTGACAATCCCGGTTGGGCTTGCCATAGGGATATTCATTTACTTCTACGGGAGAAGCGTCCAGAAGATAAAGCTAAGGAACGAGATAATTGAGATAGAAAATGATCTTGATGCATCATTATACCAGATAGCAAACCAGTTCACAGAGAACATACCTGTTGAGATTGCAGTTGAGAACTTCATAGCCAACTATGAAGTAATGAATCTCAAGAAGCGCCAGATATTCACCCTTTTCAACACCATCCTTTCAAAGATGAAAAATATGGGAATGACATTTTCGCAGGCAATTTTTCATCCTCAATATGGAATAATAAGGGCATATCCGTCAACGCTTCTCAAGGAGATAATGTGGATATTCACAGAAAGCTCAAGAAAGGGCTCGCAGGTAGTCTATAATATAATGGGCAAAATCTCGTCATACCTCGATAATGTTAGGAAGATAAAAGAGCTTATATACGACCTCCTCGAGGAGACTGTGACTTCTGTCAGAACCCAGGCAAAATTCCTCGCGCCTTTCATTGCAGCAATTGTCGGCTCTCTCACCTTAATAATAGTAAAGTCGCTCTACCAGATGCTCCAGCGCCTGAATGATGTAATGAATGCTTTTGCAGGCGGCACAATGGGAAACGACACCGGCTTTTTCACTGATTTCATCAACTTCACACAGATGACTCCTCCGCCCCTGTTCCAAGTGCTCGTCGGCATTTACACAATAGAAGCAGTGGTGCTCCTTTCAATGCTCGCAAGCGGAGTGGAAAACGGCTTTGACGAGATTGCACGCGATGAGGAAATAGCAAAAAATGTCCTGACAGCAATAATTGTTTACGTCTTCATCAGCATAGTTGGCTCTGTCATGCTCAATAACCTTGTTGGAAGAGGCATAAGCTCCACAGGCATAAACTCGGTGAAAGCAGGCATAATTCTTTTAATTCCAGCATCACTTCTCATAAGAAAGAAAAAGCAATAAAGATTATAAATGAAAATAAAATATAAGCATCATGGAAGACACATACCTCAAACTGGGAATTGTAATTGTGGCGGTGGCAGTGATGGCTCTTCTCATTGCATTTGCATTCAATGCCCTCAACTCGCAAACAGAGGAAGAGCAGGAGATACAATCATTCAGCGGGAGTGCAAGGCAGCTTGACTACAAAATCTCGCACCTCTGCCAATTATGCGCTGGAGAGGCAGACAGGGAATGCTTTCTGTTAAATGCCGAAATCACAGAGGGCAACATTTCAAACTCAGGCAATGCAGAGTTTGCCAACTTTGACATTCTCCTGCTAGGAAAATACTCTCTCAAGATAGAAAGCTCTTCCTCAAAGTGTGTAATAAAAAGGATGGAATAAATGGCTGGAAAAAAAGGAGACCTTACAATAGACGCAATAATGGCAATATTCCTCGCAATAGTCACTATATTCCTGCTGCTATCATTTTTCTCTCTCAAGATGCCCATATTTGCAAAGGAGGCCTACTGCAAAACCTTCTTTTATGTCGCATCAGCATCATTCATGCCCCCTGGAATAAGGCAGGAGCAGTCCTACTGCAGGGAATTCTCAATGCTTGAAGTCCAGGATGTAATTCCTACTAAGGTATTTGTCAAGAATCTTTCAGATGGCTCAACCTCAGAGCTCTTGCAATTTTCTGGACGAGAGCAGCAACAAGTTGAAGTCATACTGCCTGAAAATAAAACAGTAACAGATTTCTCGTTCTCGGTTAAGGGAAACCTGTCCAACTTCTCGGCGCAAATCTGCAACGACCCGCTTTCAGAATGGCAGATTTCCCCGATGGCGCCTTCAAGGCAGTATTCTTCTGGGAGAGATGTGTTGAAAAGTGCTCAGGCATGCTTTTCAAAATGCAGGGCATTTCCCTGCCCAATACAAATAAACATAACAGGAGAAAATGGAGACCTCCTGATTTTAGATATTTCGTTAGGTTACAGGAAATGTCTCATAAAAGAGGAAGTCGTTTCAAATATTCTCGCCTGCTGGGAGAAAGCAAATTACGGAAAATATTCAAAGGATATCAAGTGCAAGGCGCTTATTGTCAGAAACTGCGAGAGCAGCGGAATTTCAGAGCAGAGTATCACTGATTATCTAAAACAGCAGGGGTTGTGCAGGATAATTGGCAACTCCGACTTCGGCTGCGGAGAAAGCGATGATATAAATTGGAGCGTAATAAATTTAAAATCAGAGGATTCTGTGCTGATTGAATTTGTCAACTCAACAAAACAGATAAGGGTTAGCTGATGGCAATCAACAAAAAAAACAGGCAGGGCAAAACAGGCGAGATGGCGATAAATGCCGCATTCGTAGTTGTTGTGGCAATTATCGCGGTAATCCTGTTCCTGCTGGTAATCTTCGCCAAGTTCCCGGCACTTTCAAAATCAATATACTGCAAGACACTCTCTCCATTGAAGACAATGTTCTCACCTTCTTCAGGAAGCGCAGAGGAGAGCTACTGCAGGCAGAATGAAATCCTCCAGAACTCAACGATCAGGATGGAAAAAGTTGTCCAGAGAACTTTTGCAGACGGGAATGCTGCTGAGCTGATAAAAGTCCAGGCGGGGCAGAATTACGAGATTGGAATACCTGCTCCAAAAGCCAACATAACTCTCTCATCATTCCGAGCAATAGGATATTCAGAAGGGTTTTCCGGGAATTTTGCAGACGGGAGCTCATCTGAAACCTTTGACTTTTCAGAAGGCAGACAAAAGGAAATTGCCCTGAAGATTCCGAAAGAGGCATATGTTGTCAATGCAACAATGGAACTATTCTCAAGCCAGGAAGAGGAACTGGCAGAGGTGCTGCTGTTCACAGGATACTCTCACAGCTGTGGTTTTCAATACGGAAACGGAATGTTTGACGATGCAAGAAAATACCTTTACTATCATATGATAAATTATGATGAGAGCAAATGCTGGAAGGGGGATCCTGACTGGAAAAACAAGCTTGCAAACCATTCCATCCTCATAGTTGGAAGCGGGCTGAACCTAACTGCAAATAACGATGAGGACAGGGAATACATAAGGCAGTGGATAGCGCAGGGCAATTCGCTTATAGCCACTGGCTGGGCACTCAACCTCCTAATAAGCCTATTCGGGGAAGCCCCCTTTGATTCAACAGACTCAACTGCATATTTCACAAGGATAACTCCCTACCAGAAATGCCCTGGGCTCATAAGCCCATCTACAACTGATGCCGGCTCTGATTCGGGAGCGTCAGGCAGAATTCCAAATCAGCCCAATTCCAATCAGAATTCCGGGCTTGAATGCAATGCAACAATACCGAAAAACTGCAATGACCCTTCAATAGTGCCCTGCAGGGAGACAGTGGGATACGCAGGGCTTTGCGGGGACAGCCAGAGAATAATATTCACATCCACTGCAGAGGCAGAGTATGATGCCAGGGCAAACAAGGTTTATTCGGTGATATACAGCAACACCCCCTGCATTGAGGCGAACTCATCCAACCAGGATGTGAAAATAATCGCAGATTTGGTTTATAACATCTCAGCGCCATCCCCCCTGAATAAGGACCTTACGCGGAAATGCGCAGACAAGAATTATGGAAGGCCGGGGCAGTCAATTATTGAATTCAATTATGGAAACGGGAGCGTGCTTTACCTGGCGCCCAACATCCAGGACCAGCTCGGCTCTGATTTCGGGGAAACCAACTTCCTGGCCAGCGCAATAATTGCGAGGATGAAAAAGTCATCTATCGTTCAGATAAGCTCATGCAATTCCAGGCAGCCGGACTGGCAGAGCAGCGGCTCGTTCAGGCGGGGAAGGACAGCAGTGCTCTCAGCAGAAAAAATCAACTCATTCCTGAGCGCGTGCACTCCTGACTCTGAAGGCAACTGCGCAATTCCAGTAAGAATAAATGCCAGGATAATCAACGCAGAGCCGCTTCTCACGTTTCACACATTAAGCATATCTTACATGATGCCTCTTTACAGGGTGAACATAACATCCGGAGGCGAGCAGCTGGCATATTTTGACAAGATTTCACCTTATGATGCCCCCTGGGAGATTAATGCGTCAAGGGCAGTTTCAGCTGCTTCAAAATGCCCGCAGCAGGAATGCACCGCCTTTTTTAATGTAAGCGCAGGAAGCAACGGATTCATAGCGCTTTCAGGGCTGGAAACTGAATACAGGCAGTGCGCAATAAAAAATGAGATTATGGCAGAGGCAGTTGCATGCTGGGAGCGCTCCGGCTTAGGAAAATCCAGCTCGGACATAAAATGCTACGAGCTCTCCATACCTGAAAGCTGCACCTCAGTTGAGAATTTGAACGAATCCTCGCTGACTGATGCCATGCTCAATGAGAGCGACCTCTGCGAGGTGCTGGGCAACAATGACGCTAATCCTGAGTGCGGCAGATACAACCAGATTGACTGGAATATTGTAAAAGCAGTCCCTGGAAGGAACATCCTGATAGAATACTCTTCAAAAAAAGGGAGGATAATCATCAGCTAAAATGAACAAAAGCAGAAAGGGGGACATTTCAATAGGGCTGATTTTTTCAATAATTGTAACAGTAATAGGCATAATGCTCCTGTTGATACTTGCGGCAAAAACCTCTGACGGCAAGAAGTTCTACTGCGAGCTCTCAAGCAAGTATGCTCCAAATTTTTACGCCACGCGAATGGACAGCTTCTGCTACGGAGTTTCCCAGAATGAGCTTAGCCCAATAAAAGGAGAGGATGTTGTCTCAGGCAGATTTTCAGACGGCAGCGAGATAAAAACATTCGGATTCACCCAGCAGAAGCTCAGCAGGGAGTTCAGCGTAACAATTGACAGGGACGCAATCCTGAAAAACGCATCCCTCCTGATAAGCGCGCCAAATAACCGGCTTATAAACGCATTCTCCTCAGGAGAAAACAACATAACCTTGCCCCCATACCCGCTTCACGGCGGCTCCCAATACGCATACCTGAAAATTCCAAAATACGCGATTATCAAAAATGCCTCAGTTAAGGTTTACGGAAGCAATTACCCCACAAAAACTGACATTGCATTCGCAATTGACACTTCAGCAAGCATGACCAATGAGTGGAACTCGGTTTGCAGCATAGTGAGCAATGTTTCAACCTACCTTAGGATTTTAAATGTCCAGAAATACAGAATAAGAGTATACAGGATTGGAGCAACAGGGACTATTCATGAAACCTGCGACTCCCCCGCAAAAAATCTGGTAATCTCAGCAGCAAATCTTTCCACAACAGGGCTTCCTCTGTATCAGAACCATTTTATCCAGCAGCAAGATAATCTGTGCTGTTGGAATCTTGAAGAACTATCAAAGGCAGATGATTACAATGAAGCATGGGGAGTCGCGTCTTATTACCTCTCAGGAGCAGTTGGCGAGGACGCTTGGCTGGACGAGTCAAAAAAAATTGAGATTCTAATAAGCGATTCTGACCCAACAGGAGCTGTCCCCACACAACAATGCTTAAGGCCTAGTCCTCCATGCACTCAAAGTTCTACTCGCGTTGAGCAAACAGAGCCAGTGTTCAGCGGTTCTGAAGAAGAAGTGATAAATCAGGCGGCAAGCAGGGCTGTTGAAAACAATGTTTTTGTTAATGTGGTTTACGGAGACGACAGTCCTCCCCCGGAAGGATTCGGGATTGGCTGCCCCTCCTTAGGAGGATGCTGCTCAGGCAGCCTCTCTTCCTGTTATCAGATAATAATTTGGATGAACACTCTGGCTACGCAGACAGGAGGGAAGGTTTTTGGCTTCAAGGATTCTGCAGGGCTGATGGCAGCAGTCAAGGACATGGTGATTTCCAACTATCCAAACCAGATAAAACTTTCAGTTAGCGGAGCTGAATTCGCATCCCACCCAGAAGAGCTCAACTCTGCAAATTCGCCCTGGAAGGCATCAGGGCACTTTGCAGATGCGCTTCAGGACGCGCTTTCAGAATGCGCTCCTGACGATGAGGGCAACTGCATAATAGCCCTAGAAGTTTCTTCAGGAAGGGACGGAACAATAATCCTGAATCACCTAAGGATAACCTACGACATAAGGGCGCAGGGCGCATCCCTGTCCTTGAAGGGAAAGCAGATTCTCCCACAGACAACCCTGAATGCTGAATCAAGGCAGGTGGATTTCACAGATGCTGCAAGGGAGCTTGAAAAGCAATGCTCAACTGACTACTGCACCTACCAGTTCAGGATAAGCGCTTCAAGCCCCACGCAGCTGGTGGCAGAAGGGCTATCGCTGAATTACAAAAAATATCCTATTAAGGAGGATATTGCCAATGCAATCGCAGAATGCTGGGCAAAGGCAAGGTTCGGGCAGGCAAAGAGCGATTTCTTCTGCCAGGAGCTTTCAATCCCTGAAGAATACCAGTTTATCAGGGCAATTACAGAAGCAGACATTGCTAATGTTCTGAAAGCAAGGCAGTGGTGCCACATCATAGCAGATTCTGACTATGGCTGCGGGGATTCTGACAGCATAAAATTCGCAAAAGATATAAATACGAGGACAAATGTATTAATAGAATATAAAGCCAAAGAAAAAGCAGTTTTAGTAACATAAAGCTGCGAAGGCGAGATAATGGCATATTTAGTCACAAACGAAAGAGGAAGAAAGGAATTTGAAAGCATGCTTGAGGCAGAGGACTTTCTGAAGCAGTCCCCAAACTCAAGAGTTTATGAGATAGACAATTTTGGCAATCCGCTGAAGCTGTCTGAAGATGACATAGCAATAAGGATAAGGAATGAAAAAAGGGCAAAGGGGCTCCTTAAGGAGCAGCCGCTTGAAAAAAGGCCCCTTCCTGAAATTCCGATTCAGGCGCCAATTTCCTCTGAAGCGCCAAAAAAGGAGGAAAAGCCGGAAGAAAAGAAGGAGATGAGCCCCCTTATAAAATACGGGCTTATAGCAATAGCGGTTGCGATAGTGATAATTGTGATTATTTTTATGATAGTTCCCCTCTTTCAGCAGCTCCTAAAAGTTTATAACTCGGTGTAAAATGCGAAACAACAGGAAAGCGGACATGACAATACAATACACTTTCTTAATCTTTCTTGCCACAATAACAGTTTTTGTGGTGATAGGGCTGATAACGAAGTGGAGCTTCAATGCCAGCACGCTGATGTGCAAGCTTTCAGGAGAATGCCAAAACCAGCAACCAGTCCTTGATGTTCAGATAATAAACATAACAGGCGGTTCTGACTGCAAATCGGACTTCAAAGCAGAAATAATAAAAGGCGCACGGCTCTGCAACGAGAATGGAAAGCTTGGACGGCTCCAGGGAAATGAGCCAATCTGCTATGTTGTAAAAGCATCCGGCTGTTCCATAACAAAAACCGAAATAAACACCTCCCTGTCCGCCCCTGAAATCAACCTTACAAATTTTCGCATCTCATTTGACAGCAGCAACAAAGTGATAATATCCTACAGCTATAAAGATAAGATTGTAAAGCTGGATTAAAATGGAGTCCGTTGAAATCTGGATGTGGATTATTGCAGGGCTTCTTCTGGGCGGGCTCATATTCACAGGCGCATACACATTCTTTTCGAGGTATATAGCTCAGCAGGAAAAAAGCCAGGCATATGACTCATTCGAGCACCTGCAACTTTCAATTGGAAATGTCTGTCTGGGCGGTTCAATGGATAAGTTTTCCGGCTCTTTTGTTTTTCCATACAGCGTTGAAAAAATATTTGTGGCAGATGATTCTGGAGTTGAGGGAAAGGGAAGCAATCTGTGCATAAAGGTGCAGGATGAGGATGAGCGCTGCCTTAAAATTGGAATATGCTCGGCATCCATGAAAACACTTGACCTCTCTAAAAAGACAAGCGTTTTTTACATGATACAAAAAGCCCTCGGAAAGAAGATGGCTGCAAACATCGAGTTCTCAATATCAAAAACATCAGTAAGAGAGCTTGAGCTCAACTGGACAAGAAAGTATGTAAGGTAACAAAAATTCGCTGACGAACAGTACTATGCATTAAAAAGCATAGCTTTACAAGAAACATTCTTTAATGACGAATTTTTGGGACAAGAAATTGCAATTAAAATGAAAAGATTTAAACCTTATGCAATTTCTTTGTAATTCTGATGATAATTGCTGATGTGCACTGCCACCTTGACTATTTTGAGGAGAAGCAGCGTGAAGAGGTTCTGGCGAATTCTCAAAGAGCGGGAGTAAAAGCAATCATCACAAATGGAACGAGCCCTGAGAGCAACAGGATTTCTCTTGAGCTTTCAAGAAAGAATCCCATTGTAAAAGCAGCGCTCGGGCTTCACCCCCAATTCATAGAAAAATTTGACGACTCCCTTATTCAGAACGAAATGGATTTTATAAAGGAACATAAAAAAGAGATTGTTGCAATCGGGGAAATCGGGTTGGACTATCACTGGATAAAGGACAACGTCCTCATAAAATGCCAGAAAAAGCTTTTTGAAATTCAGATAAATCTTGCAAAAGAGCTCTCCCTTCCGATAATAGTGCACACCAGAGATGCAGAGTCAGATTCAGTTGAAATTATTATCTCATCTGGAATAAAAAAAGTCATAATGCACTGCTTTTCAGGAAGCAAGAAGATGATAGATGAGTGCTTTGAGAAAAGGTTCATGTTTTCCATACCAACAAACATTGTCAGGAGCAGGCACTTTCAGATGATGGCTGAGATGCTGCCGCTTTCTCAGCTCCTCACAGAGACAGACGCGCCCTTTCTCAGTCCTTATGAAGGGAAGGACAACGAGCCGGCTTTCATAAAGGAAAGCATAAAAAAGATTTCAGAGATAAAAAAGATGGATGAGAATGAAGTCGCTAACATCTTGTACTCAAATTACCAGAAAACATTTATTC
>Ga0210051_1001467_pt1 | contig 23741 bp, 19 predicted proteins | sample CryGey092014_all_FD_185464 | JGI IMG/M metagenome (GOLD analysis project Ga0210051, IMG submission 185464) | Groundwater microbial communities from aquifer - Crystal Geyser CG23_combo_of_CG06-09_8/20/14_all (SPAdes) (version 2) | ecosystem: Environmental > Aquatic > Deep subsurface > Groundwater... | reverse complement strand
AAAGACTTACCTTCTTTGCCTGGCGAAGCGGTATCGGCAGTCAATAAAATTGACAATCATGCAGATGATTTGGCCAAGTTTATCAACGACTTATTACAAATAACAGAAGTTGAAATAACCAAAAAAGACGAAACTAAAAGTGATTAAAACAGTTTTGTTTGTTGCGGTTCGTGTTTGATATTTTCCTCCGCTGCCACCTCAACAGGTCTCTCTTTAAGGAATTGGTCGTATTTTTTGAGAACAGCCGGCAGTTTGGCAAAACTTTTTTTCAATTCTTCCTTTACCTTAGTAGAACGCAAGGCCGCGGCTGGATGGTATAAGGGGACGATTAATTTATCTTTCCACCAGAGGATCTTACCTTGGTCGCGCGATATCAAAGCCATCGGCAGGAAGAAGTTCATAGAAAATCTTCCCAGAGTGGCGATAATTTTGGGGTTAATGATTTCTACTTGCTTCATTAGATAGGGAGAGTAAGCGGCGATTTCCTCTGGAAAAGGGTCGCGATTCTCCGGCGGACGGCGCTTAACGATGTTGGTTATATAAACATCTTCTCTTTTCCAGCCAAGACCATTCATGAGCTCCGTAAGTAGTCGTCCGGCCCGGCCGACAAACGGCCGCCCCTCCAAATTTTCATAGTAACCTGGAGCTTCCCCGATAAACACTATCTCTGCGTCAGGACTGCCTTCTCCGAAAACTAGGTTAGACTCCTGAAGAGGTAAGGATTTATTTTCTTCTATCTCCTGTCTTAGATTATGGAGCGCCTCTTCTTTTGGGCTATAATTAGTTAGTGGCATTTATTTATCTTACTACAAGATTCATTTATCGACTTAGGGAATTCTTAGAACACTGGTACGTGGGCGGTTTTATGGCGATAAGCCGTCAAGCGGTTTCACTTTTAGAACAGCTTGACAGGACTTTCGCGCTACAGGTTACCTTGCGATACATTTTTGAGCCACTTTATCAGGACAGGACCGTACTGGGGCACATATTAGGATTTATATTTAGAAGCGTACGCATTCTTTTGGCCCTTGTGATATACGTCGTCGTGTTGGCCGTTTTCACAATCATCTACTTTGCTTGGTCAATACTCTTGCCTTACGCGCTTTATCGGACGGCAGCCGCCTTTAATCTTATTAATACAATCTCACTATGGAACCTGTAAAAGAATTTTACTTCAAAGAGCCGTTACTGGAAATGCCAATGGTCTCCCGGAAAGCAATTAGTTTTATAACTGCCGTCTGGTCGGTAATTTTAGTTGCCGCAGCGGCTACGTTTCTCTTATCCGGGACAGCAAAACTTTTCTGGCCAGGTTTGCTTATATCGTTATATCTTACACACAGATTGTTTCACTTTAATGATGCTAAACTGCTCCTTTCTAAAGTTCCTTTATCGGGGAAAATTAATACCGCCGATTATTTAAACAGGCAGTCCGTTAAAGCAATTACCCTTGCCTCTGATAGGTCTTTACTTTTCGGAGGAGATTTTTCTCTGCATCTTATAAGTGAATTGTCTCAATCTAAAGAGGTGCGCGAGGCTCTTTTGAGACTAGATGTCAATTACGATGAGTTTAGAGAAAAACTTGGCGAGCATTTAAAGAAGAGCGTATCCGAAACAAAACAGAGCCACAATGACATTATTTTAAAAATTAGAAATTTAGCCCTATCCGCCATAAACCTAAGTCTTAAAGGAGGGGGCAAGTATGTGGACGATTCCGATTTATTTGCCGCCATAGGCGACTTAAAAGAAGAATCCGTGGAGAAGATATTCAATCTTTTTCAGATTGATTCGGATAATTTAGAAAGAGCGTTAATTTTTGGCAGATTCCGCCGTCGTTTTTTCTGGCACAGATTGCCGACTAGTTTGGGCGGTTTCGTAAATCAGCCTTACAAGCTGAGACACAGAATTATGAATCGTGCTTGGACGGCGAGGCCAACTCCCACGTTAGATCTCTTCGGCGTTGATTTCACCGACATGGCGCGCGCCAGCATGGCCGGTTTCTTGGTCGGGCATGAAAAAGAATATGACAGGATTTTGGACATCCTTTCCCGCCCTAACCAACCTAACGCGCTCTTGATTGGCGAGGCTGGCGCCGGCAAAGAGGCCCTTGTTGGGCACTTAGCTTACGAGATTATTCATGATAAAGTGCCCCCGCAGCTTTTTGATAAAAGATTGGTGACGCTGGATCTTAATTCTCTTTTAGCGGGGGCGGATGTTCCAGAACAACAAGCAAGAATAAAAAAGATTTTTGAGGAAATAAACAGGGCCGGGAATATTATTCTCTATATACCGGATATACACAATCTTTCGCGTACCGCTGGCCGATACGAGTTAAATATTATAAACACAATTATACCCTTCATTCTTTCTAATGACTTTCCTACGATTGGCTCGACTTATCCCAAAGAGTCTAAACAGTTTATAGAGAGTCAGAGTTCTTTCGCTCAAGCCTTCCAATTTATTCAGGTTGATGAAATTACTCCGAGCGAAGCGGAACTCGTGCTCACTTACGATAGCCTGATACTTGAGGAGCAGTACAAAGTTAAAATTACCTACGGCGCTATTAAGAAAGCGGTTGAGGTAGCTTATAAATATTTTAGGCAGAGACTCTTGCCGTCTTCCGCTGATGATCTTTTGAAGGAAGCCTTGGCCGAAGCGGCTCACTGCGGCGATAAAGCTTTGTCTGCCGATGATATCATTGCTATTGCTGAAAAAAGGACTAATGTGCCGCTAAAGGAGGCTGGTTATAAAGAACGGGAGAAACTTCTTCACTTGGAAGAGTTAATCCACGAGAGATTAATTGACCAAGAAGCGGCGGTTTCGGCCGTTTCCAAAATTCTGCGCGAGTATCGCAGCGGTTTGGCGAGCGGCAAGGGACCAATTGGCAGCTTTCTCTTCGTCGGGCCTACGGGCGTTGGTAAAACGGAGCTCTCTAAAATTTTAGCCAAAATTCAATTCGGGTCGGAAGATATGATGGTTAGGTTTGATATGTCGGAATATCAAGATAAGGCGAGTTTCTACAGGTTTATCGGTTCGCCTGACGGCGAGATCACAGGGGCGCTCACGGATGCGGTACTGCAGAAACCTTACGCCCTAATATTGCTTGATGAATTTGAGAAAGCCCATCCTGACGTTTTGAATCTATTTCTTCAAGTTTTTGACGATGGGCGGCTAACCGACAACTTGGGGAGGATGGCAGATTTTAAGAATACGATTATTATAGCCACCTCTAACGCCGAATCAAATTTTATTAAAGAGGAGATAGACAAGGGGAGAATTATGGAAAGCGTTGCCGAAGAACTTAAAAAAAGATTGATTCACTATTTCAAGCCGGAACTCTTAAACCGCATGCAGACGATAGTTTTCAAGAATTTGAGTATGGAAGATATTATTAAAATTACAGGGCTTCTTATGAACGATCTGGGTCAAACTCTCGCTAAGCAAGGCATTAAGATGAAAGTTGAAGATGGCGCTTTAAGAAAAATCGCCGAGCTGGGATTTTCACCGGCATATGGCGCAAGGCCATTGCGCGGAGTTATTTCGAATCATATTAAATCTCCTCTTTCGGAGATGATTTTAAAAGGAGAAATTAGTCGCGGTGGAGAAGTAATCATTTCATTGAAGGACGGAGGAATAAAAATAGCGGCGTTAATAAGGTAGTTAAGTATTTTAAGAATGAAGAATCACGAAGTCGCTAAAATCTTGTTGGAGATAGGAGAGTATCTGGATATGCAGAGCATAGCCTTTAAGCCTAGAGCTTACGAGAAAGTCGCCGGCGTTATTGATGGATTAGAAGAAGATGTAGAGCAAATATACGAACGCGGCGGGCTCAAAGCCCTTGAAGAAATACCGGGAGTTGGGGTGTCAATTGCCGAGAAGATTGAAGAGTACTTGAAGACCGGGCGCATAAAGTACTACGAAGAGCTTAAAAAGAAAACCCCAGTTGATTTATCAACATTGACCCAGGTTGAGGGCTTGGGCCCCAAAAAAATCAAGAAGCTTTATGAAAAACTGGGAATTAAAGATTTAGACGACTTAGAAAAAGCGGCAAAGGTTCACAAGATTGGAAGCTTAGAAGGATTCGGCTTGAAGTCCGAAGAAAATATTTTGCAAGGAATTGAATTTCTGCGCAAGTCAGGCGGGAGATTTATTCTGGGGTTTGCCATGCCTGCCGTTAAAGAAATAGAAGAACGACTGCGCCGTCTCAAAGAGGTTAAGAAGGTTGTTGTCGCGGGGTCTATAAGAAGAAAAAAGGAAACCATAGGAGACGTAGATATCCTCATAGTTTCTATGAAGCCCAAGCCGGTTATGGATTACTTTACCTCCATGCCGGAAGTGATAAACGTTTATGCCAAAGGCGATACTAAGTCAGCCATTAAGATTAAAAATGGTTTGGACGTCGATTTAAGAGTTGTTCCCGAAGAATCGTTTGGCGCGGCTTTGAATTATTTTACCGGCAGCAAGGATCACAATGTATCCTTAAGAAGAAAGGCCATGGAGAAAGGATATAAGTTGAATGAGTACGGCTTATATAAAATTAAAAATGCAAAAATCAAAAATCAAAATGACAAATCAAAAATAAAAAAATTAGAAATTCAAATTGCGGGGAAGACAGAAGAAGACTTGTATAAGGCATTGGGCTTAGACTATATTGAACCGGAATTGCGCGAGATGACCGGCGAGATAGAGGCCGCCTACAAGCATAAACTTCCCAAACTTATCGGCTACGATGATTTGAAAGGCGATTTACAAACGCAATCCAACTGGACCGATGGCGCTAACTCAATTGAGGAATTGGCCCAAGCGGCTCTTAAAGCTGGTTTGGAGTACATTGCCATAACTGACCACACAAAGAGATTGGCTATGACTCACGGCTTGGACGAAAAAAAGCTTCGAAGGCAGATGGCAAAGATAGATAAAATTAATTCAAAATTCAAAATTCAAAATTCAAAATTCAAGATATTAAAGGGAACAGAGTGTGATATTTTGAAGGACGGCAGTCTGGATATAGATGATAAAGTGCTATCCCAACTTGACGTTGTCGGCGCTTCAGTTCACTCTTATTTTAATCTTCCAAAAGAGGAACAAACGGAGCGTCTCGTGCGGGCGGTGAAAAATCCGCATGTTGACATACTTTTTCATCCTACGGGCCGCATCATTAATAAGAGGCAGGCCTATGAGGTTGATATGGATGAGATTATAAATGTAGCGGCCTTGACCGGCACAATTCTTGAGATAGACGCTTTGCCAGATAGGTTAGATTTGAAAGATGAGCATGTAAGGAAATGTGTCGCCAAGGGGGTTAAGTTGGCCATCGACTCTGACGCTCACTCTGCAACCCACTTTGCTTACTTAGAATACGGCATTGCTCAAGCCAGGCGTGGGTGGGCAACACGGGAAGATATAATAAATACACGGCCGTTAGAGAAAATGAAGAGCTTTCTCAAAAATTCCGAGCGGTAGCGAGAGATTTTTATTAGAAAATCTTCACCGAGCACTCAAAACATTGTACAATGACTTGAGTGCTCGGTGCTCAATGTTGTGGTAACCGAGCACACAACATATAATTCATTATCACTAACCGTCACACCATTAGTTGTGTGCTCGGTTAACAACATTGGCATGATCAAAGATTCAACGAGAGAAATATCCGCTGGCGTCATTATTTATCGCAGGACTAATGAAGGTCCTAGGTTTCTCTTACTTTACCACGGCGGACAATATTGGAATTTTCCTAAAGGAAAGATAAAAGCAGAAGAAAAAAGTTTTGCCGCCGCCATTCGTGAAACAATGGAAGAAACCGGCTTGACTGCGGAAGACATGCGTTTTAAGAATAGGTTTAAGGATTACGAAAAATACTTCTTTTTTAAGGGGAAAAACAGAATATTTAAAATCGTTACATTCTACTTGGCGGAGACAAGGAAAAGAGAAATCCGCATTTCAGAAGAGCACGAAGGATTTGGCTGGTTTCTCTACAGGGACGCGAGAAGGCTCTTAAAATCCTATTATGACAGCGAGTCAGTGTTGAAGAAAGCCCGCGAATTCATTCGCGCTAAGAACCTTTGATTTCAGCAACTAACTTTTTAAACATTTCGGGATGATTTTCGGCGATATTAGCCAAAATTTTGCGGTCTAGTTTAATGTTCTCTTTTTTGAGGAGCGCAATTAATTTGCCGTAAGTTAAGCCGTTTGCTCTTGAAGCGGCGTTAATTTTAACTTGCCAGAGACTGCGGAAATTGCGCTTCTTTTCTTTTCTGCCCCTAAAGGAATGACTCCAAGCGTGAAGTAAGGCTTCTTTAGCGGCTCTTTCTTTCGATTTCCTGCCCCACTTGAAACCCTTGGTATAGCGTAATATTTTCTCTCTTTTTTTGTGGGCGATCTTACCCCTTTTAACTCTCGGCATTTTACCTTGATAAATATTGAACTATTCTTCTTTTGTCAGATTCACTAACGCGCAAGGCGTCTCGCTTCCTGCGGATTTCTTTACCTGATTTCCCGGCTCTGAAGTGGTCTTGCGCCATTCGCCGGCGTATAAGTTTACCGGTTTTGGTTATTCTTATTCTTTTTACAACGCTTTTTTTAGCCATTACTTTTTAATTACTTGTACCGCGAGCCCCCTGCCGCCAGGTTTTATTTCCTGGGCGATGTTGTGATCGACGGTAATCATTTTTAAAAATTCTTCCAACTTTATTTTAGCGAAATCTTTCATACCTTTTTCCCTGCCGCGCAGCGTCATAACTATCTCTACCTTGTGCCCAGCCCCCAAAAATTTTTCTAATTTTCTGATTTTGGTTGAAAGATCATTCTTCGCTTCCCGGACGCTTATTTGAATCTGCTTCATTTCCAGGGCTTTCTGGGCTTGTCTCTGCTTCTTCCATTCCTTCTCTTTCTCGTAGCGGAATTTATCGAATCTTGTGATTTTGGCGACTGGTGGAGAAGCGTTGGGAACGATTAGAATTAAATCCAGTCCTTTGGCAATTGCCGCGGCCAATGCTTCTTTGAGAGGCATAACGCCCAAGTTGCCGCCATTTTCATCGACTACTCTAAGTTCCGGAGCAGTTATTTGGTTGTTTGTTCTGAATTCTTGGATGCGACTATCATAGCGTAACCATCCATAAAGCGCAACCCCTTTCGGCTTGTGTTATAATGAAAATATGAAGAAATACCTATTAGTTTTTATGGCTCTTTTGGTCGCAAGCTTGGCTTTGCCGGTACAAGCGGTCGAATCATCACCCGTGGCAAGCGGGAAAGTTTTTCCCTCAACTCTTAAATCCGGATCGACCGGAGATTTTGTAAGTGACCTCCAAAATATCCTTAAAAGCGACACCTCGATCTATCCGGAAGGATTGGTTACCGGTTATTTCGGCAAGCTTACAGAGGAAGCAGTAAAGAAGTTGCAGAAGAAATACGGATTGCCGGAAACTGGGGTAGTTGACGACACGACACAGCAAATTATTTTTCCTAACACCGTAGAGATAACCGTGGTAACTCCTAACGGCGGAGAGAGTTGGGATAAGAAGGACGTTCATAATATTTTATGGAAATCGACTATTGGGCCCGTGACGTCGGGAGCGGCATCCGGCGGTACAAGCGCTGGCGCAGTGGCGTCTTCAATAGCCCCATTTTTCCCTCGGGCTTCCATTGATTTAATAAAAGATTCTGATGTTTCGTATCGCTATCATATTACTACTGTAAGCTTGTATCAGTCGCAGTACCCATGGAAAATCCCCGGTAATATTCAAGAAGCAAGCGACTATAGAGTGCGCATTTCAACCGGCGGAGATACTCCTTGCGTTTACCGCATGGAAGGAAAGACCGATACAAGTATCATGCCTTACCCGTGCCCGCTCTCTGCCGCTTATCCCATATACTCGGCAAGTGATACAAGCGACAATCCGTTTGCCGTTACCGGCGCTACTCCTCCTTCGCCGGAAATAATAGCCAAGCTAAAAGCCCAAGTAGCCCAGATCGAAAACGCGCTTAACAATCTACTGCGCCAAGTGCAGGAACTTAAGTCGCTTATCGAAAGTCTATAAATTCACAGCACTCCGCAACGAATATAAAATAATCCCGCAGAACTGCGGGATTATTTTTGTATTAGGTGTGAGGGGTCTTTGGGGTGGGGTAGTATGGGCTTATTATTAAGCTTTAATTTTGGTAAGAATATAGTCTGAATTGGTTATCCACAGAGCATTGACTGCTTGTAGGTTTAGGTTTATACTCAAATTAAGTTACTTCGCCGGGCCTAGTGCCCGGCCTTTTCGTCTTTATTTTATAGAGTTGTTGGTAGGTTAGTGGCTCGTTCGATCTCAGACTTTATAGAATCTAAACTCACAAACCAAGAACCGTATTTTATCTCCCAAGCACAATTGTTTTCATAAGCGATGAATTTGACTCTTTTCTGGGCTTTTAAAATATTTTTCTTCGTTCTTATAAAGTCGCTATCTCCACTAGCAATATATACGATATCTAAATCATGAAGATCGTTCATTATTTCATCATGCATTTCAACGTCGAAGTTGCATTTATTTCTAAATCCTGACGGAGAGTTGGAGTCTTTTATTTTCTTTAGATCTTTTGCTGTGACCGTATAGCCTATCTTAGTGAAATACCTTTCTACAGCTTCGCTGATAGATTTAGCTGGTTCATACCTAGGTCGGCCTTTGTAAATTCTTGCATAAACTATAGTATTTATTTTAGCGACCTACTTATAGAGCTTTTTATAGTCGGTCATCCACCCAGCCGCTTTACCCCTATTATATAAATTGGAATCGTCAATATATAATCCTGCCTTAGGTTTTGGTGGTAACTTCATGGGAAGTTGGGGTTTAGAGTTTATTGTTTTAATCATTCTAACTTTGTTTTTTTGCATCTTTTTCAAAATCGGATTTTTTTAAGAACTTAATCCCGTTCTGTAGGATCTTATATTTACCCGAAGGATCTACTTTAATAAAATTATTTTTAGCCGATTTAGTAGTTAGGGCTCTAACGTTTTTTGATTCTATATCATCTCTAAGTTTTGTTGCTAATGACTCTATTTCAACTGGAGAAAGTCCATCTATTTTATTTGATTCGGCGTAATTGATTAACCACAGTATCCGGTGGCCCTTACTATCGATTTGCCAGTAATTTGGCAATCCTTCTTTTTCTCCAGAAATATCCAATTTGTTTACCTCCTCCCTAATAGCTTTCTTACCACCACTTTTATTGGTTTTACTCTTGCGTCTACTGTTGCGATTTTGGTTATTAAGAGAGAAGCCGTTTAAAATTGCTTGAGCTCCTCCATCAGTTACAGAGTATTGACCCTTTTGAACATCGTCCTCAAAGATATAACCGAGATCGTCTATTGCAACCTGTAAGTCTCTACTGAAATTTTTTGGCATCTTTTCACCCGTTTTCTTCATGATTTCTTGAACTTCTCTTCCAGAAAAATTTGTCTGGTTATCTCTGTCCATCAAGTATTTTCCCAAAACGGTAATCTTTTCTGGGTTAGTTTTAGCGTTAGAATCTACTAGTGCCTGTCTAGGAGTTGTTTGAGTGTTAGTGACACCCGTTAACAGTGCAGCAGGTTTAGTTGGATTGGGTATGCTATCGGATTTAATAAAGGCTATAACTTGAGCGGCTTTAACTATATCCGTCTCTCCTTCGAATGACAGTCCTCCGCCTTCTATCTTGATTTTTATATCCATGCCCTAAATTATACAGGATTAGGGTATATTTGTCAAACAATGATACCCTAATTGCATAAAGCCTAGTATTTATAGGGTTATTTAGAAAATTGCTTGTACTTATCCACAGTTATGTAAACCTAATAGCTGTAGGAGCTTTGTTGGGGTGGAGACGGGGGAATTTCGCTGCTGTTATAGTAGGTGTTTCTTTGTAAAAGCGTGGCCAGACCCATGCTTTAAATATTTTTCAAATTTTAGAGCTTTAGTTTTATTGGGGAAGGCACAGAACCAAACTAATTTATACGGTCGCTTACTCGAAGAATACCTAGTAGAACCTGTATTGTGATCTTGGAATCTTTGTTTAAGGTTTTCTGTAACGCCTTTATAATAACTACCATCCCGCTCACTTTTAATTACATATACGTAGTACATAGAGGCGATTATAACATAGCCCCGCTTCGCTTTCTGCTACGCTAAAGCTTCGCAGAACAAGAAAGCTACGCAGGGCCACTGCTTCGCTGCTAACAAAAAACCACCTTTATGGTGGTCAATTGTTGCAGTGTGTTTGCACTGCGAAGCTCGTGGCGAAACCGCGAGCGAAGCAGTGGAGACGGTGGCATTGAAGCCACGTCCAAAAATTATTTGCCTAAACCGTCTACGAGCATGTCTCGGTGAGACCGAGCGTACATGCTCCGCTCTGTTTTTGTTCCGCATACTGCGGAGCGATTTTTGCGGAACGAGCCTCCTTGTATAACACGAGGTCTTAATCTAAGAGGTCCAGACTAAGCTCATGCCTGCTTAAGCTAAAGCGAAAGCAGGAGCTGCTACACGTTGTGTGGCAGTTATAATTTGTTTGTGAGATTAACGACTTCACAGTCGGCTCGCAAATCTAGGAAACGGTTCTTGTCGAAGCCTTTCGTCCCCATTACTTATTTTTGGCATCCCTTATTTCTCTAAGGGTTGCCCTCTTTTTTAAGAGCTCGCGCTTGTCCTTTGCCTTGCGGCTTTTAGCCAAGCCGATTTCAACCTTGATAAGGTCACGCTTAGAGTAGACTCGCAGAGGCACTAATGTCAAGCCGGCTTCGTGGGCTTTGCCTACCAAACTTTTAATCTCGTCTTTATTTAATAGAAGCCGGCGGGTTCTTTTGGAATCGTAGCCTTCGGGGGTGTTCATCGGTTGATAGGGCGGAATGTCGGCATTTAAGAGTTGAGCACCATTATCACGTACAATCACATGTGAACCGGCAAGGTTAAGCCGGCCGCTTTTAATGGCTTTCACCTCAAAACCCTTAAGTTGTATGCCGGCTTCAAATTTGTCTAAGATTTCGTAGTCAAAGTAAGCCCGCTTATTCCTCGCAAATTCCATAATGTAAATAATAGCTTCCGGGAGGACAAAAGACTACCTCACCTGAAACCCACGCAGCCCTGCCTGCCGGCAGGCAGGCACTCGGCATGGGATTCATTGTTAGTATACTATAATACTGATCAGTATTATAGTATACTTGGTAACTATTATTCAAACAAATCATTTGTTTCTTAACTGTTAAGTAAGTAGAATTAAATTATACCAGGTAGTCCTGCCTGCCGGCAGGCAGGGAAAATTCGACTGCTACTTGGTAGCAAATAAATTATAAAGTCGAATTTCTACTACCTGGTATGCTTTTATCTTCATTAAGAAAACTCATTGAGGAAAAAACTGGAGAAACAAACTTTAGTTTGGGAGAGCCTGAAGTTAAGGGCCGGGGCGATTTTGCGACCAACGTCGCTTTTCTTTTGGCCAGAAAGAGAGGAATTAGCCCATTGACCGCAGCCGAGGAGCTGAAGAATAAACTTAGAGACAATAAGCTTTTCGAAAAAGTGGAAGTTGCCCAGCCAGGGTTTGTTAATTTTTGGATTTCCAGAAAATCAGTGGCTAAAGAGTTTCAAGAAATAGTTGGAGCTAAAACTAAATGGGGCAGGCCAAAAGTCTTGAAGAAAGAACTGGTTATAGTTGAATATTCTTCTCCGAACGTTGCCAAGCCGATGCACGTGGGGCATTTGCGTTCAACTATCATCGGCGACGCCTTAGCCAACATCTACGAGTTTTTAGGTTATAAGGTTATCCGCTGGAATTATATTGGTGACTGGGGAACGCAGTTCGGTAAGCTCACTGCCGCCTATAAAATGTGGGGCAACAAAAAAGAACTAGAGACAAATCCGATTGAAACGATGCTTAAGCTTTATATTCGATTCCACGAGGAAGCCAAGAAAAACCCAAGTTTAGAGAAAAAAGGACAGGAAGAATTCCAGAAACTTGAAAGAGGAAATAAAGAGAACAAAAAACTTTGGGAGTGGTTTAGGCGTGAATCTCTTAAAGATTTCAACCGTCTCTATAAAGTATTGGATGTTAAGTTTGATATTACCGCTGGCGAGTCTTTTTATGAAAAAGACTTAAAGCCGCTTATAGAACGCTTGGAAAAATCGGGAGTGGCACAAAAAAGCGAAGGAGCTCTTATAATCCCGCTTGATAATATGGGATTGCCGCCAGCCTTAATCAGGAAATCCGACGAAGCCAGCCTTTATATAACGAGGGATATAGCCAATCTGGAATACAGATTAAAGAAGTATAAGCCTGCCAAAATATTGTATGTGGTGGCCAACGAACAAGCGCTCCATTTCTCGCAACTATTTGCTGTAGCCAAGATTATGGGGTTCACTTCCACTGAAGTTCAACATATTAAGTTCGGAATGGTTTTGGGAAGCGATGGCAAAAAACTTTCCACTCGCGAAGGCAAGATTATTATTTTAGACGATTTGATTAGCGAGGGAGTAAAGCTCGCGTATCAAGAAGTCCAAAAAAAGAATCCAAAACTTAGGGCCTTGGAAAAACAAAAGATTGCAACGGCCGTTGGCATTGGCGCCATTAAATATAATGATCTTTCCCAGAATAGGGGAGGTGATATAACTTTTAACTGGGAGAAGATGTTGAGTTTTATCGGCAACTCGGCTCCTTATCTTCAATACACTTACGCGCGTTTAAGGAGCGTCTTAAAGAAGGGCAAGGTTGGCAAGTTTGACGCCAAGCTTTTGAGCGATGCCGAAAGATATATTATTTTGAAACTTTCGCAATTTCCTGAAGCGGTTAAGCGTGGAGCGGAAAGCAACTTACCCAACCACTTAGCCGATTATTTATACGACTTAGCTCAACTTGCTAATAACTACTACGAGGTGAACCCCATTTTACAGTCCGAGCCGAAAGTCAGAGCCATAAGGCTTAATCTTATTAAAGCCGTTGCCGAAACGCTTAAAAACGGGCTAAACTTACTTGGCATACAAACTCTGGAACGAATGTAACTAAAAGAAATGCTTAAAAACTTTAAGGAATTTAAACTTCCGCAAATTGAAGAAAAGGTTTTAGCCAACTGGAAAGGGAACCAGGTTTTTAAGAAACTGCAGGAGAGGAAAAGCAAAAAGGGTTACTTTCGTTTCTATGAGGGTCCGCCTTACGCTAACGGGCACCCTGGCATTCACCATATTTTAAGCCGGGTATTTAAAGATATTATACTTCGTTATAAATCAATGGCGGGTTATTCTGTCCCGAGGCGCGCGGGCTGGGACACGCATGGCCTTCCTATCGAAATACAGGTTGAGAAAGAGCTCGGCATTAAAAGCAAGAGAGAAATAGATAATTTAGGCATTGAGTTTTTTAATAAGAAGGCCAGAGAAATAATTTGGCGTTACTTGGATGAGTGGGAGCGTTTCACTCTGCGGATAGGTTACTGGCTGGATTTTAAAAGCGCTTACATAACCTGCGACAACTCTTATGTTGAAAGTTTGTGGTGGATTTTTAAGCGTATTCACGAAAGGGGCTATCTTAAAGAATCTCGCAAAGTCGTGCCCTATTGTCCGCGCTGCGAAACACCACTTTCAAGCCATGAATTGGGACAGCCGGGAGTTTATCAGCTTACAAAAGATCCTTCGGTTTACGTTAAGTTCAAACTCAAAACTAAAAAATCCAAAGAGATGCAGGAGTATCTTTTAGTTTGGACCACGACGCCGTGGACGCTACCTTCCAATATAGCCGTAGCAGTTGACCCTCAACTTACTTACACGAAGTATAAGATCGGCAATGAATATTTGTGGGCATACAATCCGCCGCCTCGATTACCCAATGAAGCGGAAGTGGCGGAAAAACTTTCCGGTAAAAAACTCGTGGGATTGGAATATGAGCCGCTCTACAAAACATTGCCGCAGGAGGTGAGTTTAGCCACGATAGAGAAAGCATACAAGGTTATTGCGGCCGATTTTATTAAAACGGAGGAGGGAACCGGAATGGTGCATATCTCCCCGGCCTTTGGCGAAGACGACTTCAATTTACTGGGTTCAATCGATTTTCCGATAACCGTTGATAACCAAGGAAGAGTGACAAAAGGACTGCCTGGCGCTAATAAATTTATCAAAGATGCCGATAAGGACATTTCTCTGGACCTTTTGCGTCGCGGACTTCTCTATTCCGAAGACAAAATAGAGCACGATTATCCTTTTTGTTGGCGCTGTTCCGCTCCGCTCATTTACTTTGCCAGGGTGGGCTGGTTTTTTGAGATGAGCCGCCTGCGTAGCAAGCTTTTAAGCGAGAACGAGAAAATTAATTGGATACCTTCCTATATAAAACACGGTCGTTTCGGAGAGTGGCTTAAAGACGCTAAAGACTGGTCTATATCCCGAGATCGTTATTGGGGAACGCCTTTGCCTATATGGAGGTGCGACGACTGTAAGCGGGTGAAAGTCGTCGGTTCTTTAGACGAGTTGGAAAAAAGCGCTTATCACAAAAATAAATTTTTCATATTGAGGCACGGCGAGGCAGATCATAACGTTAAGGACCTTATAGCCGCCGGACCGGAGAAAGACAATCGCGTTTCGCATCTTACCGAAAAGGGGGAAAAACAGATTTTGGCCGCGGCTAAGACCCTAAAAAGGGAAAAAATAAGTATTATCTTCACGTCTCCTTATAGGCGCACCGTCGATACAGCCAAAATCGTGGCTCACGAACTGGGCGCTACGGTAATAGTTGATAAGAGGTTAAAAGAAGTTGATTGCGGAACATTCAATTGGCGCAAAGTCTCCGAACACAAGAGTTTTTTTGCATATCCGCTCGAAGAGTTCACTAAAGCTCCGCCATCAGGCGAAACCTTAGATGGAGTAAGGGCAAGAGTTTTTGATTTTATAAAAGACGTTAACAATCGTTATAAGGACATGAATATTTTGGTGGTCGGACACGGCGATCCATTGTGGATGCTCGAGGGAGCGGCGAAAAATCTTTCCCGGGAAGAAGCGCTCAAACTTTCTTACATTGATGTAGGCGAGTTAAGAGAAATAGATTTTAAGAATTTGCCTTACAATGACGCAGGAGAGGTAGATGTTCACCGACCCTACATTGATCAAGTTTATTTGAAATGTGAAGAGTGTGGCGGCAGTATGAAAAGAATCACCGATGTTGCGGACGTTTGGTTTGACTCGGGAGCAATGCCATTAGCTGCCGTTCATTACCCGTTTGCCAACAAGAAATTTATTGATAGTGGAGAAGGCTATCCCGCCGATTTTATTGCGGAAGGCATTGATCAAACGCGCGGCTGGTTCTACACCATGCTTGCTCTGGCCGTGCTTTTGGAGAAATCGGCGCCTTATAAAAACGTTATTTCCTTGGGTTTAATCAGGGACAAATACGGCCAAAAGATGTCTAAGTCAAAGGGCAATGTCGTAAATCCTTCGGAAATGATTGATAAATATGGCGTAGACGCGATTCGTTGGTATTTCTTTACCGTGAACCAACCGGCAGATTTCAAGGATTTTGATGAGGAGGGATTAGCCAAAGCGCTGCGGCAGTTTTTCCTCGTAATATATAATTCTTACGTTTTCTACGAGTCGGCCGAAGCGGGTTCGCTTCGCGGCGAAGCAGGCGGGGATAATCCAAAGAAACTGCATGTTATGGATCGCTGGATTTTGGCGAGGACCAACGAAACCATTGAAGAGACAACTGTGAACTTGGAAAAATATGATATAGGAGCTGCGGCGAGGTCCATCGAAGAACTTGTTCAAGATTTGTCGCGTTGGTACATAAGGCGGAGCCGTCGTCGGCTGGGAGCGAAACGCGTTCTGGGCGAGGTGTTAATAGAGATAAGCAAATTAAGCGCGCCATTTGTACCGTTTTTTGCCGATGCCGTATACCAATCGCTTAAAACTAAAGATTCCGTTCACCTGGCCGAGTGGCCTAAGGCAGATAAGAAGCTTATAGACAAAGAACTATTGGATGCAATGAGAGAGGGGCGCAAATTAGCCGCCTTGGCCTTGGCCAAAAGAAGCGAGGCGGGCATTAAAGTGCGTCAGCCGCTCAGACTCTTAAAATTAAGAACCGAAAATAAGTTTCTTAAGACCAACATAGAGTTGATTGAAGTTCTTAAAGAAGAAGTTAATGTTAAAGAAATTGAGTTTGAAATCGAAAAAGGACAGAGTAACTTTAGGACGCTTCTCAAAACACTCAATATCTTTGTTTCTGACAATGCGAGGGTTTCGAACGAGGTTTTTCTTGATACGGAAATAACACCAAAGCTAAAAGAAGAAGGCGCTATTCGCGAATTTACAAGACTGATACAAGATTTACGAAAGAAGGCTGGGTTGAAGCCTAAAGATAAAATAGCTTTGTTTATAGAAACAACTGTGTATGAATTGACGTTACAAAATTACCTCAAACTTCTTTGTAATGAAGTCGGCGCTTCTACTGCGGAGTTTAAGCATACTACTAAGTTTGATGCGGAGTGGAGCGGTAAAGTTGATTCTTCGCCGGTCTGGATAGCTTTAAGAAGGATATAAGAGAAGAATATAAGATATAAAAATTTATCTAGTATACTATAATACTGATCAGTATTATAGTATACTGATTATATCAACTGTGTCAGTTATATTAATCCTACTTTCTGTGCCACCTCTTCCATCGTCTCTCGGGCGATGGGTTTTGCCTTCTTCTCGCCTGCGGCGAGTATTTTCATAACCAGGCGCCTATTTTTAATGAGTTTGTTGCGCCTCTCTTGAAGAGGTTTAAGAGTTTTTATAATAACTTCCGCTAATTCTTCTTTGAATTTTCCGTACCCCGTACCTCGGAATTTTTTAACTACCTCGGAAATGGATAATCCGGAGAATTCTGAATAAATTAGAACCAAGTTCGAGATCGCCGGTCTTTTTTCCGGATCGTATTCGATTGTCGTGAACGAATCCGTCACAGCGCGCTTAATTTTTTCTCTTATTACTTTTGGCGAATCGGCAAGATACAGACATCCTCCGGGGAGCGATTTTGACATCTTTTTATTCGGATTATCAAAACTTTTGATACGCAGGGTTCTGGTAAAAATGGCCTTCGGCTCCTTGAATGTTTGCCCGAATCTGTTATTGAAAATTCTGGCTATGTCTCTCGTGATTTCCACGTGTTGTCTTTGGTCTTCGCCGACAGGTACCACTTCCGCTTTGTAAAGCAGAATATCGGCTGCCATCAGAACCGGGTAATCAAGAAGACCGGCGTTCGGGGGCTGCCCTTCGCTCAATTTTTCCTTGTACTCTATCATTCCTTCCAACCTGCCGACGGGCGTAATGGTGTTAAAAATCCAAGCCAAGTTGGCGTGCTCCGGCACGTGAGATTGAATGAAGATTACCGATTTCTTGGGATCAATTCCGGCAGATAGCGCGTCCACGGCCATCTTATAGATTTCTTCGGCTTTTTCCCGCGGTTTGTAGCGTTGTGTCAAGGCGTGGTAATCGGCAATAAAGTAAAAGCAGCGGTATTTATTGGAGCTCTGCAACTCCACCGCCTGCTTCAACATTCCCAAGTAGTTTCCGATATGTAATTCTCCCGAAGGTTTAAGTCCGCTTACGATTACTGGTTTCATAGATTAGATTATAAATTAAAAATGTAAATATCAAAAATCAAAATGACAATGTAAAATTTTATAATTTTGATTTGTCATTTTCCACTTTGATTTTTAAATTTTACATTTACTATTATATCTCTATAACTACAGGTAGAATCATCGGCCGCCTGTTAGTTTTACTATAAATAAATTGTCCTATTTGGTCCCTGAATAAGGTTTTTAAGTAGTCAGGGTTCGTTTGTTGGTTATGCGGAATGCGATTAACTATACTCCTGATTTTATTGCGCATTTCATCAAGCAGCCCCTGGTTTTCTTTAAGGTAAATAAACCCTCTTGAAATAATATCGGGATTTTTAAGTATGCGGCCGTTCTTGCGGTCTATGGTGGCTATCACAACCACCATGCCTTCCTGCGCAAGCACTTTTCTGTCGCGCAAGACTATCTCGCCAACATCCCCGACGCCCAGTCCGTCCACCATGATGTAGTGAGCAGGGACCGTTTCTTCGGTGATTGTAAAACTATCTTTAGTCAACTCCGCCACTTGCCCGTTATCCAGTATTTTTATATTTTCGGGTTTCATACCGCCATTAATGGCGTTTTTGCCGTTGGCCGCTCTCATATAGTAGTAACCGTGAACCGGCATAAAGAACTGCGGCTTTAATAGTTTAACTACCATAGTCAAATCATCCGCCGGCGCATGGCCGCTTGAGTGAATGTCGATCATATTAGTCTGGTAAACGATGGCATTCTGCCTTGTGAGATTGTCTTTCAAAGTTTGGACACTTCTCTCATTACCGGGTATTACTGAAGAAGAAAATATCATTGTGTCTCCGGGCTTGATGCGGATACTCCTATGCTCGCCGTTAACTATTCTCATAAGGCCGGCTCTGGACTCTCCTTGAGCGCCGGTCGTGATAATCATAATTTTCTCATCTTTATATTTATGCATCTCTTCGGCGGAAATGATGCTTCCTTTCCAGGCTTTTATATAACCCATAGTTTGGGCTATTTGGACGTTATCCTTCATAGAGCGGCCGTTTATGACCACTTTTTTCCCCAGCTTCTCCGCTATTTTTATTATTTCGGCTATACGCGTGAGCATTGAAGAGAAAGTGGTAAGGATAATTCTACCCTCCGCCTGCTTAAACAGGTTCTCCAAATTTTTCTCTACAAGGCGTTCGGAAATTGTCTTGCCGGGCTCTTCGGCATTTGTGCTGTCGCACATGAAAGTATGCACGCCCGCGCTGCTTACGCGTTTTAATTCATCAAGTCCGTGGGCGTTTCCTTTTTCATCGTAATTAATGCGAAAATCCCCCAAATTGACGATATTTCCTATAGGCGTTTTGATAACCACTCCTGTAGAATCAGGAACGGTGTGTTCCATGCTTACAAATTCCAAGTCAAAGTATTCGCCAACTTTCACCTTTTGGCCGCTTTTAACCACAACGGCGTTAATTTTAGGCGCATTAACAAACTCTTCCTGTCTCTTTTCTATAATAGCTTTAGTAAGAGGGGCGGTGTATACAGTAGGGTTTCCCAACTTGCCTACTAAGTAGGGAATAGCTCCTATATGGTCATAGTGGCCGTGGGTGATAACAACTGCCCTGATATTTTTTCTTTTAGGCTCAAGTGAAGCAATATTTGGGATAATAAAATCAATACCCGGCGTTTCTTCTTCCGGGAACTGCAACCCCATATCAATAATTACAATCTCATCTTTATATTCCAGGTAAGACATGTTTCTGCCTACCTCTTCCAATCCTCCCAAAGGGATAAGACGCAGAACATCGCCCTTGTCTTTATGGATTTCTGTTTTTCGCGGAGAGTAGCTTTCTTTCTCCGATTCGCGTTTAATTTTTGTTACCATATTTATTTTTTATTTTGTATTAGTGCCCCCGAGACCTGCCTGCCGGCAGGCAGGGGATTTGCCGCAATATTCTAGTGCCGAGGGTGGGATTTGAACCCACAAGCTCTTGCGAGCACAGCGACCTGAACGCTGCGTGTCTGCCAATTTCACCACCTCGGCAAGTGTAGCCACTAGCCACTAGGGTTTAGCCACTAGAGAACTATTAAGCTTATTTAACATTTTCATTACTTCGACAAGTAATGATTCCACTTTTTTAAGTCTATTCGATAATACCAATTCGAGTCTTTTAACTATAATAATTTGTGTTTCTAATTCTGCCCCAGAACCAAAAGCAATTCTTATAAATTGAATATATTCCTGCCGGTGTTTTCTATTATAACCTTCAGCGATATTTGATGGAATTGAGACAGCGGATCTCCTCATTTGATTTGTTAACCCGTATATTTCTGATTTGGGAAATAAATCGGTCAAACGATAAATTTCTACTACCAGATCAATACTTTTTTGCCAAACTATTAAATCTTTATAAGAATTCATGTATCTATTAGCTAACCACCAACCCCTATTGGCTAAACCCTATACCCTAGTGGCTAATTATTTGCCCCTGCCTTCGTACTTTTCAAAAACAGTCCAGAAACTTAAAATTTTCCCTGTTTTATTATATACACGATGAAAATCTCCCCGCGGCACAAGGACGAGATCGCCGCTTTTTACATTAAGCGTTTGTTTTCCTACTTCCATAAAACCATCGCCATCAATAAAAACATATACTTCGTCTGTGACTTCATGAGAATGACCGGTGGTAGATTTGTTGGGGTTAAGTTCGGTTAAAGAAATATTTAAATCTCGGAGATCCGGCAAGTCATATACTTTATAGATCTCGTTATCACGTATGAGGTTAGCAAGCTTCTTATATTGTCTAATATCCATAGATAAATGTCAATACACTACTAATTAAAAATGTAAATATCAAAATGGAAAATGACAATGTAAAGTTTAAAAATGATTTTAGATTTTTAAATTGTAATTTTGATTTTTGATTTTTCAATTTTACATTTACTTAAATGCTCTCTTTGTTTTCACGTACCACTTGGTTATGTCCGCGAATCTATCCGAAGCCGTATTGATTACTTTCGTTTTATCTATCCCTCCCAAGTTGGGAGTAGCTATATAAAGATAGTCGGGAGAGTAAAGAAACACCGCCGGAGCGTCAGAGGCAATCATATTGCTTATTTTCTCTAACTTGTTCATCCTTTCTTGCTCATCAAATGTTTTACGGTAAGTTTCCAGTTCCGAGTCCACGTCTTTATTCTGATAAAGGGCTAGATTTTGGTCAGGATAGAAGCGCCTGGAGGAGTGCCAGAAAGCGAAAAGGTCCTGTCCCTCCTTAACTATATTACCAAATAAGAGCAGTTCATAGTCGGTATTTCTTAAGATGTCTTCTTGAATACTCTTCAAGGGCAGAGTTCTTATAGAAACTCTCGCTCCGTAACTTTCCCAAGACGATTTGATAGAATTCGCGGTTTTTATGAGGAACGGTTCTTCCGGCACCGTTAAATTTAGTTCCAAGCCGTTAAGCAGACTCGTATCAATTGTGGAGTTCGATTCTTCCGTAAAGACAGTAGGGCCGTAGAGTATGGTGGCATGAGACTGGAAGATGTCGTTAGCGAGCTTTGTCCGATCTACGGCGCTATCCATTGCCTTTCTTACTTTTAAGTCCTTAAGTTTTTCATTGCCCGCGCTTTGGTTTATGAAAACGGCATAATAACGCGATGACGGCAGATAATAAACATTGTGCCTCAACCCTACCTCTACCAGCGATTCAGCCGTGCTTAAACCGAAGCCGTCAATCTGCCCGGAGTTGTAGGCGTTCAAAAGCTCCGAGGTGTTGCGATAAAATTTAAAAGTCAGTTTTGGTATGTAGGGCTTATCGCCGAAGTAGCCGCTATTCTCTTCCAAGTTCATTATATTAATTACTCCTTTCTCGTCACTCTTATAACTCGCGACTTTATAAGGCCCAGAACCTACCGGTTTCAAGCCGTAAACGGAAAACTTTAAATTTTCTACCGGCGTGTCGGCGAAAATATGCTTGGGGATAATCAGAAGATTTTTAAGGTGGTCTTCTTCGAAGAAAGCGTAAGGACTCTGGAGTATGAATTTAACCTCCAATTCGCTTACTCTTTCGGCCATAACTCCTTGGAAGCTTGCCAAAAGAGGGGAGCGCGCCCCCGGATCCTGTATGGTTTGAATGGTAAAAATAATATCATCGGAAGTGAGCCTTTCTCCATCCTGCCAGCGTATATTTTCTTTTATCCTTACGCTGTAGATGAGTTTGTCTTCCTCCGCCAGTTTAATGCTCTCGGCCACGTCCGTCACGCTTGAAAAAACCAAGCGGGACAAGTCTCTATCGGCCTCGCTTCCGGGAACGGCCGGATTTATGAAAATCGGCTGACCGACAATGCCCTCGCGGAACTCGCCGCCTCTCTTTGGCGCTAATGTCATATTATCTTGTATGTAAAATGAGGTTCTTATGACAAGAGTGATTATAAAAACCATAAGCGCGCCCCAGAATATCAAACGTTCATTTCTGGACCAGGAGTTATATAAGCTTCTTAGCTTCATTAATTTCAATTTTGGAATCAGTAAATGAGGTTAAGCACGGAAAGGACGACAAAAGCCACGGTGGATACAATCGTTCCTATAAATACCATTCTTTCTATGCCTCGCCTTCTTTGATAAAAGCCGCCACTCTCACCGCCGCCAAAAATACCTCCGGCGCCGGAAGACCGTTCCTGAACCAGAACCAAACCGATGACGATAAGCGCTATTGCCAGTAAGCCGATACTTAAGTAATCCATTAAACTATTTTCGTAGTTATGTGTATGACAAAATTAATAGCCCCCAAAACGAGCGTGGCAAGAAGAAGGGGCAGAATCCCACTGATTGTAACAGAGGGAAGTAGATAGTCAAGCAAGTAAAGCATCCCCAGGTTCACTAAAACGCTTGCCAGGCCCAAAGTCAGAAGTATTAGCGGACTTAAAACCAGCTTTATGACAGGTCTGATAAATAGGTTTATTGCCGTAAGCGCCAAGGAAACATAAATTAATCCTTCAAGGTTTATGGGGATGTTAAATCCGGGCACATACTTGGCTGCCATATACAGGCCGAGCCCGTTTCCCACAAACATTACTATTAATTTAGAAGTGAACCCCATATGTTTAGTTTAAAATGTAAATATCAAAAATCAAAATCATTAGCATTTTTAACTTTACATTGTCATTTTTCATTTTGATCTTTCAATTTTACATTTACCGTTAACGAAGCTGTTTTATTAAACTAATCCCAGTCATCTCCTTTGGTTTTGGTAATCCCATAAGTTCTAATATTGTTGGCGCTACGTCCGCCAAGACGCCTATACTTTCTCTTTCAATCTTATTAACGTCAAAGTCATCTTTAGTACGCTCATACTCCTTGGCTGCTACATATATAGGTACGGGGCTGGGGTCGTGTTTTGTTTCTGTAAGGCCCGTGCGCGGGTCGAGCATCCTCTCAACATTTCCGTGGTCGGAGGTTATGAGCATTATGCCGTTGGCATTCAAGACCTGTTTTAGCAATTTGCCGATTTGGTCGTCCACCACTTTGACCGCTTTTAGGCAGGCATCGTAATTTCCGGTGTGAGCCACCATGTCGGGATTGGCGTAATTTATAAGAATAAAGTCATATACCTTTTCATTTATGGCATCGAGCGCTCTTTCCGTAATTTCTAACGCTCTCATTTCTGGAAACTGGTCGTGGCTCGAAACATTGCGAGAGGGGATCAGTACCCTAAACTCGTTTTTAAATGGCGGTTCGTACAGGCCGTTGAAGAAAAAAGTCACATGGGCATATTTTTCTGTTTCAGCGATTCTTAACTGCGTGAGATTATTTTCGGCAAGGACTTTGCCTAAAGGATTTGTGACTTCGTCTTTCGGAAAGGCAATAGGGAAATTCAGCTTGTCGCTGTACTTTGTGAACGTACATATATATGTGTTTGTGGATGGTGCATCCACAAAAAAATTCATAAGCTGTCTCATTCTATCTTCGCGGAAGTTGAAGAAAATGACGCCGTCTCCCTCTTTAACGGCTCCGCTTGGGTCAAGAAGCAGTGGCTCTATATATTCGTCGGTGTAATCTCTCTTATAAAGAGTTTCTAACGCTTCGATTGCCGATACGTACGGAGCCTGCTTTATTTTGCCCGTGATCGCCTCGTAAGCGGCTTGCGCCCTGTCGGGCCGTTCTCTGTCCATGGCATAAAACCTTCCGGAGATGCTTGCT
>Ga0210051_1001466_pt1 | contig 23742 bp, 16 predicted proteins | sample CryGey092014_all_FD_185464 | JGI IMG/M metagenome (GOLD analysis project Ga0210051, IMG submission 185464) | Groundwater microbial communities from aquifer - Crystal Geyser CG23_combo_of_CG06-09_8/20/14_all (SPAdes) (version 2) | ecosystem: Environmental > Aquatic > Deep subsurface > Groundwater... | reverse complement strand
GTCCGGTAGCTCACACAGGCAGCTACACGATGGAGGCTACCCTCCTTTTCTCCCCTTTCAACCCGTGTTCGTGCCGAACACGGGTTGAAAGGGGAGAAAAGATGTCCTTTCTTGGCGCTCGGTAGTTAGTTGTGTGAGCTACCGGACGCTGAAGCGATCCGGCGTCTAATGTCGAAGAATTTACGAAAGGATGCAGTAGTTTCACAGATTTGCAGTTCCGGTGGGTAGGAGGCGTCTCCTCGGACTCGCAGAGTCCGCAGACGGCGATGATACCCATTGCATGATGGTCGCCGTGAACTCCGTGAGTTCGATCGTGAACGCTGTTAGTTCGATATCTGGAGACGTCTCCTACATCTGGGTGTCCACCGAAATTTGCCAGACTACAATTCATTAGTACCGGAAGTCCAACGCCGCCTGACGCATCGCGAGATAGTTCTCGAGAGGCACTGCGTCATTCACCTCGGTACTCGATCCCACCATCAATCGCCCTTCAGCGGCCTCGACGGACGACATTACGGTGCCCCGTATTTCTTCAGGTGACCCAAACGGCAGCAACTGGCTGACATCAATCCCCCCCGCAAGAAACAGGTGCGGGTGCCGACGATGGATCTCGCCCACGTCCATCCCCGCGAGAACCTCAATGGGGTTTAACCCATCAATGCCGGCGTCCACAAGGTCATCCAGAATCTCCATGAGGTTTCCGTCGCTATGAAAGAGCACCTTGATACCGTTATCATGGAAGGCATCGATGACTCTCTTCAGTCGTGGAAAGTACTCTCTTCGCAGCCACACAGGAGAGACCATCACCGCGGTATTGAATGCGATGTCGTCGCCCAGGAAGACGGCTTCGGCGCCGGCGTCCTCCGGGAAATTGCTCGCCCACAGCGCCCCTCTCACCGCGTTATACTCCAGACGCAGTGAGATGATCTCGGGGCTATCCGCCATGTAGTAGGAGAACTCCTCCAGACCCACTTCCCCGTGAATACCCATCAAACCGGGGGACGCCCCCGCGCTCCAAAAGACGAACACCTCGCCCAGTTGCCGCTGCAATGCCTGCTGACTTCTCACGTACTCGGTCATTCTTTCCTGGTCTTGCGGGGTCCAGTCCCAGGACTGTTTCTCCAACCCACGCCAGTGATCCGCGTAGGCCGAACTGGAGGGATACGACTGGCGCTGGGTCCACGTTGTCCACCGACGGACCACTTGGCGCCTGCCGTCCTCCAGAACTCGTTCACACTCTTCATCGGGCTCCTTTACGGCCGGACGAGTTGCGTCCACCATCGGCTCAAAGGCTGCGGGTACAATGCGGGAGGCGTTCTCGATGGTAAGCGTTTCGCCTCCGAAGTGGGATAGGATTGCGTCGTTGCGGACCAGATCATAGATCGGGGGACGATCGGGCAGCCTCCCTTGGATGACCTGTCTAACTCGTTCAATCGATTGCTGCATTGAGAATTCCTTTCCACGAGACGCTGCGGTCTGCGCCCTGTCTCACTTGTCCCTTGCGAGCGTGTAGCCATACACTGCCGCGGCCCCTGCCTTCGTCAGAATCCGGGCGCAGGCCGCAATTGTTGACCCGGTTGTCAGAACGTCGTCCACGAGGAGCACTCTTTTCTCCCGCACCGCCTCGCCGCGCGTTACCGTGAACGCTCCGCGCATATTCTCTGCGCGTTGCGCTTTGGTCAGGCCAACCTGTGGTTGAGTGAACTTGGAGCGGTGCAAGACATCGCTCATCACTGGAATCGCGCAGGTCTCACCGATGACGGATGCCAGCAATACCGCCTGGTTGAATCCACGCTCCCGCTCCCTGCGAGGATGAAGGGGTACCGGCAGGATGCACTGCACCTGCAGATTGCCGAACAATTCGGGAAACCGCCCGCCCATCATTTCTCCGAGTGGACGAAACAAACGACGGCATCCTCGGTACTTGAACGCGTGAATCGCCGTCCTCACGCTCTCCCGAAAATAGAAAGTTGAGCGCATTCGACCCAGCGCACATCGGCCTTCGCGACACTCGCCGCAGACTCCGACGACGATGGCTGCCGGGTCGAACGGAACGCCGCACTGCTCACAGAATGGCGGCTCCACGCTCTGGAAGCCCTGCGCGCACTCCACGCAAATCAGGTCCGCGGAGAATTCCTGACAACACTGACAACGCGGCGGGTACAGCAGGTCGAGGAGTCCGCCCCATATTGAGTCAACGCACGCACTCTTCTTCGGCACGAAACCCATCCCTGACAGCGGCAACACCGCCTTCGAGTCCGTCGGGCCGGCTACTCGAAACGGGTCATCAGCATGAATTCATTGTAGCGAGTTGCGATGTCTTCCGGCGATACCCACTTCAGCCGCTCCACGCTGAAGTCTTCGACGTTGTAGGAAGCCACAATACTCCCGTAGACGATGGCCTTCCGGAAACTCTCCAGCGAAAAGTCGCCGGTGTAATCGAGGTAGCCACACAAGCCTCCTGCAAAACAATCTCCCGCGCCGGTGGGGTCTCTCAACTCCTCCAGGGGGTAGGAAGGCGCCGCGAAAAATTTGAGAGAATCGGAGCCGCCGCTCGTTCTGGCAAACATGAGCGCTCCGTGCTCGCCTTTCTTGATGATGGCTATCCGGGGGCCCATCTCCAGCACCCGCTTGCCGGCGGTAATCAGGCTCCAAGTCTCACATAATTGCCGCGCCTCGGCATCGTTCATGAGGGCGACATCGACGCGTTCGAGCACCCGGAGTAGTTCGTCACGCGTGGTGTCAATCCAGAGATTCATGGTGTCACACAGTGTCAGTTTCGGGGTCCCCACCTGGTCCAGGATTTTCAGTTGCAGCGCCGGATGAATATTCGCGAGGAACAATACCTGCGGGTCGCGATAGGAATCCGGGATTATGGGATTGAAGTTCTCGAACACGTTCAGTTGCGTGTACCGAGTGTGGGCCTGATTCAAGTCGAAGTCGTAGTAGCCCCCCCATCGAAACGTCTTCCCCTCCGTGCGCTCGATCCCTTCGGTATCAATGCCCTTCGACCGGAGCACCTCAAGATGCTCTTCAGGGAAATCAGTTCCCACCACTCCCACCATCTGCACGTTGCTGAAAAGACTCGCTGCACATGACGCATACGTGGCAGCCCCTCCAAGAGCGTCCTCTACCTTCCCGAAGGGCGTCTCCACGGTATCAAATGCTATCGATCCGACAATCAACACACTCATGGTTTATGGTTCCTTTCGAGCCAACAGAGTTCGCTTCGAACGCCCCGGCTTTTGCAGTAGGCGTCGGAAAGTCAGATACAACAATTGAGGGATAGAGACGAGCCTTCCCACTCGACGAGGTTGGCAGGCCGTCCGATACAGCCACTCCAAACCCACACGCTGCATCCATACGGGCGCCCGTTTCACTTCACCAGCGTAGACATCCAGACTGCCTCCCACGCCAATGCAGACGGCCGCCTGCATCTGCTCCATGTGCTTGCGGATGAAACGTTCCTGCTTGGGGATCCCGAGGGCAACAAACAGGATGTCGGTGCTGGCGCCCCGAATCATGGCAACCACGGCCTCTTCGTCTTCCGCCCCGAAATAACCATGATGAGCGCCGGCAATCACCATTCCCGGATAGCGCAGGCAGAGATTCTGTGCGGCTCTCTCTGCGACTCCGGGCGCGCCACCGAGGAAGAAAAGACGGTGCCCCTTTCGAGCGGACAACTCGCACATGGCGTCCACCATGTCGCAACCAGAGACGCGCTCAAACACCGGAAGATTCAGGAGCCGCGCGCTGAGAACAACCCCAATACCGTCGGCAGTGACCATGTCGGCCTGGTTGACGATCTCGAAGAATTCCGGGTCCTCCTGAGCGCGAACGATCAGCGAAGAATCGGAGGTCACGATCATGTGAGGCTGGCCGGATGCGACGAACTCATCGACACGATCCATGGCTTCCTGCATGGACACGGGCGTCAGCGAGACATCCAGCAGACTGACGGTTTCCCCAGGCTCAGCCTGTGCCCTCCGGCCAAACAGCTTCGACAGCGCGTAGAAAAAGACACCCCCCACAGTTAGGAACGGCACCATCAAAAGCAGTTTCACCAGGAAGCTCAAGCGAATTGCCCACACCAACACGAGAGCGAGACAACAGAGATAAACGTCTATCCCGATCAGCAGTCCGGTGACTCGCTCCACTGGAATACCTTCGTTAAGCAGGGCGTCGTGCAGTCGCATCCGGCGGCTGCAGACCGAGAAGGGGGACGAGGGCAGGTCCGCGTTTGAATTCGTCGTTTGTTTGCGGAGGATGGCATAGGAGACATCGAGGAGCGGAGCGCCGAGAATGAGAACGGGCAGCAGCAGCACGAGAAATGCCGTGTTCTTCAGCGCGCCGGACACCGTCACCAGCGCGATGGCCAGACCCAGGGAAAGGGATGTTCCGCTGTCCATTCGTTCGTAGAATCGACCGCGCAAACACCCAAGCTGTCCGCAGGCCGCGCCGGCAACCGGAACCCCCAGCGCCACAGCCATCCAGCCTCCTGCCTGCGGTTGCAGCAGTCCCACGCCCAGAAGCGTGAGTGAGATCACTGCCGTCAGTCCAACCGCCAGTCCCGGCAGAAGATTGGCGCCGAAGAAGGCGTATGTCACCACGAAGACCCACACGGCGGTCAGAGGCGTCGCGAGGTCCCCCAATACAACAAAATGTGCTGTAAACGGAGCCTTGACCGAGTCGAAGGAGGTAACCAACAGGGATAACAGGATCGCGATCATGGCGACGGACCCGATCCGCAGCCACCGCGGAACGGGTCGTCGGTCGCACGCGTAGCCCAGCAGCCACGAAGCGGCGAGCAGCAACAGCGAACACCCCATCGGGCGAGTGAACGCCTGAGCGAATGGGTGTGACCACCCGATCACCGCCATGCCCAGCAGAATGACGGCCCACACCGTTAGCCCGCGTCCCGGCGTCGACATCGGGAACACGTCCCCGGCGGCAGTCTCTGTAAGGGGGCAACCCACCTTGGGCGAACAGGTGTCTGCCCGCTTACCAGCCTTCTGACGGTCAGCGATACAGGCCAGCAGGCTGAGACCGAATGTTACAAGAAAGCTCAATCCTGCCCACATGAAATTCAGGTCCCGAGTTCCCAGGAGTCCAGGTACTTCTGCTGTTCGTCGGTCAGAGTGTCGATCTCGATCCCCATGCTCCGCAGCTTGAGCAACGCTATCCCCTCATCAATGTCCCTGGGGACCGGATAAACTCTATTGCCCAGAGTGGCGGCATTCTTCACCATGTACTCCGAGCAAAGCGCCTGGTTGGCAAAGCTCATATCCATGACGCTCGCGGGGTGCCCCTCTGCCGCTGCGAGGTTGACGAGCCGTCCGTCACAGAGAAGACAGATGCGGTGACTGTTGGAAAGCGTGTACTCGTCGATATTCTGCCGAATCCGACGTTTCGATTGCGCCATCTGTTCAAGCGTTGGAATATCGATCTCTGCGTTAAAGTGGCCGGAATTGCAGACGATGGCGCCGTCCTTCATCGCTCTGAAATGCTCCCCGCGGATAACGTTCAGATCGCCCGTGACGGTCACGAAGATGTCACCCACCCCGGCGGCTTCCGAGATCGACATCACCTGGAAGCCATCCATCACCGCCTCGAGTGCTCTGAGCGGATCGACTTCGGTCGCGATGACAATGGCCCCCATCCCTCGGGCGCGCAGCGCCAGTCCTCGGCCACACCAACCGTAGCCGCAGACCACCAGCCGCTTCCCCGCCAGCAGGATGTTCGTTGCGCGCAGGATTCCGTCAACGGTGCTCTGTCCCGTTCCGTAGCGGTTGTCAAAGAGGTGCTTCGTGTTGGCATCGTTCACGGCAACAATGGGGTATTCCAGTACGCCCTTTTCTTCCATGCTCCGAAGACGGATGACCCCCGTCGTCGTCTCTTCAGTGCCCCCGATGACACCCTCAAGGACATCCCGTCGGTCGCGGTGCAGCGACGAAACCAGGTCCGCGCCGTCGTCCATTGTGATGCTCGGACGTGCGTCCAGCACGGCGTTGATGTGTCTGTAGTAGGTATCGTTGTCCTCGCCCTTGATGGCGAACACCGAGATACCGTAGTCCTGCACCAGTGACGCGGCAACAGGATCCTGAGTGCTCAAAGGGTTTGACGCACATAGCATCACCCTGGCGCCGCCCGCTTTCAACGTGCGCGCCAGATTGGCGGTCTCAGCGGTGACATGGAGACATGCCCCAAGAATAACGCCATCCAGTGGTTTCTCTTCCGCAAACCGCTGGCGGATAGTGCGCAGGACGGGCATTTCCCGTTCCGCCCACTCGATAATGCTTTTACCCTTTCCGGACAAACTCAAGTCTCTGACATCAGCATCCAATCCCTCATTCTCCCTTCAGTTTTCGTTGGTCGCGACCGCCCTTTGCGGAGGTCGCCGGCACACTTCTCCTGCTTAATTCGCCGTCAGCCACTCGGTGTCGTTTCCCGTCTTCGGGCCGTTGGTTCCCGGAGGCACCAGCACGCCATCAAAGATCGCTGCGTTGGAGCTGACGGTGCAGTGACTCCCCACCACGCAGCGGTGCAGGGTAGTATTGGACTCCACCCGCGCGCCCTCCCAGAGGACACTGCGGCTAACCACCGCGCCGGACTCAACAACACAACCCTCGCCCACGACGGTGTTCTCGAGGATTCGAGCGTCGGGGCCGATTACGGTTCCCGAACCAATGGCGACCGGGTACCCAATCTCCGCGCTCGGGTCCACCTGCACATCCGCGCCCAACCAGACAAATCGTCTTACTTCCTGCATCGAGACTTTCAGAGATACACGGTTCTCCAGGAAGTCGTAGTGAGCTTGCCGATACTGCTCCAGATTTCCCACGTCGCACCAGTAGTTTGCGGTGAGACAACCATAGAAGGCTTCCTTTTGCTGTAACAGGAGGGGAAACACGTCGCGCCCAAAGTCGAAGAAACGGCCACCCGGGATAAGGTTGAAGATTTGCGGTTCAAAGAGATACACACCCGTGTTGACGGTGTTGCCGATGTGCGACTCCCCTTTGGGCTTCTCAACAAACCGGGAAATGCGTCCGTACTCGTTCAGCAACGCCACTCCGTATTCTGAAGGGTCATCAACGAGCGCCAGACCGATGGTAGCCACGGCCTTCTTCTCCCGGTGAAAGTTCAGCAAAGTCGAGAGGTCGGTGTCGGCGAGGTCGTCACCGCCAATGACCACGAAAGTATTGTCGAAAAATTTTTCAACTCTCTTGACCCCCCCCGCTGTCCCGAGCAGTTCGGCCTCACGAGAATACTGGATGTGGACACCCAGATCATCACCATCACCAAAGTAACCCTCAATCTGGTCGGCGAGGTGATGCACATTGATCATGATGTCCGAGAACCCATGTCGGGCCAGCAGTCTGATGATGTGCTCCATCACCGGACGGTTCATCACCGGAACCATTGGCTTTGGCAGGTTTCTCGTGAGGGGGTCCAGCCTCGAGCCAACGCCCGCAGCCAGAATCATTGCCTTCATACGGTAGAGACTCCTCTCTGCCCGGGTATAACGGCGTGCGAGTGTGACCCCCGAACAGACGGCAGCATCATACCAAAGGAAGTGGCAGTCGTCAAACTGCGGCGCATCCGCTCGATCGTTGTTTCATCCTCCGTTGGGGTTTCGGATAGCGCCGATTTCTTCTTCCAGCGCCTTCCGCACGCCGGTGTCTGGGGCCGGGACAAGCTCGACGGCATCGTTCAACGCGTCGATGGCATCGTCGCGTCGTTTCTGGATGACATAGGCCGAAGCGAGAGCGCGGTATGCGGCGATGCGGTTGCGAATGCCGCACTGGCGCAGCGTCAGCCGTTTCAGCACAACCTCTGCCTGATCATGATCCCCACTGGCAACGAGGGCGCCCGCAAGATCAAATTCGACAGACATGGTTTTCTCCAGGTTCACATCCACGTCCAAGCGACACAAACGGGATGCTTCCAGAAATGCGGCCGAGGCCTCCTTCGTTCTGCCCGTTGCCCGGTACAGACTCCCGAGTGCAATAAACTCGTCCACGTTGTTGGGCATGCGCAGCATCATCTGGCGCGCCAGCTCCACGGGTCTGTCCACCTGTCCGGTCCTGAAGTAGCACACTGCCAGCCTGATGTGCGCCCCGGTGTTTCTCGGGTCCAATGATAGAACGCGTTCATAGTGACGCGCCGCGGACGCGTAGTCTCGGAGCGAGTAGTGCCAGTCGGCCAACCATTCCGCCACCACAGCGTCACTCACCGTCAGAGAAGCCGCTTTCTCGTAACCCATCAGCCCGGCCGATCTTTCACCCAAACTCAGTTTGAAGATTGCATCAAAGAGAATCCAGCACGGGTCCTCGGGGGTGGCGGCCATGCGCGCCCCAATATGCTCTCGAATCGAGTCATCGAATTCCTTCTTCTTCCCCAGCGAAGAGAACACGAAGTTGATGACCAGCCGCTTCTCGTCGCCCGACGCGTCGGTGTTCAGGAGGCTGTGCAGGTAGTCCAGCGCCAGGTCCATCCTTTGGCTTCGCGACAGGATCACCATCAAGGCAGAATAGAGGCTCACCCGCTCGCTGGCATCGGGACAACGGCTGAGGAGTCGCTGATACTCCTGCAGCACCTTCTCCAACGAACCGCCCTGCTGGTGGACCGCGCCGATTCCCTGACGGATATAGAAAACTTCCTCGTGCCGTTCCTGATAGGACAGACCCATCTCCAGAGCTTTCTGGTAGTTGACCAGGGCGCTGGATGCCTCCCACGCGCGATTCAGGTGGACGGTCGCGAGCGTTGCGTACGCGTCGGGGTCATCGGGATGGCGCTTGACCAATTCCTGCGCGGTTGTCAGCGCCTGGCTAAACGCTCCTCGAGTTCCCTGGAATTGGAGAAGGAAGGCCAGTTGCGTCTGAAAGTAGGGCTGGCTCGGATCCATGCGGACGAGCCGTTCTGCTTCGCGTTGTGCTTCTGCAAATTTCCTCTGGCGGTCGCGCGAGTCACGCGGCGCGGCGCGTGCTTCGGCGACCAGTTGATCCACCAGCAGGCTCTTCAGCACTGCCTTGTCCGGGTGCTTGTAGGATCCCGCTCTCAGAATGGCGATGGTCCGCGAACGATCCCCCTCCCAGAGGTAGAGATCGGCAAGCAGGCGAAAGATATTCTCGTCCGCGCTCCCAGCGCTAACTTTCGCCTCGAGGAACTGCACCAGTTCATCGTGCTTGAACCGCTTCTGAAACGACTCCAGAAACAGTCTTCGCTCTCGGTTGCCCTCCCGCTGGCCGTCCACTTTCTCCATCACGGATTGAAACTGCGCCCAGGCCTTGCCAAACTCCCCCTGCTCAATACTGATGCCAACCAACGCCCGGCGCGCCCCCCGCGCAATGTCGGCTTCGGGGTATTCGTCCGCCACTTGCTGCAGAAGGTTCCCGGCTTGATTGAGTTGCCCCTGTCGCAGAAGCGCACACGCGATGGCGACCTTAAGAAGACCGTTCTGCGGAGAAGTCTGCACCGCCCTTTCGTACCCTTGAATGCCCTCCGGCGCTCTTCCTGCTCGGACACGGTCGTCTGCGACACACTTCATCGAGAAGGGATTGGTTCCGGCAAGCCCCATATCCATTCCCGTCCACCGTGTCAGGTTCAGGAGATTCTCCGCCGCTGCCAGTTGGTCCGGCGTCGAGGCGTCCACTCCCTCCGCCTGAATAACCTTCCGGTAGGCGCTCGCGGCCTCTTCATACCGGCCGAGACGCTGGTAAGCCTCACCCAGCAAAACGTGCCAGTGGGCATTCCGAGAGTCCTTTGCCAATCCCTCCTTGAGGCACTCCACCGCGTCGTTGAGACGGTTCATTCGAATCAACACCTGTGCGGTCAACTCACGGACCTGAGGGTGGCCGGGGGACAGCTTCAGCGCCTGCTCACAGGCCACGAGTGCGTTGTCGAGGTCGCTGCTCCCAACGTACACCTCTGCAGCCAGTGCCCACGGCGCGACAGCTTGCGGCCGAAGCCGAATGACGGTGTTCAGAGATTGCAGAGCGGCTGGCACGTCCTCGAGATGTCTCAAAAGGGTCGTTGCCAGATTGAATGGCGCGTCGGCGTCCTCCGGGTCACTGCCTACTCGTCGACGCCACTCCTCTACGGTTCTGGGTTCCTGTTCCTCAAGCACCATGCGGGAGGAGATGCGCGGGTCAAATGTGGCGTTCAGGGCTGGGACATTCGCCTGTAATTCCCGGTACTCCACGCGCGTGACAACCGCATCAAATCGGTTTCGCACCTCCCATATCGCCGGAAAGGTGTAGGCGCCTACAGAAACATAACCGACGCATTCCGCCTTGAAGACGATCCTCCCATTCTCGTCGAGGTGCTCACGACGAGTGAGGCGGAGTTGCCCGTCGAAATACAGCCGCACCGTCGGAGGCTTCAGATACCGGGGCTGTTTGTAGACCATGTACTCCATCAGCGGGAAAGTTCCTCCGCTGCGCACGATGTCGCGGAGGAGCGGCGCTCTTGGCTCCTTCTCAAGCAATTCGATCGCACACGCGACGCCGGGTTCTGGTGAGCGTTTGGGGAGCAATGAGATGGAGTACAGTTGTTGGATGGATGACGCATCCGTCAGGAAGGCGCCAACATTCGCAGGCCCTCCCACCAGCTCCACCCAATCCAGGAACAGATTCCGTGACCAGTGCCGCGCCACGTCCGTGTCAGGGGACACCATCCAGCTTTCGTTACCGTGGGAGATAAATGCCGTTCTCTCGGTTGTTCCCTCACCGGCCGTTCTCGCAGAATCTGAACGAAACCGATCAGGAGCCGAGAAAACAAACCGGTCTTCCCACCGTTCGTTGCCAACGGTCGTCGTCTCCGACCGGTGTAGTACTCCGCTCAGGTTCCCGATGCCTGCCGACTGCTTCACCAATCGCTGAATCAGGCCGGGAACTGAGAGGGCTTCATCCGTCTGCGCGCTGGCGGGTCCCGGCAGCCAGAAAAGACATATCAAGGTAAACTTCGTGTAAGTGCTCATGGCAAAGGCAAGTGATGGAGATAGGCTTTGTCAGGTTCCCTTTTCACCGTCTGTCTTCCCGTTTTCCTCGTCCCCTTGACGGAATGCCGCTCGGTCAGTAAAATGACGCTTCAGCCCAGCAGTGTTTCTCTGGCGGCATTAGTGGCAGGTCAAAGAGCTTCCCGGCGGATCGCAGGGGACGCTTGCGATTCGCTGACAAGCTGCGTAATTATAGCATAGCCCCTGCAAAGCCTCTCAGTCTGATGGATGAAGAACAGGTAAAACTCGATGCACTGGTCATTGGAGGCGGTCCTGCCGGACTCTCCGCTGCCTGCGCGATGGCTGGCGCAGGCATGGAAGTAGGCGTTCTCGAACGCGGTGAGTTCTGCGGGGCCAAGAACGTTAGCGGGCTTCTGTACACCACCGTGCTCAGCGAAATCCTCCCCGACTATCTGGAGTCAGCGCCGCTGGAACGTCCCGTCACGCGCCGGAGCCTCGCGTTCCTGGATCGCGAAGCGTACTGGTCGGTCAGCTTCGGGTCAGAGGCGTGGTGTGAGAAGCCTTACAACCACACACACGTTGTCTATCGCGCTCAGTTTGACCGGTGGTTTGCCGGACAGACCGAAGAACTCGGCGCTACGCTGCTTGAGGGGATGGTCGTAGAGAATCTGCTGTACGAAGGAGAAGGAGCCACAAAACGTCCGGTGGGAGTGCAGATCCGTGACGATGAGCCTCTGTACGCGGATGTCATCGTGCTGGCCGATGGCGCCAACTGCATGGTCACCGACCGGGCGATCAACGAACTCAATCTCAGTCGTGGCGCTCAGGAGCAAACGTGGGCAGTGGGGGTCAAGCAGATCATCTCCCTCCCGCGAGAGAAGCTGGAGGACCGCTTCAACCTCGAGCCCAATGAAGGCTGTGCCATCGACTACATCGGAGTCCCCTTCGAGGGACTGGTCGGTGGCGGATTTGTTTACACCGGCAGGGAAAGCGTTGTTGTTGGTTTTGCCGCCAAGGCTGAGACCTTCAAGCACAACAGAGTCAGTCCGGCGCAGGTGATGGACGCGTTTATCCAACACCCCGCCGTGAGGAGATACGTGCAGGGCGGCAACCTGGAGGAATACTCCGCCCACATGATTCCAGAGTCCGGGTACCGCGCTATCCCCGAAATGGTTGGCAACCATGTGATGATCGCCGGTGACGCGGCCGGGCTGGTGAACATGTCCATGTACCACGAGGGATCCAACCATGCCATGGCGTCCGGGAGGGCTGCCGGAGAAACCGCGGCGGTCGCCCGCGAGGCAGGCGACTTCAGCAAGGAAGCGTTGCAGCCGTACGTGCAGAAATTGCGCGCGAGCTTTGTGATGCGCGACCTCTCGAAATACAAGGACGTTCCCGAGGTGATGGACTCGGTTCCGGAGTTGTTCTCGCTCTACCCGTCCAAGGTCTGCTCGCTGTTGATCGACTTCTTCGAGGTCAGCCTGCGGAGCAAGGCCGAAGTACAGAAACAGGCAATCCAGAAGTTTCTTTCCGGTGTGCCTAAACTAAAAGGCATCCGGGATATCTGGAAAGTCAGGAAGCTGATTTAGTCTATGGGTTCTGAGTTGCTCGAGCTTTCACTGGAAGACAAGCTGTATCGAACGAGGTTCGAGACCGATAGCGATTTCCACCATATCACGGTCAAAGACCCCGTCTGCCGGAGTTGTTCTGAGAAGCTCTGCCTCTACATCTGCCCAGCCGAGGTGTACAAGCCCAACCCCAACGATTCGCATCTGGTGACGGCGCACTACGAGAACTGCCTTGAGTGCGGAACGTGCCGCGTCATGTGCGAGCAAGAGGGAATCGAGTGGAGATTCCCGAACGGCAGCATGGGCGTGAAATACCGGTACGGGTGAGGATTCCCGAAGCCTCGCTGCAACACCCAACATGAATTCCAAGACACCTTCCGGGGAGACCGCACAATGGCATACAACAGCATCGTTCTTGTCAGAGAAATCTGGGACACCCGCGATTTGCTGGACGGAGTCGTGCGATCCGATGGTCAGGCGGACACCTCCCGCCTGACGACGCGTTTTGATCCGGAGGACCTCAACGCTCTCGAGATGGCGTTGCAGGTAAAGGATGAGCATGGAGGGACGGTGACCGCGCTGTCGGTGGGAGCTTCCCGCGAGGTTGACGTTCTCCGGGAGTCTCTCTATCGGGGGGTGGATGCGGTGTACCGAGTCGTCGATCCCGTGCTCGACACCGCCGACACGTCGGTCAAAGCAACGGCGGCCACGAAGGCGGTGGAGAAGATCGGCAGGCCGGACTTGTTCATCGCGGGACTAAACGTGGGCGAAGGAGAGAACTCCCACGTCGGCGTGCATACCGCGCAACTACTGGGATTGCCGCGCGCCCACTATGTGGATCGTCTCCAGAGCATCGGGGACGGCGCGGCAACTTGCATCCGCGCCATCGAGGGAGGCTATGAGACGGTCGCCATCTCTCTGCCCGCGGCATTGATCGTGGGCGTCGCCTTGCTGAAGGAGGACCCCCGTGCGCCTCGCAGCGCCAAGGCCCGTCTCAAACTTCAGATGAAGAAGACACCCATCGAGCAATGGTCCATTGCCGATCTCGGGCTTGATCCGGCGACCATTGGGAATGTAACGATATGTGTCGGAGTAGAGCCTGTCGAGCAGCGGGCGATCGACTCGAGGAGGATCGAGGGCTCCGACGAAGCCGCCCTGAAGCAGATGATACAAGAACTCAAGGAGTGGTGACGGTGACGAACGACGTATGGGTCTACGCAGAACATGATGCCGACGGGCTTACGGACCTGACTCTCCAGTGTCTCGCCCGCGGGAGGTCATTGGCGGATCAGCAGGGCGGCAGCTTGAGCGCACTTCTCCTCGGTTCCGCGTTGGGAGACCTGCCTGCAACTTTGGGATCCCGTGGCGCCGATCGAGTATTTGTGGCCGACGATGAACGTCTTGCGCAATACTCACCCATGACCTACACCCGGGTCATCGGCTCGGCCCTGAAGGAACAGGCTGCTGCCGGCGCGTTGCTTTTCCCCGCTTCCACGCAGGGGAACGATCTCGCCCCCGCTGTCACTCAGACGCTTTCAGCAAGTTGCGTGTTGGACTGCACCGCCGTCGACGTGGACGGAGAGACCCTCGTCGGCAAGCGGTTGGAGTACGACCGCAAAGCTCTCGCAGGTTACAAGGCAACCGGAAGCGCCCTGCAAGTCTTCACTGCGCAAGACGGTGTCGCCGAAGCAGTTTCCCCGGAAACGGGACGCGCCGGCGAAACCATTCCTGTCGCCGTCGTCCTTCACGAATCCGACTGCGTCAGCAAAGTACTGAAACGGGAGATCGCGCAGAAGACCATCAACCTCAAAGAGGCCCGCGTCATCGTAGCTGCGGGCGCGGGAGTGGGGAGCAAGGAGAACTTCGCACTGGTTGAAGAATTGGCTGCTGTTGCAGGAGGGGAAATCGCCGCCAGCCGTGCCGCCGTGGACGCGGGGTGGGCCACCCTTGACCGGCAAATCGGGCAAACCGGCGTCACCGTGCGCCCGGATCTCTACATCGCCGTTGGTATCAGCGGCGCGGTTCAGCATCGCGTCGGCATGATGGACAGCAAGCGTATCGTTGCCATCAACGTGGATGCCAACGCCCCCATCTTCCGCTTTTCTCACTACTGCATCGTGGGGGATCTCGTGGAAGTGGTTCCCAAACTGATCAAGCTGTGGCAGAACTATACTCGTTAAGGTTGAGAAATGGCCCGGCGGAATCTGATTGGACGCTGGCCTGCCCCAACATGCATCTGCCGTCGGATAAAGCTCCAGCTTTGTCACTTATCCTACGGCAGAAAACGTGGATTCTCAACCTTAACGAGTGTAGGTAAGATTTGTGATGCGTGGTGGTAATCAACGCCCTGGGGTCGGGCAGGCATAAACGAAGGGTTGGGGAAACCTACGCGAGTGAAAGGGGACAGTAACAACCCCCATCCTCGAACCCTTTGGGTTCGAGGATGGGGATTGTTGCATGAACTCACTCAGGACCGACGAACCGCGAACTGCGTTACACAATCACTGTCGGTTTCCAGATTATAAGCGCCGATGGTTCCGGCTGGGCTGGATTCTCACAAATCTTACTTACACCCGAGTGTAACTGAGGGGGCCGCCCGGATTGCCGCCCCCCCTCGAGGAGGATATTCACTTGCCGGATGCAAACTTCTACACCGATAATGACGACCTCAAGTTCCACATGGAGAAGATGGTTGAGTGGCAGCCCATCGTCGAACTCAAGGAAGGGATAGGCGCGGACTCCACCTACGAGAGTGTTGAAGAAGCCGTCCAGACCTATCTCGAACTGTTGGAGGACCCCGTGGGGTCTCTTGCCGCAGAGCGCATCGCGCCCCGCGCCGAGGCAGTCGACAGGGAAGGTTGCCGGTGTGTTGACGGTCAGGTTATCCTGCCGGAACCCACGAAGCTGAACCTGAAGGACCTCATCGAGGCCGATCTCATGGGCATGACCCTCCCCGTCGAATTCGGAGGACTGAATCTGCCCTCCACTATCTACACTGCAGCGACCGAGATCATCTCACGCGCCGATGGTTCACTGATGAATTTCTTCGGGCTTCAGGGAATCGGAGAGACCATCAACCTTTTTGCCTCCGACGAGTTGAGGGATAAGTATCTCCCCGGTTTTTGTTCCGGAGATTTCACAGGCGCCATGGTCCTCACCGAACCGGACGCGGGCAGCGACCTGACGGCCATCCAGACCCGCGCCGTATTTGAGGAGAATCATAACCACTTTCATATCACCGGAACAAAGCGCTTCATCACCAACGGGTGCGGCGAGGTGCTGCTGGTGCTCGCCAGAAGCGAAGACCCGGGGAAGTACTCCGGGGGACGCGGACTCAGTCTCTTCGTGGTGGAAAAGGACGAATCCGTTAGCGTCCGACGCATCGAGGAGAAGCTGGGCATCCACGGGTCGCCAACGTGTGAAATCTACTTCAACAGCACCCCCGCGGTTCTCGTGGGACAGCGAGGGCGCGGCCTAACCCGTTACATTAACTGGCTGATGAACGCGGCGCGCGTCGGCGTCGCCGCTCAGGCAGTTGGCATTGCTCAGGCCGCATTCCGGGAAGCAACACAATACGCCGAACAACGGGAACAGTTTGGGCAGGCGATCGCGAAGTTCCCTGCCGTTCAGGACATGCTCGTCCGCATGCGCATCAAGATCGAGTCCGCCCGATCTCTTCTCTACGCCACCACGCAGGCCGTGGATCTCGAGATGCTGCTGACGGAGAAACTGGAGTCCGAGCGCACTCGCAACGCGGCCGAGCCGCAGAGCAAGGAACTCCGTTCTCGGAGAGACAGGTACGGCAAAGTCGCCGATGTCCTCACGCCCCTGTGCAAATACTACGCAGCAGAGGAATGTATCGCCATCACCAGCGACGCCGTCCAGGTGCATGGCGGCAATGGATACATGAAGGACTACCCGGTCGAGCGGCTCTATCGTGACGCCCGCATCACCAGCATCTACGAAGGCACCTCCCAACTTCAGATTGACCGCGTCATCCCGAAAATTTTGACCGGGGCCATCGACGCGGCCACCGAGGCGATGTCCGGCAAAGACTACGGCGATGATGAACTCAATCACCTGCGCGATACCGTCAACGAGTCTCGTGCCGCGTTGGGCGCAGCAGTGTCGTTTGTCAACCAGCAGACGGTCACCAACCCCGAGACTTCGCTGCAGGAGAAGGACACGCAGTACCGTAACCTCGTGGCGCGGATGATTTCCGACATCGCCGTCGATGTCTATGTCTCCTACCTTTTCATCGCTCAGGCTCAACGTTCCCAACGGAAGCGACTGGTCGCAGCAAAGTTCATTCGGGATATGTCGGCTCGAGTCGAGATGAACCGGCGACAGATCATGACGGGCGACCGGTCGGTCATCGATCATTTCGATGCGCTTGTCTCGGGATCGAATTGACAGGTATCCTTCCGCCAATCAGGCGTATTGTCAGGCGCGCCCACACACGTCACACTTACTTGTAGCAGCTTCAGCAATCGGCCAATCAGCAGTTGCCGGGATGGCCACTGAGAAGAATCGCATCTATACTCGTTAAGGCTGAAAATCCACCGTTCGCGAGGTGTGGCCATACTCCGTAGGATAAAGCTCCAGCTTTGTCTACTTTTCTGTAATGAATGACAAAGCTGGAGCTTTATCCTACGGGAGTATACTTATCGGAGATGGGGAGGAGATCGGTTTGAGTCAGACACAGCATCCACTTGAGGGCGAATGGGCGTTGATTCTGGGGTGCTCCAGCGGGTTTGGCGGAGCAACGGCGAAAGAGTTAGCGCGCCAAGGGATGAACATCTTCGGCGTGCACCTCGACCGCAAAGCCACAATGGCAAACGCCCTGAGCATCCAACGCGAGATTGAGTCGCTGGGGCGCCGCGCGTTCTTTTCCAACGTGGACGCCTCGAACCCGCAGAACATGGAGGAAATCGCGCAGACGATTCAGACGACTTTCGCCGCGGCCTCGGAACCGGATATTGTCCGCGTGGTCGTTCATTCCCTCGCGTTTGGCAGTCTGCGGCCCTACTTCACGACTGATCCGGACGATGCCCCGCTCACCCAGCGACAGATGGAATCCACCCTTCACGTGATGGGGCACTCCCTTGTTTACTGGGTTCAGACACTGTTTCATAAGGGGCTTCTGGGCGCAGGGAGTCGCATCTACGCCCTAACCAGCAGCGGAACAACAAGGGCCATGCCCTCCTACGGCGCAGTCTCCGCGGCCAAGGCAGTGCTGGAATCGCATACCCGGCAGATCGCTCTCGAGCTCTCCCATCTCGGCATCACCGCCAACTGTATTCGAGCGGGAGTCACCGATACCCCCGCCCTGCGAAAAATCCCTGGAAATGAAGCGATGCTTGAAAAGGCGCTTGCGCACAACCCCTCCGGCAGACTTACCGTACCCGAAGACGTGGCCAAAGCCATTGCCCTCCTCTCCCACCCCAACAACCAATGGATGACTGGCAACGTCATCGGCGTGGACGGCGGAGAGCTGGTGAGTGCATAAGACGCCTTATCGTGTCATAGCAAGAAACCCCCATGCAGCGCGGCAGTATCACCCTTAGAACTCGCCCAAGAACAACTTCGCACCCCGGTCAAAGTGAGGGCGTAAGGCATCACAACTGATCGGTGTCGGCGCCGCCGGTGTAGTACCAGCAGTTGGGGTCGAACAGTTCTGTGCGACTGTCTTCCGCCATGAACACCCGGACGATGATGTTGCGCTCGTCCCGGTGCTGGTGTCGCACTCCAATAGTCCGTAACAACGGTTCCCAGCGATCAATGGGCAGAAACCATCCCACGAGCATATCCGCCCCCTGCCAAATCATGTCACTGGCGGCTTGGTAAAGCAGGGCTTGACCCGCGACCGGGTAGTTGGGATGGACCAGAAGATCGGAAAGTCGCCCGCGAGACATGCCGTTGCGGCGTAGAACATTGCTGACGCAGTAACCCACGAGGGCTTCTCCCTTGAATACCGCGAGGATCGAGTATCGACGCACGGGGTGATGGGCGAATCGCCAACTCATGAACTGACGATCTCGAATCAACGCAATCGGCCATTGGTCTCGACATTGCTCCCACAGAAGGTCGAAGCCCTCGTCGGGTTCCTCTACCACCGCAATGTGCAGACCCTCACGCTCACAGATCTTTCGGGCGGCCGCGATGTAACGGCCGGCTTGAGTCTTTCCGTAGAAACCTGCTTCCGTTCGGACACGCATCAGGCTGCGAACTTTCTGTGGCAGCAAAGCGCGGACGGTAATGCGTCGGGAAAAGATGGGAACCCGGCATAGGGGATCGAAATGCTGCGTGCGGGTGGCCACCTCCTCAGCATCGGGCGTGGCCACCGTGTGGGTAAAGGCGATGACTCGATCGAGATGAGCAGTCACGACAAGCTTGTAAATCTTCGAGTAGGTGCCGTGCTTGCGGTACTCCGGCAGAACCCCGGCATCGCCCGATTGCGTGGCCATGACGTCCGCCCCGTTCAACCGATAGCGGCTGGGAATGGACGCCGTAGAGCCAACGATCTCTCCAGTCATTCCGTCCACGGCAACGGCAGCCAGGGCCACTCCGGCAGGATTTTCGAAAAATTTGTACTGATAATATTCTGCGGGGTACTCCCACGACCACAGACGCGAGAACAGTCTGGAATATCTGTCGCAGTCCCCTGAAGTCGGGACTCTGAAATCCACGCTTCTGTTGTGCGCCAAAATCAAGCACTCCCTTTACGGCGAAGCTAAAAACAGGGCCGGAAAATCAATATTGCCCTCCGGCCCCGCGAAAGGCTGAAACGCAACACATCCAGATATTTTATGGTACTGGCTGAGGCTTCGCCGTCCATGATTCCCCGACACAGTAATGCTCAGACGGCAAAGAACTCCGTTTGTTCCGTAGGCCGCGGTTCAGTTTCTTGGCGGTGTTGAAGCAGCCGTCCCGGATAACATTACTCTCACCCCGCCGCCCACAATCATCCCCACAAACACCAACGACACGAACAGCCCAAACCGGAAGCTAAGGGGGTAGTAGAACATGGAACCCATTGCTTCGCTTTCTCCCAGCGAGACCGACCGGAAGACCCCGTCAAAGGAGGAAACGCGTTGCTCCCGACCGTTGACGACACATCGCCATCCGGGGTAAGCAACATCCATCACGACAAGTTGACCGGGCCCGAAGCGGTAGTGTCCGTGGAATGAAATCGAGTTGATCTCATCCTTCCATTCCGGCAGGACCAGCGGGCCGTGCGCCCCGTCACGTTGTGGCAAATTCGCAGTCTGAATAAACACGCGTGGTAGGTTCCCTGCCCGCGGTGACAATACCCGCGACGGAAGAACCTCCTGCGTAGACTCGGAAGTTTGGGGGTCGGGAGATAACACAATAGCATCCGCTGCGGGAACCACCAACGGGCGGGACCGGCGTCGCTGCCATTCCAGATTCTTCTCCCACTCCCTCAACTTCCTGTCATAGCGCAGATACCGGATGGCGTCGTAGCCTTCTGCCTGGTGGATGCCCTGCGCCATGTTGAAGTTGGGGATGGCGTAGCGCAGCGGGGCGCGGATGAATTCCTCGTCTTTGCTCCCGAAACCGCCATAGTTGTAGTAGCGCTTCCAAAGTCGGTTGATGGATTCGAGAGGCAGGAGGACGCGACCCCCGCCCTTCCCTCGCCCTTGCAGGGAGAGGGTTCGGGTGAGGGTGGAGTCCGGTGCTGTGTGGAACACTTTCGCCGAGCAGTAGGGATTAAAGCCCGCGCCGAAGATGAAGAGGTCTGCGATCAGTACCCCCATGACCGCGTAGCCGGTGACGCGTCGTGGGATGTCTTCCTTGGCAAGCAATGACAATGCCGCGCAAGCGATAAGGAACATCGCAACGGCCACCGCTGTAAACAGAACTGCGCCACCGAAGAGCGACGCGGCGAGGGCGGGGACATCCGATGCCGGGGCGGACTTGTCAGTGTGTGTGAAGCATAAGCGTACAAAAGAAATAAATGCGCCGGACAGAGGCGCGTTCGCCAGCAGCATCAGAAGAAAAGCGGCAGCGAAAGCAAACGCTCCCCAACGCACCTTCCTCAACCAGCGTTGCAGGGCGTCCTTTGGCAGCCCCAGCAGCGCGTCCCACCCGAGGGCGGCGAGGCAGGAGATGGACATCACGTACCAGAGCAGAAACCGAGCCGGCGCGCGCCACATCTTGAGGAAGGGAGTGGTCTCATACAGCACTCGGTACAAGGGGCTGTACTGCCCCATCGCAAGGAGCAACCCCAAAGCTCCCATCACAATCCAGAAGCGACGGCGGTGATTGCCGATACCTGAATAGCGGGAACACCTGTGCCGCAACCCCATCCACGCCAGCAGCAACGGCAGAATCCCCGCATAGGCGCTCACCTCAAATGCATTGCCTGCGCCCCAATAGTTCCCAAACTGCGGCGATCCAAAAAAATTGGGTATCAGCAGTGTCACCAACTGCCAGGGCGGCAGGGAGAAAGCGAGAGCGTTGGTGGCGTCAAGCTGTGTGCGGGTGGACATTCTCATCAGTTCGAGGGCGGGAAGCCACTGGAGCGCGGTCAATCCCACCATGCAGACGCCGGGAACAATAGTTCCGGCCCACAGGAAGCGCTTCGCCCTGTCGGTACCATCGCCTCGAAACGAAGCGCACAGGGTCAGAGCGTACCCGAAGTAGAAGACCGCGCACAACAGCGCCACTTGCAGGTGTCCCCCAAGCCACATCATCGCAAGGCCGAATCCGATGAGGAGCGGCCCCATGCTTTTTCCTCGAGGTGTCGGGGTGTCCGTGAGAGACCTGGGGGTTGCAGCTTTCTCTACCTGCCACAACACAAACGGCAGCCACGGCAGCACGCGAATGATCGGAGGGAACTGGAACTTGGTCACAATGAACGCGCCAAACATAAAGCTGAGAGCGCCGATCCAGCAAGCCATGATGCTCCTGTCGGTCTGACGGAGATACAGACACATGAACAGCCCCGTTAGAAGGACGTGCAGCGCCACCTCCAGTGTCACCGCATACTCGGAAGGCAGCGGGAGCAGGAGCCAGGTAAGCGGATAATACGTTGCAGGCTGGGGATTCGCTACCAACGGAATCCCGCAGAAGATGTAGGGATTCCATAGCGGCAGCTCCCCGCGAGCAACCATCATCTTGATGAACCACCGCCAGGGGTACGACTGCAGCAGGATGTCTCCCCAGTACAGCACCTTCCCGGTGAGGAAGAAGGGAAACATAAACACCACCACGAGAGCGGCGAGAACAAGGATGGGTTTTGAGGTGGAACGGAAGCTCATTATGAATGGCGGATGGTCAATGGTTGAGGGTCAATGGTATCATCTATCGCATGACTCAGGGAGACCTCCTGCACAAAATCTATTCCCGGCTGCGGTGTCATTTCGGCTACACACCGCGGTGGTGGCCAGGGTCGCCGATGGAGATATTCGTTACGGCGGTGCTCGTTCAACAGTGCGATTGGAGTCAGGCGTGGGACGCATCACAACGACTGAAGGGCGAAAAGCTGCTCCGTTTCTCGTCACTCATGGACGCGACGCAGGAACAGGTGGAGTCGCTCATCCGTCCCGTGGCCTTCTCTCCGACGAAAGCCAAGCGGTTGGTTGAGATTGCGAGCCAATTGGTTCGACGAGGCTACGATTCGGTTGAGCCTATGCTGGACGCGGCGCGTGAAACGGACGCTGTGCGCAGCGAACTGCTCTCCCTTCCCGGTATCGGGGAGGAGACTGCGGACTGCATTCTGCTTTACGCAGGAAAGCGCCCGGTGTTTGTTGTGGACGCATACACGCGGCGCGCCTTCTCACGCTTGATCGCTGCTCACCCAGGGCGAAGAGATTTCTGGCAAACGGGAAGCTACAAACTGCTTCAGAAGTTCTTCGAGACAAGCCTTCGCAGCGCCATGGGCCACTTCGAGGAGTTCGAGCTCGATCCAGCGGTTGCGCCCATGGTTGGTATCTGCAGAGATTACCACGCGCAAATCGTCGAACTGGCAAAGCACCACTGCCTGCGTACCCGGCCGAGATGCGAAGCACGCGGCGTCAGCGGCTGGAAGGGCTACTTCTTCTGCGAAAAACACTGCCCTATGGAAACATGCGACGCCTGTCCGCTCGTAGAAATGTGCCCCTCGGGGAGGAAGACAAGCGGGACGTGACGCGACCCACACGTCACCATTCACATCTGGCGGAGAGGGAGGGATTCGAACCCCCGGACCTTTCGGTCAACGGTTTTCAAGACCGCCGCCTTCAACCACTCGGCCACCTCTCCGAGGCACGCAGAGAGTATAGCATTTCAACCAACGATCGGCAATCACGACAGGAGCGGCGGCACCCGGCCCCCAATATCTGCCACGGGGTACAATGGCGCAACGGGTGTAAGTTAGATTTGTGAGAATCCGCCCCAGCCGGAACCATAGGCGCCTGTAGCCTGAAACCCGACAGTGATTGTGTAACGGAGTTCGCGGTTCGTCGGTCCTGAGTGAGTTCATGCAACAACCTCCATCCTCGAACCCAAAGGGTTCGCACCTTCCCCCGTTATCGAACCGAAACGGTTCGCAAAGGGGAAGGAACCCCACCCTTTCGTTTATGCCTGGCCGACCCCAGGGCGCTGATTACCTCCACGCGTCACAAATCTGACTTGCACCCTGGCGCAACTCTCCCCTTTACAAAGGAAGGATATCCTATAAAGATATCGTGACAGTTTGTCTCCGACGAGGCGCTCCGAGCAATTCGTGCCTTGCCTCGAATGGGGAGGTGTGCTATAGTGCTATCCATTGACGGTCGCCACGCCGTCAACTGTCGGAGAGCACGAACGTGAACGGGTACTCATCGACTTCTCACACGCAAGCAGCAGTAGCTGGCAGACTCCTGCGGAGTCTGCGCGACCTGCGGCGCTCCGCAACAGCAATGGGCGTCTCGGCCGAGATGCGCGGACCCGACCATCGGTCAGCAACTGCGCGTCACTCTATCCGTCGAGGATGCCATGAAGCCCGCTTTCCCACATAGCCTTTACGGCGTAACGGATGGGACAAGGTTGCTTCCGATGTGCCTGCGGAGCGATGAAGACCGAGTGCTGCCTCCGCTGGTGGATCTGCAATAGTGTTGCGTTATTGATTGCGAAGTCAGCACACATGCCCGGTTTGGAGGCAAAAAGTGCCTACTGCGTTGTAACCGCACCGTGGAAGCGATTCTTCCTGCCCCTCGTGCGGGGTTTGGTTGT
>Ga0210051_1001460_pt1 | contig 23771 bp, 21 predicted proteins | sample CryGey092014_all_FD_185464 | JGI IMG/M metagenome (GOLD analysis project Ga0210051, IMG submission 185464) | Groundwater microbial communities from aquifer - Crystal Geyser CG23_combo_of_CG06-09_8/20/14_all (SPAdes) (version 2) | ecosystem: Environmental > Aquatic > Deep subsurface > Groundwater... | reverse complement strand
AGACTGATTGACAGGGCCCTTTTTGGAGATCTTGTCAGAAAAAAATATCAGAGAAAAAATCCTAACATCATTTACCTTCCGTCAAATGTTAAGCTTTTGGAGCAAACAGATGAATTGCATTTAAGACTTAACTCCGCCGCCACTAAAGAAATATTAAGGCGGGAGTATAAGATATTTCATCATCAGGAATATGCCAATATTTCCAAAGTTTCCTCCTCTCATATTAATAATTTGAGAAAGAGAGTGGTATATAAAAATAGTTGGGTAAATGGCACCAAGGCCAATAAAGTAAGTATTGGGAAAACTGCCCCTCCCGAGGCTAATAATAGACCAGGAAGCATTAGAATTGACTCGGTGTCTTAAAGAGATGTTTTCCACATAAACGCGGTTGACGAGATTACCCAATGGGAAATAATAATCTGTGTCCCCCAAATAAGCGAGAGATATTCGTCTCCCGCCTTAGAAATCCTTTTGGAACAGTTTCCCTTTGTGGTTTTTAATTTCCATTCCGACAGGGGCAGCGAGTTTATCAACAAAGTAGTGGCAGAGATTTTAAACAAGCTGTTAATCAACCAGACAAAATCCAGATCACGCCACTGCAATGATAACGCCTTAGTGGAAAGCAAGAACGGAACAGTTATCAGAAAAAACATGGGTTATTATCATGTAAACCAAAAAATGACTGACGAAGTAAATAGATTTTATGAAGATTATTTCAACCCCTATCTTAATTTCCATAGACCTTGTGGATTTGTTACAGAAACAAGAGTTGATACAAAAGGAAGGGAAAGGAAAATTTACGGGCAGTACACCACCTCTTACGAAAAACTCAAAGAAGTTTCAAAGAAGCTTAAGGAAAACTTTTTAAAACCAGAACAAAGTTTTGGGAAAATTGATATAATCGCATATAAATACTCGGATAATGAGTTTGCAAAGATACTAAGAATAAAGCAGGAAAAACTTTTTGATTTAAATATTAAAATGGAGAAAGTTACTGATTTAGGCTCAAATTGACTTTAGCCTCAGTTCAGTATCATTTTTCGATTGTAAAAGACTTGATTTATGTTGAGGGAAGAAGATAGAGATTTAATTACGAATTAAATAATTACGAATTACGAATTAGCAGAAATTTGTACAAATAATTTTTCTTCTCCTGCTTTTATCCCAAAAACCTCAAAAATGGAAGCTAAGTTCTAATTTATCAGTCAAGGCGATGATTGACTTTGGGTTAAAAAATGAAATATACTAAAAACATGAAACAAAGAAAAACAAGCAAAATAATACTGGAAAAAATTGAAAAAATTAATTTTCTGGAATCGATCGAGAATTTCAAAAATAATTTCGATCCTATAAAGTTTGAGAAAGCGGCAAGAGAAGCTAAAAAAACTTTCAAAGATGAAGATTTACAAAAACAATGCCTTAGCTTCTGATTTAAAGGATAGTTACATCTTCTTCGATACATCTGCACTAATTGCTCTTTTGAATTTTGATATAATCTACAAAGAAATTCTTGTTGAACTAAAAAATCTTGATTGCGTTTTTCTCTCAATTCCTGCAGTGTCTATTGAGTTTTCAAGAACCGATTCCATTGAAGGATACAATAAAAGAATAAATTTTATAAAATCTCTCTCTTTAGGATTATATCCAATCGAAAAGAATCTTGGAGATAATATTTTCCCCTTAAATATTGCTCTTCAAAGAATTAATCAAAAAATTGATTATACCGACTTTTTATTATATTTTTGTCTTTTCAAATTTAGAAAAGCATTTTTATTTACAGAAAATCATTCTCGTTTCTCGACTAATTTATTAGACCGAACACAAATATTAACAATTGACCAAGGAAACGAACAAATAAGGAATATTGCTTTCTATAGATTCTCGGAAGAAAAATATCAAAAGATCTTAGAAAAACTTAAAAACCAAGAATAAAAAAGGGGTTGAAGATTTTATTTGTAGCAAGAATTACATTCCCAATATTCAAGATTTTTGTTTCCATCATGTATTTTTCCGAAATAATGGCCGCCGCCGCGATAATGCCGGTTGGTAAAGACTTTTACTTCAATATCTTCCCCGCAACAAGCACAGACTTTCTTTAAATTTTTTGTTTTTTTCATTTTTTTAATTTACCTTAAAATTAATATGTTTAACAAACCTATTTAAAAGTCAGGGAGACTTTTAAATCCAACTTTTCAGCAATTCTTTTAATAAGAAGCAAAGAAGGGTTAGTGGACATTGTTTCGATTCTGGAAATGACCGCTTGGGTAGTTTTAACTTTTTTTGCCAACTGTCTTTGAGACAATTTTTTAGCCAACCTTCTTTCGATCAACCTTCTGGCTAATTGGTATTCCACCTCGGAGTCTTCCCAAACCTTTTTAAACTCAGGATTTTTGAGTCTTTTCTTCAGATCGTATTCAAAAGTATAATATTTTCTCATAAAAATGAGATATCCTAAAAGATATCATTTGTCAATACCACTTTTTTTATATTCTTCAAATCTTTTTAAAGCAGTTTCAATTTCTCTTAAGGGAGTCTTTTGATCTTTTTTGATAAATCCATGTAAAATTAAAACTGGTTGTTTTACGGAAAGAGAGTCAAGAAATTTATCGGTAGGATTTTGCCCGTTCGAAGAAACAGAGATTAAAATGGCCATTAAACTTCAATGACAACAACCAAAACCATTGGCCGGCGGCCGGTTTTTTTGAAGAAAAATTTTTCCAAATAATCCTGCACTACCTGACGGGCCAAACGAGTATCGTTTTGCACTCCTCCCTTAAGACCGGCTAAGGTATGACGGATACCGGCTTTGGTTTCTGCCAAAAGCTCCAGATTATCTTTAATATAAACAAAGCCGCGGGAAATAATTTCTGGATCCTCGTCAAATTGAAAAGTATCTAACTTTAAGGGTAAAATCGCGACCACAATTCCTTCTTCCGATAAAATTTTCCGGTCGCGCAAAACGACATTGCCGACATCCCCAACTCCCAAGGCATCAACCATCACTTGGCCGACAGTGACTTTTTCTTTGGTCGGCACTAAACCTTTTTCATTAAATTCAATAATCTCACCGTTATCGCGGATTAAAACTTTGTCGCTAGTATAGCCATTTTTAACCGCCAGTTTCCGGTAAGCAACCAGGTGACGGTAATTGCCCCCAATTGGGACTAAATATTTTGGCTTAATTAGTTCCATTAATTTGGATAAATCTCCCTGAGCACCATGACCGGAAACATGAACATCCGAACGGATATTGGCATAAGAAACTTCTCCGCCCAGCCGGTAAATATTATCAATCAAGGTATAAACCGCGCTTTCAGTGCCGGGAATAAAATCAGAGGAAAAAACCACTTTGTCGCCCGGCTTGATTTTTACCTGCTCGATTTCCCCGGCGACCAACCGGTCCATCGCCGAACCCAATTGCCCCTGACTGCCGGCCACCAAAAGCGTTAAGCTCTGCGGTGGAAAACGGCCCATAATTTTCTTGGGGATAAAAGTATCTTTGGGAAAAGAAACATACTTTAATTTGCTGCCGATTTCCATATTTTTTTCCACCGAACGGCCAACTAAAACTATTTTCCGTCCGTGTCGTAAAGAAACATCAATCGCCATTTTGAGTCGTGATAAATTGGAAGACATGGTTGTCACCAGAAATTTTCCCTGACAACTCCCGATTTCTTCTTCGAACATTTCTCCCAAACGAGCTTCCGGCGGAGTAAAGCCGGGATTTTCCGCCCGCAGACAATCGGAAAGCATACAAACCACACCTTTCTGACCAATTTCTCTAATCAAATTTTGATTGGTCGGACTGCCCATGACCGGCCGCAAATCCAATTTAAAATCCGCAGCATGATAAAAAATTCCTACCGGAGTTTTAATGGCAAAATGCAAAGTATCGGGAATTGAATGAGTGACTTTGACGAATTCCAAAGAAAAATCGCCAACATTAACCCTTTTCCCTTCACTAATTTCGTCAATATTGGGAATAATCCCAAACTCGGCCAACTTGTCTTCAATCAAAGCTTTCGCCCATTTAGGGGCAAAAATGGGAAGATTTAGCCCCAACTGCGGCAAAAGATAAGCAAGGGCGCCAGTATGGTCTTCATGACCGTGAGTAATAAAAATTGCTCTAATTTTGTCTTTTTTCGGGAGAAGATAGGAAACATCGGGAATAACTAAATCCACTCCCAACATTTCCTGCTCCGGGAAGCCCACGCCGCAATCGACAATAATAATATCTTTTTCGGTCTCATAAACAAACATATTTTTCGTCACGTGTCCGAATCCGCCCAGGGAAATGATCTTTAAGTAATTTTTATTCATATTTTTTTATTATTTAATAATTAAAAATTTAAAATTGATTTAAAATTTATAATTTAAAATTTAAAATTATATTAATGTAAGTTGCTCTTCTTCTTTTACTGTTATTGGCTGCGAAATTGTTTCCTTTACCGAAAGCTTTTTTATGACTTCGGGTAAGTTCTTAAAATCGTTTCTCAACATTTGTTCCACCTCCGATCCGCGAAGAGCGGCAGCCGGGTGAAACATCGGAACCAAAATAATCCTACTTCCATTATATTCTATAATCCGGCCTTTGCCATGGTCCAAACTTATTTTTGCCATCGGCAAAAACTTGGACATTGCAAATCTTCCCAATGTCACAATTACTTTTGGCCGAATAATTTCAAGTTCCCGATCAAGGTATGTTTTAAAAGCTTCTACCTCTTCCGGAAGAGGATCGCGATTTTCCGGCGGTCTAGCTTTAATAACATTGCTAATGTAAACATCTTCGCGTTTTATACTAATCGAAAGAATCAAATCATCAAGTAATTTGCCCGCATTCCCCACAAACGGTCGACGCAATTTCGATTCCCAATAACCTCCCGCTTCACCAATAAAAAAGATCGTTGCGTCAGGACTCCCCTCACCAAATATCACATCTTCCGCCGTATTCAAAAGAGGTATTATTCCTGCCTTTGACTCCAAATCTTTTTTAAGTTCTTCTAGTTGTTTTTTCTTATCAACCATCAATAATTCCCTTCCTTCTAATTTCTTTAAAGACTGGTCGTGTATTAGTGCTTATTAACCAACGGTAAATTGAGGAACTGTGAACACCTAACTTTTTTGCAATTTGAGGGCCATTGTAACCCGCTTTCCATAAATCCGAAAGTGTTTCTTTCATTGGTCCAAACTTTTTTTCAATAACTCTCCATTTCCTTCCTCCGGATTTAACCCATCTATAAAGTTCAATTGCTTCTTTATGTTTTTTATATTTTCTCTCTAAGTATAAATCTCTTTTTGTAAGACCAGAATAAAGATAGAGCAAAACCCTATAGGCATTTTCCCAAAAATAATCAACTTGATAGGAAATTGCTCTTATTCCTCTTTTAGTTATTTTACTTTTAATTCGTAAGTTTCCATCAGACGATTTCGAACATGAAGATAAATTCTTAACAAATTTCTTTAAATATTTTTTGCTTCCACTCGAAAAACCAGCTGAAATTTCATTCCTACTTTTTCGAATATAAATCCATCCATCGCCATCAAAAAATCCCCGAGCAAAATGGGAAAAATACTCTTGTGGAATAATAGGAAAGTTCATATTCTTACTTTTGTTCGGAAAAATTCCTAATCGTCGAAGATCATCAATAATTACCGGATTTGAAAGCCTAAGCCTGAATGAAGCTTTTCGTTTAGAAATCGGGTAATTTGAATCCATTGCCTTGTTTATTCTTACCAGTAATTCCCGATCTTCTTTCAAATCCCAAGACAAAGTTGTTTTATAAATATTCCCATCCGCGAACGTAAATCCCAAAATATAAGCCATTTGAGAAGACCATTTTTTAAAGAAATCGATATTTACTCTGTAACTGAATCTGTTCCAATTAAATTGTGAATTTACTAGCTTTCTCTTTTCCTTACTCTTTTCCATCACCATGTTTGAATAAAATCTTTTAGGTTTTCTTCGTTAATAATAATTTTGTTTCTGTTGCCGTCAATAATCATTTTCGCTACCTTACGGCAAATTTCCGCCAGATTTCTTTCCAAAGTCCTAACTCCCGCGTCAAAACCAAGCGGACGCACAATTTTTGGCCAAATGCGATCACTAATTTCCAAATCACTATTAGTTAAACCTGTTGCTTTCATTAACCTGGGCAAAACATAATCTTTTCCTATTTTTGTTTTCTCCTCATCGTTATAAGAAGGCATCTGCATCGGCTCCAACCGATCTAAAACCGCGGTCGAGATGTTAGTGGTGTTATTGGCGGTGACGATAAACAAAACTTCGCTTAAATCAAAAGGATAATCCAGATAATGGTCCAGAAAACGGTCGTTTTGCTCCGGGTCCAAAAGTTCCACCAAAACGCCCATGATGGTCGACCGGGAATCTTCTACCACCCGGTCGATTTCATCCAGCAAAATGACCGGATTTTTCGTACCCGCTTGTTTTAAAGCTTTAATGACTTGTCCCGGTTCCGACCCCGGCAGGCTTCTGGCCTGGCCGCGTAAAAATCCCGGATCGCCCAAGCCGCCGAAGGGAATTCTGGCAAACTTTCTCCCCAAAGACTGGGCAATCGAGTAAGCCAAGGTAGTTTTCCCTGTGCCTACCAAACCGACAAAACAAAGTATCGGGGCACGCACTCTTTTCTCTCCCCCTCTTTCTTTAACTAATTTCAAAACAGCCAAATATTCCAAAATTCTTTCTTTAATCTGCGGCAAGCCGTAATGATTTTGATCAAGAATTTTTTTGCTGAAATTTAAATCCAAAATATCAGTGGTGTTTTTATTCCAGGGAAGTGAACAAATCCAGTCGGTATAACGAGAGATTTCTTCCAGATTCTTGGAATAATTTTCAAATTTGAAAGCGAGTTTAAGTCTTGAAACCGCAGCGTTGGCGTTTTCTCTCAAATCAACCGGTAAACTGGCGGCGGCTAATTTTTCTTCAATCCGTTTTATCTCCGGAAGGACACCTTCTGAAAGTTCTGCCATACAATTTATAATATCACGAAAAAGGGTTAGCGGCGAAATCTTGAGGGACCGGAAGAATGGTTACCAAATCTTGGCGGGCCACTTCTAAAACCTCCCGGTCTTGGTGTGAAATCACGTCTGGGTGGACGAGGAGAACTTTCTTTCTTTTCGTCATTTAAAAGCATGGTTAAATTTAACCGACCCCGGTCGTCAACTTCCGTGACTTTAACCTGGACTTTTTGGCCCAAAGAAACTACCTTGAACGGGTCGTCCACAAAACCGGTGCTCATTTTGGAAACATGAACCAAACCTTCTTTGCCGGGCAAAATTTCCACAAAGGCCCCGAAAGGCTGAATTCTTTTGACTTCGCCTTCATAAATCTTGCCGACTTCCGCTTCCTGAATCAATCCTTCAATCCTGGCAATCGCTCCGGAAACCGACTCATCATTTAATCCGGAAACATTAACCGAGCCGTCATCTTGAACATCAATATTGGCGCCGGTTTCCTCAATTAGTTTTCTAATCATCCGGCCGCCCGGTCCAATAATCTCCCCGATTTTCTCGACCGGAACGTGAGTCACGGCCACTCTGGGCGCGTATTGGGAAAGCTTTTGCCGAGACTCCGGTAAAGTTTTTTTCATTGTTTCCAAAATAAATTCCCGGGCTTTTTTCGATTCAACCAAGGTTTTCTCGATTATTTCTTCAGTCAACCCCGGAATTTTCGTATCCATTTGCATTACCGTTACTCCTTTAGTGGTACCGGTAATTTTAAAATCCATATCGCCGTTAAAATCTTCAATACCGGCAATATCGGTTAATAAAATAAAGTCTCCGTCTTCACCGTATTTTTCGCCCGTGACCAAACCCATGGCAATTCCGGCTACCGGCGAGCTGATCGGCACCCCCGCATCCATTAAGGAAAGAGTCGAGCCGCAGGTTGAAGCCATCGAAGTGGAGCCGTTGGAAGACATGACTTCGGAAACCACTCTCACGGTGTAGGGAAATTTGTCTTCTGAGGGTAAAACCGGCTCCAAAGCTTTTTCTGCCAGGGCCCCGTGGCCAATTTCCCGCCGGGAAAGATTCCCGACCCGGCCGACTTCACCAATAGAAAATGGCGGCATGGCGTAGTGATGAATATATCTTTTGGATTCTTCGCCGGCAGCGCTTTCGATTAACTGCTGTAAGGACGGCGCCCCCAAGGTAGTAATGGTCAAAACCTGGGTCAAACCCCTTTTGAACATGGCGCTCCCGTGAGTCCGCGGCAAAATCCCTACTTCAATTTCAATCGGCCGAACTTCGTCAACTTTTCTTAAATCCGGTCTTTTACCGGAGAGTAAATATTCACGGATAACTTTCTTCCAGTAATATTCAAAAGCGGCTCCCGCTTCTTTTTTCTTAGCAGGCTCTAAATTGGCCAGAAAAACTTCTTTAATCGCTTCCGAACCGCTGCCTTCTTTACCTTCACTGCCTTTTTCTTTAAAGAAATTTTCGGCGACCGTCTTTTTAACAAACTTTTCCGCCATTTCTTTTATCTCCGCCGGAATTTCCTTGGCTAAAATCTTGAGCTTGGGCAGACCGACTTCTTTTTGCAGGTCAGTAATCAGCCCCAGTACTTTTTTGATTTCCTCTTTGGCAAATTTAAGACAGTCAATCACTTCTTTTTCCGGCACTTCTCTCCCGAACCCTTCAATCATTTGAATTCTGTCTTTGGTTGCCGCCACAATGAGTTCCAACTCGGAAAAATCCTTTTCTGTTGCTCTCGGATTGACAAAAGGAATTCCCTCTTTAAGTCCGACCTTAACGCTGCCAATTGGTCCGTTCCAGGGAATTGAGGAAATTGAAAGCGCGGCGGAAGTGGCAATAATGGAAAGCACGTCGGGATCATTTTCCAAATCAACCGAGAGAACAGTTATAGTCACCTGAACTTCATCGGTAAATTCTTTGGGAAAAAGCGGCCGAATCGAGCGGTCAATCGCCCGACCGATTAGTACCGCTTCGTCGGACGGCCGGCCTTCCCTTTTCACCCAGCGGGAACCTTTAATCTTGCCGCCGGCATAAAGTCTTTCCTGGTATTCGACGCTTAAAGGAAAATAGCCAATATCTTCTTTAGCCGGTTTGGAAACGACGGTGGCCAAAACCATGGTTTCGCCGTACTCGGCCACCACGGCGGCGCTCGCCTGGGGGGCAAAACGGCCGACTTCCAATTTTAATTTCCGGCCGCCAATTTCAGTCTCTTTGGTAACAATTTTCATTTTCTAACTTCCTCTTAAATTTTTTTGATACGAAGCAGGTTACTTGGAAAGACCGAGGTCCTTGATAATCCGGCGATATCTTTCTTCGTCCTTTTTCGCTAAATAATTTAATAATCTTCTTCTTTTGGAAACCATAGACAAGAGCCCCTTGCGGGAATGAACATCCTTACGGTTGTCTTTTAAATGTCCCGAGAGCCGGTCGACTTTTCCGGTCAAAAGGGCAATCTGAACTTCCGGACTGCCGGTGTCACCTTTGGCGGTGGCGTATTTTTCAATAATTTTTTTCTTTTCGGTAGTATCTAAAGCCATATGTATTAATTCTTTTAAGTTAATCTGTATTATATAAAATTTTTACTCTTAAGGCAAGAAGAACTTTTAGGAGTTGAAATTATTGCCTTTAAAAATCTTTGGTTCAAACCAATCTGCCGGTGGCTTAGCCCGTACCTCAATTTCGGAAGACGGCTTGGGCTCCCTGGCTTTAGGCGGAAAAGGAACAAATTCTTCCCGACGAACCGGGGCTGGTTGGGACTCTGGGTGCGGCTTTTGCGCCCCAACTCTGAGACACAACGAAACCGTTTCAAAAGTGTCGGCGCTAACCGTATTTTTAGTTAATCCTTGGGTAGCCCGCCAAAGACCGGCCAGAATATTTTGGGCGGCATCCACAGAAAAAGACAAACTTAGACCGGAAATTATCCCCATCACCACTTCTCCAAACGAAGCCGACTCAGAGTCAATAATATTTAAATGTCCAAACTGCGGATTTAAGGCATCAGTATCAATATCAACCAAAAAGCTTTGGGAAAGATCCAGACCCGGCAGATTTAGCAGTGACAAATCTTTAACTCCGAAAGTAATCACCAAATCCGCTCCTGCGCCTGCATAAGAAAACTTGACATTCTCCTGACTCAGAGCCGGAGCGCCCGTTTTAGGCTGAATGACCACGTTCGGCTGGCCGGTGTCGTCATTATAACTGACTTTTTCAATTTGGTCCGCCGAATAATTAAGAGAAATGACCAAATCCGTTCCGTAAATCCTTTCTGAAATTTTTTCAACCCCGACTAAGTGATTAAACTCGACCATCATTGGTGACGAACAAACAACAGAAACATTTCTATTACTACCATATAGGGAAAGTGATAAGGCTAAAGAAGCGGCAACTTGATCAAAACTGGGTTTTGGCGGCAAAATTATTAAAGTTTTGCCGGCGGTTTCAATTCTTTGCTTTAGCTCGGGAAACGGATAATTTTTATTCATTTATGGCCTTTAGTTATTATTTCTCTAGGCGGTAGGATAATATCACATCACCCTTTTCAAAATCAACTTTTTCTTTTAAAACCAGGCCAAACTCCATACCGGCAGAGACTTCGTTAATATCTTGTTTTTGCTCTCTCATGGAGACTATCTTCCCCTCACCAACAACTTCCTCGCCTCTTTTAAACATTACCTGTTCCTTTTTATTGATTTTTCCTTCTAGTACTTTGGCGCCGGCAATTTTTTCGCCTTTCATTTCAAAAACCGCGAGTATTTCCGCCTTGCCTAAAATTTTCCGGTCGATGGTCGGGGCAATAATTTTTAAAACCCTGCCTTCCAGATCTTTTAAAAGGTCATAGATAATCCGGTAATTTTTAATCTTCACCCCTTCGGTTTCCGCCAATTCCTCCACACTACCGCTGATTGACAGATTAAAAGTATAAATCTCCGCTTTCAGATTTTTGGCCGAAAGAACATCTGATTCATTTATTTCGCCGATTCCTTGCCTGACCACTTCAATTTCAGAAGGTAAACAGCTTAAAATCGCTTCCAAAGAACCGGCAACATCGGTTTTCAAGATTATTTTTAATTTGCTTTCTTCTTTGGGATTGACTAAAGAGGCGGCAAAAGCGGCCCCCGCTTCCTCTGTTTTATCACTTCCGCCGGTGATTACTAAAGCACCTACCTGGGGAACATGACAAAAACCTAAAACCAAGGCCGGATCTCCCGGCAAAGCTTTTTCTATTGATTCCCCCAAATCATTTTTAAGCATTCTTACTTTAGCGGTTACTCCGTCAGCAGAAATTTCCATACCTTTCTTTAAAGTGCCGTTTTCCACCATCAAACTAGCGATTGACCCGCAAAATTTGTCCGCTTTAGACTCGATAATTTCCGCTTTAAATTCGCCTTCGGGATCGGCTTTTAAGCCTTCCATTTCCGCGGTCAGTAAAATCATTTCCAAAAGTTGATCTACTCCTTCGCCGGTTTTGGCGGAAAGGGGCACGGCCACCACTTTGCCGCCGTATCCTTCCACCAATACTTCGTCTTCCGCCAGTTGCGTTTTTACTTTATCGACCGCCGCTTCCGGTAAATCGATTTTGTTAATGGCGACAATAAAAGGAACCTTCGCTTCTTTAATAATTTTTATGGATTCTTTGGTCTGCGGCATTACCCCGTCGTTGGCCGCTACTACCAAAACCACAATATCGGCCACTTTGGCACCCCGGCGGCGCATCTGGGAAAAAGCGGCGTGTCCGGGAGTATCAATGAAGGTGATTTTTTCACCCTTGTGCTCAATCTGATAAGCGGCGGTGGCCTGGGTAATTTCCCCCACTTCCTTGGCCGCCAGCTTACTTTTCCGGATAAAATCGAGCAAAGTGGTCTTACCGTGATCGACATGGCCCATGATAGCCACGACTGGTGGCTTTTTTTGAAGACTCATAATTTCTTACTCCTTTTTTGCTTTTTTTGCTTTGGCCTTTTTTTCTTCTTCCTTCGAGACAGGGGCAACTTCTTTCCCTTCAATATCGATGTGGTAGCCAGTGAGCTTAATGGCCAAACGGACATTTTGCCCCCCCCTGCCGATGGCTAAAGAAAGCTGGTCTTCCGGCGCCGTCACTATCGCCGTCTTCTTCTTTTCGTCCAGCTCAACTTCTAAATTTTCTGCGGGTGAAAGAGCCGAAAGAATAAACTTTTTGGGGTCATCATTGTACTGGATAATATCGATTTTTTCGCCGTTAAGTTCGTTAATCACTGCCTGAACCCGCACCCCTTTTTGGCCGACACAGGAACCCACCGGGTCGACTCCAGGCTGTTTGGAGAAAACCGCAATTTTGGTTCTGAAACCGGCTTCGCGGGCAATCGCTCTGACTTCCACCGCATTGGAAGCAACTTCCGGCACTTCTCTTTTGAAAAGTCCGGCCACTAGGCCTTCGTGGGACCGGGAAGCAATAATTTGTTTACCTTTCATGGTTTCACGGATCCCTTCCAAATAAAAAGTCATTCGCAGATTTAAGCGGTAACTCTCGGAGTGATTTTGTTCGGTCGGCGGCATCACTGCCTCACCTTTACCCAAATCCACCAAAATATTGTCGCCTTCAAAACGCAAAATCATTCCCCCAACCAAAGAGCCGATTTTCTTTTCGTATTCTTCCAAGATGGAGTTTTTTTCCGCTTCTCTGATTTTTTGGACAATAATGTTTCTGGCTTGCTGCGCGGCAATTCTGCCAAAACCCGCCGGAGTAATTTCTTCTCTTTCCCCGACTTTATTGCCTTCTTCGTCAATTTTAGTCGCAAAAACCCGTGATTCGCCTGAACTTGGGTCAATTTCCACTTCAAAATCATAGCCTTCTTTTTCACCGTAATCCTTTTTATAGGCGGTAATAATCGCCAGCTTAATTGACTCCAAAACTTGTGAAGGATCAATTCCCCGCTCGGAGGCCACTTGGGCCAAAGCGGCGGCAAATTCGGTCCTGGGTATATTTATATTAGCCATAAAGTATTAAAAAAGGCGAGTTCCCTCGCCCCCCGCTATTTTTCAAAAAAATAAAAATGTGTTAACTGCCAATCACCAAAAGTTATTTTAGCATTAAAACTGCTCCCGGTCAATACTGGTCCCCACCCTTCGAGAAAGGGTTAAACCTTCTGCAAGTAATCTTCATACGAAGATATTAACAAATCATCTTTATTTTTTAAAAAGAGAGCGCGGACAAAAAGCTTGGCCGCCTGTAAATTGGTAAAAAGCGGAATTCCGAAATCAACGGTGCTTCTCCTGATTTGAAAATCGTCATTGATTAATTTCTCAGAAACATAATCGGGATCGGTAATGTTGATCACTAAGTCAATTTTTCTTTTTGCCAAAAAGGTAGCAATATTCGGTTCTGTTTTTTCATGAACTTTGTAAAGTCTTTCCGAGGGGATCTGGTTCTGGCCTAAAAATTCTCCAGTCTTATGGGTAGCATATATTTTTAACCCCAAATTAAAAAGGATCCTCACTTCTTCCAAGAAATGAATTTTATTTTCTTCACCTCCAAGACTGACCAAAACATTTCTTTCCGGCAAGATAACGCCTGTTGCCAAAATCGATTTTAAATATGCTTCTTCAATATCAGTGCCTAAGCAAGCAACCTCTCCGGTAGAAGCCATTTCTACTCTTAAAACCGGATCTATTCCCCGAAGTCTTGAAAAAGAAAATTGGGGAACTTTTACGCCAACATATGGCAAGTCTAAAATTTGATTTTTGGGTTTTACTTTTTTACCCAAAATTGCCAACGTTGCATATTCGATAAAATTGACATCACACATCTTGGAAATAAAAGGAAAAGTCCTTGAAGCTCTTAAGTTGCACTCAATAACTTTAATTTGATTGTCTTTCGCTAAAAATTGAATATTGGCCGGTCCGGTTATTTTTAATGCCTTGGCAATTTCTCTGCAGGCGTTTTTGATTCTTCTAATCGTTTCAATATAAAGTTTTTGCGGCGGAAAAACGATGCCGGCATCCCCTGAATGCACCCCGGCATTTTCCACATGTTCTGAAATCGCGCAAAGCAGAATTTTACCGTTTTTAGCCACTAAATCCGCCTCAATTTCCTTAGCGTTTTGAATAAATTTGCTAATGACTATCTTTGAACACGTAACGTCAAGATTTCCAAGATAAGAAGAAAGTTCATTTTCATTGTAAGCGACAATCATTGATTTTCCCGAAAGAACATAGGAAGGTCTGGCAATAACCGGAAATCCTATTTCTTTGGCAAAAGCCAAAGCGCTTTTAGCCTCGGAAAGTTTTTGCCAAAAGGGTTGATCGATTTTCAAATTTGAAAGTAAATTCGAAAATTTTTTCCTGTCTTCAGCGATGTCAATATTTTTCGACTTTGTTCCTAAGATTTTTACTTTTTCTTTAGCTAAACTAAGGGCTAAATTATTGGGAATTTGTCCGCCAACGGAAACTATCACCCCAAACGGCTTTTCTTTTTGATAAATGTCGAGTATTCTCTCCTGGCTTAACTCTTCAAAATATAATTTATCAGTAATATCATAATCGGTAGAAACGGTTTCTGGATTGCAATTAATTAAAATTGTTTGCTTGCCTGCCTTCCTAAGCGTATTCACTGTGTTTACCGCACACCAGTCAAATTCCACCGATGAGCCGATACAATAAGGACCGGAAGCCAAAACCATAATCGGTTTTTTGTTGCCGAAAGATAAATCGTCTTTGTCCCCTTGATAAGTAGTGTATAAATAGTTTGTTTCCGCTGGATATTCTGCGGCTAAAGTATCAATCTGTTTAACCACCGGAGCAATTTTCTCTATTTTTCGTAATTTTAAAATTGAATTTCTGGAACTTTTGGAAATTTTCGAAAGGTCCTGGTCGGAAAAACCTAAAATTTTCCCTTTTTTCAAATTTTCCGCAGTTAATTTTTTATTACTGATTTCTTTATAAAAAGAAGAAATTTTGGTCATTTCAAAAATAAACCAGGGATCGATTTTGGTTAAATTGGAAATTTTCTTCGGACTTATCCCTTTCAGTAAGGCCTCACCTATTTGAAAAATTCTTTTCGAGTTAGGTTTAACCATTAATTTCTCTAACTTCCTCTGACTCAAAGAGGTATTTCTTATTAATCCTTCCGCTCCCTGATTTAACATCCGAATCGCTTTTTGCAAAGTCTCAGCAAAATTTCTGCCGATCGCCATGACTTCACCAACACTTTGCATTTCTGTGCCAATAGTTTGAAAGGGGAGTCCGAATTTTTCAAAATCCCATCTAGGAATTTTAATCGCCAGATAATCAAGCGCCGGTTCAAAAAAAGCGGAAGTTTTTTTGGTGATAGAATTTTTGAGCTGATCAAGGTTATAACCCAAAGATAATTTGGCGGCAATAAAAGCCAAAGGATAACCAGTTACCTTTGAAGCCAAGGCGGAAGAACGTGATAATCTGGCATTAACCTCAATAATCCGATAGTCTCCATTTCTAGGATTTAATGCGTATTGGATATTACATTCTCCTATTATGCCAAAATGTCTGATGGTTTTTATCGCCAGTTCGCGCAGGCGAAAATATTCTTCGTTAGATAAAGTCTGCGAAGGAGCAACGACAATGCTTTCACCGGTGTGAATGCCCATGGGATCGAGATTTTCCATATTACAAATCGTAACGCAGTTATCGGCACAATCGCGAACGACTTCATATTCAATTTCTTTCCATCCATATAGGCATTCCTCAATTAATACTTCCGAGGACAGAGCCAGCGCTCTTTTCGCAATTTCTTTAAGCTGGAATGGGTTTTGGGCGATATTCGATCCCTGGCCGCCCAAAGAAAAGCCCGCTCGGCAAATAACCGGAAAGCCAATTTCTTTACCCGCCAATAGAGCCTCTTCCAAATTGCCCGCAGATTCACTTTTGGGAATATTTAAATTTAAATCTCTTAAATTCTGAGCGAAAAGCGCCCGGCTTTCAGTCTTTTCTATTGCCGAAACTGGGGTCCCTAAAACTTTAATCCCATATTTGTCAAAAATTTTTTCTGCCGCCAAAGAAAGACCGCAATTCAAAGCCGTTTGTCCGCCAAAACCAAGTAAAATTCCATCAGGTTTTTCTTTAGCGATTACTTTCTCGACAAAAAACAGAGTCACCGGAAGAAAATAAATTCTATCGGCAAACCCTTTTGAAGTTTGGATCGTGGCAATATTGGGATTGACTAAAACAGTTTTTATGCCTTCTTCTTTTAAAGCTTTGATCGCTTGAGAACCGGAATAATCAAATTCTCCCGCCTGGCCGATTTTTAAAGCACCGGAGCCTAAGATCAAAACTTTTTTTGGAAAGTCTTTCATAATTTTTTAACAAATTCATCAAAAATCCATTCCGTATCTGTTGGTCCGGGATTTCCTTCCGGATGAAATTGAACACCCATCGTTAAACCATCGTCTGAAATCACTCCCTCACAGGTTTCATCATTCAAATTTAAAAACCACTCCTTAAATCCCAAAGGAAGAGTTTTGGGATTGACCGCAAACCCGTGATTTTGTGAAGTAATAAAACATTTTCCGGTTTTTAAATCCCTTACCGGCTGATTTAAAGACCGGTGGCCAAATTTTAACTTGTAAGTATCGGCGCCAGCCCCCAAAGATAAAATTTGATTACCAAAACAAATTCCTAAAACAGGAAGGTGTTTTTGAATTGCTTTTTTCGCAGTTAAAATTGTCTCTTTAACCACCTTTGGATCGCCAGGACCATTAGAAATAACCAGCCCAGCAAAAGGCTTATCGTTAAACGGATCAAAATTCCAGGGAATAATATTTACATTTAAATTTCTCTTAAGTAAATTTTTCAAAATCGCGTCTTTGTAACCGCAATCCAAAAGACAAACAGTTTTTCTATTTTTTTTGAAGAAAGTTTTTGGTTCATTAACGCTTACCCTGGCAACAATATTTTCAGAATTCGGATCATAAAAATTAATTTGATCTTCTCCAATTACAATTTTTCCCAGCATTGTTCCTTTGAGCCTTAAATGCTGGGTTAAAACGCGCGTGTCAATCCCTTCAATCGCAGGGACATTGCTTTCTTTCAACCACTGGCTTAAAGTTTTAGCACATTGGAAATGACTGGGGTTATCGCAATTGACCGCCACTACCAAACCGGTTAATTGAAGTTTATTTGACTGAAAATTAATTGCCTTTGAAATTCCGTAATTACCAATTAAAGGATAAGTCATTACTAAAATTTGGCCAAAATAAGAGGGGTCAGTAAATGCTTCGGGATACCCGGTCATAGCGGTTGAAAAAACCACTTCACCGGCCGCAGAAACTTCCGCACCAAAGGAATTTCCTTTTAAAACCGTTCCCTCCTCTAATATAAGTTTTGCTTCCATAAAAACAAAAAAATCCCCCTATTGGGGGGAGTTGCCAGAGCGACAAAGCCAGGAATTTTTCATTGCTTGGAAAAGCATAATTGAAAAGGCAAGGGCTTGTCAACAAGGATTATTTAATTCTCTTCAAATTCTTCCAAAATTTCTGTTAATTATTCCCACTCTGTTGTCCCTGGTGGTTTTGAAGTTAAATCATATGCCACCCTGGATATACCCGAAACTTCAGAAAGAATCCGGGAAACCATTCTCATTAAAACTTCTTCGGAAATGTCTTTCCCGGGGATTGCCGGAACCCCAGTCATAAAATCATTGGTAATGAAGGTTCGAATACCGATGGATCTCTGTCCGTGTTTACCGAAACCCATTGGAAAAGAAATTACCGGAACTTGACTTAACCTCTCAATTAAACCACTACTCTGTAAAATTTGATTTACTATTGTGTCAGCCTTTCTCAACTGCTCAATCACGTCTTTAGTTAAATGTGTCGGAGTTATTTCGTTAAACGAACCAACAGTCCTTTCACCAAATAAATACACTATTCTGTTTACCCGATGAATCCCTTTGGGAATTTCTCTTGCCAACCGAAAAAGTTTCCCCCAGTCTTTCTTTCCGGTTAATCCAACTAAATAACTATAACTTCTTTCGTCGCCTTGAACTCCAACTGTTCGAATAGGAAGTAAGTAAGGCACAATCTCCGAAGAGGCGAAAGCCGATAATTTTCTTTCTGTTTCTTCAAAATCCTTATCGATAAATGGTCTGTCAGCACAAATAACTCTTATTGCCAAACCCGGACCGGGAAACGGTTGTCTCCAAACGATACTATCCGGCAAACCCAAAGACTTCCCCAACTCTCTTACTTCGTCTTTGTGATAATCTCTTAAGGGTTCTATTATTCTTCCTTGTGTCCGCAGAGCCCTAACCAAAGCAGTATCGTTGTGGTGAGTTTTAATTACATCTGCATTGCTACTAGCAATCCTGGAGGCACTTTCAATCAAATCAGGCCTTAGTGTTCCTTGAGCAAGCAAAACATCCTTAGAGTCAAGTCCAAATTTTAACATAACCCCTTCTGCAACCTTCATAAAAGTGTCGCCAATTATTTTCCTTTTTAATTCCGGATCAGTAATTTCACTAAGTTTTGGAGTAGTCCTTCCGTCAACAACCGTAACTGCATTATAAAAATCAGCAGAGGCATCGACGACGGTTAGTTTTAAACCAAGTGCTTCCAAGGCGGCTTGTACCTCTAAACTTTCGTTTAACCTCATAAAACCATTATCGACATGAACAGCGAGAACTCTTTCTGGGCCCAAAGCTTCGTTTAACAATGTTGCACAAACAGTCGAATCGACCCCACCAGAAACTAAGGTTAAGACTTTTTTATCACCCGCGATTTCTCTAATGTAAGAAATCGCTTTGGTTTGACGACTTTCCATTGTAAAGTCACCCAAAAATCCAGCGATTTCAAATAAAAAACTACTTAAAATATCCCTGCCGTGTTTTGTTAAATCTACTTCCGGATGAAATTGAACACCAAATAGATTTCTTTCGGGATTTTCTATGGCTGCAGTGATTCCGTTTGAATCGGCAATTGCCCTAAAACCAGGGGCAAGTTGACCAATACTGTCTCCATGACTCATCAATACTTCCTGGCTCGCTTCTAATCCTTTAAACAATACTGAATTGGAGTCAACAACAACATCGCAAGGACCATCTTCTCTTCGCTTTTTTCTTTCAACTATTCCTCCCATTTGTTGATTAATGAGTTGCATCCCGTAACATATTCCAAGTATTGGTTTTCCTAAGAAAAATATTTCCGGATCGAATTTGGGAGCAGTTTCGGAATAAACACTCTGTGGGCCTCCAGAAATAATAATTGCTTTATATTTTCTCAAGTCTTTTGCCGGCGTGTTCATGGGCAAAATTTCTGATTCAACACGAAGCCCTCTTACTCGACGATCAATTACCTTACCATATTGGGCTCCAGCATCTAAAATTGCCAATTTCTCTCCGAAGAGTTTCAAGAATTCTTTATTTTCTCCTTCCGGTTGAGCCATTTGTTTGCCTAAATTTTAAGAGGATTATACACCTTTGCGAAGTTCAATAATTATCTTCCTTAGTTTTCTTCCAATTCTTCCAGAATTTCTTTTTGCCGGCGGGAGAGCTTTTCCGGAACAGCAACTTGTAGACGGACATATTCATCACCAACTCCATTGCCACGGGGATTTTTTATTCCCTTACCGCGCAGGCGGACCATGGTTCCCGGCTGAGTTCCCGGCCGGATTCTTAAACCTAAATTTCCGTCAATAGTCGGTATATCTACAATTGCTCCCAAAGCCGCTTGCCGGAAACTGATTTCCTTTTCCGCATAAACATCTAAGCCTTCCCGACGGAAAGTTTTATCCGGCAAAACATCAACCGTCACATAAAAATCGCCGAAATTGACCACCGTACCGTCATCAACCCCAGCCGGAATTTTAATTTTCCTTCTTTTTCCCTCCAGAGAAACCTCTTTTTCGACTCCCTTGGCCGCCTCCATAAATTCTAAAGAAATTCCATAACGCGGTTTTCTCCTGGTTCGACTACCTCCTCCAAAAGGGGAAGCACCGCCAAAAAACTGGGAAAAAATCTCAAAAGGGTCGGAAAAGCCGCCGAAGTCAAAACCCAAATCCGGACCTTCTTCGCCGCCATAAGTGGTGTAAGTATATTGGAAAGGTCCCTCTTGATAATTTTGCTGCCGACCGGAAAAAGGACCTTGAGCTCCGCCAAAACCACCGCCCGGTTCAAACGCCGCATGACCAAATTGATCATAAGCCGCTCTTTTATCTTTATTGGATAAAATTTCGTAAGCTTCATTAATCTCTTTAAAACGGCCCTCCGCTTCTTTGGCTTTATTGCAGTCCGGATGCCAGGCTAAAGCCTGTTTGCGGTAAGCGGATTTCAATTCCGCCTCCGTAGCATTTTTGGCAACCCCTAAAATTTCGTAATAATCTCTTTTGCTGGTCATAATTACAAAAAATGACTAATTAATCTAAGTCCTAATTAACCTAATTAATGTTCAATTCCCAAATTATCTTGACATTTAAAAATTAGGATTTATTTAGAAATTAGAAATTAGTCATTAGAAATTTTAACTAACAACCTCTCCTTCTTCGACTTTTTCCTCTTTTTTCGGCCTGCCCGCCGAAGCTTCAGCGGAGGAGGGCTCTTCGGTTTTAGCTTCCTCCCCGGGAGCAGCACCTTGACCGGGCTGGGATTGGTTGCTTTGATACATCGCCGCCCCGACTTTTTGTAAAGCTTCGGAAAGGGCAGTGGTTTTACTTTCTATTTCCGTCGTCTGGTCGGATTTTAAAGCTTCCTTTAAAGCCGCTACTTTTTCCTCCACTTCTTTTTTATCTTCGGCTTTAACTTTATCACCGGCGTCTTTAAGGGTTTTTTCGCTGGTGTAAATCAAGTTTTCCGCCTGATTTTTGACCTCAATGGTTTTTTTCTTCGCCTCATCTTCCGCGGCATGCATTTCCGCTTCTTTGGTCATTTTCTCAATCTCGTCTTTGGAAAGACCGGTTGAACCTTTAATGACCACACTTTGACTCCTGCCGGTAGCCTTATCTTTAGCGGTCACATTTAAAATGCCGTTGGCATCAATATCAAAAGTAACTTCAATCTGCGGAATGCCTCTGGGCGCCGGTGGAATACCGTCTAAAATAAACCGGCCCAAAGAACGGTTGTTGGTAGCCATTGGCCGTTCTCCTTGAAGTACATTCACTTCAACCTGGGTTTGATTGTCTCCGGCGGTCGAAAAAACCTGCGATTTGGCAGTCGGAACAGTCGTATTTCTGGCAATCAGCGGGGTAGAAACTCCGCCTAAGGTTTCAATGCCAAGAGTTAAGGGCGTGACATCCAATAAAAGGATATCTTTGACTTCTCCACCCAAAACTCCTCCTTGAATAGCCGCGCCAATCGCGACCACCTCGTCCGGATTGACCGAACGGTTGGGTTCCTTACTGAAAAAAGCTTTGACTGTTTCAAAAACCTTCGGCATTCTCGTCATTCCACCCACCATGACAATTTCATCAATGTCTTTAATGTCCTTACCGGCATCTTTCAAACAAAGTTTAACCGGTTCGATGGTTTTTTGAATTAAATCGCCGACCAGGCTTTCCAATTTGGCCCGGGAAATCTTCATCGTCAAATGCAAAGGATGACCATCCTTACTTTGGGTGATAAACGGCTGGTTAATCTCCGCTTCCATAGAAGAGGAAAGCTCGATTTTTACTTTTTCAGCCGCTTCTCTTAACCTTTGTAAGGCTTGCGGGTCTTTTCTTAAATCAATACTGTTATCTTTTTGGAATTCATTGGCAATAAAGTCAATAATCACCCGGTCAAAATCGTCTCCGCCCAAATGGGTATCGCCATTGGTGGCTTTGACTTCATAAACGCCTTCACCCAATTCCAAAACAGAAATATCAAAAGTACCGCCGCCCAAATCATAAACCGCAATCGTGTGGGCGTTTTTCTTATCCAAGCCATAGGCTAAAGCGGCCGCAGTCGGTTCATTAATAATTCTTAAGACCTCCATACCGGCAATTTCTCCTGCTTGTTTGGTTGCCTGTCTTTGGGAATCGTTAAAGTATGCCGGCACCGTAATCACTGCCTGGGTAACCTTGCCGCCTAAATAAGCTTCGGCGTCGGCTTTGATTTTTTGTAAAATCATCGCCGAAATTTCCTGCGGAGTAAAATTTCTTCCGCCAACTTCTACCACCGCCATACCGTCACGGCCTTCTTTAATTCCATAAGGCAGCCATTTAATATCATATTGAACAGATTTTTCGGCAAACTTTCTTCCCATTAATCTTTTGATGGAATAAACAGTTTCCTTTGATTTGACCACCATTTGCCGTTTGGCCACGTCCCCAACCACATGTGTAATCGGGTCAACTACCGAAGGAATAACATTCCTCCCTTCGGCTGAATAAATCACTTTCGGACTGCCGCCTTCCATCACGGCGACACAAGAATTGGTGGTTCCTAAATCAATACCGATTATTTTTCCCATTTTATTTTAACCTCCTACATTAATTAAATTATTAACTTTTTTACTGACTTTAACTTTGGCCGGTCTGATTACTTTGTTTTTCAGCCGGTACCCCTTGGTAATCACCGCCGCCACTTTATTGTCTTCCTCACCTTCTATCATCTCTACCGCTTCCATCTCCATCGGATCAAATTCTTTCCCCAAAACCTCAATTTCCGCAATTCCTTCTTCTTCTAAAACTCTCTTAAATTCTTTAACTGCCAAATCCAGTCCAGCGTCTTTCAAATGTTCCTGTGCTTTTTCCAAATGGTCTAAAACCGAGAGAAACTTCTTGGTCAAACTGCCGGCGGCATACTGGACGAATTCTTCTTTTTCTCTCAGCTGTCTTTTTTCCAAATTCTGATAATCGGCCAGGGCCCTTTTCCAACGACCGGTTAAATCCTCAATTTGTTTTTTTAAATCAACTTCTTCCGACAATGCCGAAGTTTTTTTCGCTGTCTTTATCATTTTACCAACCTTTAAACATTTCATCAATAAGCTCGCCGAAATATTTTATCGTCGGGAAAATCCGGTTGTAGTTCACCCTGGCTGGGCCGATTACCCCGATTACTCCTTTGCGCGGGCCAACTTCAAAACGCCGGTAGATAAATCCGCAGGGCTCAAAAAGATTATCGCCCAAATCGGTGCCCAAGAGAAATTCTATCGTTCCCCCGGTCGCCGGCCGGTTAATCAGCTCAAGCCAAAAATCCATTTCGTCCAAATGCGAAAGGAGAGCTTTGGTCAGGTCAATATCAAAAAACTCCGGTGACTCCAGGATATTGGCCATTCCACAGGAATAAATATCCCCCTGGTCAGTCGTAGCAATCGCCAGTTCTTTGGTCCTTTGGGCAAGTTCCCGAGTCATGTCCCGCAAAAGCTTGTCCGGTTCATGCCGATGGTCCCAAACTTTTTCCTTAACCGCCACTTCATCCGCCAGAGACATCTCCTGGGCTTTCATTAAATTGTTGACGTAAAACCTTAAGGCCCTTGGAGTCGGCATCCGGCCGGAAGAAGAATGAACCTTTTTCAAATATCCGTCTTTGGTCAACTGCACCATTTCGTTGCGGATAGTAGCCGGGGAAATTCCCAAATTGTATTTTTTTTCCAAAGTATTGGAACCCACCGGAAGCGCGGTGGCGATATACTCGTCGATAATTGACTTTAAAATTTTGATTTGTCTTTCTGCCAATTCCGCCATTGGCAATGGTATATCACGATTGCTAATCGTTGTCAAGGACTCTGTTTTTTGATGTCAACCCCAGATAAAAATGTCCGCTTTTTAACAAGATAGAAATGTCCTCTTTTTTCATTTAATTTATTGGCTTATCTGTAACGCCAACGGTTCCAGGGATGATTAATTTTTTGATCAGAATATAC
>Ga0210051_1001458_pt1 | contig 23781 bp, 16 predicted proteins | sample CryGey092014_all_FD_185464 | JGI IMG/M metagenome (GOLD analysis project Ga0210051, IMG submission 185464) | Groundwater microbial communities from aquifer - Crystal Geyser CG23_combo_of_CG06-09_8/20/14_all (SPAdes) (version 2) | ecosystem: Environmental > Aquatic > Deep subsurface > Groundwater... | reverse complement strand
TATCGGGATAGTAGTATCAGGGGATGCGGATCCACTTAGCGGATACCATGACACGGTTGTTCCGTCAGCGCCGACGAAATTCCACGGTCCTGTAACTGCGCGCGACGACGCGATTTTAAATTTGACCGTTCCCGCTCCCAGAGTTCCCTGCCATATCATACTTACAGGCGCAACGCCTTGCTGACGCTGGGTATCAAAAATAGCAGATGTTAATATGCCATCCAGAAACCCCGTGGTCTGGACAAGTTTGACTTTATACGAAACCGTGGCGCATGAATCAGTTCCCCCAAACCGTGTTTGGTCGCAATTAAAACTCATCCATCCCAACACATCGTTCCATGCCCAACCAGCAAAATCTCCTGTAGACGTGCTGATGGACACTTTGTAATTTGAAGTTGCGCAGGAATTTGAACCACCAACCCCGCGCTGGTCGCAATTAAAACTGACCCATCCGTATGCGTCAGACCACCCGTATCCGTACACATCTCCTTGCGCGTACACCGCTCCCGTGCTCGTTGCCTGATACACCGTATAATTTGAAGACGCGCAACTCGTATCAGTACAGTTCATACTCATACTTCCCATAGACGACGAAGCAAAACCTGCAAACGTTCCCGCGCCCGATGAATATGCAACAGCATAAAAATCAAACCAACCTGCAATGTCGTTCCACGCATACCGATATACCGAATCAATTGAACCTCCGGACCCGCTTGGTTGTGTGGTTAATTGATTTGCTGTTGTGTATATGACTGTTGAGCTTGCGCTGTCAAATGTTGATGGCGCGGTAAACACAACACCAGTCTGGCCAGGACCGCCAGACCAATTAGCTTGCACGAATGAACCCGGATTTACGGTGCGCGTGATGTATGTTTGCTCTGTAAGCGTCCTGCTTTTCCAACTGACTGTTAATGTCAGTTTTTTAGTTAATGGGTCGTTTGTGCCGCCTGACGAAACAATGGAATTTGACGCGTCGCGCTGGACTCCAGAAAGCGAAAATGAACGGGTGAATACTATACCGCCAGATGTTACTTGTTCTGTTCCTTCTTGAATTGACCGTATGCCGCTTGTGTTGCTCGTATACATAGCGTTTATCCCAGTTGCAAGCGCTTGTATTTGCGCACTGGAAAGCGTTATCGCATACAAACGCGCATCATCCATACGGCCCGCAAATTTCAACGTATCTGACGCGCGCCCTCCGATAAGCAAATTGTTTGTATTGGCAACCGGCGCATACGCGCAGCTGCTGGTTGCAACAGAAATTCCGTTAATATAGTGGCGAATATATGTTCCGTCGTAGGTTACCACAATATGCTGCCACGCGTTGGGTGTCAATGTTCCTGATGCGTAATCGCATGTAGATGTTCCGTGAATAATGGTTCGCAATACATTCGATGAAAGCAAAAATTCATATCCGGAATTCGCTAGTGCGGGAATTTTTGTCATCATCGCGCCTGATGAAGCTGTTGGATACACCCAAGCTGAAAAACTAAATGCCGTAGTAAAGTCCAACGTGCTCGTGGCAGAAACAGAAACTGTTGCCACATCATCCGTGCCGTCAAAACTCAAACACGACCCTGATTTGCAACTAGTTCCCGAGAGCCACGCATTTGCGATAGACGTATTCCCAGAAGAACCCAAAGACATTACTGCGTTATATCCAGAAATTTCGTCAAAACCAGTTAAATTGGACGCAGCTGCGCCAGCTCCTTCATCAAACGGCCAATATGCAACTCCGCCTGTTTGAGACCACAATGCATGCCAATCATAACTGGAAACGCTCTGAACCGATGTGTACATATCATTTGCCAAAGATTGCGCAAGCGAACGTTCCTTGGATGTTGTCGCGCCCTGAAGTGAAACATACACAATTCCCGCAACCGCGCTAAATACCACGCCCACAATGCCAATGCCAATCAAAATCTCAATCAGCGACTGAGACGCGGAACACGTATATTTCTTTGTTTTCAATTTCACGCGCATTAGATTGTATAAATATTATCCGTATCAATCAGCGTCTTTTAATCAGCGTAAATCAGTCAAAATCCGTATAAATCAGCAAACCAATGAAAAAACTTTAGGGTCTTCGCAAGAACTTTGTTCTTGCGAAGACGAAACCATTAATCAGCATTAATCAGCAGTTACATAATAAATTATACTACCTTGAATTACAAAATGTAATTCAAGAAAAGCACCAAATTACAAGCCCCGTTAGAAGTCTTGCGCACAGCAAGCGCCACTCAATGAATAAATGTTATTTTAAGAACAGCTATGGACTTTCTAACGGGGCAAGCATCAAATAACAAATAAGCACCAATGACCAAAATTTAAATAATCAAAACGTTAAATATCATTGTTTAGAATTTTGGTCATTAGAATTTGGAATTTATTTGTGATTTGCCAGCCCGAGGCTGGTCCGCTCTGGCGGAGAATTTGTTATTTGGAATTTCGTAAGTCAAGGATATACTAGTTATTTGATATGCCGCCAGCATCGGTAATGGTAATAGTTTTGGTAAAAGAAGACCCCCGAAGTCCAATCACAATAGTTGATGACGCGCTGGGAAGACCAGAGAATTTTTGAAAATGAACATCTTGCGTTGTTCCGGGCTCGGGCGTAATCACTTTCATTTGCTTGGGCAATTGATAATGCTCAACAACTGCTCCTGCTGCATATGCATCTCCTCCGTACACCTCGGCATACGGGTCAGTGCCAGTTGTATTATCAATAAACATGCCCCATGCAGTTCCTTGTTCTTGCGCAACAGCTTTTTGCTGCGCAAGCTGCGCGAGCGACACCAATGCATTTGTCGTATCGGCAAGCAATGAATTGCGGTACGAACTGGTGTAATTATATGTCCCAATAGCTGCAAGCAAGGCAATCACGCTCAAAGTAATGAGCAATTCCAGAACCGTGAACCCAGCACCAGTTTTGTCATAACAAAACTGGTGCTGGATAAACCCGTTATGCAATTTGGGTATCTGAAAAACAGCGCATATTTTTTTCTTTACATTTTTCTTTATGCCGGCATTCATACGTATGACTGATGACGCATCAACTAATAACTGATAACTTATAACTAATGACTTATGACTGATGACGCATTGACTTACAACTTATAATCCATAATCCATGATTCAAGATTCATGATTCAAGATTCATGACTAATGACGATTACGAGTATTGGTTTACGAGTTGGTAAATCGGCAGAATAACCGATATGGCAATGCCCGCAACAATAAATCCGATAAACAACAACATTGCTGGTTCAAAAATCGCAACAAGAGTTTTGAGAGCGCTGTCAATTTCATCTTCATAAAACTTCGCCAGTGTTCCCAAAATCTCTTCTACGTGCCCGGATTTTTCGCCAATACTGATAAGGTTGGTAACCACTTTGGGAAATACTGTTTCTTTGCGAAACGCGTCTGCGACTGAAGTGCCTTTTGCGATGTTTTCCCGCGCAATGCGTAAAATCGCCGCGCGGAACTCCATTTCCCCAACGGCATCTGCCGTAATTTCCAATGCTTGAATGAATGGAATGCCGGCTTTAAGCAAACTCCCGAATGTAGACGCAAATCTGCGCAACGCAATCTTTTGCAAAAGCGTTTTCACCAACGGGGTTTTGCGCATAATCGTATCAAACGCTTTTTGCCCTGCTGGAACTTTGATAAAAAAATACGCAAGACCACCGATAAGCACAAGCATCAATGGAACAATCCATACGATATTCGCGTTTAAAAATTGTCCAACCCGAATCACAATCAAACTGAACAGCGGTATTTTCGCATCGCTTCCTTCAAACATGGTTGACATTTTCGGCAACACGAACGTTACCATCAAGCCAACCACGCCAGAAGCAACCACCAAAAGCAAAACGGGATAAATCAATGCGGATTGAATTTTCCCTTTCACCTCTGCTTCTTTGGCGTATGTTGCTGAAATGTCTTCCATACTTTGCTCCAAATTGCCCGACGCTTCTGCTGCTTTGAGCAAATTCACCACAATGGGAGAAAATATGTCCGGATGGTTTTCAAACGAAACATATAACGAATTGCCGCGTTCCAAATTCGTTTTAATTTCCAGCAATAAACTGCGCATCAGGGGCTTGTCCGTATCTTCCAATAACACATCAATCGCTTTGAACAAATCAGTGCCGACTTTCAGCATCAGCGACAAATACTTAAATAAGAAAATTTTATCTTGAAGCGTTACGCGCTCAAACAAGGTCCCTTGCTTAACCATAATCACTTGTTTGAGGGGCTTGATGCTGATTGGTTTCCATCCTTGCGAAAAAACAAATGCGAGAATTTCTTCAGTTGATTTGCCTTCTTTGTCCCCTTCCCGGGTTTTGTTTGAAGCGTCTGCCGCGATGTAGTGGAATTGCATAGATTTAACTGATAACTGATAACTTATAACTAATGACTAATGACTCACGTGTTGCGACTTTTTTATTTTTTTCTTAAACCCGCCGAGTTGATTAGAAATATTGTCCAAACGCCTAAACATAGTATCAAATTCCTCTTTCGTCACTAATTGATTATCTTTCAGCGTGTCAAGTGCGGCAACCAATTCATTGACTGAGCCAAGAGCAATATCTATAAACCTGTTCAATTCCCTATCCGAGTTTTTGCCACTCCCCTCTGCTATGTTTAAAATAATTGAAAGGCTCGCCCTGATAATTTGACTCCCCAGTTCAAAACGATATTCTTTTGGTAATCGTCCTCCTATTCGAATAATACATGAAAATAAATCCTTTGCGTCCTGATATACTTGCCATTTCAAAAACCTAAACTTATCCATAATCCGACAAAACGTTATCAGTTGTTCGTTGTTAGTTGTTAGTAATCAGTTGTTAGTAGTTCGTTATTCCCTAATGACCCGGAATACTTCTTCAAGCGTGGTCATGCCCATTTCTGCTTTGTGCAATCCGTCTTCAAACATTGTTTTCATGCCTTTGGTTGCCATAAGTTTGCGCAACCCGTCAAGCGTGAAATCTTTGTTGGCGATATACGTGCGAATATCCGCATCAACATCTAAAATTTCAAAAATCGCAACACGCCCCAGATATCCTTTCCAGTTGCACGCCTTACATCCTTTGCCGTGATACAAAATGGTTGGCAACTTGTATGATTTTGCCGTATCGGGCGCGACAACCGCAAGTTGTTCGCGAATAGAATCTTCCATGGTCTGTTCCGGCGTGTATGACTCAATGCACTCGGCGCATACTTTTCTGACCAAACGTTGAGCCATAATGACGTTGAGTGTTGCGGAAACCAAAAATGGCGGCACACCCATATCAATCAATCGCGGAACCGCCGTAGACGCATCGTTGGTGTGCAGAGTTGAGAGCACTAAGTGGCCTGTCAAAGCGGCATTGGTTGCAATGTCCGCTGTTTCATTATCGCGGATTTCACCAACCATAACAATATTCGGGTCGTGGCGCAGGAACGCGCGAAGCCCGGACGCGAAGGTGATGCCCGCTTTGACATTCACTTGCGTTTGATTCACAAATCGCAATTCGTATTCAATCGGGTCTTCAATAGTGACGATATTCACTTCTGGTTTGTTTAAAAACGACAAAATGGAATATTGCGTGGTTGTTTTTCCTGAACTCGTGGGGCCGGTAGAAAGTACCATTCCAAAGGTTTTTTTGATATTTTTTTCAATGGTCGCCACTTGGTCAGGGGTCATGCCAAGTTCAGCAAAGGACAAAGGTTTTGCCCCCGCGAGAAGCAAACGCATGGTAATTTTTTCCCCGTAAAACGTAGGCATGGTCGCCACGCGGATATCAAACATTTCGTTGCCGCGTTTATATTTCAAGCGTCCGTCTTGCGGTTTGGCGTGCTCGTCAATTTGCATACCAGACAAAATTTTGATGCGCGCGATAATCGCGGGGTGAATTTCAACCGACAGCCGCGCGACTTCGCGCAAAATGCCGTCAATACGAAATCTAATCAGCAATGCGTCAGCCAACACCTCAATATGAATATCGGTCGCGTTCAGCGCCGCGCCGTACGAAATCAAATTATCCACAATCGCGACAATCGGAATCTCTGTTGCTGCTTTTGCCAAATCGCTTACCTGCCCCAATTGCATGCGGTTGACATAACGCATCTGGTCTTCTAACGATCGCTGGAAATTTTCCAAAATTTCCTTGCGATATTGCGAAAACGCATATTGCAAATCGCGTTCGGTTGCAAAATAAATCATCAATTGTTTTTGCGTATACCCTTCCAAAAACTTGATGGTTTCCAAATCGCTCGGGTCCATAACCGCAACCTTCAACTTGTCATTGTCGCGCGCAAAAACAACCGCGTTCCGCGCGCGCGCAATGTCTTCAGGAATGATATTTAACACATCAGGGCTGATTTCCTCGCCCACCAGATTTGCCAACGGCGCATGATAATACGATGACAAAATTTGGTCCAAATACTCCTGCGTCACAAACCCGCGCGACACTAATATTTCCGTCACATCCCTGCCAGTTCGCTCTGCTTCGCGCTGGCTGGACGAAAAATCAACGTCCTTGACAAGCCCGCTTTCAATCAAAAGTTGTTTTAAGTTATCCAACGGAATCCGAATCATAAAGAGATATACATAGTATACCAGAAAAATCACATGCGCTGTTGTGTATAACTCAAAGAAAACAAAGTTTAAAAAGGGTAAATCCAGCGCTCACTTTACTCATTCAAACCATCGCCCGATTTGTCCCTATTTTGAACGATCGTCCCAAATAGGGACAAATCAAATCATTTTGTTATTTATATGATAATTACTCACACATCAATATTCATTAATGTTCCTTGTTCTTTCACTTCAAATATATGCACATTTTCAAATAAATCATGGTCAGATATCTCATTATAAAATGATTCTGCCATCGGACGTTTCCCCACCCATACGCTCTTTTGCAACAAAGCATAACCAGCAGCGATGAGTTCATCTCGCAACCATTTCCGCGCGTATTTCCGAGATTCAGGTACGTCGAACACAACTATCCGCAACCTTCCATCTTCGGGAAGAAAATTATTCTCTTTTGCAACTTCTTTACTCTTTGCGGTTACTTTCCATAACACATTGCGCGTTGTTCCTTGTTTTACCACCAATCCCTTTTCTTTCAATCGGGAAAGGGTCTTGGAAATGACGAGGCGCAATTCTTTTTTGCGTTCTTCGGGAATATTCACGTTTTTGTCGATACCAAACACAACGCGCCACAACCGCGCTTCTGGGTATTGTTTTGGCAACATGCTGTCAAGCGACAAGGACCCGATTTCTTTCAAAACGCGCAACAATTTCCACTCTCGTGTTCCTTGCCTCAAACACGCTTTTGGACTTTGCTTTCCCATATGTATATTATAAATCAAAACACAACTTCTTTTCAAAATTTTCACCGCATTTTGATTTGTCCCTATTTTGAACGATCGTCCCAAATAGAGACAAATCAAAATTTCAAAATTCAGAATCCAATTCAGAATCCAATTCAGAATCCAAAAATAAAGAGTGAATTAATGAATGATACAGTTGTATTGTAAAAACTTCTGCTACATTCAATCAAAATCCTTACAGGTTTAATATATCGAGACCCAACATCGCGGTCACCCGATTCCCAAAAAACACCATGAATAATCCGACAAGCGGCCATAGCATACGTAAGGAAAAAAGCGTTTGCGGGACGTAGGCTCGCCTGATACACGACACGCCAACCCGAACGCACGCAATTGCCAGCCCTAATACCAGCACGCATCCAATAACCAATATATTTTGCGGCCATGGATTCGCAAGAATTGCCAGCGCGCCGGTATATTCCTCATCTTGGTAAAAAAACCGCCCTGCGGATATTTTGTATCCGATGTGAAAAAGTATAAAAAACAACATGCCAACGCCAAAAGTTACCGCAGGCCCACGCGCAAAATGAAACCACGAGTACCGCATAAAATACGCAATGGATTGGTGCGGAGGCAAGAAATATTGAGATACCGGGCTTTGACTCCATACAGCATACTGGCCTATATAGAGCATCGCAATGGAAAAAATCTGCAATCCCACGACAATACCAAAACACCATCCAAGCGCTCGCATCAAAACAGGATGAGAAATACCACTGAACACATACGCAACAAGCAACACAGCGGCAACGCATACTGCCGCGATTGACACAAACGGCACTGCGCTTGCAAGCACGGCGCTTATCTGAATAATGATATTTGCCATCGTATGAATATTAATGCATATAGTATACCCCGTTAGAGATTCTCCCTCCACTTTTGGTAGGTGGCTCTGTAACCGCTTGGAGCGGTTTTGGAATACCAAGTTATTTTTCGCCATTCAATCGCCACGGGATTTCAATATTATCAGTATAGTATACATAACATAAAAAATTCTAAATCCTAAATTATAAATTCTAAACAAATTCTAAATCTCAAATCACAAGTTCTAAACTGTTTTGAATATTAAAATTTAGAATTTGGTGCTTGTTTAGAGTTTAGTGCTTAGAATTTAGGATTTGATTAGGATATACCTAATATACAACAAAACCCCGGCCCAAGACCGAGGTTTTGTTGATATACCAAACAAAAGAAGCTATCTTACGAACCAGAGTAGAAAGCAGCAGACGTTGTTGACCCCAAAAACGCAGTTCCGACTTCATATAGGGTTGAGATACTGCCCCCGTCTTTGTTTTCCACATCTCCTGTGCCGTCCTTTGCGTATGTAGTGCTTTCCATGTTCGCGTACAAAGTAAATGTGGTATTCGCGTGATTGCACAAATACGCATAGTAACGGGGCGGAGTCGCGTCATAGACAGTCAAATTCGGGTCAACAGGCCACTTGGCTAAGGGCGAACCGCCGGCCAAACCACTCAGATTAAGATGAATCCATCCTGTTCCGTTGGTTGCCTGCACTGTTGTTGATGATGCAGTAGTACCAGTATACGATACGCCAGTCACATGAGAATATGTAGTTTTGCCAGAAGCGTCATCAAGGCATCCGGTTGTTGCTGATTGCCCGCCCAATTCCGGGTTGGAAACGTTTAGAACGTAAACGTAATAGTTAATTGCGGTACGCATGGACGCAAGGTCCACAATGCGCTGCGAATCGCGCGCTTTTTTCAAAAGTTCTGATGGGTTGATCGCAATAAATGTGATTGAAGCCAAAATAGCCAAAATGGCAATCACAATGAGCAATTCCAAAAGAGTAAAACCTTTTTTGCTTGTCGTCATACTATGATTTATTTAATACTTTTCTAAATAATCCTCGCGATGTTCGAACATATCGCACTTTCATATTGTACACCGAGTTGTAAAGATACGCACTGTGGATAACTGCGTTACACTACAGCGCGCCCTGTAGTGTCATGCCAGAGGCAGATCCGCCTTTGGCGGAAAAATGCGACTGCCTTAACAAAAGAATTCCATGCATGTTACGTATACAACTTGGTAAATTGATATAAGAAAAGCACCAAATCCCAAGCACCAAATTCCAAACAAGCACCAAATTCTAATGTTCAAAACAGTTTGAAATTTGTATAAAATAAAATCAGAAATACGGCATCAAATTCTGTCACATTTCTACTACGGGGTATGCCCCGTAGTAGATTTTCAACATCCCGCTACATTCTCTACGCATAAGCGCGAAGACAAACACTAAACCCTAAATTCTAAACATTAATGTCCTCGTCTTCGCAAGAACTTTGTTCTTGCGAAGACCCTAATGTTCCAAATTCGAAACAGTTTGAAATTTGTGGTTTGAGATGATTCAAGATTCAAGATTCATGATTCAAGATTCATGATTCAAGATTTGGCATGCCCCAAAAGCGCATGAACCTTGTCTATTAATTCATCAATGGATAACCGCGCCTTGACATAATAATCAACCGCGCCAAGCGACTTGCCGCGCGCGATATCCGAATCCTGCCCAAGATTGGAAACAATAATCACCGGAATGTTTTTAAGCTGCGGATTTTGGCTGATGCTTTCCAATACTTCAAATCCATTTTTCTGGGGTAAAATCAAATCAAGAAGCACAATGTCCGGACGCTGACGGTCAAGTTCTTTTAATGCCTGGACGCCATCAAACGCTTGCACAACAACAAATCCTTCTTTTTTGAACCGTAAAGAAAGCAAATTCACCAAAAAAACTTCGTCTTCAACAATCAAAACAACCTGTTGTTTCATAGATGAATCTGGTTGGGCCGTGGATGATGGTATAGCTGCCATAAAAATAAATTCAATGCCAAACGCTTACGTAACAACAAATTTAAGAATATGTTCATCATATCATACATAGTGTCAAATGCAACCCCAGCCTTGAATCTTAAAACTTGAATCTTGAATCTTGAACCTTAAAACTTGAAACTTGAAACTTGAAACTTGAATCTTAAAACTTGAATCTTAAAACTTGAAACTTGAATCTTGAAACTTGAAACTTAAATTCTAAACACCAATGTCCTCACGCACGGCATCAAACGCAGCCCCGTTAAAAACCATTGCCTAACACACCTCGCTATTGCTCGGCGCTTGCTCAAACTTAAAGCTTAAATCGTAAAACTTAAAGTAACAACTAAAAGTTAAAAACTAAGGTTTTGGTTAGTTTTAAGTTTTTAGCTGTTGTTTTTCGCTTTTAGTTTTTAGATTTTCGCTTGAGTTCGCACCGAACGATAGTGAGGTGTATTAGACCGATTGGCGTGACTATAGAGGAAAAAGTGCGTACGCGCTTTCAAAAATTCTACTACTCTCCAATTCTTTCCGGTTGTCCTCTCCGACTAAGGCGTCGGAGTACCGGTCTCAACTTGAAGCTTTGAGACCAACGCTTTCCAGTCATTTTGGAAATCAAAGGGGCTGGACCGACCGAACATCCAGCTCTTTTGGAAATCAAAAGGGCCGGATAATGTTCTTTAAAGAAATTTTCCATCCCCAGCTTCCGCTAGGGATGCCTTGTTACGCAACTGTTTTATCCCTTATTACTAAGGGTGTCGGACTATATCTTCATCCCTGTTTCCAGGGAGCCAACGTGTAGTCTCTACGGGGTTAAGGCAACTTGTATGCCATACATTTTTGTATATAAGGCGAAACAAGTTTTTTGAAGTTGGGATAACTCTTCTTACGAATATAGAGTCTTGGACCTTTTGAGTCAGAATTAACTGTCGTGTCAATTCTGAATTTCAAAAGTTGTTTCTGTAATTTCTCAATACTCGCGCGAGAAAAGCTGTGAATTGAAATATCTACTGTATCCCTGTGTTTGGTACCATCATCCATAAACCAAATCGCAATGATAAACGGAGTTAACTCCAATCCGTTAGGAATTTGTTTTGCTGTTTGATACCAAACGTGTCTCAATAAACTTAATTGCGGATGGCCAACTGTCCCGAATCGCAAAGAAGAATGTGAAACAACATGTTGGACTGGAGAAATACAAATTCTCTTCAAATAACCGTATTTCCACGTGACATATTCAGAATGTTTCACGCTGTGTTCAATTCTTAAACGATAATTCTTCCCTGATCTGGACAGTGTTCCGTCTCCAAGCAAGCAACCAATAACCATCTCTCTTTCCAGAGATGTTAATGATAGCTGCCGTATTTGATTTGCTGATTTTGTATGAGACACACCACCTTCTAAGCCTAACTTCCCTCGGTATTGCCCAGACATTACGCCTGGGGTTCACCGATATAGTTAGATTTTACTATGCAATTACTCGCATAGGAAGCCGTAATTGACTTCACCCCTGTTACCGATTTCACCCTAGACCTGCTCGAAATCTATAAAGTTCGAGCAGGAAATCTGAAACCCTAAATTCGAAATCCCAAACAAATCTCAAAATCCAAATTCCAAACGTTTGGAATATTTGAATTTATGGTCTTCGCAAGAACTTTGTTCTTGCGAAGACATATTATTCAGTATTTAGCGCTTCGAATTTCGCGCTTACTGCTCAAATCCTTACAGACTTTGAGCAGGTCTTCAGGTACCCTCGGCTTCCTTGGTGTGACGGGCATTGCAATGATAAGAGAAATATCTTGCATCCCCACTGTACAAGCAGATTTCCCGCATACAGCGGAGCCCCTTTCAAACATGCATCTGCACTTTTAATTTCTTTATACTTTCTACATTAACATCAGTTAAGTGACGTCCTCTTTTATTTGAAACAATCTCGTGAATCCTACAGAGGATCCTGAAGTCGTTTCTTCTACTCGGACATTGGAGCTGATGTTTTCCAAAGAATGGAATAATTACATTTGTCACATCTTTATAACTACTGACTTCAAATCGGTAGCAATTTTTATGATTTACTCTCTCTTCTTTCTGAAAGTACACATTGCCACATTTGAAGAACTTCCGCACTTTCATCAATAGAGATACATCATCGTCTTTAAGCTTAATGTAATAATGCCACTCAACTCGATAATAAGGAGTATAACGAAATCTTTTCTTGTGCGGCGGATGGAGATAAACAGAAAAACTGCCCTCCCCATCTGTTAACCCCACAATATAATCTGCAGTAAGCATTAGAGTAGGTAGAATCCTTCATCACTCGCTCCGCTCGCTTACACACGCTGATTTATACAGAAGAAAACGGATTTGTTTCGTGTCTTAACGAAACGAAGTGGAGTGATTACTATGATTCAGCTGACTTCCTATATTTTACCATTATTCTCTGCTCAAAAATATAGGATATCCTTGGGTCACTTTGAGAACTTTTCCTCACATCCCATTCGGAGTTTCGGTGATTAATCTTCTCTACCTCACCGCCCAAATCGTAGATCGATTAACTCCTTATTAAGTGAATGGGCTATGATTTGCTTCAGAATCCTTCGGTCTTTCCTTACGGAGTGAGACCTATTCTTCAACTACGTCCCGACGACAATCGGGAGAGCGGATTTCAACCGCTTAGTTCTAAAAGCTGCCAAGCGCATTTATTAAGGTGAGTACAGGACTCGAGAACGTATTCAACGCGCCATAGCTGATACGCGTTTACTAGCGATTCCGGCTTCATGCAGTCGAGTTGCAGACTGCAATCTGAACTGAGACCGAGTTTGATGCGATTAGCTCCGCCTCGCGGCTTGGCAACGCATTGTCTCGGCCATTGTATCATGAGTGTTGCCCAGGGCATCAAAGGGTCATGCTGATTTGGCGTCATCCTCACTTCCTTCCCGTTTCACGGGACTGTCTCCTGCGACACTTGTAACGCAGGACAAGGGTTGCGCTCGTTACCCCACTGAAGGGAACGCCTCACGGCACGAGCTGACGACAACCATGCAACACCTGTTATAGCCCTCCCTTGCGGGAAACTCCGTCCTTTCAGACAAAGCATACGGCTACAATTTCAAGCCCTGGTGAGGTTCCTCGTTTGTCATCGAATTAAACGTCATGATCCACCGCTTGTGCGAGTCCCCGTCTATTCCTTTGAGTTTTAGCCTTGCGGCCGTACTTCCCAGGCGGTCGATTTAACGCGTAAGCTACGCCACTGAAAGGGTCGATGCTTCCAATGACTAATCGACATCGTTTAGGGCGTGGAATACAAGGATATCTAACCCTTTTTTATGCCCACGCTTTCGTGCAACAGTGTCAGAACAGGGCTAGTTGACTGCCTTCGCTTTTGGTGTTCCCCACGATATCAACGGATATCACCCCTACACCGTGAGTTCCATTCAACCTCTCCCTATCTCTAGTCCGCCAGTTTCCACTGCAGCTCCGAGGTTGAGCCTCGGAATTAAACAGTGGACTTAAGTCCCCGCTCCAATTTTGCCGTCGAGAACCATAATACATACGCTATGTCGCGTCATATTATGTATAATTCATTATGCAGCAGCTTGACCCGAATAGGGCTGGGCTATTCGCCCATGCGCCGCCATAAAACTCAAAAGCAAAATTGGGGCGGGGCCACCCCTTGCGGGGCGGACCACCTTCGCGCGCTTTACGCCCAATAAATCCGGATAACGCTTGAAGCCCTCGTATTACCGCTGCTGCTGGCACGAGGTTTGCCGCTTCTTATTCTACCTTTACTATCAATCTAACGCACCTCGCTATGCTCGGCGCTTGCTCAAACTTAAAGCTTAAATCGTAAAACTTAAAGTAACAACTAAAAGTTAAAAACTAAGGTTTTGGTTAGTTTTAAGTTTTTAGCTGTTGTTTTTCGCTTTTAGTTTTTAGATTTTCGCTTGAGTTCGCACCGAACGCAGTGAGGTGCATTAGACTTTATCAAGGTCAAAAAAAGTTTACATGCCTAAGCACTTCTTCCTTTACGCGGTGTCGCTCCGTCAGGCTTTCGCCCATTGCGGAATATTCTCGACTGCTGCCACCCGTAGGTGTACGAGCCGTATCTCAGTCTCGTCGTTGGGGAACAGCCTCTCAGCCCCCCTACTGGTCATAGCCTTGGTAAGCCATTACCTTACCAACTAGCTGATCAGACCTAGGCCCATCCTAAAGCGATTTGCATCTTTAACCAATGCTGCGCATTGGCACGCTGATTTATGCCGATTTAAACTGATTTATGCGGATAATTTCTTATCAGCATTTATCAGCGGCTCCAACGATAGTCGGAGTATCAGCATTAATCCGCATGTCAGTGCGAAGCACTGGCGCTATTGGAAATTACCCCGCCTTTCGGCGAGCTATGTCCATCTTCAGGGCAGGTTACCAAGGTGTTACTAACTCGTTCGCCTCTCTCAATGCCCCGCATTGAGAGCGCCGAATTATGCGGACTTAACGCCGACCTCGCGGAAAATTAATTCCGCGTCAGTCCGCGTTCGTTCCGCGTCCTTCCGCGCGCTCGGTGCGAAGCACTGAGCGATCGACTTGCATGCCTAATCCACACCGCCAGCGTTCATCCTGGACCAGGATCAAATCCTCAGAAATTGTCCGAATTTTTACGGACATCAATTAAGGACAACCGGAAAAAACTGGATTTATTATTTATTTACCCTGTAGTGAGTTTTCAACTGCTTTCAGCTATCAACCGCGGAACATCGCAGATATCAAGCAGAAGGACGCAGAAAATGATTTTCTTTATCCCAACTCCCGCTTCGCGGGATTGTCAAAAATCTACTACGGGGTTTACTCTCTCACCATCTTTCCATCTTTTATTGTCAAAGATCAATCTGCTCAAACGAAACGCGAGAAAAGAACACAGCTTTTCAAGAAAAAGCTGGAACCATTTCATGATTTCAATTGTAGCAGATTTCTCTTGGTAGTATACGCGAAAACAATCAAAAGTCAACCCAGCACCACTTTTGCTACGGCAGAAGTGGTGCTGGGTCAATGGCGATAAGGACTCCGACTACTATTGTGAAAATACCAGGCAATTATTTCGTTGATGGTAAAGAACAAACAGTTGGGCAAAACATCGAGGCTGGTTGCGTTTCTATAGTAGTTATGCGTAACCTTACTGGGCGTGGTAAGCGCTATGCTTTAAGAATTTGTGATTTGAGCATCTGCGCTTGCGCATGAAAAAATGCGGAGATTTTTCTGTTGGGGATTCGCTGTGTTAAAATCGGGTCGTCCAGAAATTCTTCGACTCGGTTGAGCTGACTCCCTAATTGCAAGGGGTCAATATGCCAGTCGAATTTAATTTTCGCGAGCTGCCGCAATTGCTCAAAACGAAAATGTTTTTTTTGGAAAATATAGTATAAATCATAGTAATCTCTGCCACGCGGATTTTGATTAATGGTGAAAAGCTTATTTGCTGCAATATCAACAAGGCTGTCAACAAGAATTCCGCTCTGTGCTTTTGGTTTCTGAATTTGAGAAAATGGGAAATACGTGAACTCAACTTTCAAAACTCCTTTTGGGAATTTGATGTGGTATAAGTTGCGGTTAAAAGTTTTTTGAAAATCAACAGACAAAAACCGAAGTTTTTTCTGAGTTGATTTTAGAAAAACTGAAATGGTTTGTGCATGAAATTCTTTTTCGCAGAAAAAGTCCAGATCTTCTGAATATCGGTGGCGCAGATAAAAATGAGCAAGCGCAGTACCGCCTGTAAAATAAAACGTTTTTGATAGCGATGAATCAGAAAATAGTTTCAAGAATCGATCTTGATGGATGGTCAGAATTGTTTTGGCCATAAGAGTCTGGCTAAATAGTTTTTCCTAAACGGATCAAGGCGAAGATTATTCCAGTGTTGTTTCAAAAGTTTGGCAGAAAGTTTTTTACCATTCAAACCGAAATTTACTGCCTGTTCAAGTTTGAATATCGCGTATTTTTGAGGATTCTTCTTTAAACGAGTCGTATCGACAGACCAGTTATACATACATAGAGTATAACACACAGCTATTTTATATCCAGCTTCCCAGCCAAGTGCGTAAATAATACGCGCCGTTGGACATCGGCAAGCCGTATGAAAGCGGCGCAAAAAACGCAAATCCAGCGACAACAAAAATGATAAACACAATCGGAACCAGCACGCGCGACAATCGCGAAACACATATCTCATCCAACCCCATCACAAACAGCATAACGGAAAAAATCATGGCGGCCAAATAGTGATACAAAAACAGAACGCGGCTTACGGAAATAAACGGCACGAAATTCATAGCATATCCCCCAAACAAAACAGCATATGCGAACTTCTTTTCCGAATTCATACATTTTCGCCACAGCGCGAATATGCCTCCTATCAATCCGACAAATCCCGCGTACCAAACCATAGGATTGCCCAAAAGGTATATGCGTTCCGCCACGGCATTGCCCTGATTTTGGACCCAATAATACACCGGGCGCACCATCAACGGCCATGTCCACGCAGGGCTTCCGTACGGGTGTTCCGCTTTCAATGTTTCGTTGTAAAAAAACATTTTCCCATTCAAATGGAAAAACTTTTGCGCGATGTTCATGCTTTGGAAATTTGCTGCCATGTACGCATCGCCCGACCCCGCGCGTGGAAGCAAGGTAAAATGAATCGCAAACGGAATTGCGTACACCGCGAATGAAACCAATACAAAACACACAACGCCGCGCACAATACGCATTGCCAACCCTTTTTGTTTGCGGCTTCGAATCGCATCAAACAACCACACGACTCCTGCCAAACCAAAAAATGCAAGCCCGGTCCATTTAATTGAAAAACTTAATGCAAGGCATGCAGCGCTTGCGATAAACCATTGCCATGCGTACTCTCGTTTGCGGCACGCAAAAAACAGCGCAAGCCCGGCAAACCCAAATACAAGCAAAAACGAATCCAGCAACGCGAACCGCGATTGGACCACGAGCGCGTTTTCAAACACAAGCGACAATCCGACGCCAGCGGCAATCCATTTCTTCAGGTTCAATTCACGCATCAGCCAATACGCAACCAATGGCAACAATCCGCCTGCCAGCGCTGGAAATAATCGAAACCATACATACGGCACGCCTGTCTGCGCGGGCAGGCGTGCGGCATATACTTGTCCGATGGTTTCAAACGCAAACGCGCCATGAGCTGCAACATACGCGCCATACCCGCCCATACGCGCGCCTAACGCGAGCAATAACTTTCCCAATGGAGGATGAATATCAAAATAATACGCGCCAGTAAAATACGCGTTTACGAATTTGCCAAAATGCACTTCGTCAAACACTACCTGGTTTGGGTGAGAAAGCATAAACAACCGCGTTGCCAAACCAAGCGCGAGCAACACCGCAATCAAAATATATTCACTTTTCAAAAACCGCTTCAACATTACGTATAATTATTTACTATTGCATTGTAATTTATAAATCCGATACTCTCCACTGCTGCCTTGATACACATACGCAAGTTGCGCGCCCGCGCCGGACATAACGCCATAATCTTTTTTGAATTGCGAATCGTCTAAAATATACGAAACGCCGTCAGCGCACAACTGTTCCGAATTTCCTGTCAGAACAAAATTACGAATAGCTTGCTGGCGATTAAAAATTACCTTAGCATGCCCTTGTGTCCACAACCACCCGGGAAACCCCAAATAAATTGCGCGGCCTGAAAGCATGGGAATAAACTGGGTTGCTTGGCTGTGCGTAACAAACACATCATTTGGGTTGGTATTGTTGGAAATCCAATTTGCGACCGCAATTTCATCCAAGCCGTAATATCCGAAATTTCTGGTATTTTTATCAAGCCGCAATCCTGATTGAACCCGACCCCACACATCTATTATCCCAGAACACGAAGCAAAAAAAACGAATATGATAAGTATAAAATTGAGGATTGTGGATTTACGCCTTGGATTAATTTGGAATTTGAAATTTGTCAGCCATAGGCTGACCCGCCTGGGACGGAAAATTTGAAATTGCCATAATGCTTTCAAAGTATACAAACTAAGCATTATGGCGCATACCCACCACCAAAACAGGATTTTGTTGTTGTCAAATTCCCATGGCTGAAATTTGACAAGATTCGCAAGCGCAAACAACACAAAACTCGTTATACACAAAACGCGAATTCCAAAATCAATGGGTTTTTTCTTGATAACGCGCATTATGCAATATCCTAAAGCTATCACCCATCCCACAAACACGAACCCGAAATTTTTCAACCAAAACCAAACAACATTGGAATCAGTTCCAGCCGTGTTTGGGTCGCATATCAACCACGATGTATTATGAGTGCACGCCATCCACCCAAACCATGGCGTAAAAAATCCCTGTCTTGATATATTGGTAAATCCAACACTGGTTTCATATTCATAAAACTGGTGCTGGATAAACAACCCATGATACAAAAAAATAATCTGAGGCAATGCAATGACAAACGCAAGCAAAACTGCTAACAACACACTTTTGCGATATGCAGCATCGTTAAATGAACCAGCATACATAATCCACACAAACGCAAATATACCAAGCGCAATAAACGTATGAGTATGTATCAAGGGCAATAATCCTAACAAGATGAGCCATCGCAGTCCAAACCGAGAACAGCGATACTCCCACAAACCTAAAAGCATTAACAGCCCCAAAGCGGCGCCAAGCGCAAACGACCGCTGGTGCGAGAAAAAAGAAATAAGCGGCGTAATCCATACAATATTGGCATCAATGGCTTTTGCGTCCAATTTCCCGCCTGTGCGAATATCCAAATGCGTATATTCGTATTTCGGATGGCTGATATTTTGCGCAAGCGATTGCACTATGCCTGCCTGCGCAGGCAGGCCAACGCGGCCAGCGTCAAGCCGCACCTGCCTTGCAAACCATACAAATCCCAATCCACCCCCAAACAACGTTATACATACTAACGCCCATGCAAAGAATTTTTCCTTGAACATACGCTTGCCCAATGCATACAAAACACATAGCATACTTATACCGAATATCAGAATCGGAATATGCCATGCGAATGCCAATGGCAGGCCTGCATGAAACAAAATCGCACTTACAAAATCAACAAAAAAAGGATAGGTTAATTGCAGGTTTGCCGCAATGGGCTGGGTCAGGTTAAACGGCTCACTGACAGCAAAATGCTGAATAATATCCAAATGATACGCGCCGTCTCCCCATCCTTTGAGTATGCCGTATGGAAAACCGTTTTGGTCAAAAAGCATTGCCTGCAGCGCGCTTATGAAAAATATTACAATCACCGCAAGCACGAATACATATTCCATCCATGGAATTTTGCGTATTGAAACCATACGCGCAAACACAAACAGTCTTTTTGCACGAAACCATTGAAAAATTTTATACGCACTTGCTAAAATTCCCACGCCGATTCCTGCAAGAATCGCGCTGAACAAACTGCGCGTCGCAACCGCGCACACAAGCTGAATAAAACCCAAACATACAATGCCAATAGTCCACGCACCCCAAAACCGCGCATACCATACAATTCGTTTTTCTGAATCAAAAAAATCAATTACACAAAGCCCCAAACCCAATGCTCCGCATAAAAACAAAAAACCCTGCATATATTACACAATCTATGAAATGAATTTAAGGTTTTTGAGCGTTTATATAATCAGCATAAATCAGCTATATCAGCATAAATCCGTGTTTCTCAATAATACAAATGATTGTCTTTTAAATATTGCGTGATTTCCTGCACGCGCTCTGAAGGCATGCGCGAAAGCAAATCAATGACCGCCTGATGCGCAGGCGCACGCATTCCTGTTTTCGCATAAAGCTCCAATAACCTGACATAATTGCGCAAAGTAAAATTCCACGGCGCTCCATCCAATCGCGCAAGCCCCAAAAACTCTTCCATGGCCGCCTGATACTTCCCGGAAACATACAGACTTGATGCAAGCATTTCCCAATCACCCGGATGTTGCCTGACATCGTAGCCTTTTTGCGCAGACTGCGCCAGATATTCATGCATCAACGCAACTGTCCCCCATTGCGCCTGATATGCAGCCTGATAAAACCAGAACGGGCCGATATTTGGGTTTAATTCAAGCAATATATCCGCGTTCTTTTTCGCTCCATCCCTGTCTCCTTGTTGCATTGACCATAAAAACATATATTGATACGCATCTTCGCGCCGCGGCGCAATGGCAACCGCCTTTTCAAATGCCTGACGCGCAGTCATATCCGCATACGCAACTCCTGCCCGCGTTTCAATTTCAAACAACAACCCTCCCATCTCCACCTGCGCCTCATAATCCAATGGGTGAGAAACAGCGTCAACACGCAAATTATCCACAATTGTCTTTGTCAATTCCTGATACGGCTGCTGGCTTGAGAGCGACATATCACTTGTTGAAAAATTCCTAAGCCTACGCGCAAACGCAATGTCAACTTCCCTGTTCAAAAACGTATCCCATGTTCGCGCGCCAAGATATGCTTGTTGGGCTCTTTGCAAAATCGCGGAGTAATCTTGACTGCCTGCCTGCGTAGGCAGATTAGGTGTTAGCGCGCGCGCGGCATCAACCACGCCGCGCGATGCTTGCATAGGAATAACCACGGCGTTTACAAACAACACAAGTATGCCCAACGCGCTAGCAAGCCATATCATTCCTGCATGCGCAGGCAAGCCTGTCTGCGTAGGCAAGTTGGCATATCCATTTTTTACAACGACTGTGTTTTTTTTCGCGCTGACTCTATTTTCTTGCAGCTGCGCGGCAACACTATGCGATTGCTCACGCAACACCCAATACCCCAATGCAAACAATAAAAACAGCGCCACGGTTGATGTTGGCATTTCAAACAGCACCAAATCCTGGACAAAATATGCGGTAAACAACCCAAGCACGATTGCGCAAATAAGCGTATCGCGTTCTGAATTCCGTTTTTTCAAAATAGCAATTATGAGCTTGCTGGCAATATATCCGAATAAAGAAAGATACGATACAAGCCCAAACAATCCTTGCGCAACCAGCAAATCCAAAATCTTATTATGCGGACGGTCAAAAATAGACATTTCGTATGTGTGCACATCAGGATTGAAATGCTTGTTAAACGCATACATGAAATTTTCCGAACCCCACCCCAGTAACGGACGGTCTTTGAACGCATCCCATGCCATGCCCCACACAATTAACCTGGGTTTAGGAATATTCCATACTGAATACACGCGCGAAGCGAAAAATGGCGAAACGCGGTTCCAAAAACCGCGAAACGCAACGAATGAAACAACCAGCACAATCCCAATCCCCGCAATTATTGCAATAATTTTTTTATATTTCTGCCACGCGCTCAAAGCAATGCCGACTAATGCAACAATAATTCCCGCAACAACGCCCACATACGCGCCGCGCGTTCCGGACAAAAATACGCACATCATTGAAAACAACGCTAAAACAAACCATACCCGTCGCACATGATTATCCGAATCAGTTGAAGCAAAAAGTAAAACATCTATGAAAAATAACACCACAAAATACGTTGCCAAAAAAGCCGGATTGCCGAACGTGCCTGCCAAACGCGTTTGGTCACCCAAAGCAAACATGCCGGGCGCGTATTTGGATATGAGCGCCGCAATACCAACAGCGCCTCCCACAATGCTATTCCATTGCAAAAACCGAATCCATGACATTTTCGTGCGCATCATACCAATTAACATCACAAAAAACGCGAACGCATGAAAATACCACAATATGCCGTCCATACGTTCAGCTTTTGACCAAAATGAAAAGCTCGGGTCAACGCCCATAATTCCCGCAAGACAAATGCTTGCCATCCACGCGCCAACCAAAACAACCAGCGCATTGATTTTAGGAAGATACGACTTATCTATCAATACCAGCGCCAGATATCCCAACAATGCGATTTCAACGCATGCCTGAAAGAAAACCGCTTTGGGAAATACAAACGGAAATAAATATTTCACACCCACAACAATTGGCATAACAACGCCAAGATACAGCATTGCACGGACAAACCAATCAATATGTTTTTTGTAACGTTGGAAAAATGAAATCATGGACAATAGACACTGATTTATGCTGATTATAAAATCACAGATTTATACTGATATAGCTGATTTATGCTGATTATAAGACGCGGATTTATGCGGATTTTCGCTGATTTATGCGGATACGGATTTGTTGGTGTGAATAAGTCTTTTGATGGTTAGCTTATTTGGGCCGAAGTTTATTAAAAACCCCAACTTATGTTTTGAGCTTTTTAAATACCCCCAAAACTGTTTTTCATCCTCTTTGGTAATAAACGGTTTTGATTTTAACTCAATTATTATTTTATTGTTAAGAACCAAATCGGGAATGTAAACGCCAATTTTTTCATTTTTGTATTTGATATCAATCCTTGTTTGATTATCAATCGCGAGACCACGACTTTCAAGCTCCGCCTTTAAAGCTCTTTGGATAATATTTTCTTTTATTCCTCCTCCCAAAACATTATAAACATCAAAACACGCCCCTCTAATTTTGAATGATTCTTCTTCGTATAAAAAATCTTGAACTTTATTTGTTTTCATAATTTTATTATACTACAATCGCCAGTCAGCGTCCATATAATCAGCATAAATCAGCTATATCCGTATAAATCCGCGTTTTATAATCAGCATAAATCAGCTATATCCGTATAAATCCGCGTTTTATAATCAGCATAAATCAGCTATATCAGCATTAATCAGCGTCTTATAATCAGCGTCTTATAATCAGCGTCTTATAATAAATCAGGAAACCAAAAACCCCCTTTGCGGGGGTTTTTGGTTTCCTGATACGAACCAATGAGAAAACTTTACGGTTTCACAAAGATCGCACCAGTGATTGGCAACCCTACATTGACGTAGTTTGCTGCAGAAATATCTGCGGCTGCTGCCGAGCTGTCATTGAAGCTTATATCATCTGCTGCGTTGGCAATCTTCAATTGGAATGAATTGCCGAGCGTGCCGAATGTGCTCAAGTCAGCCATCACATAGTATTCCTTGGTTGTACCCGCTGGAATAATCATGGTTTGTGTTGATGTCGCGAAGTCAAGCGCAACGAAGTCAGCTGTTGCCAACGATGCGCCTGGCTGTTGTGACAACAATGCGTTGTTTGACGCATCGTACAGGTCAACGGTTCCTGTGGAAGCCGCCTTTCCTGCCAACACGGTTAATCGGATGTTGCTCGATGCCGTTGTTCCGAGGAACTTGACGTCGTCATCCGAGTGGGCAGTGACACGGAAGCGCAATACTTCCATGGTGCCCGGGACCAATGTCGTGCTTGAAGGAGCAACGTATGCGAATAGCGGTTTGGACCGCACAAACGTCATAGCGCTGCCATTCAAGTACGTGCCTCCGCCTGCCAACTCAGCATAGGCGCCAGAGGTTGAACCCTTGGCGGAAATGTTCGTTGTGTCTGTGGATACGCCATTGGCAAAGTAAATAGAAACTTTCATTTCTTTGCCTGCATCACCGAATGTCGCATTGGTCTTGTCTGTCATGTCTGCCTTCACGACCAAGGC
>Ga0210051_1001455_pt1 | contig 23806 bp, 20 predicted proteins | sample CryGey092014_all_FD_185464 | JGI IMG/M metagenome (GOLD analysis project Ga0210051, IMG submission 185464) | Groundwater microbial communities from aquifer - Crystal Geyser CG23_combo_of_CG06-09_8/20/14_all (SPAdes) (version 2) | ecosystem: Environmental > Aquatic > Deep subsurface > Groundwater... | reverse complement strand
GCGATCCACCCCTTTTACAAAAAGGGGAAATAGCCCGTCTCGCCAAGGGCGATCCACCCCTTTTACAAAAAGGGGAAATAGCCTCAGCGACCGGCATAATGTTTGAGCTTGAAAAGCTGCTTAAGAAAAAAACGCGGGATATGGGACTGGCGACTATTTACAGTGATATGGAAAAACCCCTTGCCGCGGTGCTGGCGCACATGGAATTTTACGGTGTGAAGCTGGACAGCGGGAAGCTGGCGAATTACTCGCTTGCCCTGGAAAAAGAGATAGATGAGGCGCGCGTAAAAATACTGAATCTCGCGGGCGAGGATTTTAATATCAATTCCAATGTGGAAATGCGGCGCATACTGTTTGAGAAGATGAAACTCGTCTCAAAGAAAAAAACAAAAACGGGGGCATCTGTTGACGCCGAGGTGCTGAGGGATCTTGCAGGAGAGAGCCCCATCTGCGCGGAACTTCTGAAATACAGGGCTCTCGCAAAGATGAAATCCACTTATGCCGACGCTCTTCCGGCTCTGGTCGCCCCCGACGGCCGCCTGCACACGACTTTCAACGCCACGGGCACACTGACAGGGCGGCTTTCCTCGTCCAAGCCCAATCTGCAGAACATTCCCAAGGGCGTCGCCGGCTCAGGAGAGATAAGAGGCGCTTTTGTCTGCGACGAGGGCAAGGTTCTGCTTTCCGGCGATTATTCCCAGATAGACCTCCGGGTGCTGGCGCATTTCAGCGGCGATGAACGGCTCATAGAGGCTTTCTCCAAAGATGAAGACATACACAATTTTACGGCCTCGCTTGTTTTCGGGACAGGTATAAACGAGGTGACAAAAGAGCAGAGGCGGATTGCCAAGACCGTGAATTTCGGCATTGTTTACGGCATGTCTTCTTTCGGCCTGGCCGCGGATATTGAGATCTCGCGAAAGGAAGCGGATGATATAATCAAAGAATACTGGAAGCTCTTTCCCGGCGTGAAGCATTATGTCAAGAACAGCGCCGAGGGGGCTTTTGAGAGGGGTTATACGGAAACCCTTTTCGGCCGCCGGAGGATACTGACGGGCCGCACGCCCTTTGACCGCAGGGCGGCGATCAACACACCCATACAGGGCACATCTTCCGACATAATAAAAAAAGCGATGATAGACATATTCCCGCGCCTCTCCGAACATGGCGCCGTCATGATACTGCAGGTGCATGATGAGCTGCTTTTTGAGATAGATCAGCAAAATGCCGGAAAATTTGCTAAAATTTCACGCGGCTTTATGGAAAAAGCCGTGAAATTGTCTGTCCCTCTGAAAGTGAATATGCAGCGGGGTTTTAATTTTGCCGAGATGGAAAACATAGAGTGAGGTTGAGAACTTGAGAAAGAGTGGTTTTACAATATTTGCGGCCGCGGCTATTTTTTTCAGTGTCCGCGCTCCCGCGCTCAGCGGGGAAAAGCTCGTGCGCGTGCAACTCCATGAGAATTCAATGCCCGCAGGCTCATTTGACATAATGCTGAAAGACGGGATGGGTTATGTGATGACAAAAGATATAGCAAACATCTTCTCGCTGCGCGCGGAGTGGCTGAGAGACGACAAATGTATCAGACTCGTTAATTCCGAAGGAAGAAATATGAGGCTTTTCCTTCACTCCCAAAAAATATACATAGACAACCGGCTGCTCTCGCTGAACAAGGAACCGGAGCTTTCGGAGGGCCAGTCGTGGATACCGCTGGAACTGGTCCTGACCAAATCCTTTCAGGGCTTCTCATCCGTGAAGGTGCACTGGGACTACGGCTCCAAGGTGCTGAATGTGACAAAGGCGGGCGGCCCCTTCATCTCTCTGCCTCCCGCTCCCGTAAGCAGGGTGACGCCGGAGCGCGCCGCCGCGAAAGGTTTTAAGAAAGCGAAAAGGCAGGTGAGGACAATAGTCATAGACCCCGGCCACGGCGGCAAGGACCCCGGGGCTGTGGCCGGCGACGGCACAAAAGAAAAAGACATCGTGCTTGACATAGCCCTGAGATTGTACAAACTCCTGAAAAAAGACAGCGATTTTAACGCGATACTCACGAGGAAAGCCGATAACTTTCTGCCTCTGGCTTCCAGAACGATGATAGCCAACAGCGCCCGCGCGGATCTTTTCATCTCAATTCACACCAACGCCTCATACAAGAAAGACACGCGGGGTTTTGAGGTTTATTTTATGAGCGATAAAGCGTCCGACGCCGAGGCTCAGGATGTGGCTAACACCGAAAACGCCGTTATAGAACTGGAGGACGCCGCGGCGCCGAAAACGGAGGTGAACACAATTTTGTGGTCAATGGCGATGAATGAGGTTATGAACGAATCGTCAGAGTATTGTTCCTTCATCACCAGAACCTTCGGCAACATGTTTTCCGATAACAGGGGCATCAAGCAGGCTGGTTTCTATGTGCTGAAAGGCGCGCACATGCCCTCTGTCCTCGTTGAAGCGGGATTTTTAACGAACAGCAGGGACAGGAAAATCCTCAAAAAAAGTTCAAACAGGCAGGTCATCGCCGAAAAGCTCTACGCCGCCGTGAAAGAATACAAAAAATGGAGTGAGGAATGAAAATAGGGATCTTTTCCGACATACACGGGAATCTGCCGGCTTTTGAAGCGGTGCTAACTTTTCTTGAAGGAAAGGTGGAAAAATATGTGTGCTGCGGCGATATCGTCGGCTACGGGCCCTATCCCAATGAGTGCGTGGAAAAAATATCGGAGCTTTCGGATGCCATCTGCGTGGCGGGTAATCACGACTGGGCGGTGCTGGGCCTGGAGGATCTGAGCAAGTTCAACGACGAGGCCAGAGCGTCGCTTGAATGGACGAAGAAAAAACTCAGTCCCGCATCGGCAAGCTTTCTTATGGGGCTTGATTACAAACTTGCCGGAGCGCATTTCATAGCCGTCCACGGTTCGCTGATAGACCCTCTTGACCAGTATGTCAAAACGGCCGAAGATTATATTCCCTCAATGAAAAAACAGGACAGGAACATACTTTTTGTGGGCCATTCCCATCAGCCGCTCTATTTCAGGGGCACGGGAGGCAGCGTTGATTTCGGCGCTTTCATTCCTCTGAAGCCGGTTGATATAGAAGCGCATTCCAAATATCTGATAAATGTGGGTTCCGTTGGCCAGCCGCGCGACGGTAATCCGCGTGCCGCCTGTGTGATATACGACGAAGACGCCCGCGAGGCCGTTCTTCACAGGATAGAATATGATGTGCCGTCGGTGCAGAAAGCCGTGCTGGACGCGGGTTTGCCTCCGGACCTCGCCGAAAGGCTGGGCAAGGGCGCCTGATGAAACAATCCGCAGTAATAGATTCGGCCTACAGGATAGCCGGCGACGCGCGCGAGGGCGGGATGGCTAAAATTTACCGCGCGATCAGAATCAGAGACAATAAATTTGTGGTTCTCAAAATACTGAAAGAGGAATTCCGCAGCGCCCCCGATGCTCTCGGCCGGCTCAATCACGAGGAGGAAATAGGGCTTCTTCTGAACCACAAGAACATTGTGAATGTTTATCCTCATGAAGGCGAAAAATCCTTTCCATACATCGTTATGGAGTACGCCGAGGGGCCGACGCTTGCCGAATTCATAGAGAAGCACAGGTGGCTCGTCACCTCGAGCGCCGTCAGGATAATGATGCAGTTGCTGGACGCGCTTGAATACACACACAGCATGGGAGTGATACACCAGGATCTGAAACCCGAAAACATAATAATGCTTCCGAAGGGCGGTATCAAGATACTGGACTTCGGCCTGGCCTATTACTCCGGCGCGACTTCCTCCGCGTGGAAAAACATGCTCTCTATAGGCGGCACGCCCGCCTACACGAGCCCTCAGCGGCTCGCGGGGGATATTTCCAATGACTCCGATGTGTTTGCCGCGGGGGTGATATTGTACGAAATGCTCACGGGCTCTCTTCCCTACAGCGGAGAGAATCTTGTCGCTTTCTCCCGCGGGACATTGCCGAATCTGAAGGCGCCAAAACCGTCAATTGGCAATCCGTCAATACATCCCAAACTTGAAAACATCATTATGCGCGCAATATCTCCGAGAAAAAAAGACAGGTTTGTTTCGGCCACGGCCTTCGCCTACGCTCTGGCGCAGATCGCCAAAAAGAGCATGACTTATAAAAAGCGTGAAGTGGACTGGCTCCTGGTCACTTTCCTTGTGCTGTTGGGAGCCGCCGCGGTGATAGCCTACCAGTTTTATATCCTGTTCCACGGATGAAGCCTTTTCTTTTTGTCTCTCTCTGTCTATTCATATTTTTCTGTCCTCTAAGCGCGAATGATTTTACAAAAGCCGGGATTTCTTTCGCGCGGGGTGATTTTAAGGCCGCCGAGCAATTATTATCGGGCTATCTGTCTCAGAATCCCGGCGATGAGAAGGCGAAAAATCTCTATCAGAGAGTGGCCGTCAGACTTTCCAAAGAGGCGCTTGATGACGGCGACGATGCCGCCGCGCGCGAATACGCGGAAAAAGCGTATAAACTGAATCCCGACGACGAAACGACAGCGGACCTTTATAAAGCCACCAGGAAGATAGACAAGGTGCGCGTGGAGAGGCAGGAAATAAAAAAACAGGAGCTTGCTCTCAAGAAGCCCTCTTTCAAAGCGTTTCCCGAAGCCCCCGCGGCTCCGCCGAAAATTGAGTACAGGACCCGCACGGAATATGAGACCCGCACGGAATACAAAACAAAAGAAATCGTCCGCCAGGTGGCCCGGATACCGGAGTGGATATGGCTGAGCATAGCGTTCAACGCTTTTCTGATCTTCGGGGTGTATCTTGTTTACAGCTATAAAAAAGAATCGGGAAAAGAGGTTTACGCCAATTATGTCCGCGCGAAGATGATGCTCGCCAACGCCCTGAAATACGACCCCGAGATCGTGAAAAAGCAGCTCGGAGCGGAGCGCGCGGCGGAATTATTCAAGCTCATATCGCCGGAGAACATGCCCGAAGACATAAGCATCAAACTGGTTGAGAGCGGCAGGGCTTTTACGGATATCAATCCTGTGCCGAGGCTCACCGCGGATGTGATAGAGCTTGCGGAAGTGTTTCTGGAAAAGCCGAAAGATATCGTGGAGTTCATCAGGCCCTACCTTGATCACAAGGACAACCGTGTGCGGGGCAACGCCGTGAAGACCATGTTCAAGCATGACAGCAAGCTGGCGCTGAAAGTCCTGAAGGAGATGGCCTCATCCGAAGACAGGTGGCAGAAGATATCGGCCGTGTGGGTTTGCGGCCAACTGAAGACGCGTGACGCTCAGAATATGCTTTCCGTCCTCGCCTCGGACGGCGATGCCGGAGTGGCGCTGGCGGCCGCGAAGCAACTCAAGGAAGAGGGAGAAATAAAATGATGAAAGAAAAAGAAAGGAACAAATGGCTGGAGCTGTCGCTTTCCGACTCTGTCACCCAGGCGGACCTGACGGCGCTCTACAGGTACAAATCAGATCCTTTTGAGATACTGGCCCTGGACAAAGAGGAACTCGCGAACATAATAGGCGACAAGGCTTTTGCTCTGGGCCGGGCTGTTTTTGATTTCGGAAAAGAGCTGAAGGCCATTGAGAAAGGCCTCATGAGGCTCGTTTTTCTTGAGGATGAGGAGTATCCCGCTCTTTTAAAGGAAATAAACAATCCCCCTTTATTTTTGAGGTTGAGGGGGAAGATACCGTCTCCAAGCGAGAGGATGATAGCTGTCGTCGGGACAAGACGGGCCTCGGCCTACGGGAAACGGGTTTGCGAATATTTCAGCGCGGCCTTCTGTGAAATGGGTTTCAGCGTCGTCAGCGGCCTTGCGAGGGGCATAGACACGAAGGCTCATGAGACGGCTATAAAAACCGGCGGCCAAACTGTGGCTGTTATAGGCGCGGGCCTGGATGTCGTTTATCCGCCGGAAAACGAGCGTCTTGCCCGTGATATAGCCGGGCACGGCGCTGTCGTCAGCGAATATCCCATGGGTACGCCTCCGGCCAAGATGAATTTCCCCTGGCGAAACAGGATTATAAGCGGAATGTCCTGCGCGGTGTTTGTGGCGGAAGCCCCCGAGAGGTCGGGCGCCCTCATCACCGCTTCATACGCGGCGGAACAGGGGAGAGATGTCTGGGCGGCGCCGGGCTGCATATTTGAAAACAGTTACAAAGGCTGTCACGCGCTGATAAAAGACGGAGCCAGGCTTGTGGAGAGCAAGGATGACATCGCCGGCGAGCTCTCCTTTGAGGGCTTTGACAAGCTTGAAAAAATATCTCCGCCGCCCGCTTCACCTAAGCCTTTTTCCGACGAGGAAAAAAAGCTCTATGATGTAATAGGGTGGCACCCCGTGAGTCTTGATACGATAAAAAGAGAGAGCGCATTGGATATTTCAAAAATATTCAGAGTCTTGACAAATCTTCAGATAAATGGATTTATTGGTAATTCTGCCGGTGGAAAATTCGTCAGAAAAAAATAAATAAACAGCGGGGTAGCATGAAAAAAAATCTGGTAATAGTGGAGTCACCGACAAAAGCGAAGACGATAAAGAATTTTCTCGGAGCGGAATACACGATAATGTCGTCCATGGGTCACATCAGGGATCTGCCGAAAAAAGTCCTCGGGGTGGATATCAAGAACGGCTTCAAGAGTTCTTACGGCGTGATACCGGCGAAGAAAAAACTGGTGGCGAAACTAAAAGAAGCCTATAAGGACAGCGATCTTGTTTATCTGGCGACCGACGGCGACCGGGAGGGCGAGGGCATAGCCTGGCATGTAAAGGAGCTCCTCAAAATACCCGACGCCAAAACCCGCCGGACGGTGTTCCACGAGATTACCGCGGAGGCTATCAAACAGGCCTTTAAAAAACCCGTCAAGCTGAACATGGATCTTGTGAAAGCCTACCGTGTGCGAAGGGCTCTGGACAGAGTGGTGGGCTACAAGATAAGTCCCATACTCTGGAAGAAAATAGCGTCGGGCCTTTCCGCCGGCCGTGTGCAGTCGCCCGCTCTCAAGCTGATCGTTGAGAAAGAAAAAGAAATCAGGGCTTTTAATCCCGTCACTTACTGGAAAGTCGCCGCTGATTTTGAGGCGTTCGGAAGCACCCTTCGCGCGGATCTTGTCAAAGCCAAGGGTGAGGATATCAAAGACGAACGCGTCAGCGATGAAAGCATACTCAAAGATATAGAAAAGCTGAAAGGCGAAGTTTTCAGCGTGAAGAAAAATGCTCTCACGGAAAAAAAGCTCTCGCCGCCAATGCCTTTTACCACTTCAACACTGCAGCAGCAGGCGAACACCGTTCTGGGTTTTTCTTCCAGACGGACAATGATTGTCGCCCAGCAGCTTTATGAGGGGATAGACCTTCCTGAAGGGCGCACCGGACTGATCACTTACATGCGGACGGATTCGGTCGCGGTCGCGAAACAGGCTCAGACAGAGGCGAGAAAACTGGTGGAGAGCCGTTACGGCAAATCTTTTCTCCCGGAGAAAAGTCCGATATATAAAACAAAATCCGCCCATTCCCAGGAAGCGCATGAGGCGATAAGGCCCGTTAAGGTGGCGATACTTCCCGAAGACATAGAGGATAATCTCAGCGGCGAACAATTTAAACTCTATCATCTCATCTGGCAGCGCTTCGTGGCGTCGCAGATGAATCAGGCCCTCTCGGTCACGCGAAGCATCCGTCTGGAAAAGGGTTCCTACGCATTCAAGGCCGTGGCGAGTGTTTTGAAAGACGACGGTTTTCTCGCGCTTTACAGTGAAAGGATAGCCGCGGACAGGGAAGCGCGGGGCCTTGTTCAATTCATGGAAAAACTCGCTGTGGGTAGCAGCGCCCTTCTGAAAGAAATTGAAACAAGCGAGCATCAGACTCTTCCGCCACCTCATTATAACGAGGCGTCGCTGGTGAAAACTCTGGAGGCCAAGGGCATAGGCCGTCCCTCAACCTATGTTTCCATTATTGAGACGCTTTTAAGGCGCAAGTATGTCGTGCGTAATAAAAGGCAGCTTCTCCTTCAGGACATAGGGGAAGTGGTGTCGGATGTGCTGGAAAAACATTTTCCAATGATAACGGATTACGAATTCACATCCAAGCTTGAATCCATGCTGGACGATGTGGCGGACGCCAAGATAGGAGAACGGGAGGTTCTTGAGAAATTTTATAAGAAATTTGAGGTTCTTCTTGAAAAAGCCAAGACGGATATGGAGACGCTGAAAAAGGTGACGGACAGAAAATGCCCCTGGTGCGGAACAAACCTCGTAGAGAAATATTCGGCGAACGGCAAATTCCTTTATTGCGGCGCGGGTTACAAAGCCTGCGTTTACAGGGTTTATTTCAGCGAAGAGGGTGAGCTCCTGCCCGAGAAAAAATTCTGTCCCAAGTGCGGCAAGCCCATGGTGCTGCGCGTCGCGCGGCGCGGTCCCTTTTACGCATGCAGCGGTTTTCCCTCCTGTAAGAGCATAGTATCCTACGGAGAAGAGAAAAAAACCGCGGAAAGCGAGCCGGATGAAAGCGACTGAAAGCTTAATCTTTTTAAAGGAATTTGAGACATATCTTGAGGCTGAGAGAAATTACTCTCCCAACACCATAAGGGCTTACAGAAAAGACATCGGCGGTTTTTTGGACTACGCCCGCGAGAAGAAGCTGGATATAGCGTCTCTTGAAAGAAGACAGATAAGAGCTTTTGTCACTCGCGCCAGAGAAGGGCTGTCGGCCGTGTCCATCGGCAGGATGCTCTCGTCTGTCAGATCCTTTTTCCGCTTTCTCATCACGGAGGGCGTTATGGAAGAAAATCCCTTTTATGGCGTGTCCGTGCCGGGAAGAATAAAAAAGATACCGACGGTGCTTGAAGAAAAAGAGATGAACGCTCTTTTAGATGCGCCGGATGTGAATTCACCCCGGGGCTTAAGGGACAAAGCCATACTTGAGCTGCTCTACTCTACGGGAATGCGGGTGGGTGAGCTCGTGACGCTGAAGCTCTCGGATGTGGATGTGTGGAGTTCCACGGTCAAAGTGACGGGCAAGGGCAGCCGCCAGAGATTCTGCTACCTCACAGACAGCGCGGTTGAGGCACTGGAGCGCTACCTTGAAAAGAGGCCGCCTAAACCGGAAGCTCTTTTCCTCAACAAGAATCTCACGCGCCTCTCGGCGGTGTCTGTCCGCAGCATAGTCAACAAGCACATCAACAAAGCCGCGATATCAAAGCGCATCAGCCCTCACAGCATCAGGCACAGCTTCGCCACGATAATGCTTTCCCGCGGATGTGATCTCCGCTCCATACAGGAATTTCTCGGTCACAAAGATATATCGACGACGCAGATATACACGCACATCTCAGCAAGGAGGTTAAAGGACGTATATGACAAAACCCACCCAAGAGCTAAATGAAACGCCGGTCAGATATTTTATCGCGGTGAAACTGAGCGATGACGCCAAAAAAGAAATCAGAAATGTTTTCGGGCCGCTTCTCGGGAATATTGACGGGAGAGCGGTGCCGGACGAGGGCCTGCATCTGACTTTGAAATTTCTCGGCGGGCTGAGTGAAGAAAAGATAGAATCCGCTAAGAAGATAGTCAGCGAGGCCGCGGCGGAATTCTCTTCATTCCGGGTTTCCCTGGGAAAAACCGGATCTTTCCCCGCGCGAAAACCTAAGGTGCTCTGGGCGGGTGTGAGAAAAGGCCGGGAGGAGCTGGCCGCCTTAAGCAAGTTCGTGTCACTCCGCGCGAAAGAGTCTCTCGGAATCCCGAAAGACAGCAAGGAATTCATACCCCACATAACGCTCTGCCGTCTCAGCTCAAAGAGAGCGCCGAAGGATTTTTACTCGCTGAGATTCATTTCCTCTTTTACGGCGGAGAAGCTCTTCCTCATAAGGAGCGAACTGCACCTTTCCGGGGCCCGTTACCGCGACATTTTTGCCGCCAAATTCCCCAATTCGCGCGGAGAAGCATCTCAATAAGAAGTTCGCGGTGATACACAGAAGGGGCATAGTCACACGAGGTCAATAAGCGAGCATGGTATATAAAAACATATTTACTAACATTCTTAGGAGAGTTTATATTTTTCTCACGCTCTTGATTTCAATATCTGGTTATGTGGTAAAACATGCCACTATACCCAGAACAATCGCGATAATTTTGTCTATTGCTGGTTCTATATATCTTTTTAGTTACCAACCTCATAATTATGAATTAGCTATCTTTTATTTTATAACGGCTGAAGTCCTTTATATAAGTTTCATCACGCTTGTTCTTTCAGAAAACGGTTTTCGCTGGTGGTTTATCAGAAAGTGGGGCGGTGAACATGAAGGATATTTAGCGTATGAAGCTACACTTGGTTTTCTATTTTTTCATAATGCGGCAAGTATAGGATATATTGCCTCGTCAAGCTCAGGTGATTTATTGCATTTTTCTTATAAAGGGCTTTTATTTGCGATATCAACAATAATGTTTACACTTGGGTTTTTTGTAAAAATATGGGCCGCGAAAGCGGTATCAATTGATATATATTACTGGAAAGACATGTTCCTCGGGGGAAAAATATTCGACTTCGTAAAAACCGGGCCCTATAAATATTTTAACAATCCTATGTATGGAATTGGACAACTTCAAGGATACGCAATCGCTATCTGGTACGGATCAAAATATGGTTTACTTGCGGTTTTATTAAATCAAGTCCTAATCTTCTCATTTTATTACATGGTAGAAAAGAAATTTATTGAAAGGGCTTATCGATGCAATATTTCTACAAAAGGGTGATGTCCTCAATTGACGCATGTTACCGGAATATGATAAAACTATGTCCCTGAGTTTAAAGAATTAGGAGGTTTGTATGGAACTTTTGATCAGAAACGCTCAGCTCAGAAAACGGAAGGGGCTGATGGACATTGCCGTTGATAAGGGAAAAATCGTTAAAATCGCGAAAGGCATCAAAGAGGAAGCCGCGAAGGTCATAGACGCCGGCGGAAATCTTGTCACCGAAGCCTTCTGCAACGCCCATCTTCATCTCTGCAAGGTGTGGACACTGCAGATGATGGACGAAAAGGCCCTCAAAGATTATCACGGCTCTGATATGGGCAAGGCCATGACGGCCATAGAACTCGCCGCCAGGGTCAAGGAAAAATACGACGAGAAATGGATAATAAAGAATGTCAGAAAAGCCGCGGAGATGGCCATGAAATACGGCAATCTTCACATAAGGGCTTTTGCCGATGTGGATTCAAAAGCGAAACTTGAAGGCGTTAAGGCCCTCATCAGGGCGAGGGAAGAGTATAAAGGCCTCGTTGACATACAGGTGGTGGCTTTCCCGCAGGACGGTGTGATAAGAGAACCCGGGGCGGAAGAGCTTGTCAAAAAAGCCATGGATCTCGGCGCTGATATTGTCGGCGGTATTCCGTGGATAGAATACACCGAAGCCGATGAACTCGCTCACATACAGAAGATGATGGCCATAGCGAGGAAATATAACAAGGATGTTTCAATGCTCGTGGATGACGCCGGAGACCCGACACTCAAAACCCTTGAGATGTACGCGGTGGAAGCCATCAAAACCGGCTGGACGGGACGCTGTCTCGCCCAGCACGCGAGGGCAATGTGCCTCTATCCGAAACCTTATTTCCAGAAAATCGTGGCGCTTCTGAAAAAAGCCAAACTCGGGATCGTGACGGATCCCCAGACGGGGCCGCTCCACGCGAGGGTGGGGGAACTGCTTGAGGAAGGCGCTCTGGTGTGCATAGGTCAGGACGATATTTCCGACGCCTATTATCCCTACGGCAGAAACAACATGCTTGAGGTCGCCTTCCTGGCGTCGCACCTTTTGTGGATGACGGGCGCGGACGATATGGAAACGCTTTACGATATGATCACGGTAAACGGCGCCAAGGCGATGAACGTGAAAAATTACGGGATCAAAAAGGGCAATCCCGCCAGCTTCCTCGTGCTCGGGGTGCCGAGCGTCCTTGAAGCTTTCAGAGCTCAGGAGGCTCCCGCCTATGTCGTCAACGGCGGCAAGGTCATAGCCGAAACGAAAAGCGTCACCAAAATATATAAAAAATAAAGGCTGCCGGGGTTATTTTAACATTGGCATCAGCAGGTTGTGTCCAATGTCAAGCTGCCTGCCGGTAGGCAGGGACCTGACCCCATAGGAGGATGAAGTGAGTTTGAAATATGTGGGTAAAAATATCACAAGGCCCGACGCGGTTAAAAAGATCACGGGAAAATCTCTTTTTCTTGACGACATAAAACTGCCGGGAATGCTGTATACGGCGATACTTACGCCGCCCACAGCGCACGCGAAGATAGTGTCAATCAACACCTCCGCGGCCGAAAAGGAACCCGGCGTCATAAAAGTCGTCACGGGCAAGGGCATAGATTTCCTGTTCGGCGACAATGTGAAGGACAGGGTGCCGATGGCTGTGGATAGGGTGCGTTACATAGGCGAGCCTGTGGCTGCTGTCATAGCGGAGAATCCCCACCAGGCGAAAATGGCGCTCAAGAAGATAGAGGTGAAATACAAAACTCTTCCCGTCTATACTGACGCGCGGGAGGCTTTGAAAAAGAAAGCGGCGCTGATCCATCCCGAGAGCGGCAATTACTGGCATCTGCCGGGGATGGGCCCCGAGGCGAAGACCAACATAGCGGATCACTATCTCCTTAAAAAAGGCGATGTCAAAAAAGGTTTCGCCGAGGCCGATCTGGTGCTTGAGGGCGAGTTTAATTATCCTTTCGGCTCCTCCGCGGCCATAGAGCCCCACGGCACGATAGCGCTGCATCACGAGGACGGAGGTATAGAGATATGGTCGTCTTCAATATGCCCTTTCGTCATAAGAGAGGATATAGCTCGCACATACAAACTGCCTGTCGCCTCCGTGCGGGTGCACATACCGGAGGTCGGCGGATGTTTCGGATACAAATCCGATGTTACCGTCGAGCAGACCATAGCATACATAGCCAGCTTTGTTCCCGGCCGTCCCGTTAAGTGGGTGGCGAGCCGCAAAGAGGATTTTCTCTCAACGCTCCTCGGACACGGTATAAGGACGAAGTTCAAGGTGGGCGTGAAGAAGAACGGGAAACTCACCGCTCTTCAGACGACCATACTTCACTCCACGGGGGCCTATGTGGACACGGGCCTCCATGTCATGAGGGGCTCCACGCACAATTCAACCGGGACTTATGAGTTTCCGAACTGTTATCTTGACGGTTACTCGGTGTACACCAACACGCCGCCCGTCGGGGCTTACAGGGGTTACGGTCACCAGGAATCCCAGCTGGGCATTGAGAGGATGATGGATATGCTCGCCCGCAAGCTCGGCATGGATCCCTTCAAACTCAGGGAGAGCAATTACCTTGGGCCGGGTAAAATGACCGCCCTCGGCGAGAAGCTCTGGGAAAGCAACGGCAATGTGAAAAAATGCGCCGACATTGTAAGGAAAAAAATCTTCGCCGGGAAAAAGAAAAAGGAAGACGCCGATTATTATTACGGCCGCGGATTCGCCGCCATCATGAAATCCCCCAAGGGGGCCCCTTTTTCCTCAAAGAGCTGTTATCTGAAGTTCAATGTTGACGGCAGTGTGTCCATAAACATGGGCGGCGCCGAGGTGGGGCAGGGACTGAGGAATGTCGTGCGTCTTGTGGCGGCGGAGGCGCTCAAAATAGACCCTTCGCGCATAAGCGTTTACACGGAAATTGACACGCAGTTTTCTCCCTGGGAATGGCAGACGATAGGCTCCATGTTCACAATACAGGGCGGACGCGCCGTTGTGAGGGCGGCGGAGAAAGCCATACATCAGCTCAAAAAAACGGCGATGCAGGCTCTCAAGTGCGATTACGATATGCTTGAATACGACGGGGATTATGTCTTCCTCTCGTCGGATCCGAGTGTGAGAGTGTCCGTCCCGTCATTGACTCAGGGCTATATGACGGAAGACGGCATCACAATAGGTGAAGTCGTACACACGACTTCCGACGCGAGACTGCCGCGATATTCCAACCCGGACGCCAACGGGCAGGGCTCTTGCGGCGTGACATACACCTTCGGCGCTCAGGCCTGCGAGATAAAGATAGAGAAAAAAACAGGGAAGATCATCGTGGATCATTTCGCCTCGTCTTTTGATGTCGGCCAGGTGATAAATCCCATTCAGATAAGAGGCCAGGTCGTGGGGGGTGTCGTGATGGCGGTGGGCTCCACGCTTTACGAAGAGATAAAGTTTGATGCCGACGGAGTGTGCCCGAATCCGCACTTCTCCAAATACAGATTTCCGACGATCAATGACGCTCCGGCGAAACAGACGGTTGAGTTTGTGGAAACCCCCGGCAAGATAGGGCCTTTCGGGGCGCGCGGGATAGGCGAGCACCCCGTGATAGGCGTGGCGCCGGCTGTGCTCAACGCGGTTTATGACGCCACGGGAATAGATTTTTACGAGATACCGCTGTCACCGGAGAAGGTGAAGGCGGCGCTCGACGCGAAGGGAGATAGATGATGTCCGAAAAAATAACATTCAAAGTAAACGGCAGAGAAAGAACTGTTGAACTGGAAGGCTGGGAGAGGGGGCTTGATGTGCTGAGGGAAAACCTCGGCCTGACGGGTTCCAAGAGGGGCTGCGACGACGCCACCTGCGGGGCCTGCACCGTTGTGGTCAACGGCGAAGCGAAAAAAAGCTGTGTGCTTCTGGCCAAAAAACTTGACGGGGCGGACATACTCACGATAGAGGGTATTTCCAAAGGCAAGAAACTGCATCCCATACAGGACGCTCTCATAGAAGCCGGCGCTGTGCAGTGCGGTTACTGCACGCCCGGAATAGTGCTGGAGCTCTACGCGCTTTTTAGCAAAAATCTGTCAGTTTCCAAAAAAGAAATAAAAGACGCTCTCGCGAAGCACCTGTGCCGCTGCACCGGATACGAGGCCATTCTTGAAGGCGCGCTTCTTGCCCAGTCAAAACTCAAAAAAAACTTGAGCGTAAAGCGCCCGTCCCGGCGCTTTTGTAATGTGTGAAAAAGCAGCGCTTTATCCCAGCAATTTATCCGTTTGTCTGCGCTCTGTTTCTGTCGTCATGCGCGGGTGTCCAGAAAACCGCGAAGGCCGCGAGCCCGAGAAGTCTGACGATAGACGAATCCAGATATTCTTATGTGAACTGGCAGGTCAGACACGAGAAGAAAATAGTGTCCGTCATAGATGTTTACGACGGCGACACCATTGCCGCGGGCGATGAACCGGGTGACGATCCCGAAGACGATTCTTCGCTGGACAGGGAAGTCATAAGATTTCTCGCTGTCAACACGCCCGAAATAGCCCATCCGGAGCAGGGCTATCACACCGATGAGCCCGGCGCCGCCGCCGCTACCGAATTCACAAAGAAGGCCGTGCTCGGAAAAAAAGTCATTTTTGTCATTGACCCGGATAACAGGTACGGCGTCTTCGGCAGAACGCTCGCTCTGATTTTTTATAACGATGACCGGGGCGATATGAGGTGCCTCAACTGGGAACTCCTCAAAAGAGCCCACGCGAAAGAAAATCTCTGGGCGGCCGATATGCTCTGCAATAAGGCCGAGTGGAGAAATATGGCGAAACTCTCCCAACTTATGACGCCGGCGGCTTTTATAGGAATGGGGCGTCAGTCGCTAAAGGAAAAATTCGTCTATGACGCGCTTGAGTTTTACAAACGTGGCGTGCAAAAGTTTCCTTCTCACGCGGATCTGAGAAAAGATCTCGCGTCGCTTTACAGCTCGCTTGAAAGGGTGGAGAAAAATCAGTCAAAGAAGAAGGAATACCGCGCCGGAGCGCTGTTTCACTGGAACAAGCTTAAAGGCACGAAACACGACGCTCTCGCTCAAAATCAGATCCGTCGTATGGCGGAAAGCCAATGAAAAAAGAGACAGAGGCGCTTGAAGTGCTGAGCAATGAAAGGCTCGCCGAAGATGTGTTTGCTCTCAGCTTCCGCGCGCCCTATATAGCGGAGGCGGCCAGGGCGGGGCAGTTCGTCATGATCATGGCTTGTGAAAAATCAGAGAGAATCCCCCTGACCATAGCCGACCGCGATAAAGAAACAGGTTCCGTTACGCTGGTGTTCAAGGTGATGGGAAGAAGCAGCTCCGACCTCAGTTTCATGAAAAAAGGCGATAGTCTTTTTTATGCCGCGGGGCCTCTGGGCAAACCGGCCGTGTTTCCCGACGGCCCCGGCCGCGCGATTGCCGTGGGCGGCGGAATAGGGCTTGCTCTCATATTCCCCGTCATAAAGGAAATGACGGCGAAGGGCCTGTCCGTGTCCACAATAGCGGGGGTGAGGGAGAATAAATTTCTCTTCTGGGATGACAGGCTCCGCGCGGGCAGTGAAAAATTCTGCCTGACCAGCGACGACGGTTCCTGCGGCGAGAAGGATTTTGTGACGGGGCCTCTGAAACGCGAGCTGGACGCCGGCGGCGATATAAAAATAGTTTATGCCGTGGGCCCCGTTATAATGATGAAAACGGTCGCCGATCTCACCCGGACTTACGGCGTCGCGACAATGGTGAGCCTCAATCCCATCATGGTTGACGGCACGGGGATGTGCGGCTCCTGCAGGGTCAACATCGCGGGGAAGACGCGATTTGCCTGCGTTGACGGTCCGGATTTTGACGCTCATGAGGTGGATTTTAACGAACTCATTTCAAGGCTTTCACTATACAAGGACAAAGAGGAAGAGGCCTCAAGAGCGCCTCACAAATGCCGGTGCCTTTGATAAAAAAGAAAACTCCCATGTCATTTCTTGACGCCGGAGAGAGAAAGACTAATTTCAATGAGGTGGCGCTGGGCTACACGAAAGAGGAAGCGCTCAGAGAGGCCTCACGCTGTCTCATGTGCCCGAACAAACCCTGCGTGGCGGGATGTCCCGTCGGGATAGAAATACCGGCTTTCATCAAACTCATCACTGAAGAGCGTTTTGAAGAGGCTTACGAAAAAATCAAAGAGAAGAATTTCCTTCCCGCCGTCTGCGGCAGGGTCTGCCCCCAGGAAAAACAGTGCGCCGCCGTGTGCACGATGGGGATTAAAAACGAGCCGGTGGCCATAGGCCGCCTGGAACGCTTTGTCGCCGATTACGCCGAGACGCTCGGCGCGGATAAAAAAAACTCAGCCCGCGCCGGAAGCGGCAGAAAGGTCGCCATTGTGGGGAGCGGCCCCGCTGGCCTCACCGCGGCCGGTGAGCTGGCCCGGGAAGGCCTGGCCGTGAGCGTTTTTGAATCATCCCACGAGGCTGGTGGGGTGCTTATTTACGGCATTCCCGAATTCCGTCTGCCGAAAAAAGTCATAAAAAAGGAGATAGCCCAGCTCAGGGATATGGGTGTGGAATTTAATTTTGGCCATGTTATAGGACGGACGAAGACGCTGAAGGAACTTTTTGACGCGGGCTTTGAGGCGATTTTTATAGGCGCGGGCGCGGGGCTTCCGCGTTTCATGGAAATACCGGGCGAGGATCTCAACGGTGTTTATTCCGCGAATGAATTCCTCACAAGGATAAATCTTATGAAGGCCTACCGCTTCCCCGAATATGTCACGCCCATGAAAAACCTGAAAAATGTCGTTGTCGTGGGCGGCGGGAATGTGGCCATGGATTCCGCCCGCTGCGCCCTCAGGATGGGCGCGGAACATGTCTATTGCGTGTACAGAAGAACCCGTGACGAGATGCCCGCGCGCGCTGAAGAGGTGGAGCATGCCTTTGAGGAAGGTGTGGATTTCAGGTTTCTCAGCAACCCGGATCTGGTAGAAGCGGACGGAAAGGGTTTCATGAAAGGTGTGCGATGCCTGCGCATGGAGCTCGGCGAACCCGACGAGAGCGGCCGCCGCTCCCCCGTGCCTCTTGAAGGACAATATGATTTTATAGAAGCCGACACGCTTGTGGTGGCCATAGGCGTCTCCGCCAATCCCCTCCTGCTTGAAACAAGCCCCGGCCTTAAGCTCAACAGGAGAGGATACATAGAGATCAAGCGCGGCACTTTTGAGACTTCCATCAAAAACATTTATGCCGCGGGGGATATAGTTTCCGGAGCGGCGACAGTGATATCGGCCATGGGTGGAGGCAAACGCGCCGCCCGTGAGATTGTCAAATGTCTCACGGAACACAAGATTTCCGATGAACGAAAATAATAAGATCTGCGTCCACATAGTGACGACACTGGAGCTGGGAGGCGCTCAGCAGAACACGCTTTTCACCGTCGCGAACATGAGCTCTTTCCGCGGGATTCTTATATCCGGCGCAGAGGGTATAACAGAAGCGGAGGGAATTGAGGCCTACCGCATAGGCGCTCTTGTCAGGAAAATAAATCCCTTCAAGGATATCGCCGCGTTTTTTTCGCTTTACAGCATTCTCAGGAAAATAAAACCGCGCATTGTCCACACGCATTCGTCAAAGGCGGGTATTCTCGGGCGCTGGGCGGCTTTTTACGCGGGGGTGCCGGTCATCATACACACTTTTCACGGCTTCGGTTTCAACGACAGGCAGAGGGCCTGCGTGAGGAAAGCCTATATTCTGGCGGAAAAGATGGCGGCTAAAATATCCACGGCTCTTTTCGCGGTGTCAGCAAATAACCTTGAAAAAGCCCTGGCGCTGGGCATCTGTCCGGCGGACAAGATATCGGTGCTGCATTCGGGCATAGACATGAAGTCCTGGGAAGGGCGGCTTTCCCGCGAGGAGGCCAAGAAAAATTTCGGCATAGCGCGGGATGTGCCCGTTGTTGGAATGGTTGCCTGTTTCAAGGCGCAGAAGGCCCCGCTGGATTTCATAGAGGTCGCCGCGCGCGTGAAAAAGCTCAACCCCCGGGCTAAATTTATAATGGCCGGCGACGGCGTTCTTCGCGGGGAGATAGAAAAAAGCATACACAGGCACAGGCTCGGCGATGATGTGATACTCGCCGGATGGCGGACGGACATGGAGAAAGTCCTCCCGGCTTTTGATGTGAGTGTCCTGACCTCTCTATGGGAGGGCCTGCCGAGGGTGTCTCTTGAGGCGGGGGCTTGTCTGATACCCCAGGTTCTCAGCGCCGTGGACGGCGTCTCCGAGATAATAGAAGACGGCGTGACGGGTTATCTCGTCAAGCCGCATGATATAGACACTTTCGTCGCTCGTATAGATTTTCTCATTAAAAATCCCGATCAGGGCAGGCTCATGGCTCACAAACTTAAGAAGAAACTCACGGGGGATTTTGACATCAGGGCCATGGTGCGGCTCATAGAACAGAAATACGGGGAAATTTTAAACGGTTGAGCCGTCCCGTTTTTCTTCTTGAATTGTTTTGATTAATTTTGTTACAATCCGGTTATGACAGGCAAAGTGACATCAGAACTTGAAAGGATTCTGAGAGACCTCAAGGAAAAGAGGCTTGAAGAACGCGAGACACTGATCTCCCGCATCAGGAGCGAAGAGCTCCGCGTGCAGGAACTCCTTGACAAAATAGAACAGCTCAAAAAACTCAACACCGAAGAGACCGCGCAGTTGATGGAACAGATGAAACTGAGAGAGGCTCATTTCACAAACGAGATCGGCATAGCCAATGAGAAGGTGCGGATCGTTGAGGACGACAACCTGAAATTCCAGGCGGAACTGGAAGCGGTCAAAAAACAGCTTTCAATGGAGAACAAACTGCGTTCCGGGGAGAAGGACGCCAACGAGAGAAAGATAGCGTCGCTCACCAAAAACTATGACGCCATTCTCGCCCAGAGGCAGAGAGAGTTTTCTGGCATGGACAGAAAGATGGCACAGCTCCAGGAAAAGTTCATTGACGAAATGAGCCGCGAGAAAGCCAGGTCCGAAACCACATCTCAAATGATAAAAAATGAGCTGGAAAGCGTCATAAGAGAAAAGAACGCCGAGATAATGAAGATAGAGGCCAAGAGGCAGGATAGCGAGAAGGCAATAAACACTTTAAAACAGGAAATAGGCGTTCTGAAAAACGAGAGCAAGGAGCTTCGTTCGCAGACGAAGGTGCAGCGTGACGATTACGAGCTCCAGTTAAAAAACGTGGACAGGGAATGGGAAGAGGCGCTCCGCCGCAAGGACAGGGAGAAAAAGGAAATCGCCTCACAGATGAAAAAACTTGAAGCGGACATCGCCGCCCAGTATATCGCCCAGCTCAAGGACGCCGCCGAAGAGAAAAAGGCGCTTTCAAACAAGGTGCTCGCCCTTCGGCGCCGGATTGAGGAGCTCAACCTCGCTCATGAGAGGGTGCTGGTCGAGAAAGACGAATTCTACAGAAAGCAGATAGCCGTTCTCCGCGACGCCCAGATAGAAATAGAGAACCGTTTTCAGATGAAGGAAGACGAGCTCAACATGATCAAGTCCGAGCTTGAGACGGAAATATCCGCCATAGCGGGCGTGGAAAGGGAAGGCGGCGATGATGTTTCGCCGCGCTCTGAAATACCTCTGGTGAACGAAGGGCTGAAAAAGAAACTGAAACAGCTTTTCGCCGCGCCGAAACCCGCGAAGCGTCAGAAGGCCGCCGATTCAGGCCCCGAACTTTTTAACATGCCGCCTCCCGCCAGGCGTGAGAGCGACATTGACAATTTTACGGAGCCGGAGCCGGCGGGGGAAAAGCCCGCGAAAAATAAAACGGAAGCTGTCTTCGACGACAAAAAAAGACAGATACGGCTCATAATATCCCAGAAACAGGATCAGGCGAAAGAACTTGAAGCGGAACTTGAGGGCAGCGGCGGCGAGAAAAGGTCAGAGCTTCAAAGCCGCATAGACGGACTGAAAGTTGAGATAGAAGAGTGGCAGTCCCGCCTCAAGTAAATTTTGTAACAAAACCGAGGCAAATATGAAAAAAGCGTTAATAACAGGCATCACAGGTCAGGACGGTTCATATCTGGCGGAGTTTCTTCTGTCAAAAGGTTATGAGGTGCACGGAATCATCAGAAGGGCATCCACATTCAACACGCAGAGGATAGACCACATATATGTGGACCCGCACACCAGAGGCGCGAAATTTTTTCTGCATTACGGTGATCTGGCCGACGGCGAGCAGATAACCAATGTTATATACAACATCAAGCCGGATGAGATTTATCATCTCGGAGCGCAAAGCCATGTCAGGGTGAGTTTTGACATCCCCGAATACACCGGAAATGTGACGGCGCTCGGCACGACGAGGATACTTGAGTCCATAAGGAAAAGCGGCATTAAAACAAAGTTTTATCAGGCATCATCTTCGGAAATGTTTGGCTCGGCCGCCCCCCCTCAGAGTGAGAACACGCCCTTCAAGCCGCAGAGCCCCTACGCCGCGGCGAAGCTCTATTCATACTGGATGGTCAGGAATTTCAGGGAAGGTTACGGCCTTTTCGCGACAAACGGCATTCTGTTCAATCACGAGAGCCCGAGGCGGGGCGAGACTTTTGTCACCCGCAAGATCACCCGGGCCGTAGCAAATATCGCGGCGGGAAGGCAGGGAAAAATTTATCTCGGCAACCTGGCGGCCAAAAGGGACTGGGGTTTTGCCCCCGATTATGTGGAGGCGATGTGGCTGATGCTCCAGCAGAAAAAAGCCGACGATTTTGTGATAGGCACGGGCGAGAGCCACAGCGTCAAAGAATTCGTTGAGAAGTCTTTTGCTTACGCCGGGATAGCGCTTGAATGGAAGGGTAAGGGCGAAAAAGAAAAAGGCATTGTTAAAAAAAGTGTCTGCCCGACGGTAAAGCCGGGCCTGGTCGCGGTTGAGATAGACCCTAAATATTTCAGGCCCACGGAAGTGGATTATCTGAAAGCCGATATTTCCAAGGCGAAAAAAATATTGAAATGGAAGCCCAGGGTGACATTCAATGAGCTTGTCAAAATAATGCTTGATTACGATATGACAGCCGCCGGCCTCGACGCGAAGGGAGCGGGCATGGCCGTTTGCAGGGCGAAAGGTTTTGATTACACAAAGCATCAGATTTCACAGAGCTCACACAGCGACAAATAATGGATTTTGAGAAAATCCTGCCTGTTATCATTAAGGAATTAGAAGACAATAAAATACAATATGCTCTTATCGGCGGATTCGCTATGGGGGTGTGGGGCATTTCGCGCGCGACAACGGATCTGGATTTTCTTATTGCCGTCGAACAATCGGATAAAATAGAAAGAGTACTGGGAAAATTCTGGTATAAATGTGTTTATAAAAGCGAAAATGTTTCTCAGTTCGTTTCGGATTTAAAACCGTTTGGGGAACTTGATTTTCTTCATGCTTTCAGGGAAATTTCAACAGCGATGCTTAAGCGGGCCGCGGTTGTGGAAGTTATGAACGGCGCGCTGAAGTTGAAAGTTTTGATTCCCGAGGATATAATAGGCCTGAAGATTCAGGCAATGGTCAATAATCCCTCGCGCAGGGCAAGAGAGATGTCGGATATTGAAATGCTTCTAAATTACAGGGGCGATAAATTGGATTGGAGTTTGATTGAGAAATATTTTTTGCTTTTCTCGCAAAAAGAAGAGTTTGAGCAGTTAAAGGCGAAGTATGGTAAAAATAAGTAAAAAAGAAAAAGCCGAACTGCTGTTCTTTTCAAAAAACAGCCGGTTAAGAGATGATATGCAGGCAGTTGAAAATATCAGGAGAGAGCGGCTTAAAACTATGTCGCCGGACGAATATTTAAAATTCCTGGGATTTTTCAGTAAATTCACCAATTACCAAAACAGAAAATTCGAAAAAATTGAAGGCGAAAATTTTAAATTATGAATAAGAACGAACTTAAAATAATTCTGGCGGAAGGAGAGGGCTACGGCACGGAATTTAAAGAGTCGTTAGACCGTTCAATAGCCAGAGAAATGGCGGCGTTTTCCAATTCATCAGGCGGGAGGATTCTTCTCGGCGTCACTGACAAAGGAGAGCCCCGAGGCATTAAAATAACGAATAAACTGAAAGCCGCTATAACCGACATCGGCAGAAACTGTGACCCGCCTATAGCGCCATCCATAGAGGCGTTCGGCAATATTATGATTGTTAATATTGCCGAAGGCGCAAATAAACCATACCAGTGCGGCGAAGGTTTTTTTATGAGAACCGGAGCTGTAAGCCAGAAACTGAAAAGAGATGAAATACTGAAATTTATAATATCGGACAGTTTTGTTTATTTTGACAAGGAAATAAATCGGGATTTTAATATTTCAAAAGATTTTGACAAAAATAAATTCAAAGAAGTCTTAAAACTTGCGGATATCTCAGTGAAAGAGAGATATTATAAAATCGCTTTGAAAAATATGGGAATAGGGAAAATATCAGGGAATAATTATCACATTAATAATGCCGGCGTATTAATGTTTGCAAAGGATCCGGAGAAATTTTTCCGGCACAGTTTTATAACATGCGTTTTATACCAGACGGATGAAAAGGTGAAAATCCTTGACAGAAAAGATTTTACGGGGACGCTGCTTTACAATTACGACGGGGCCTTAACATTTTTAAAAAAGCATCTGCGCCTGGAATATATCATTGACGGCGCGGGGCCGCGAGAAGAAGTTCTTGAAATTCCGCAGAGTGCGCTGCGGGAATCGCTTCTGAACGCAATTATACATAGGGATTATTACGACCGGAGAGCGGGTATTTTTGTTGAGATATTCAGGAACAGGGTTGATATAACAAATAAGGGAGCATTACTGTTCAGTAAAAAATATTTCGGCAAAATCAGTGTGCCGAGGAATCCGGTGCTTTTTGATTTGTTTCACAGAATACATTTTATAGAGAAAATAGGTTCGGGCGTGGGGAGGATCAGGAATGTCTGCGGTGAGAGGGGTATAAAAGTCGGTTTTGATACAGGAGAATATTTTATAGTAAGTTTCGGGAGGAAGACCCCCCAGAAGACCCCCCAGAAGACCCCCCAGAAAACCCCCCAGAAGACCCCCCAGAAGA
>Ga0210051_1001452_pt1 | contig 23821 bp, 25 predicted proteins | sample CryGey092014_all_FD_185464 | JGI IMG/M metagenome (GOLD analysis project Ga0210051, IMG submission 185464) | Groundwater microbial communities from aquifer - Crystal Geyser CG23_combo_of_CG06-09_8/20/14_all (SPAdes) (version 2) | ecosystem: Environmental > Aquatic > Deep subsurface > Groundwater... | reverse complement strand
AACCCTTTCAAAACTGGATAAAAGTCGCTTCATCCCTCGTCAAAATCGCAAGGGATAATGACCTTTTGCAGAAAAAGGTCATTGCCAAAGAAATCTTTGGCTCGAACCTGCGATTGGCGAGCCGCGCCGTGCGCGGCGAGCCAGCGTTTCCGTTCTCTGCCGCACTTCGCGCGGCCGAATCGGTCGGCAAAATTCCTGAAAGTTTGATTGTGGTGCCGGGAGCGGGAGTCGAACCCGCACGATCTTGCGATCAAAAGATTTTAAGTCTTTCGTGTATACCATTTCACCACCCCGGCAGTTTTTTACTGTTTCTTCCTCTGTGCGTCGGCTTAAGACTATGGCAATTGGGACATAGAATTCTTAAATTTTCTAAACGATTGTCTTTGCTATCACCATTAATATGATCAAGTTCCAGCGGCAATCGCCCATCATCTGATACTTGAGCCCAATGGCATTCCTCGCAATAAGATGGTTTCAGTCCAGTCATAATTAAACGCTTCTTTAACTTATAACTCTGAAATGTACTATTTTCAATCAAAATTGAGGTTAAAGACATCACTGGTTTCCCAATCCAAGGCAATCCCTTATTCCATGCCCTTCCTTTAAAATGCGATGTATCAATGTTATATTGCTTTAAATACTTCTTGATTTGTGAATAATTTCCACCAGCTTCCTTTAAACCTAATTCTCTGAGCACCTGCCGAACACTGCGGGAATTTTTTACTGATATTTCTAATTCTTTTACCGTCCATTTTCTAGGTTTCATACAACGAACATATCATGCGGCATACGCTAAGTAAACTATTTTTAGCACGTCTACCATTCCATCATTCAGGCTAAAATTTACTTGTAAATTACTTATTAGCTTAAAGCAATTAGCCACAAGTGATTTGGCTTCGCCAAATTCTTGGAGGCCTCGGGCGGATTCGAACCGCCGTACGCGGTTTTGCAGACCGCTACCTAGCCACTCGGTCACGAGGCCAAATTTTTAAGCTAACTTGTAAAAATCATCAACAGTTATCCGAAAAATACCATTCAACTTTCTGCCTCTTGACTCAACATCTGCTTGAGCTGCTTCAAACTCTTCCCCATCTCTAATGTACTCAACAGCACTACCAAATATTTTACAAGTAGAGTCTTTTGGTTCATTATAAATCAATAGGCAACAATTCGGATTAGATAGTAGATTTTTACGACAGCTAACCATTTCAACATCTCTTATTAAAATCTTCGAATTATTTTCGATTTGAGCCCTATCGACAATTGTTACATTAGGCTTACCTTCTTTGTTCGCTGTACCCAAAAAAATAATACTATTTTCTACAAGTTTTTTTACTTCAGATGGCAGCTTCATAAACATCCTTATTAATAAAATGGCCTGCCAGTTGAATCCTTTAACAAAACTTCATTATTTGACCGACCAACCCTTCGTCACATAAAGTTTCGAGGAGCATTTTCCGTCTCACGGCGTAAACTGGAGCGGGAAACGGGACTCAAACCCGCGACCTCAGCCTTGGCAAGGCTGCGCTCTATCAACTGAGCTATTCCCGCATATAGCGCAAATATAACATATTTGCTTAAAGCTCTAAATCCTAATTTCTAAATACTAAACAATAATTAATTTTCAAAGTCCAAATGTTTTAAACATTAAATATTTGAATTTGTTTAGCCTCCAGGGAATTTGGTGCTTAGAATTTAGTATTTAATTTTTCTGGCTTGCCATTTGTAGCCGCACAACTAAACTTTATCTACTCTTAAGACTTGCCCTACTTCGCTAAAGCTTCGAAGGGCATTTTCCGCCTCACGGCGTAAAATGGTGGCGAGGGGCAGAATCGAACTGCCCACGCAAGGATTTTCAGTCCTTCGCTCTACCACTGAGCTACCCCGCCATATATTAAACCCTAAATCCTAATTTCTAAATACTAAACGTTTTAAATTTTGTATTTGTTTAGAATTTGGTGTTTAGAATTTATTATTTAATTTTTTGGCTTGCCATTTGAAGCCTTTAACAAAACTTCATTATTTCACTGAACAGCCCTACTTCGCTAAAACTTCTCAGGACAAATTTCTAAAATCTATTCTGGGGCATTTCCCACTTACATGGTAGATCGTAGAAAAATGGCTTGCCAAGTGAAGCTACGAAGGAGCGAAATTTGGTGGGCGCTACAGGGCTCGAACCTGTGACCTTCTGGGTGTAAACCAGACGCTCTACCAACTGAGCTAAGCGCCCCAATATCTATCCGATAATTACTAAAATAACAAAGATATCTTAACATATAACCATCGCTTTGAGAAGAATTTTGTGGCTAATTCAAAAATTAAAAGGCAAAGGTCAAAATGATAATTTAAAATGAAAAAATAATTAGCCCAACCATCTTAAGAAATTTTTAATTTTAACCTATCGTTTTGATTTATCTCTGGTGTCGAGAGCGGGACTCGAACCCGCACGTCCTTAACGGACACTAGGCCCTCAACCTAAAGCGTCTACCGATTCCGCCACCTCGACTTGTAATGCATTATTAATTTTATCTCTTTTTCTTGTTAAGAATATACTTTTTTCATTTTTATACATGTGCTGTATAATTTCTTTTGATGCTTTTTTGGCATAGACTAAGTTGTAACATCTTGTTGCTCTGCCAATTGTACCATCTACTCCAGCTAAAGATTTTATACTTTTTTGAAGCCAATTTAAGTATTCTTTACTACCGCAAACAAATTGTAGATAAAACATAAAACTACTTTTCCATCGTGGATCCCAATAACTATATGTGCTACCATCACCATCAAAATACCCTCGCAGAAAGTCAAAAAAATACTTATTTGGAATTTTTAATGGACCTAACGTCTTTGATTTATTGGGCTTGAGACCAATACTCAGAAGCCATCTATACAACACAACATCCCCAAATTGAACCCTGGTATGCCTCTGATCGTTGTATCCACTAGTTTTCCATCCAATTTTAACTTTAATACCGAGACATTTTTGGAAATTTTCTAATTGCTCAATATCTTTGGATGTCAATTCGATATGGCGTCCATCTTTTGAAAGGCAACCGTCTGCAGTTATTAGACCAACAGCATAAGCTAAATCGGAGGACCATTTTATTTCTCTGCTATTCATAATCTCAACACTCAGTGTCTACCATGATATTAACTCTTTTTAGCCTTATTGTCAATTTTTCATGCTTAAATTTTCTTCATATTATCATCATATAAAAAAAGCCCGTAATTTGCTATAAGCAACTACGGGCAAAACGATATCTTTTGTTAGTCGCATATTTCACACCTTACTAATGTTCGGCTCTACGAAGTAGGTGGAGAACCCTTCGACAAGTTCAGGACAGGCTTGAGACTTCATACTTCTCGACTTCGTTTCACGTAGTTTATCCTGAGCGAAGTCGAAGGGCTCGAAGAATAATTATGATGGTTTATGTACAAAAGTGCGAAATGCGTATTAGTTTACAATCGAAAAAAGTTTCAGTTATCTGCTGCCGGTAAGAACTGCAGCTTCAATATTCTTTGGAGACCAATAAATGGAAGCGGCTGCCATCAGCATCTGATCAAAATCTTTTTTGTTTAGAGAATCGATTTCCCTAACCAGATTTTTATTTGCCACCCAAAATATTTCTTCAACTTTATCAAAAACTTCTTTTTTGCTTTGTGCCGAAATGCTCAAGATGCATAAGTTATCTTCATCGATAAATGCCGTTACCTTATCCACTAAAGCTTCTGATTTCTGCCTGAGATCTTGGTAAATATCAGCAAAAACAGCCAACTTACTCTCAGAAGTAACTGCATAAGACACCGTTCGTCTTTTCCATGGCTGATCAGCCCCGGGAGATAAGAATATAATTTCTGCTCCATTTTCGGTAGAACAACCTCTGAGATAGTTAAGTTTTTCCGGTGAGTCTCCATCAGTAGAAAACAATATGGGCATTTTTTCTTTAGAGGTAAAGCATTCAAAGAAAACTTTTGCCTCAAGCAACGTTAGCTCCCTTACGAATAGTTTTCTTGGATCCGAGCATGGCTTCCAGCCTTCCTTCCCATCCTTTCTTTCGAAAACATAATCGGAGTCATTTGTGCTGGCAAGAGGATCCTTGGAATTTCTGGGATAAGTGTTACTAAGGTCATAGAGATCTTTACCCGTCCAAAGCACCTTATCTCCCGCATTATGGAAAACACCCTGTATCTGTTGTTCTAGAACACGGAATATGGGATTATTCTTAGTTTTTTCCAAGGCGCCAACATAATAGTTCCAGAAAGACCATGCAATGAGTACATTGTTTGATGTTTCTTCATCAACCATGTATTCACAAATCATCCTATCCCCACCGACTAGAGTTCTTTTGAAATACTTTGCGGGCTTGTAAAACGTTGGATATTCGCCTCTCCCGCTTATAGCCCTAAACTGATCCCAATTAAACCTAATTTCTCCGTCAGGAGTGGTCAGGTAACCATTTTCATCTTGAGAATCAAAAAATTTTACATACGCCCTAGCTATCTTTGAATCCTTGACACTCGGAATCATATTAATCCCCGTGCCAACCTTATCTTGCTTAGTTCTTGTTTCCATGATGCACCCTCCTCAAATATTCACTTGCCAATGAACATGACCCAACATTATATAACGCTTAAGCACAAAAAGCAATGAAGAACCGAGAGGGCATCATTAGCGCTTGCAAATATCAGCATGCTTATGGGATAATTAGTATTATGAAGAGCATAAGAAAAATGACATTCAAATCAATTACTTTAATTTTCGTTGTTCTATTAGTGCCGAAAATTGCTTTTGCCGATTGCACACTTGAAAGTTGCGGTCGTGGAGGAGAGGGGATAGCTTTTGAAAATATTTATGAGTTTTATGATTTTCTTTTTGCCGGACTTTTTTCTATTCTAGCAATTGTTATTTCTTTTTTTATTCTTACTAAGATAAGGGGGAGGCATAATAAATGACATTATCAATCATTTCCGCGCTTTTATTTACTATTTTAATAGAGGTTTGTATTGCTATAATTTTTGGCTATAGAAAGAAATTGGAAATAGCAACAATAATTTTGATTAACATTATCACCAACCCATTACTAAATTATTTTTTATTATTAAATAATCATTACGAGATAATAAAAATAGATACATTAGTAATTTTGTTTTTAGAAATAGCAGTTGTTTACGTTGAATGGCTATTGCTAAAATACACATTACAGCAAAATCCAAAAAAACTATTTATTTTATCCATAGCAATGAATTTCTGTTCTTATTTTTTAGGAATATTGATATTCAGATAGTTAAAATCAATTCCAACCCCAGGGATTGGAATACTACATAATTTTCTTAAGAAATTTTGAATTTTGACCTGTAACTTTGCATTTTGATTTTTGAACTTTGATTTATTTCTGGTGCCGATGGAGAGACTCGAACTCTCACGTCTATTAAGACACAGCGCTCTGAACACTGCGTGTCTACCAATTCCACCTCATCGGCAATCACTCTAACAAATTTATTCTTTAACTCTTCACCCTGCCCTCCCCCATCGAGGGGGAGGGGAATAGATGGTAATTACTGAATCTTTAATTGTTTTCTTGTTTTCAAATACCAATCTTCAATGCCAATGTACCTTGACGCGGGATCAACCATTTTCACATGTTTTATTCCTTTGAAATTTTTATTAACCCCAAAAATAAAACTGGGACTATAAAGAAAAACGGCCGGGGTTTCAGTCATAATAATTTTCTGAGCCGAAATCAGTTTTTCTTTTTTTAAATTGAGGTCTTTCGTTTGTCTTGCAGTCTCTAAGGCTTTATCTAATTTTTCGTTAGAAAATACGGACAAATTCACTCCCGGATCCGCCACTTGAGTAGAATGCCAATAGCTATACAAATCCGGATCGGAACCAATAGATTCACCAATTAGAATCGACTGATATTTTCTGGGCTTTATATAATCATTCTGCATGCTGGCAACATCAACCTGTTTGACAAAAACTTTAACACCTACTTTTGCTAATTGATCCTTTATACCGCTTGAAACTCTTTTAAATTCCTCCGAATTATTAGTTAAAAGTTCAAACTCCAAAACTTTGCCGTCTTTTTTCCGGTAGTCACCTTCTAATTTCCAGCCTTTGTCATCCAATATTTTCTTTGCTTCTTCCAAATTAAAATCATTTTTTGGCAAGTCTTTTAAGTATCCAATTTGGCCGGATAAAATCGGATAGGAAACCGTGGTTCCGGCAATTTTACTTTGATCCAGCAAATCAATTCTATTTATGGCTTTGGCTATAGCTTGACGCACGGAAGAATCCGTAAATTTATCATTTTTAACATTAAAAAATAATCCCACATATCTGGGAAGGCGCATCTCGATATACTGCATTTTCTTAAACTTTTTAGAAGCCTCATATTCTTCCAATGACATACCCGCAAACGCTGAAATATCTTTTTTTAAATATGCTTCCATCAAATCGCCTCTTTCGGAATAGATTTTAAAATTCATATCTAAATATGGAGGATGCGGGGAATAATCGTTTGAACCAATTAAGCTTACTTCCTGATATTCAGTTTTTTCCTGCAAGTTGGAAAACTCAAAAGGGCCGGTACCATACGGCTCTAGATTGAACTTAGAGACAGACAAATTTTTGTACGGCGTGCCGGAAAAGGCTTGCTCGGGAACAATACCCAAAGTCACCATTTCTGTAAACGCAAAATTTGGTCCGGGAAGCCGAAATTTAACCGTCCACTCATCAACGGCTGAAATCTCTACCCCTTTCCAGTTTTCTTTTAAGGGACTTTTGGTATCCGGATGCTGGATTGCTTTAAAAGTAAAAACGACATCTTTTGAATTTAAATATTCATCATGATTTTGCCACCGAGCATTGTGTCGAAGGTAAAATAAATATTCCCGACCGTCCTCGGAAACCGTATAATTATAGGCCAAATCCGGCACCATAGCTCCGGATTCGCTTCTTTTTAAGAGCCCTGAGAAAATTAAGGAAGACAGTTCGTAGTTAACGAGATTAGTTGACGCAAACATGGGATTTAAATTGTCAACCTTGCCCACCAAGCCTTCGCTATATGTACCGCCGTAACTAGGAATATCCATCATATAATAATTAACAAGACGGCCCCAGCTTTTATAAAAAAGAATGATTACTAATACAAAAAGCAGCAATAGAGAAAAAACAAAACGCCTAACATGAAGCAAATGGGGAAATTTATCGTAAATGCCCAAAAAACGTTTTTTTACTTCACCAAAATTTTTCGTTTGATTAATATTTATAAACACGTATTATATAAAAATTAACGAAAATAATGACCCGCAAAAAACAATTGCCATTACTATAGTAAGATAAAAAAGAAACTTTTCGGCTCCTCTTTTAACTTTATAGATATTTGAAGTACCGCCAAACGCAGCACCAAGCCCGCTACCCTTGCTTTGAAGCAAAATTGCCATAATAAGCAAAGATCCCGACACCCAGATTAAAACGTTAATAAAAATTTTCATAATTCTCCCTAAATACGGCTAATATCTTACCATAAAATAACCAAAAAAGCAAAAAAAGGTCATAATAGCTTCATTAATGCTTCGGAAATTTTTTTAGAATCATGACGGATTAATGACCTTTTTAAAAGATCGGCTTCCGGGTTATCCGGTAGATAATCTGCTAAAAGATCAAGCTGTAATACATTATTTAAAGTCTTACTTTTTAATTTAACCGGCGCTTCTTTCTTGTCCACATATTTCTTCCGTATTTCCCTAGCTGGCTCCGTGGTGTTAAACAAAACCACATCAAAATCCCGACCGGCATATTTTTTTAGTTCCCTTAGATAATCTTCCAAACACCAATCATCGGTTGCTCCCGGTTTATTAACCAAATTAGCCACGTAAACAAATTTTCCCTTCATTTCACTTAGCACTTCCGGAAAACCTTTAACAACTAAATTAGGAATTAAACTTCCAAATAAAGTTCCCGGAGACAAAACAACTAGATCTGCTTTTAGTATTGCTTTTTTAACTTTGGGGTTTAAAATACCTTCCGGTTCCAAGTAGAACTCTCTTTTTTTATGCCTGGATAGGAGATAGTTGGTTATTTTATTTTCGCCTTTAATAATCTTTTTTCCGTCCAGCTTTACGCAAAGACGAACATCGTTAGTAGTAACGGGCAATACTTTTCCTTTTATTTTTAGAACGTCGCTTATTTCCTCCACCGCCTTTTCAAAATTACCGGTTACGCGCTCCAAAGCCGTTATAAACAAATTACCGAAAGGATGACCAAAAAAAATTCCGCGATCAAAACGATAATTAAATAATTTACGCATTAAATCTGAAGATTCCGATAATGCCACTAGACACTGCCTTACATCGCCCGGCGGCAATACTCCAAACTCATCTCTTAAAACACCGGTAGATCCCCCATCATCCGACATGGCCACAACCGCCGTTATATCTATCGGGTATTTTTTTAAGCCGGAAAGCAAAGCAAAATTTCCGGTGCCTCCGCCAATAACTACAATTTTTTTCATAAATTCTCCATTAGAATTTTTGCCTTATCTTTACCAATAATTTTTTCCATATCTTCTGAGTTGGCTTTTCTTATATTATCTAAACTTCCGAAATGGTCAAGTAGAGCTTTTTTGGTTTTTGGACCAATGCCTGGGATTTCATCTAAGACTGACCTCACAACTTTTTTCGATCTCACCAAGCGATGATAAGAAACCGCAAACCGATGGGCCTCATCTCTAATATTTTGCAGCAAAAACATTGCCTGAGAATTTTTGGGAAGAGTTACTTTCAAAAAATTATCTTCTAAATCATAGATATATAAATCTTCATGTTTTTTAGCCAAACCGACCATATTTATATTAAGATTTAATTCATCGGCAACTTTTTTTAAAACCGAAAGCTGTCCTTTGCCGCCGTCAACCAAAATTAAATCCGGTGTTTTTATAAATTTTTCATGGCCTAGAGTTAGGGCCATCAGTCTTCTTCTTAGAACTTCTTCCATCATTAAATAATCGTTTGGAGTTTGGGCCTTCTTTATTTTAAACTTTCGATATTCGTCTTTTTTTGGCTCCCCGCCTTCGAAAACCACCATTGAACCAACAGCCGAAGTCCCCTGAATATTGGATATGTCAAAACACTCTATTCTGAAAATATTTTCGACGCCTAAAATAGACGATAATTCTTTTAACGATTTTTCGGCCTTGGCCGATTTGTAAGTAAAAGTTTCCAATTCTTTAGACAAATATTCCTTGGCATTTAAATTTGCCAGCTTTATAATTTCTTTTTGTCTGCCGATTTTCGGTTCCTTAATATTTATTTTCTTTTTTGATAATTTAAAAAGCAATTCTTCTATTAATTCTTTTCCTTTTTGCAGACTAAACGGCAACAATATTTCTTTTGGATAAAAGCTGGTGTCTTCATAATATTGCGATATAAACGCTGACAAAATGTCCTCATCGTTTTCCCCCGCGGACGGAATTTCCATATTAAAGTGTTCCTTTCCCGCAAGCTTACCGTCTCTTATTTTTAAAATTGCAATCCCAACCAAGTTATTCTCTTTAGCATAACCCAGAACGTCAAGGTCTATTATTTTTGTTGATACCACAAATTGCTTCTCCAACATCTTTTCGATAGCAAAATATCGGTCCCGATATAAAGATGCTCTTTCAAAATCTTGATTTTCGGCCGCTTTCTTCATTTCCGCCTTAAATTCACCGACCAAAGCACCAACGCCCTTGCCTTCTAAGAAAGATTTAACTTTTAGGATAACTTGTTTGTAATCTTCCTTAACTATCTGATCGATACACGGGCCGGAGCATCTTTTAATGTGATACATTAAACAAGGCTTGAGTCTCTTTTTTAGGGGGGACTCTTTACAAGTTCTAAATGGATACAATTTTTGCAATAAATTTAGGGTATTTCTAACATCTAGGGAATTAGTATAGGGACCAAAATATGTTGCTTTATCATTTAAAACTTTCCGGGATAAAATGATACGCGCAAAATCTTCTTTTGTGATTTTGATAAATAGATAATTTTTATCATCCCTCATTCGGATGTTATATTTTGGCTTAAACTTTTTAATTAAATTGGTTTCGGCAATTAACGCTTCCAAATCGGAATTTACCAAAACATAGTCCACTTTTACCGCCTGATTCATCATTAGGTCAATTTGCGGCCTTAATGGGTCAGGTTTTAAATATGAATTAACTCGGGCTTTTAGATTTACTGCTTTTCCAATATATAAAACTACCCCATTTTTATCCTTAAAAATATAAACTCCGGGGTTTTTTGGCAAACTTTTTATTTGATTATCTAAAACATGCTTTTCCATATTGATGGTCAATTATACTCCAATTTGAAGACAAAAAAAAGAACCCGGCAGGCATTTAGTAATGCACGCACCGGGCCCGAGTTATTAGTTCACTGAAATTCTTTCTAAGACTTTGCCTTAATGTAGTCGATTACGTCTTGAACTGTTCTGATCTCTGAAGCATCTTCGTCCGGAATATTTATGTCAAATTCATCTTCGAGCGCCATAACCAGTTCAACAATGTCCAAACTATCGGCACCTAAATCCTTTGCAATCTCACTGCTTAAACCAATATTTTCTTTATCCACTCCAAGCTGCTCATAAATAATAGATTTTATTTTGCCCATCATTTCCTCGTTATTGAACTTACCGCCCACTTTAAACACCCTCCTTTGTAATTGCTTCTTCGTATTCTTTTTTGAGACGCCTAAAGACTTCTTCTACGGAAATTACGTCTTTTATTTCGCTAGCCCGCTCTCCGACAAAGATAACCCCTTTTCCGGTTTTCCTTGCCTCATCCAAAGCTTCTAAAATGCAGTAAATTCTACTGCAATCCTTTAAACAGCCCTGACATTTAATTTTTGGCTTTGGAATTTCCGGGTTATAAAACGACTTAATAAAATCGTTATTTAAGGCTCTTCCCGGCATACCTACGGGGCTTTCGATAATAATGATATCAGCCTCCGTGCATTCAACTACCGCTTGTTTCCACAGTGGGCAAGCATTTGACTCGAATGTTAAAGCAAATCTGGAACCCATTTGAACTCCGCTAGCTCCAATATCTAATGTTCTTTTTATGTCTTTGCCATTCAAGATACCGCCAGCAAGTATCGCCGGAATTCCTAATTTAATACCCTTTTCTTTCTCTATGGTTTTTATGTCTTCATAAATTTCAAAGGCATTTTGGGTCAAAGTACCTAAATGACCACCGGCATCTTTACCTTCAATAATAACAGCGCTTGCTCCCAAACGCTCTGCCTTAAAAGCAAATTCTGCATGAGAAATAATTAAAGCAAATGGCACTCCGGCACTTTTACAGATTTTCATAACATCTTTGGAAAAACCTGCGCCCATTATTATAAGTTTAGCTCCAGCAGCTATGCCGGCTATTACGAGATCCTTGGCCTCTTGTACTGCCGCCATAACATTTAGTCCAATATTGCCGCCCGGTGAAAGCTCGTAAGCTTTTATTATCTCTTCGTATAATTCTTCGGGGCCTATTCCGGACGCCGCTACTATACCAATTCCGCCTTCGTTAGATACAGCTGCAGCAAGCTTACTCATTGATACTCTTACAGCCATACCTCCCTGTATAATAGGAAGTTCGGATACCAAGTTCCCTATTACTAGGCTTGGCAACTTATTTATGACGAGTTGTTTATTCAACACAATCGCCCCCTAAAGACGCGTAAGAACTCAGTAAATTTGCAGCCTCGTAAAAATCAGCTAGGATTTCCTGAATTATGTCGGCCGCCGGCATTATCGACTTCACTAAACCGGCCGATTGTCCTGCCATTACGCTGCCATTCTCGATATCACCGTCTCGGGCCGCTAACGGCAACTTGCCAACACCAAACTGATCAAGTTCTTCTGAGGTTGCACCTTCTTTTTCCATACGTTCAAATTCACGCGTCAATTTATTTTTAATGACGCGGACCGGATGTCCTGTTGACCGTCCGGAAACCGTGGTTTCTCTGTCTTTAGCAGCAACAACTTTATTCTTAAAGTTTATGTGTGCCGTGCATTCTGTCGCGCATATAAAGCGTGTTCCAATTTGAACACCGTCTGCACCAAGAGCTATTGCCGCCGTTAGTCCTCGTCCATCAGCTATACCGCCGGCTGCTATTACGGGGATAGAAACAGCATCCACCACTTGAGGTACTAAAACCATTGTGGTTAGCTCTCCTATGTGACCGCCGGCCTCTGTTCCCTCGCAAATAACGGCATCAGCACCAACTTTTTGCATACGCTGGGCTAAAGCCACGCTGGGAACAACAGGAATAACCTTGGTACCAATCTCTTTAAACCTACCTATAAATACTCCCGGATTTCCAGCACCAGTTGTTATAACCGGCACTCCCTCTTCCAACGTTACTTCAATTAGTTCATCAATATGCGGCGTAAGAAGCATTAAGTTAACCCCAAAAGGTTTATCTGTAAGCTTTTTTGCCTTACGAATTTGTTCCCGAAGGTTCAACGTTGGCATATGGCCTGCTCCAATAATTCCCAATCCTCCGGCATTTGAAACAGCAGCCGCAAGCTCGGCAGTGGATACCCACGCCATTCCTCCTTGTATTATTGGATATTTAATACCGAGTAACCTTGTAATCCTAGTTTCTAACATTCTTCTATCTCCCTTCCAATCTATTTTATTTATTTGTAAATTTACATGCAATTTCCCGTAAAACTATTTTTACCACAAAATGAAGAAAATTTGAATGAGAAAGTTGGTAACTAATCACAATCTGTCATTGCGAACGACTGAAAAGAGTGCGGCAATCTTGTTTCGTGTACAAGGAGATTGCTTCGTTTCACTCGCAAAGACGCGAGGGTTGTTAGGCAGTTACAAAAATTGATTTTGGGGTTATTTTACGATTAAAATTACAATCGAAAACAGGGCCTTTTAAAGCCCTGTTTAAAAATAAATATCAATTCTTATTGTACGGTATATGTACCTAATAATAATTCATAATCCGCAATATAATCATGAGATGTATCCTTAGAATCGAACCAAAGAACATGAAAATGCTTTATTCCGTTTGAATCCGTTAGGTTTCCCGTAATAGCTGTCCTTTCTTTGGCTACATCTAATGAACCAGTTTTTATAAAAGATATTTTACTATTTTTTTCAGTCAATGCGTAACTAATCAAATTTATTCCTGGATCTTCCATACCAAAAGGCATCGGATTCAACCCAACCGTTAATGAAGACGACCCTTTTACAACCGTTTTTTCTTTATTTGAAAAGAAGGATGCGTTAATTGAAGGCTTATTATCCCATGTTGCTTTATCTTCCTTAGTATACGGAAAATAAGCCGGGTATTTAAAACTTACATTATAATCGCTGTTTGTGTATGTCTTCCAACTAGCGGTTTCATCTGCTACTGGTGTTGGCGTCGGGGTTGGTGTTACTTTTGCTAAAGCATCTTTTTCTTTCTTAAGTGTTGACACATCAGTATTAAGCCTATCTATATCGGCTTGCTTACTGTTAACTTTGGTATTCATAAAATACCAAGTTCCGCCGGCAGCAAGACTTGATACTAATACTGCTATAATTAGTACTAACCACCAAGCCATCCCATTTTTTTGTTTTTGTTTTGGTTCGTCCATTTAGAACTCCTTTATTAATTAATTTACTATCTTACGATAGCAGGTATTTGAGTCTGGAGTCAATTTCTCCCTTTTACTTGTTCTTCTCTCGGCCTCCGCAGCCAAGGATGAGTATCAACTGAACGCACATCTCAAAAAGTTGTGTTTGAGGAAGTACGACGAGTTCGACTTTTTGAGAGTAAGAGAAGGCAGATACGAACCCTTTGGCGAGGACAGCCGAAAGTTTTGGTTCTTTCCAAAAAGAACAAAAATTATTTAGGAATTTTATGGATTCCGGATCACTTGATTGTATTTTTAAAAGGAATGTCCGGAATGACAAAGAAAGATTCCTGCCTACGCTCATCGAGTCTGAGCTGAGGGCTCATCCCTCAGAGTCGAAGAAAGGAATGACAGTCGAGAATAATGTGTTTTTTGACTCTTATTTTGATTATTTGGATTTGTTTAGTATTTCGACATTAGAATTTAGTGCTTTTTTTGGCATTTGTAATTTGACATTTGTCATTTAAAAACCAAGAAGGTTTTTTAGATATTGCCCGGTATATGATTTATCAACTTTTGACACTTGTTCCGGCGTTCCGGTAGCAATTATCTGTCCGCCGGCTTCTCCACCCTCCGGACCAATATCTATAACCCAATCGGCGGATTTTATAACGTCTAAATTATGTTCGATAACCAAAACTGTATTCCCAAGATCAACTAACTTCTGAAGTACCCCCAACAATCGGCTGATATCATCAAAGTGCAAGCCGGTTGTCGGTTCATCTAAAATATACAAAGTTTTTCCGGTTGAACGTCTGGATAGTTCTGCTGCAAGTTTGACTCTCTGAGCTTCTCCACCGGATAATGTTGTGGCCGGTTGCCCGAGTCTCATATATCCAAGTCCAACTTCATGAATAGTTTCTAACTTTCGCTGAATTTGCGGAATATTTTTGAAAAATGCCAAGGCTTCCTCAATTGTCATTTCTAAAACATCAGCAATATTTTTGCCTTTATATCTAATTTCTAAAGCTTCTTTGTTATATCTTTTACCTTTGCATTCGTCGCAAGTTATGTAAACGTCGGGCAAAAAATGCATTTCTATTTTGATAATACCATCGCCATGACAAGCTTCGCATCGGCCTCCCTTAACATTGAAGCTAAATCGCCCCTGTTTATAACCACGGATTCTGGCTTCCGGCGTTGCCGCAAATAATTCTCGAACATCCGTAAAAACACCTGTATAGGTTGCCGGATTAGACCTAGGAGTTCTGCCAATTGGAGACTGATCAATATTTATAACCTTATCTAAATTTTTAGTTCCCAGAATTTCTTTGTGTTTGCCCGGCACAGTTTGCGCCCTATGAAAAACCTGAGACAATTTTTTTGCCAAAATATCATTTATTAAACTGGATTTTCCCGAACCAGAGACACCGGATACTACTACAAACCTACCCAAAGGAAAACTAACCGTAACATTTTTCAAATTATTTTCCTCGGCTCCAACAATTGTAATTTCCTTGCCATTTCCTTTTCGACGTTTTTCCGGCAGAGCAATTTTTTTACTACCTGACAAATATTGACCGGTTAAAGATTTTTTATCCTTCACAATATCTTCAGGCGTACCTTCAGACACAACCTCGCCTCCATGTTCGCCTGCACCCGGACCAATATCAATAACGTGATCCGACTCCATAATTGTTTCAGCGTCATGCTCCACCACAATAACGGTATTTCCCAAATCTCGAAGTCTTTTTAGAGTACCTATGAGCCTGATATTATCACGCTGATGCAAACCGATAGACGGCTCATCTAAAATATACAAAACACCCATGAGTGATGAACCAATTTGTGTTGCCAGTCTTATTCTTTGCGCTTCTCCGCCGGAAAGGGTTCCGGCCGCCCTGTCCAATGTTAAATATTCTAATCCAACATTTAACAAAAACTTTAGTCTTTCTAAAATTTCTTTAATTATCTGATGAGAAATAAACTTTTCTTTTTCATCCAATTTGACATTGTTGAAGAAATCTATGGCCTGATTTATGGAAAGTTTGGCAACTTCCATAATGGACTTTCTGCCAACTTTAATGGCCAATACTTCCGGCTTTAACCTGTTGCCATGACATTGCGGGCACTCCCTGACAGCCATATACTTTTCAATTTCTTTTCTTATATATTCTGAGTCTGTTTCTTTATGACGCCTTTCCAAGTTGGGAATTACACCCTCATAAATTGTCTCAAACTCCGGTATTCGATCATATTTGCTATTTCTTATGGTAATTGGACTGCCGTTAGAACCATATAAAACAATCCGCATTGCTTCTTTTGGCAAATCAGTTACCGGCGCGTCCATTGAAAAACCGTAGTTTTCGGCAATTGCCTCGAGCATTCTGGAATACCATGTAGCTTTAGAAGTAGTTCTGGACCATGGCCGAATTGCACCCTCGGATAAGGATAATTTTTTGTTAGGCATCACCAAATCCGGATCAATTTCCAGTTTTACCCCCAAACCGGTACAGTAAGTACAGGCACCGTGAGGACTGTTAAAAGAAAAATTCCTAGACTGAACTTCCGGCAAATTGACACCGCAGTCCAAACAAACAAAATTTTGAGAAAAAATCTGCTCTTCCTCTGTATTTACGTTTTGGATAAAAACCACGCCTTCGCCAAGATTTAACGCACTTTCAATGGATTCGGCAAGCCTTTGGGAATTTTCCGGCTCAACAATCATGCGATCAACCATAACCTCTATGTTATGTTTCTTTTTCTTGTCCAGTTCCAGATCTTCTTCAATATCATAAACTTTGCTGTCAACCCTTACGCGCTGATACCCGGCTTTTTTTAAAGCCTCGAAAACATATTTGTGTTCGCCTTTTTTATCTTTCACGACCGGCGCTAAAATGTAAATTTTGGTTCCGTCCGGCCATGACAAGATACGGTCGATAATTTGCCTTGATGTCTGTTTTGTTACTTCTTTCCCGCATAACGGACAATGGGAATGGCCTACACGAGCATATAAAAGACGTAAATAATCGTAAATTTCCGTTACCGTACCCACCGTAGAACGAGGATTTCTGGTGGTAGATTTTTGATCGATAGAAATAGCTGGCGACAAACCGTCAATTTGGTCAACATCCGGCTTTTCCATAAGACCCAAAAACTGTTTAGCATAAGAAGACAAACTTTCCACATAACGACGCTGGCCTTCTGCATATATGGTATCAAAAGCAAGAGAAGACTTACCGGAGCCGGACAGCCCGGTTATAACCACAAGCTTATCTCTTGGTATTTCTATATCAATATTCTTTAAGTTGTGCTCTCTGGCACCTTTTATGATAATTTTATCTTGCACTTAAGCCACCTAACTTCCACCAAAATCAAGAATAAATTATAAAGCATTTTCAGCTTTTTTTCAAGAAGAAAGTAAAAGAACAGGCCAATTGTCAAATTACCAGGAGAACAGGCTAAACAAATCCAAGATCAAAAAACATAACATTAAATTTTCAATTATTGTACTTATTGTTTGAAAATTGAATAATTGGTAATTGATTGGAAATTGAAAATTAATTAGGACAATTAGGATTTAATTTGACATTTGAAATTTGATATTTTACATTTGTAAAAGCATTCGGGCTTTTACATCCACTCTATATCTTTTTCATGGAAATGGTTTACGAAACGGTATTCTAAGACTCTTAAAAATCTTGTCTGAATTGGTTCATTTAAATTTAAGGGTTCTACTAAAATCGGAAGGAGCATTAAACGATTTGCCCCCAAAATATCGGTAAAAATTTGGTCGCCAATAACTGCCGTTTCGTGTCTTTTTGTGCCAATTATCTTCATGGCTTTTTTAAAACCGCGTTTTCTCGGTTTAAAAGCAATCATAACAATGGGGATATCCAATATTTTAGCTATTTTTCGCCCCCTTTTTTGCCAGTTATTAGAAACAATACACAAACCGATTCCTTCTTTTTTGATTTTTTCAACCCATTCCCTAACTTCCCTAGCCAAATAATCGCTTTTTGATGGAATCAAGGTATTATCAAGATCAACAATTAAACCTTTAATGCCCTTGCTTTTAAGTTTTAATGCGTCAATTTCATGAATTGCCGCCGCACAAATTTTTGGATATAAATAGCCAAACATCATTTCCTGTTCCTTTCCTTACACGCATTTCGCACTTCAATATTATTCGACTCCTCAAAGAGGGTGGAGAATTTGAAACTCCATACTTCTCGACTTCGTTTCACTTCGCTCGAAGAATAACTACGAACAATAAATACACAACGCGCTAAATGCTTACCTCGTATTAATTTTCCCTTAAATTAAGAATTTTCTCAAGTGGAATTATTTCAATTTTTTGCCTAAAATTTTACGCTTTATCTTACCTTCTTCTACTTGAGTTCTAAGAACTGTTATTTGATCTCGAACCATGGCTGCTTTCTCAAACTCCAGATTTTTGGCATGATATTTCATTTGTTTTTCCAAGTCTTTTATAAATCTTTCAATCTCTTCTTTCGGCGCTCTTACCACATCAAGTCTGGAAACATGATCTTCGTCAATATTTTCCCGCACAAGTAAGCTATCTCTAATTGCCTTTTTAATTGTCTTCGGCGTAATGTCATGTTTTGTATTATAATCCTGCTGAATTTCTCTTCTTCTGGTTGTTTCCTTCATCGCCCTATCCATGGATCCGGTAATTTTATCGGCATACATTATAACCGCACCCTCTTCGTGACGCGCCGCTCTGCCAAAAGTCTGGATTAAAGATGATGTGGACCTTAGGAATCCCTCTTTATCAGCGTCTAATATAGCCACCAGCGATACTTCCGGTAAATCTAAACCTTCTCGTAGTAAATTAATACCCACCAAAACATCATAAACGCCAAGCCGAAAATCTCTTAAAATTTCCGGGCGCTCCAAGGTATCTATTTCCGAATGAAGATAAGCCACCTTCACCGAATGGTCCGATAGGTAATCGGCCAAGTCCTCAGCCATTCTCTTGGTTAAGGTGGTTACAAGCACGCGCTGCTTCTTTTCTGCCCTCTTTAATATTTCATTCATCAAGTCGTCAATTTGATTTTTTGACGGCCTAATTTCAACAATTGGATCAATTAAACCAGTGGGCCTAATTATTTGAGAGGCAATTCCGTCAAAATCCTGCCCTTCCTCAACTTTTTCATAATACTCCGGAACAGTTTCGAATTTGGTTTTTGAATGATTAGACTTTACCATTTCATAGTCCGTGGGCGTGGCCGAAACATAAATGACATTGTTTATAAGCTTATCGAACTCAAAAAATCTAAGAGGTCTGTTGTCCATGGCCGATGGCAATCTGAAACCATGTTCCACCAGTATTTTTTTTCTCGCCTGGTCACCGTTAAACATTCCGCGGATTTGCGGCAAGGTAATATGAGATTCATCAATAAACATTAAAAAATCTTTGGGGAAATAATCAATTAAAGTCATAGCCGGTTCGCCCGCTTTCCGGCCGCTTAAATATCTGGAATAATTTTCGATGCCATTGCAATATCCGGTTTCTGTCATCATTTCAATATCGTGGTTGGTTCTCATTTTTAGCCTATGAGCCTCAAGTTCCTTGCCTTCCCTTTTTAGCTCCTCCGCCCTTTCTTCCATTTCCGCAGTGATGGCCGGAATAACTTGTTTTATGTTTTCCCGAGTTGTCACAAAATGCTTGGCCGGAAAAATCATAATATCCCTAAAACCCTTTATTATCTGGCCGGTTAAACCATCAATTAATTTAATTGACTCGATAGTATCACCAAAAAATTCAACTCTTAAAACAAAATCTTCATAAGGCGGATAAATATCAATCACGTCCCCCCGTACTCGAAGTTTACCCCTTGAAAGGTCGGTTTCGTTTCTTTCGTACTGGATATTAATTAATTTTTCCAAAAACTCATTCCGGCGAATTTCCTGGCCTTTTTTAATATTTATAGTTTGTCCCAAATAGGCTTCAGGGGAACCAATTCCATAAATGCAAGAAACCGAAGCCACAATAATTGTGTCTTCTCTGGTTAAAAGAGACGAAGTTGCCCCATGCCGCAACCTGTCAATTTCGTCATTTATACTGGTTTCTTTTTCTATATAAGTATCGGACCGCGCAATATAAGCTTCCGGCTGATAATAATCATAATAAGAAACAAAATATTTGACGGCATTTTCGGGAAATAATTCCTTAAATTCCAAGTAAAGCTGGGCAGCCAAGGTTTTATTGTGAGAAATTATAAGAGCCGAACGATTTTCTCTGGCAATAATATTAGCCATAGTCAAAGTTTTGCCCGAACCGGTTACACCAAGCAAAGTCTGGTCTCTATAACCCTTCTTAAGACCTCTAACCAGCTTGTCTATTGCCTCCGGCTGATCTCCCTTAGGAGTATATTCACTTTTTAAAATAAATTTATCCATGGATTTAATATTATACAATATTTTATGATTTAAATATAGGCTAAAAACTGTGAGAAAAAAGCTACCCATTACGGATAGCTTATTTTTTTCTTAGCTTTGTTGCATTATTTGGTAAAGCCTTTCGATCCTTTCGGGATCTGTCTCACCAAATTGAAGCGCCAGTTGTTTTTTGACTCTGTCATCTATGTTGTTAAACTCAATATCGATAAATCTTAACTTTTTTTCTTTTTCTTCCATGGAAAGTAAAGGATCCCTCATGACACGATCCCCCTCGAAACCAAGGCGATAAGCACTTGCTGCATACCATTCTTTAAATGCTTCTTCCTCCGAAGGCAAGAGACCAGATGGCTTGCCATCTAAAATTCGCCCAGCAATTTTTTCAACCTCAAGAGCATGTATCTTCGAATGTCTGTTCTCGTCTGCAAATATAAAGAGTAGTTGAAGTAAATTGCTCCACTCAACATACGGATTGCCACTTTTATATCCGCCAGCATCGAGATTAGCTTTAATTTTTGCATTAATTTCGCTGGCCTTTTCTTTGACATCCCTCTTAAATCTTTCTTGTCTTTCTTTAATCATCTCCTCATTGCCCTTTTTGATATTACTCAAGAAGGTATGTACTCCATCAATAAAAGAATTGGCAGAAATACCGGATAGGGCCATCTTTAAAAGCTCATTTTTTATCTTCTCTTCGGTAATCGGTTGATTATCTAATTTGAGAGAATACATAAATAGCGGAACTGTTTTCATGGCAAAGCTGTTCGGATCAGTTCTAAAAAACTGAGTTGTATCTAATTTCTTTCCAACCACTTCCATTATCTCTTATTACATCTAATTCGATACCAACACTTTTCCCAATGTCCCATTCAAGTCTAAAATAGACAAGTGCCAACATTGCTTCGATCATTTTTTCAAGAAACTCCCGTAAAGTCATCCTAATCTCCCCCTCAGTCATCTAACTTTTTCAGATCAAAAAATTACACAACAATTTTTACGATAAAGCAATGGTTTTTTTGAAAACCACCATTTTTTTGTCATCCCCGTGAAAACGGGGATCCAGTAAGTTTGGACATGCATTAAAGCTTCTAGATTCCCGCCGGAGTTTATGCTGAACTTGATTCAGTGCGGGAATGACGGCAGAGAAAGAAATGGACTTTTGTATTTACGGTTTCACAAATAACTCAGATAGAAAACTTTTAAACATTGGGTATTTAAATTTGTTTAGAAATTTCCGCCCAAGGCGGATCATCCTTTGACTGAAGATTTAGGATTTATACTTTATTCCTCAACAATAATTGCGCCGACGGGGCAAGACTGCGCTACCTCTTTTAGGTCGCAGTCGCAATCACAACCTTCCGGTTTTATAACATTAGATTTACCATCTTTAAGTTCAAAAACTTCTTCGCAAGTGCTAGAACATAAACCGCAACCAATACACAAATTTGGATCTGTAGTTATTTTCATTATTTATCTCCTTTTATTATAAATATTTTTTTGACATTTGAAATTTGGCATTTGAAATTTTTTCTAATCTTCTCTACCGTCAAGCAAATCGGGTCTTTTTTCAATTGTTTTTTTAATTGCCTGTTCATTGCGCCATTTCTCTATTTTTGCATGATTGCCCGAAAGCAAAACCGACGGCACCATTTTCCCATAATAATCTTCCGGCCGAGTGTATTGCGGATATTCCAGAAGACCATCATGAAAAGTTTCTATTCTGGTTGCCTCTTCTTTGGTTAGAACTCTGGGAACAAGCCTAAAAACGGACTCTACAACCGCCATCGCCGCTACCTCTCCGCCATTTAAAATATAATTTCCAATGGATAATTCTTCGTCAACCAAACCCCTGATTCTTTCATCAAACCCTTCATAACGGCCACAGATAAGAAGAATATCTTCATATTTTGCTAAATCTCCAGCTTTTTTTTGATTATATATTTTTCCCTGAGGTGTTAGTAAAATTTTGCGGTTTTTTTTGGGAATCCAATCTTTTGTAATTTCTTTAACTGCTAAGTCTACCGGCTCCATCATAAGCACCATTCCCGTTCCGCCACCGTAAGGACTATCATCAACCTGATGGTGTTTACCAACTCCCCAATCTCGTAAGTTACAAACATTAATCTTAACCAAACCTTGTTTTTGGGCCCGCGCCAAAATACTTTCTTTCAAAAAACCCTCGAATAGATCCGGAAATAATGTAAGTATATGAAAATTTATCATAGCCAGATTATAACAGAAAATAAAAAAACCGGGAACTAATACCCGGCTGTTTTCCTTGCTTTTATTTCATTTAATTTTTCTTGAGCATTCCCGTAACCACTTTTAAGAGATTTTCTATACCATGATTCTGCCTCATTTAAGTCTTTTAGATGCTCATGGCAATAACCAATCCAGTATTGACAATATTGCGGCTTGTCGCAACTGCTTTCAATAGCTTGCTTATAAAAACCGATGGCTTTTTCATAATTACCCTGTTCTAGATTACATGAACCAAGATTATAATAAGCATTTGCATTTTGAGGATTAGCATCGATGATGCGTTGATAATACTTCATGGCCTTTTCAATGTTTCCCTTATTGAAGTAAATACTCCCCATGCGTAACAGCGAGTTTTTATGATTTGGCTTAATCTCTAGAGTTTTTTCAATAAATTCCACTGCCTTTTCTAGATCAGCCGGAATTGAGAATTTTTCATAGAGCTCATAATATATCCGACTTATACAAAATGTAGCGTCATAATTATCACGATCCGCTGCCCAAGCTTGCTTTAGAAAGGACAATGCTTTTTTAATTTTTTTCTGACGGTAGTAGATTACGCCCAATGCATAATAATCCAATACTAGATCATCTGGATTATTTCGCTTAAGATCATTAAATATTTCCTTCTCCGCTTCCTCAAATTTACCGTTATCTACGTATTTTTGCGCCATTAATTGATGTTCGCTTATTGTTGATTTATTATGGTCTTTTCGTTTAAAACTTGTGGCGAACAAATAACAACTAAGCGCAATAATAACAATCCATTCCACATAAATCACCCCTTTGTTAATGTACTTTTCGAAAATTTATTATACTTCAAATCCTAAGTTAGGTAAAGACAAATTTAAAAGGGCCGGGGGTTAATTCCCGGCATATTTTTCCATTTCTTCAATCTTTTTAATATACATTTCTGCTTCTAGGTAGCCATTATTAAGAGCAACATTAAAATAAGCTTTTGCATGTTCCATTTCTTTTTTTATAAAATAACAATATCCTATAGAAAACTGGGCAACTTCAGCTCTCTTCATATTGAAATTTATGGCTTTTTCAAAGTATCTTATAGCTTCATCAAACTTGCCAAGCCCGACCTTACAAGAAGCGATGTTATAATGAGCTGATACATGTTCGGGATAATACTCCACAACTTTCTGAAAATCTAAAATTGCATCATCTAATTTAGCTTCGTGAAAGTGAATGGCACCTCTCATTAATAATGATTCTTTATGGCAAGAATTTATTTCTATAGCTTTATCGAAATACTTCTGAGCCATTAAGAGGTCTTTGTTATCCTTAAGCTTTTCGTATCTCTCCCAATAAATTATACCGATCAAATTACAGGCACTACTGTGAGTTAGGCAACTTAGTTTAGCTTGCTTTAAATACAACAAGGCTATAATGGTACCCAAAATTTAGACACCAAAAAGACCCCTACTACCTGGTAAAATAAGAGGTAGAAAGGATCAAAAAATGAAGAAACAATTCACACCAAACCAGAAAGCTGCTATCGCTTTAGAAGCT
>Ga0210051_1001448_pt1 | contig 23837 bp, 17 predicted proteins | sample CryGey092014_all_FD_185464 | JGI IMG/M metagenome (GOLD analysis project Ga0210051, IMG submission 185464) | Groundwater microbial communities from aquifer - Crystal Geyser CG23_combo_of_CG06-09_8/20/14_all (SPAdes) (version 2) | ecosystem: Environmental > Aquatic > Deep subsurface > Groundwater... | reverse complement strand
CACGTCGGCATCGTCCGGCCGCAACGGAACCGGTAAGCGCGGCAGCGGGTCGCGGACGCTCAGGCGGAGAACCTCATATCCGCCCGGACGCGCACAGCGACGAGTGCAGATGAGATAGTCCGCCGGCCCCTTGTCGGCCACCAACAGCGCGGGCGCGGCGACGGTGTGCGCCCCGTGGCGCAAGCGGTCGAGCTCAACCAGATTCGTGGAGCTGTTCAGCGTCTCGTTCTGCTTCGTGCGATACTCGCTCTGTCCCTGACCAGGCGTCTTGTTCCAGGGACTCAGGACCTCGATGATCGTGATGACTTCGTTGCCGTCCGTATCGCAGATCGCGAGATAGGGCTCGCGGATCTGCTCGACCTCGGTCTCCGTCACCCACTCCGGCTCAGCCACGGCAGTGCGTGGCTCGCCCACGGTCACCGCCACGCCGCCACCAGAGTCTTCCCAAGGAGGGCGTTCGGGTTCTGTCTGCGTGATGACGAAGACGTCTGGAGAGCGAAGGCGCTCGATGGGCTCGAGGTACACCCGCTCCTCGATCACCGCCACGTACCGCGGACGCAGTCGAGGCTGGAGATCCTCCTGGATCCTGGCGATCAGCCCCAGGTGGAAGCCGGACCATCGCGCCGGCCGTTCGAGATACGGGTCCATTCCCGGGAATGGGCTGGGCATGCCATCACACCCTTTCGGTGCCCCGGATCACCCGGCAATTGTAGGGGTCCTGGCTGGCTGCGTCAACAGCGCCACGCCACGCGGGTGCTCCGGATGTATGCGCAACGAGACCACCTCAAACGGCCTCAGGCGCAATCGCACGGCGGCGCCATCGAGGCCCAGCTCGACGTCCTCCGACCTCGCCCCCTCCAATAAGTCCACGGTCTCTATGGAAGCGGGCAGCGCAGCAAAGGTCAGCGTGGCGTCTGCATGGGATCCGTGGGACTCGTAGAGGCGGAGAATGAGACCGTCTCCGTCTTCGGCCGGCTTGACGGTGTCGATCACCACTGCCTCGGAGTCACACCGCACGAGGGCGAACTCGGCAGGCAGTTCGCCGCCGGCCGGCTCCGCTTCGACGGCGATCACCGGCACATTCAGCTCTGCCGCGGCTCGAATGACGCCAGCCTCCTGGAACGTCCCCGCGTGGGGCAGCAGTGAATAGGTGAACTCGTGGCGCCCCTGATCGGCCCGCATGTGTGGCGACTGGGCGCTCTTCACGCAGGTCAGCCGAATGACGCCGTCCCTTATGTCGTGGCCGTACTTGCAGTCGTTGAGCAGCGAGACGCCGTAGCCGTGTTCCGACAGGTCCACGAACTGGTGCCCGCATGCCTCGAACTTGGCCAAGTCCCACGAGGTGTTCCAGTGAGCGGGGCGCTTCAGGTGGCCGAACTGAATCTGGTAGGTCGCGTCGGTCGCGCGCACGTCCACCGGGAAGGCCACCTTCAGCAACTGATGATGGTCGTGCCAGTCGATCACTGTCTCGAAGTCGATCCGCGGGCCACTGGCGTAGAGCGCGATCCGCTGAGTAATGACGCTCTGCGGCCCCTCGCCGACGGGCGGCATGCGCCACACCAGCTCGACGGCCGCGCGCGCGCCGCCCCGCTCAATAACCTCCACGGAGACGCACTCCGGTCTGGGCAGCGGGTACTCCTGGTAGTACAGGTCGACGTCCCACGCTTCGTGGGCCAAGGGGCGGTCTTCGAACACTTGCCAGTCGTTGGCCGCGCCGCCGGTCGGCAGCACGTCGCGGCTGTTGAGGCGGTCGTAGAGGCGCGCGACTCGGCCCTGTTCGTCGAGGTGCAGTTCCCAGAATCGGTTGGTCAGCTCACGGCCGCAGGTGCTGACCCAGGGGGCGTCAGACGGATCGGACGGATCCGACCGATCGGACGCATCGCCCGCCAACTCGACAACTGCCCAACCTCCCGCGGGAACAGTGACGCCGTCGCGCCAGGAGCCGTCCGGCATCCTCACCGGGTCCGTCCGGTCCCACGACAGTGTATTGAACAGCACCACCGGCTTTGCGAACCCGGTGGTGTCAATCTTCGCACAGAGCGCGTCCACCGCTCCGGCGATCATCTCCCGGCACTGTGCCTCGATGGCCTCCTGCATCGGCCGGATCTCGTCGTCGTACACTTCGCCGACAGACGATCCCGGCAGGATGTCGTGGAACTGCATCAGCAGCAGGTCTTCCCACATTGCGTCCAGCTTCGGCTTGTCCAGGGCGAAGCCGTGCGGGGCGGCCAAGCTGGCTAGCCACTCGACGTTGTGCAGGTTGATCTCGTTCTTCCGGTTCGCCCGCTTCAGCCACGCCTGGGTGGTGTACGTGCCGCGGTGGTACTCCAGGTACAGCTCGCCGTCCCACACGGGCAAGTCGGCGGCCCGCGAGACGACGCGGTCAACCAGCGCCCGCGCAGTCTCGAACTTCACCTTCGGCATCTCCGAGGGCATCGGCATCGTCGCCAACCGGTTGGCGCTCTCGAGCATTTCCTCCGTCGGCCCGCCGCCGCCGTCCCCGAAGCCGAACGTCAGCAGCGGATCGATCAGCAGCGACTTCTGCCGGTACTCCTCCCAGTTCCGTTTCAGCTCGGCGGCCGTCATCATGGCGTTGTAGGTGAGGAACCAGGCGCCGCACGGCGTGGTGATGAAGTGGGTCGGCACTTCCGTCCCGTCGAGACCGCGCCATCGGAAGGTGTCGTGGGGGAAGCGGTTGTACTGGCTCCAACTGATCTTGCTGGTGACGAAGGCGTCCACGTTAGCCAGCTTCATCAACTGGGGCAACGCGGCCGTGTAGCCGAACACGTCGGGCAGCCACAGGAAGCGGCTGTCCACCCCCAGCTTCTCGCGGAAGTACCGTTTCCCGTAGACCAACTGCCGGACCAGCGATTCGCCCGAGGGCAGGTTGGTGTCGGACTCCACCCAGAAGGCGCCCTCCGCCTCCCAGCGCCCCGCCTCGATCTGCGCGCGCATCTGGTCGAACAGCTCAGGCGCGTCCTGTTCCACCCACTTGTAGGCCTGCGGCTGCGACTGGAGGAACACCCAGTCGCCGTACTGGTCCAGCAGCCGGCACTGCGTGGCGAAGGTCCGCACGCACTTGTGCCGCGTCTGCTTGATCGGCCAGAGCCACGCCAAGTCGATGTGCGCGTGGCCGACGCTGACGATCTCCGGCACTTCGGCGGCGCCCTGCATTTGCCCCATCGCCGCGTCGAACGCCTCCTGCGCAGAGGCAACGGAGGCGTAGAAGCCAGCCGACTCCGGGTCGCGTCGTTCCGCGCGCGGAAGCGGCACCTCGATGTGCTCGCGGAGGTTCGCCGCGTGGCAGGCGGCCTCGACGGCGCCGAGGAGCTTCGTGCGGGCAAGCGACGTCTCCGAGAGCTGCTCTGCTACATCCAGGGCTACACGCAGGTCGTGGAACAGCTTCTCGGTAGCCGCGTCTACCCACACCACCTCGAAGGCTGTCAGCACGTGCCGACACGCGCACCGGGCGGCGAACAGGACCGCCCGCACGTCGTACTCCCTTCCCAGCTCGAATGGGTAGCGCAGTTGGCTGTGCTGTTTGTCCAGCGCCCCCCACCGCTCGCCGTTGATGAACACCTGTCCCTCTGGCCCGGCAGGGGTGTTGTCGCCTCCGGGGTCCTCCAGGTAGCGGATGTCGGAGCCGACACGCACGTCGAGTGCCCCCGTTGCCCAATGCTCCGGCACGCGCACCGTGCCGCGGAACGAAGTCCACTGCTGCTTCGCGCCCCACGGCTCGCCAGGTCTCGTCGGCTGCCATGCCAGGTCCTCAGGGGGCGCGGCGAATCTGGGTTCGTCCGGCTCAACCATCCGGAGGTCGCTTGCGGGAGCGGTCTCGCGAACGACATGCGCGCCGATCATGCCGACGTACTTCCTGAGCTTCTGCAGATGGAATTTGGGATCGATGGTCATTGCGCTCACTCCAGTGCTGGGGACTCCGTTGGGGGGACAGTGGGTTGATGGGAGCGCCCTTTCTTGAACGCCCCCCTCCGGATCCCTTCAGCATCCCTGATTGCGAACGGGTAGAATTGGTCTCGCCAAGAATCCACGGAAGGACCATGCCATGGTTTCAACAGCTTCGCTTGCGTTTGCAACCGCGGCAGTGACGCTCTGCCAACTTCTCTGTACACGGGCGGTCAGCGCCTCCGTCGAGGTCGTCCCTGTCGACCTCCATGAGCGACTCTACCTCGACCGACGGCCCGCCGCGGCAGCCCTCCGACCTGTCGCTACGCCACGTGGGAGCACCGCGACCTTTCAGTTCGCCGTCGTGAGCGACACGCAGGTGACCGCGAGGATTGCCGTGTCGCCCGTCAGGCAAACCGGCGGCGCCGAACTCGCCGGGCACGTGCGCCTGCACCGACTGCTGCCGGTTCACGTCGAGGGCAACACGCAGGGCAGTCTGAAGAACCGCCCTGGTGGCGAAGTGCCCGAAGGCTGGATGAAGTATCTCGTCCGCGCGGCGCCCTTCGACACGCTGGAGGTGCTCGAGGAATCCACCGAGGTTCCGCTCAAACGCCGGGCGTTTCAGCTCAGCGTCGGGCAGACGGCCGGCGTCGTCGTCGAGGTCGAGGTCCCGGCGGATGCGGTGCCCGACGAGTGCCGCGGAACGCTCCTCGTCGAGGCGCCGGGACAGCGGGCTGAGGCGCCGTTCGCCTTTCGTGTCCACCGAACCGCGCTCCCCTCTCCCCTGCCCCTCCACTCCGTCCACTGGCTCTGGCCCGAGCCCCACAACCTGACCAACGGCGCGGTCCCCGAATGGTGGAGTGAGCGGCACTGGCAACTGGTAGAGAACTCCGCCAAGGAACTCCGTCGGTTCGGGGATGACACCGTCTACACCCCGTTGCTCAACTACAAAGACCCGCTCATCCAGATGACGCGCAAAGCCGACGGGTCCTTCGCGTTCGACTACACGCGGTTCGACCGCTGGGCAGAGCTGTTCCTGAAGCTCGGCTTCCGCTACCTCGCCGGCCAGCACATTCTGAACCTGCCGCAGTCGTACCTGGGGGGCGTCTTCGTGCTCGACGAGCAGACCGGAGAGAAGCAACCGTTCCCGACGGACCGCGAGGCGTGGCTCACCTTCCTGCCGACGCTCTACGACAGCCTGTCCGCACACCTGCGCGACCGGGGCTGGACGGAGCACTACCTGCAGCACCAGTACGACGAACCGAAAGACGCCGCCCTCTATCAACGACTCACCGAACTGGCGCGCCGCCACCTGCCCGGCGTCCGCACCCTAGACGCCATCAACTCAGCCCAGCAGGACGTGTTCTCACCGCTGGTTGATGTCCAGGTGTTCAACCTGCTGGGTCTCAACAAGTTCCAGGCGGTGGCGGCGAAGCGTCGGGCTGAGGGACGCGGCGTGTGGCTCTATCACTGCACCAGCCCCTACCCGCCCCACCCCAACCGCCACCTCGACAGCCACCTCACCGAGTGCCGGCTCTACCCGTGGCTCTGCTTCAAGCTCGGCGCCGACGGCTTCCTGCATTGGGGCGCCAACATCTACCGCGGCGCCGACGAGTATAGGACGTCCATCGGGCCGTTCCCCAACGGTTCGCAGGACCCCGGTCACCCGCCCGGCGACAACTGGCTCTACTACCGCGGGCCCGACGGACTGCGACCGTCCATGCGCATCGTCTCCTTCCGCGAAGGGCTGGTGGACAATGCGCTACTGACCGCGTTGGCGCAGAAGGACGCTGCCGCCGCCGTCGAACTCACCCAACGCGTGGCACGGTCGGTGACAGACTACGAACGAGGTCCGGCCGCGTATCATCAAGCGCGGCAATCACTCCTGGAGCTTCTCGACAGATGACAACCACACCCGATCCCGCAACTGACTGGCAACGCAGCAACCCCGACCTCGTCGTCTACCTCCCCAAGGGCGAACAGCACCACGACACCGACAACGAGCACTTCCTCGTCTTCGAGTCGCCCAGCGGCAACGAGTTGCTGACGATCTGGACCCAGAGCTCCTGCGAAGGGCGAGGCGACAACCACGCCATGATCGCTCGCAGCGCAGACGGCAAGACCTGGCCGGACCCGCAGTTCCTCCGCGGCACGCGGCCGGGCACCACCGACCCGCAGGCCGGCTGGGCGTTCCCGGTGGTGTCGCGATCCGGGCGAATCTACTGCTTCTACACCAAGCAAGCCGAGCTGAACGACGGCAACCCACAGGGCTGCGGAACGATGGGGTGCTGCTACTCCGACGACGAGGGGCACACGTGGACCGACGGCGCCGAGGTGCCGATGCCGCGCAACGCCTTCGACAACGCGGATCCGCGCGTGCCCAGGAACTGGATCGTGTGGCAGTTGCCCATTCGCGATCGACACGGCCGCGTCTTCACCGGCTACACCCAGACCACGAGCCCTTCCGTGCACCCGCCGGTCGAGGGCTGGTGGCAGTGGGGCAGCCGCTGCCAGTTCATGCGGTTCGACAACCTCGACGAAGGTCCCGACCCGGCCGACTTGGTGGTCACCTGGCTGCCTGACGACACCCGCGGACTCGAAGTCGCCCACCCCCACACCGGCCAGTCGGCCGTCTCAGAGCCCAGCCTCGTGCTCCTGCCCGATGGCCGGTTGTTCACGACGATGCGCGCGTGGACCGGACACGTCTGGTACTCCGTATCGACCGACGACGGGCACACCTGGCGCCCGCCCGCAATCATGCGCTACCGCGACGGTGGCGAGCCGGTACTGCACCCCTTGGCCCCGTGCCCAATCTACGCCCTCCGGGACGGCCGCTATCTGCTGGTCTTCCACAACAACGACGGGCGCGTCGGCACCCACAACCAGCGTGACGTGCACTGGAACACTAACCACCTCGACTTCGTCCGCAACCCAGCCTTCCTCGCCGTGGGCGAGTTCCGCCCCGACGCGGAACAGCCGCTCTGGTTCAGCCCCCCCAAGCAGCTTCTCGACACCGATGGCATCCCGATCGGTCCCAAGGGCACCGCCGAGATCGCCACCTACACCAGCCTCACCGAGTGGCGCGGCCAGCGCATTCTCTGGTACCCCGACCGGAAGTACTACCTGCTGGGCAAGTACCTGCCCGACGAGTTGCTCGGGGACATGACGGTCCCGCGCTGACGCCGGACACTGACCTGTTTTCCAGAAGGTGAGCACCTGCGGATCGACGCCTGCCACCAGCCCACCGATCCCTCCCACGGCAGCATGCTTCAGAGAGAGCGGGAGCAAGATCAGCCCGCCGACGATCATCAGGAAGCACTGGATCACCGCCGAGTAGGCAGTCGCCATCAGCCCGGCGAAGCAGCAATACACGAGCACGCCGCCGCTGACGAACACGATGATGCTGGAGGCCGCCACATGGAGCACCGGGGACAGCACAGTGGCCCGAGTGAACATTTCGTTGCCGGCGAACAGCGCGTAGTAGAGGATCCACCAGCCGGCGACCAGGAGTCGAAGAGCCAGGCTGTAGCGCGTCTCAAGGAACTCGGACACCGTGGTGATGCGGAGCCGCCGCAGTCGAGGCACGAAGATCAGCGCACTGCCCGCCGCGATCATGTTGCCTGTCCAGGCGATGAGAAGCACCGACACACCGCCGCCCCCCCATACGCCGCCGCGGCCGGACCCACCAGGTAGATGGCGGCCACGTTCGCTGCCATGATGGTCCCGGCGACAACCCACTGGTTAAGTGATCTTCCCGCCAGGAAGAAGTCATCGTCCTTCTTGACGAAGCGCGCCAGGTACATGCCGAACAGCGTGGTGGCAACCAGGTATGCAAGAACGACCAGGGCGTTAATCAGGCGCAGGTCTCCTGTCTCTTTCGTTGACTGGCGTGGACGAATGGTCTGAGCTAACCTCAATCGCGCCCGCCTGCGCGCAGCCCGGCCCAATCAGCAGCGCGCGAGTTGGTTAGGCCACGGCCAACTCGCGGGCGTGCGCGACCGCTCGTTTGCTCACGGCTCGGACTTGGGCGGCGGTCAGCGTGGTCACCGCGACGGTCTCACCGGAGAGAGTGAGGAACTCGACCTCAAACGCCTGCCCTCCGCGGTAGACGTGCACTACGGTGCCCACGTCGCCTCGCTGGAGTGCCTCGGCTTCCATGTCCGTTGATAGAACGACTCGGTCGTGTTCCCGTATCATCTTGAGCCAACTCCTATTGGGTAGGTCGTCACCAACCGCGGGGCCAGTTCCGGTCCCTCGACCACCCACACCGACCGTACCCATGGGTTGCGGCCGTCAGGGGTCTTCAGTGCTCCCTCAACAGCATAGCGTGTCCCGAACGCCGAGTCTACCATTCGCGTGACTCGGTGCGTCTGACCGTGGTCCCGGGGGGCATGGGCCAATACCTCCCAGGCTTCGGGGCGGAACCCAAACCGGAGGAAGAACTCGGCCTTGCCCCGACCGTCCGGGTGCAACGGGCAGAGCAGGTACCCTCGTATCTTCACGCGGTCTACGCGGGCACGGTTGGCGTTTGGCAGCGTCATCAGCCTGTCAGCTCCCGAGCCGGTGGCCCGGCCACCGTGGTCGCCCTAACCGGCATTCAGCCCAGCGACCTATGCCACGAGGGCTCAGTGCGGGCTCGAGGCAGCCACGCGCCCTTCCTCACACTCGGCAACCACCTTGGGGTCGGCGTTCGGGTGGGCGAGCAATCTGTATGTCCTTCCGCCAAGGACGACTTCGGCGGATCCCCCCGAGCCCGACTCCGCAACCTTCACAGTCGGCACACCGCCCTCAGCAGCCATCGCCCACGCGACCAGTGCCTTGTTGCCCCGCACTCGCGTCACGACGCAGGGGACGCGGTCGGTGGTGTTCGCGCCGACGCCGGTTCCCGCCCACGCCTCCGCTGGCGACAACGAGGCGAGAGCGACGCCGACCTGGAGCTTGCCATCCACAGCGATCGGTGGAAGTGCCCCGCCGACCTGGGTCATGTCCTTGAGGTGCTTGTAGCCGTCGAGGTCGGGCATGGTGAGCGGCTCACCTGTTGGCGGCCGCGTCCAGTCACCGGCGTTGTGGTAGGCGACGTCGAAGATGTGCTCGGCTGCCGCGTCCACCAAGTCAAGCACAACCACCAAGTTCTGCCCGCACAGGGCGACTGCGCGGCGGTAAGTCACTTTGTCGTAGATCTCGCCCGCCTCTGCGAAGACGGCCGAGACGTCGTCGCGGGTGCCGAAGGCGAGGCAGCGACCCTCAGCCGGCTTCTGGCTCTGCTGGTCGACGGTGAGCGTGTTGTGGGCAAGGGTGGTGCGGTACCACTCCTTCTGAATCGGGACACCGTAGGCGGCGGTGCCCGGGTCGTAGCCGAGGATCTTGCCTTTGGCGTAGGAGACGAAGTTCAGCTTGTCGGGGTGGCCGTGCCCGCCGCCGTGGGGCCCGTACTTGAGGCAGAGCCAGACCGCGTTCTCGCCGGTACCGTGTTGGAGGACGGCGTACCCGGCACTCTCGAAGTTGCGGCTGCCGCGGGTTTCTGCGGGCGGCTCGGGGAGCGGCTCAACGCCGTTGATAAGCGCCTCCAAGGAGCGGCGGTTACTGCCTCCAATCACCTCTGCAAACCGGGCTTCACCGTAGTGGGCAAGCGCGCACTCGTAGAACCGAGCTTGCCCGCGGACGTTGGCTGTCCCGGAGTCGTTGAACGCGGGCAGACTGAAGTCCGGCAAGGCCAGATCCAGCGGTCCCTCGAACAGCCGCCGGTAACTGCGCCCGTCGTGCTCGAACCCGCAGCCACTGTCCGTCCGCGTCGCGCTCCTGGCTGACCCACCACGTCGCCTGGTACCCGTCGGCAAAGGGGTACGCTACCAGCTTGATCATCAGCGAGGACTTCCCGATGCCGGAGAACCGGTACCAGAACCGCAGCTCGCCACCCTTAGCCCAATCGACGTTGGCGTGCCCGTGACCAAGCGTCGGCCCGGCCGGCGCTTTGGCGGGTACGCGATACCGGACCGCGTGCTTGCCGACCTTGGCGTCGTCGATCAACTCGACGTTCCCCCACTGGTCGGTGGTCTCACAGTCGGACAGCGCGATCAAGTCGTTCTGCGCATGAGCAGTCGTCGCGGCGAACGCCGCGATGCCGAAGAAGAGCGCGTGCAGCATGAGTGCCTCCGGGGACGTGTCGTGTGTCGCCCCCATTCTCCCCGCATTCGATCAGAGGCGCAAGCGCCCATCAGGTACAATCGTGACTCCGTACCCCAAGGCGTGGAGCCGGAGGAGACCAAGATGACCACCCGACACCGCTATCAGGCTTGTGTAGCAGCCACGCTGCTTTCCCTAACTCATGCCGCCGTCAACGCCGAGCCGGCTGCCGAGCCGGAAGGCACACCCCTTGCCTGGGTCCGACTGGACGATGCCGCGCAGGACTACGCCGGGACCCATTACCTGTTCCTGGGTGATGTGGAGCTTCAACTGACCATCGACGCAGCCCCGCACGCCGGGGAGCTACTTCTGCTTCGATGGGGTTCGAAGAACGACACCCGCGAGGCGGAGGCGACGGTCAACGGCAAACGCGTGAAGCTGAGCCACGGCGGCTACGACGGCTTCCGGTGGCTGACCGTCCCGGTGCCCAACGGTGTCACGGGCGAACGCATCGACGTTGTGCTCAAGCGGGGAGACGGGAAGCCGGCGTTCCTCAACGAGATTCGTTTGGCGACGAAGGAGGCGGTCGCGGGCACGCCGCCAGACCTAAAGCCGCTGTCGCACCGCGCGACCCTCAAGATCGTCGGCACTCCGGGCGTGCCCATGATTCGGTACGCGGAGGCGTTTCCGGACATGCGCGCACTGTGGGACCGGGAGCCGACCGCTTCGGCAGCCACCCCCGAGGAAACGCTCTGGCGCCAGGCGGAACGGAACGCCCGCCTTGCCGCCGAGGGGCTCTACCGGTGCCGTCGCTACGTGGACGGCTGGCTGGCGCACGCCGACCCGGAGTCGGGCTTGATCCCGCGGAATCTCACTGCCAGCGTCGACTTTTGGAACGGCCGCGATTCGGGCGCCGACAACTACCCGTTCATGGTACTGACTGCAGCGCTCACCGACCGGCCGCTTATGGACGGCCGCCTGCTCCACATCCTGCGCACCGAGACGCGCCTAACCTGCCGCGTCGACCGCCTGCCGGACGACTACTCGTTCTCCAAGAAGGGCTGGCGGCGGGAGAAGCTGGACCTCGACGCAATCGTCTTCGAGGGCGCCGAGTACGTGAAGGACGGGTTGCTCACCGTGACCGAATGGCTGGGTCCCAGCCCCTGGTCTGGGCGCATGGTCGGTATCGTCGAGGACCTCTGGAAGCACGCGCCGGTGGACACGCCCTTTGGCAAGCTGCCGACGCTGAACTTCGAGGTGGACGGCGACCTGCTCCAAGCCTGTTCGCGCCTCTACTGGTTCACCGGCGACCGCAAGTACCTGGACTGGGCAATCCGCCTGGGCGACTACTACCTGTTGGGCGACCACCACCCTACGCGCGACCTGAAGGACCTGCGCCTCAGCGACCACGGCTGCGAGGTCATCAACGGCTTGTCAGAGTTGTACGTCGCCGTGAGCTTCGCCGCTCCCGAGAAGCAGCAGGCATACCGCGAGCCGCTGCACGCTCTGTTCGACCGGATTCTGGAGATCGGCCGGAACGAGGACGGCTTGCTCTACACCTCCTTCCAGCCGCAGACGGGCGTACACGCCGCCGGGCTCTGCGACACGTGGGGGTACAACTTCGACGGCTTCTACACGCTCTACTTACTGGACAAGACCGAAACGTATCGCGACGCCGTTCAGAAGGCCCTGAGTAACCTCAAAGGCAAGTACGTCGGCGCTGCCTGGGCGGACCGGAGCGCCGACGGCTTCGCCGACTCCATCGAGGGCGCCCTCAACCTGTACAACCGCGAGCCGGTGGAGTCGGCGGCTGACTGGATCGACAGCCAGACTCGCCTGATGTGGGGCATGCAGCAGAGCGACGGCGTAATCGAGGGTTGGCACGGCGATGGCAACGTTGCCCGCACCACGCTGATGTACGTACTCTGGAAGACCCAGGGAGTCCATGTGGAGCCATGGCGGCCCGACGTGCGGGTGGGCGCCGTCCGCGACGGCGCCGTCGTGCTGCTCAGCCTGACGGCCGACGAGCCGTGGGCCGGGCGGCTGGTCTTCGATAGGCCCCGGCACAAGCTGTACATGCACCTGCCGTTGGACTACCCGCGCATCAACCAATTCCCCGAGTGGTTCACCACCGAGGCCGACCGGCGCTACGCTATCCGCGACCTGGTCGCCAACACTGACCAGACGCTAACCGGCAAGGCCCTGCAGGACGGGATCGCCATCGCCCTCAAGCCGGCAACGGAGCTACGCTGGCGCCTCACCCCGTAGGGGCAGACCCGTGTGTCTGCCCTGCGGCACGCACAGCGGCGCCGTTTCCCCGGGGGGGGCGGGCGCGCAGGCGCCATCTTCATGTGGGGCGGGCGCGCAGGCGCCATCTTCATGTGGGGCGGGCACGCAGGCGCCATCTTCATGTGGGGCGGGCGCGCAGGCGCCATCTTCATGTGGGGCGGGCACGCAGGCGCCGCCCCTACAAGAGAGAAACAAACGGTATGCACATGTATATCGCGCTGATCTCGCTTGCGTCAGGAATCCTCGCGCCCGCTGCCGAAGGAGCCAGCGCCATGCATCCAGAACCAACCACCTGTTACCTGTTCTCCTACTTCGTCGGCAACGGCGAAGACGGCCTGCACCTCGCTTGGAGCCGCGATGGCTTCCACTGGGAGGCGTTGAACGGCGGCGAGAGCTACCTTCAGCCCCAGGTCGGTGAGTCCAAGCTCATGCGCGATCCGTGCCTGCTGCTGGGACCGGACGGGGTGTTCCAGCTTGTCTGGACCACCTCCTGGCAGGGGAAGACCCTCGGTCACGCCTCCTCGAAGGACCTCGTCCACTGGTCGGAGCAGGAGGCAATTCCGGTCATGGCGGCCGAGCCGCAAGCGCGCAACTGCTGGGCGCCTGAGGTGGTCCACGACGAAGCCAAGCAGCAGTACCTCCTCTTCTGGTCGTCCACCATTCCAGGCCGCTTCCCAGACACGGAAGACACCGGTGACGACGGCTACAACCACCGCGCATACTGCACCACCACGAAGGACTTCCAGACCTTCGCTCCCTCCCGACTCTTCTACGACAACGGGTTCAACGTGATCGACGCCACGATGCTGCGCGCCGGAGACAAGTACTTTCTGATCGTCAAGGACGAACGGAAGACCCCGGTCAGGAAGAACCTGCGCCTCGCGGAAGGCGCCACGCCGGAGGGACCCTTCGGACCCGCTTCGGAGCCATTCACCCCGAGCTGGGTGGAAGGTCCGTCGGCGATCCGAATTGGTGACGACTACGTGGTGTACTTCGACTGCTACACGCAGCACCGCTATGGCGCGGTCCGCTCCCGGGACCTCGAGCATTGGGAGGACATCACCGCGCTGGTCGACTTCCCCAAAGACGCACGACACGGCACCGTGCTGGCCGTGCCACGCCAGGTCGTTGACAGGTTGCTGGTGTCAACGCCGTAGTTCCAGAGGGTACACACTGAGGGGGGAACGGCAGCATGAACTTGCGCGGACTTGAGCGCCAGACTGCCCGATCGGGACCCGGCGCGTTACGCGCCATGGCACTGGTCGCCTCCGCCCTGGCGGCGGTCAGCCACGGCGGTCTGCTTAGGGCCGAGCCCAACGGCGCCGTGGGCACTATTGGACACAAAGTGAGGACGGATGAGAAGATGAACGACGCCTTGGCCAAGCAGCCCCCCGCGAACCGCGCCGACGCAGCCACCACGCTGTGGTACACCGGGCCGGCAACCGACTGGATGACCCAAGCGCTGCCGATCGGCAACGGCTCTCTCGGCGGGATGGTCTTCGGCGCAGTCGGTGCCGAGCGGATCCAGTTCAACGAGAATACGCTGTGGACCGGCGACGAGGCCGACACCGGCGCCTACCAGAACTTCGGCGAGCTGCGAGTCTCGTTTGGCACGGGCGGAGCCCTTGTCGCGCCGGGACGCGCCCACAACGACAGTACCGCCGCCGAGACCATCGCCGCCAGCCACGACGGCGACCCCGCCACCAAGTGGTGTGTGATCCATGAGGGGCAGGAGGTCCTCTGGGTCAAGGAGTTCCGCGGGGACCGGCAAGCGTTGCGCAGCTACGCCTTCACCTCCGCCAACGATGTGCCGGAGCGCGACCCGCGGACCTGGGTGCTGGAGGGGTCGCAGGACGGTAAGGACTGGAGGCTGCTGGACAAGCACGAGAGCGAAGCGCCGTTCCCGGAACGCCACCTGCGAAAGACCTATGCGTTTGTCAACGGCACGGCGTACCGGTTCTACCGGTTCCGCTTCCAGCCAGCGCCCGACTGCACTCATTTCCAGGTTGCCGAAATCGAGTTGGGCAACGCGGACGCCAAGGAAGACGACGTGACCGACTACCGGCGCGAGCTGGACCTCTCGACCGCCATCCACCGCGTTTGCTACGCCCGCGAAGGCATCCTCTATCAGCGCGAGGCCTTCTGCAGCCACCCCGACCGTGCGTTGGTGATTCGCTTCACTGCCAGTCGGCCGGGTAGCTACACAGGGCACGTCGAGCTGACCGAGGCACACGGCGCGATCCCTGTTGCTCAGGGGGACGAACTGACGGCCGCGGGCGCGCTGAGCAATGGGCTGAAGTACGAAGCCCGGGTCAAGCTGCTCTGCGAAGGCGGCGAGGTGGAGGCGACCAACGGGGTGCTGGAGTTCCGCGGCGCCGACGCCCTGACTGTGCTGCTGACGGCCGGGACCGACTACCTCAACCGGTCCGACCGCGGCTGGCGCGGGGACGACCCGCATGCCAAGGTCACACAGACGCTCGCCTCCGCCGCCAGCAAGTCCTTCGAGGCACTGAAGGCGGCACACGTGGCGGACTACCGTTCCCTGTTCGACCGCTTCAGCCTGGAGCTTGGCGAGACTGCCCCCGACCGAGTAGCGCTGCCCACCGACCAGCGCCTTCTCGCCTACCACCGAAACGACGGTGGCGACCCGGACCTCGAAGAGCTGTTCGGCCAGTACGGCCGCTACCTGCTCATCAGTTCGTCCCGGCCCGGCGGCCTGCCGGCGAACAGCCAGGGCCTGTGGAACGACAGCAACAATCCCCCTTGGCGCAGCGACTATCACTCCAACATCAACATCCAGATGAACTACTGGCTGGCCGAGCCAACCAACCTAACAGACTGCAACCAGCCGCTTCTCGATTATTTCACCAGCCTGCGCGACGTCCGCAAGCGCGCCACGCAGGCGCACTTCCAGTGCCACCGCGGCTGGACCGTGCAGACGGAGAACAACATCTACGGCGGCTCCGGCTGGCGCTGGAACCCGCCCGGCAGCGCGTGGTACTGCCAGCACCTGTGGGAGCACTACGCCTTCGGTCGCGACAAGACTTACCTCCGCGACGTGGCGTACCCGGTCCTCAAAGAGGTCTGCGAGTTCTGGGAAGACCGGCTGGTGGCGCTGCCCGACGGCTCACTGGTCACACCTGACGGGTGGTCGCCCGAACACGGCCCCGATGAGCAGGGCGTCACCTACGACCAGATGATCGTCTGGGACCTGTTCACCAACACGATCGACGCTGCCGACGAACTCAGCACCGACCGCGCCTTCAGCGATCGGTTGGTCGCGCTCCGCGACAGCCTCCTCCAACCGAAGATCGGCAAGTGGGGACAGCTCCAGGAGTGGCTGGTGGACCGCGACGACCCCACAGACCAACATCGGCACGTGTCGCACCTGTTCGGCTTGCATCCCGGCCGGCAGCTCTCGCCGCTAACCACTCCCGAGCTGGCGGAAGCCGCGAAGGTCTCCCTCAACGCCCGCGGCGACGGCGGCACCGGTTGGAGCCGCGCCTGGAAGATCAACTTCTGGGCGCGCCTGTTAGACGGCGACCACGCCTACCTGCTACTGCGCAACCTGCTCACCCCCGTCGGCGGCAAAGGCACCGACTACGGCAACGCCGGCGGCGTGTACGCCAACCTCTTCGACGCCCACCCGCCCTTCCAAATCGACGGCAACTTCGGCGCCACCGCCGGCATCGCGGAGATGCTCCTCCAGAGCCATGCCGGTGAGATCCACCTGCTGCCCGCCCTCCCCGCCGCCTGGCCCACAGGCAATGCCAAGGGTCTACGCGCGCGAGGCGGCTGCGAGGTGGACCTGCACTGGAAGGACGGCCAGCTTCAGACCGCCACGCTGCGAAGCGCCGTTGGGACGGGCTGCACGGTGCGGTATGGGGAGGTGGTGCGGAAGGTGGAACTGGAACCGGGGAACTCGGTGCGATTGGGCGGAGCGACACTGCGTGGGTGACGGGTGCGGCCGGGGAACCCGTCCGTTCCCGTCCCGCGCTTCGGGTTGACAGGCCCGGACCTGGCAGATAGACTGCATCGTGTCGGCCGGGCACCGTCCCGGGTCGGCGCTCGGCGACCAACCGTGTCCCGCCCAGTCTGTTCGCTCGTCTGGCTGTCCTCGTGAACGGTGGCTCAATGCATTCACAGCAACTCCACCTGCCGCTGCAGTTGGACCCACTCGCAGCCAGCAGCGGCCCCACAGGCAGATCGTCGCCGTCGCGGAGATCCAACGGGTCCATGAACAAGCTGGAGCCGAACGATGCGCCTGCGCACGACTGGTTCCGCTTCGTTCTCTCCTTTCCCCCCCACCTCGTCCGAGCCTACTTGGAGAAGCTCGATGTCCGGCCGAATCACGTGGTCCTCGATCCATTCTGCGGCACCGGCACGACACTCGTAGAATGCAAGAAGCTCGGCTTTGCTTCCGTCGGATTCGAAGCCCATCCGCTGGCGCACTTCGCGGCCTCGACCAAGACTGACTGGAGTCCGCCCCCCCCTGCTTTGCTCAACCATGCGTCGCGGATTGCCGATGCAGCCGCCAAGGTGTTGGCTACCCAGGGCATCGACGACATCCCGGTCCTCAAGCGTCAGGCGTTGGACCAGCTCGAACTGCTCGCATTGCCCGAAGAGTCCGCCAAGCTCCTGTTGAAGAACAGCCTCAGTCCGCTTCCGTTGCACAAGACGCTGGTCCTTCTTCAATGCCTCAACGACAGCCCCGACCCTCGATTTGCGCGCCATGAGAAGCTGGCTCTGGCCAACGCCTTGGTCGGCACCATCGGCAATCTCCACTTCGGCCCCGAAGTGGGCATCGGCCAGATCAAGCACGACGCCCCTGTGATCGCCCCCTGGCTGGACCGGGTCAGAAGCATCGCCAGCCACTTGGAGGGACTACGCGACCGTGCGGCAACTCCGACGACCGTTCTGCTCTCGGACTCGCGGGACTCGCACGAGGGCCTCCCCCCGCAGTCGATTGACGCCGTCTTCACTTCCCCGCCCTACCCGAACGAAAAGGACTACACGAGAACCACGAGGTTGGAGTCTGTGCTCCTCGGCTTCATCGCCAACAGGGACGATCTGCGGGCAGTAAAGCGGGGGCTCCTTCGCTCCAACACGCGCGGCGTCTACAAGACCGACAAGGACGATACGTGGATCGCTCAGTTTCCCGAGATCACCAAGCTGGCCGACGAGATCGAGACTCGCAGGCGGAAGCTGGGCAAGACCTCGGGCTTCGAGCGCACCTATCACCGTGTCACCCTTCTCTACTTTGGCGGCATGGCCCGCCATCTCGCCAGTCTCCGTCCGCTACTGCGCCCGGGGGCGAAGCTGGGCTACGTAGTCGGTGACCAGGCTTCGTATCTTCAGGTGATGATCAGGACGGGCCAGTTGCTTGCCAAGATCGCGAGTACCCTCGGCTATGAGGTGGTCGGAACCGACCTCTTCCGCACGCGCCTCGCCACCGCCACGAAGCAGCAGCTTCGAGAGGAAGTCCTGCTGCTGAGATGGCCCGGGTAGCGTGTCCGAATCCGCAGGAGCGTCGTCCCGGTGCCTTCCCAGAAGACAGCGATCATCGAGGATCTATTCGACCAGCGATGGCAGGCCGACACTGGGTCTTTGGCCGACCCGATGGTCACCCTCGCCCAGGTTGCCGCGGCCATAGCAGAACACGAGACCGCGCTCAGCCCCAAGAACCCCGCCAACTTCTTCAAGGACCTCATCCGCAATAGGAGGTCTGCAAACGCCAATTGGCCACAGTCCGTCCTCGACCGGGGGTACACGGCCCGTCAGGTAACCTCACGCGGCAACTGCTTCGAGTTCACCCCACTGCAGCCCGGACAGGCGCTACCGTTCCCGCGGTCCGGGATCCATGAACCGGGCCCGGACGTTCCCCTCCGCCAACTCCAGAGCGCGAGTATGCCGCTTGCCTCTCGGCGCCTCGGTCGCAGCGACGAAGCGTGGCTCATCCAGGTCCTTGCCAGGCTCCACGTGAGGGAGACTCACTTCGCACTGCACCCGTTCAGGCGCTTCGTTCAGGTCGACCTCCTGCAGACCAACGTCAAGCTGTCAAGGGCAGAGATCGACGCCCTGTTCCTTGCCGTCGAGGAGGTCCCAGGCACGGAGACGAAGCAGACGCGAGAGGTGCTTGTCACTTGCGAAGCCAAGGGGCTAAGGGACGACCTCCTTGAGGACCAGCTCATCGCGCAAGCCCAGGCAGCACTTGGGATGTCGGGCGTCCAGCAGGACATCGTGTTTCCCACGGCGGCGAAGGCCATCGGTCCCTCGCGGATCTACGTCGTGCAGTTCGCTCCGATCGTACGCGGCGACGCCGCCGGTCTGTCGTCTCTCCAGTCCGAGTCGGCGGCCGTCTACGAGCTGGTTCCCTCTGTCCCGGGTGTCGGCAAGTAACGACGGTGCCGAACCACCCCTGGCGGCGCCCTTCTACGGCCCGCCGAGCCCAATCCCAAACGCCTCAATCCGCACCCCGGCCCGCTCCACCGGCTGGTCGGTCATGTTGAGCCAGAGCCGCCCCTGGCCGAGACGGGTGGCGAAGACGTGGTCGAAGGCTTCGTCGTCCGCCAGGTTGGGCGCGCCCAGTTCACGGGCGAGGGGGCCCAGCAGCGCTTGCAGCAGAGGTTGCTCCGCAGAACCTGCGTTCCGCGGCAGTTGCACCAGAGCACCGCGTCCGCGCCGCTCGACGGGGAGCTTGCTTCGGTCGATGGCTACGGTGAGGCCTTGATTCACAACCGCCTCGCCGGTAGCGCCTGCGCGGATCGCCTCGACGCGCGTCACGGCAATCCCCAACAGGCGGGTGTCGGTCGTGCCCTCCTTCTCGCTTGGGCGCCACCCGGTGACGGCGACGGTCAGCTTCGCAACCGGCTTGCGCAACCGGTCGCCCGCAACCTCCAGCTTGTAGACGGCGTGGCCGGGGCGCAGCTTCCCCAGCACTTGCCCGTCCAGCCGGATCTCGCCGGTGGCGCCGGCAAGTGCGTGGCCCGGAGTCACCACCTCAACCTCCAGAGAAACCGGCTGCCCGGAAACAACGGGGACGTACACTCCCGGTGCGGCGCCGCTCCACCGTTTGCGCACGGTGGGATCCGGGAACTCGCGGCCCATTTCAGGACCGTTCCAATCGCCGAACAGGAACGGCTCGTCGCCGGCCGCGCCCACCAGCAGTCTCCAGTGGGCGGGCGCTTCGCCGTGGACCGTCGGTTGGCTCAGTCCCGCGATCGGGAGATCCTCGAATCGCGCCAGAATCCCCCCGGCCAACACCCAGCGGCCGATGACGGCTTTAGCGTCGGGCTCCAAGAAGTCGCCCGTCGGCAGCACCAGCAGGCGGCACGACTTGAGCACGCCATCCACCACACTCGTGCGGTTCACTAAGTCCAGATCGCACAGCTCTCGCAGCGAACGGACGATCCGGTACGTTTCGCCCACCGCCTGCGGGTCCTGCGCCCACGCCGCCCGCGGCAGGTAGACGGCGACTCGTGGAGGCGGCGGCTGGCGGCGCTGGAGGAACGGTGCTGCTCGCCGGAAGTTGCCGGCGGCTTCCGGCGAGTCCAGCACGTTGGGGGAGTAGTAGTGAAGCTGCCGGGCGCCGCTTGCCGTGGCGTTGTAGACGCGCGCGACCACGCCCTTCTCGTCCACCGTGCCCGCCGGCTCGAAGCCGCAGAATGTGCCGTACCACCGCGTGGCCGTGGCGACCTCGCGGGTGACGGCGAAGTTGGCGGCGTAGTCGCTGCCTTCGTTAGTGATGCGGATGCCGGCGCCGTATGGCGCAATCGCCTTCGCCTGCGCCGTGAAGTCAGCGCCGAGGTAGGGCGCTCCGTCGCCGCCGGTGCAAAGGTAGATCTCCGTCTTCGGGAAGTGCTTGCGGGTCCTCTCCACCCACCACCGTGACCACTCGGTCATGGTCTCTTCATACCCGCGGACGAAGTCCTCGCGCGCGGTGGCATTGGGCGCCTTGTCGGGGAGAAATGTCGTCACGGCCTCCCAGTTCGCCAGCTTCGTGCCCCAAGCGGTGTTGAGCTTGTCCAGCGAGGCGTACTGCTTGCGCAGCCGCGCCCGGAAGTCAGCGACAGCAAGCGCGTCGCCGGCCCACCAGCCGCCGTGGTTGTGGTACGGGCCGGGGAGGTCGGCCGTCCACCCGCCCTCGGGACCTGCTGGGTAGATGCTCTCCCCGTAGATGCCGGTGACGCCCAGCAGGACGCCTTCGATGACCCCGCTGTCCCGGTAGCGCTCGGCGAACGCAGCCAGGAACCGGTCGATCTCCGGCTTCAGCGCTGGGTTCCACAGCGACTCCACCTTCGACGGCTTGCCGTGGTCCAGGCACACGTAGGGGTGATGCTGCGGCCCTTCGCGGAACCACTTGGGCGTCGCATACGCACACCCGGCAATGAGAAACGGCACCCACTTCAGGCCGGCTTGCTTCAGCACCGCCACCTGCCGGTCCCAGCGCGACCAGTCCCACTGTCCCTTGCCCGCGTCTTCCACGCTCTGCCACGTCACGTAGCTTTCGACGCTGGTCACCCCGAAGGCGCGGAACAGCAAGGCGGCATTGGCGTCGGCGTCGTTGCCGAAGGTCAGCTCCATGCCCTTGCCGATCTTCACCTGATTGGCGGTCAACTCCGCCGCAGGCACGGGACGGTCGGGGTCGAACCCGGCGGGCGCCTCGTCGCCCAACTCGATCCGGGCCACGGCGCACGTCCCGGCCAGGCGCAGGTCGCTGCCGTGGTTCTGCCCGTTGCCGAAGCGGGCATGCTCGATCTTCACCGTGCGCCGCACCCACTTGCCCGTGCCCAACAGCACCAAACCCGGTCCGCGCTGGTACTTGGTCGCAAGCGTCGGCTCGGCGGCGACGCTGTCGTACTCGGCGGTGAGCAGACGCGGGCCGTCGTCGAACACGTCGCAGGTGAGGTACACCGTGAAGTCGCCGGCGTGGAAGGCGTCGTCCGCTACCTGCACGTAGAGGTAGCCGGACTTGTCGCTCGCCACCTTGCGGCACGGGCGACCGGCGACCTCGGCCGGCTCGTTGGCCCCGTCACCGGCCGACGGTACGGACAAGCCGCTCTCCCGGTTGGTTGGGCCGAGGTCGACGCTGACGGTCTTCGCCAGTGCCGGCGAGATCGCGAGGCAGAATAAAGCGATGGTAGCGAGGCGCATGGGGACTCCTTTGGGAATGCGGATTGCGGATTGCAGATTGTGGAGTGAACGGCCTGCGCGCACCGCGTCTCCATGTGACGTGGCGCCCGGGCTGACATGGATGGTTCCTCTGAGAACGACGCCATCGCGTAGCCACGAGCGCCAAGCGAGTGGATGCCAGCCGCTGCGTCCCTCGGCTTGGCGCCCCAGGGGCGCCCACGCGCAAACGCTCGGCGTTTGATCGGGCTACGTTCTCATCTGACGTGATCGCCGCCCACCGGGCGGGCGAGGGCGATTCCCTCGAACGGCTGCTCAGCCGGACAATGCGTTCCCTGTTGCAGCCTGGAATCCTGTCGTGGGGCGGAGACCGGTCTGACGTGCAGTTCACCGTCTGCTGACGGTTGCAGTATACTTGCGCTACTGACCGACAGCCGGAGCAGACCGAGTGAACGCTGGAAACATGGGAAGGTGCAGAAGATGGACAAGCAAGTAGTGGCGTGGACCGCAATGGCATTGGCGGCGGCCCTGTCGTGCGCCCCGGCAACCGTGCGCGCCGAGGAGCCGGCGCAGTCAGGATTGCAGGAGACGCCCGAACAGCGCGACGCCCGCCTGGCATGGTGGCGCGAGGCGCGGTTCGGGATGTTCATCCATTGGGGGCCGGTGAGCCTGAAGGGGACGGAGATTGGGTGGTCGCGCGGCGGCGAACGGCGGGGCACTGGCGGCACCGGCCAGATCCCCGTCGAGGTCTACGACAACCTCTACAAGCAGTTCGACCCGACCAAGTTCGACGCAGATGAGTGGGTGGCGATTGCCAAGGCGGCCGGAATGAAGTACCTGGTCTTCACCAGCCGCCACCACGACGGGTTCTCGATGTTCGCCACCAAGCAGAGCGACTACAACATCATGAACTCGCCCTTCAAGCGCGACGTAGTCGGCGAGCTGGCACAGGCGTGCCACGAAGGCGGGCTGCGGTTTGGGCTGTACTACTCGCCGCCCGACTGGCACCATCCCGACTACCGCACCGAGAACCACCAACGGTTCCTCGAGTACCTACATGGGCAGATCCGCGAGTTGCTGACCAACTACGGCAAGGTGGATGTGATGTGGTTCGACGGGCTTGGTGGCACCGCCAAAGACTGGGACTCACCGGCGCTGTTCAAGAGGATCCGCGAGCTGCAACCGGAGATCATCATCAATGATCGCGCTGGCTTGCCGGCCGATTTTGGGACGCCGGAGCAGCGGATTGGTGGGTTCCAGAACAACCGCCCCTGGGAGACCTGCATGACCATCTGCAACCAGTGGGCGTGGAAGCCCGACGACCAGATGAAGCCCCTGAAGCAGTGCCTGCAGACACTGATCCGCTGCGCGGGCGGCGACGGCAACCTGCTGTTCAACGTCGGCCCGATGCCCACCGGGGAGATCGAGCCGCGGCAAGTTGACCGGCTGAAGGAGCTGGGCGCGTGGCTGCAGCAGTACGGCGAGAGCGTGTACGGCACCCGGGGTGGCCCGTTCAAGCCGGCGACGTCCTACACCAGCAGCCACAAAGGCAACACCGTCTACCTGCACGTGTTCGACTGGATCGGCGATTCGCTGGAGCTGCCGCCGCTGCCCAAGAAGATTGTCAGCAGCACGGTGCTCACTGGCGGGACGGTGGAGTTGAGGCAGACGGGCGAGGGGATCACCCTCTCGGTGCCCGCCGCGGACCGGCAGGAGATTGATACGCTTATCAGGCTCGAACTCGACGGCCCCGCCGGCGACATCCCGCCAGTTGTAGCCGCCACCGGCTCAGTAGCCGCCGGCAAAGACGCAACCGCCTCCAACATCTTCCAGAAGATGGCCGACTACGGCCCCGACAAGGCACTCGACGACGACCGCGGCACCCGCTGGGCCACCGACGGTGGCACCAAGCAAGCCTGGCTTGAGGTGGACCTCGGCAAGCCGGTGGAGCTCGCCTATGCGCTCATCAACGAATGGGCCACACGAGTCCAGTCCTTCGAGCTGCAGGTGAAGCGCGGCGACCAGTGGGAGACAATCGCCAGCGGCGCCACCATCGGCGACAGCCTGCAACTGGACTTCCCCCCGGTCACCGCCCAAGTGGTTCGCCTCAACATCCTGGAAGCAACCGAGGGACCAACGATCGAGGAGTTCCAGCTCTACCCACCAAAGAAGAAGTAGGCGGGACCCCTGTCCGGCTCGACCTGCAGGTGAACGAGTCTGGGGAGCGAGAGCGCGGCGCGGCCCGGTCCATACAGTACTCTCGCCCGCCTCCGCGCCTTTGCCCCTTGGCGTCTGTGCGCTGAACGCCGTTCTACACCCGCCTCGCGACACCCACGAAGTACCCCGCCCACAGCGCCAGGATCGGCACCAGCGGCGTCTGGAACCGGAAGTCG
>Ga0210051_1001442_pt1 | contig 23878 bp, 18 predicted proteins | sample CryGey092014_all_FD_185464 | JGI IMG/M metagenome (GOLD analysis project Ga0210051, IMG submission 185464) | Groundwater microbial communities from aquifer - Crystal Geyser CG23_combo_of_CG06-09_8/20/14_all (SPAdes) (version 2) | ecosystem: Environmental > Aquatic > Deep subsurface > Groundwater... | reverse complement strand
AAGATATTGAACGAGATAAATTTTTGAGCGAAAAAGAGGGTTGGAAAATCTTGCGATTTCCTAATCATAGAGTTTTATCTGAAATGCCAAAGGTTGTTGAGGAGTTATTGATTGAGTTATAATAAGGCGGCGCGCCAGTTTCACTGGCACGAAATTCGGCGGCGGAAAAATCGGAATCGGAAAGCGAGGGCGGGCAAAAATTCCTTCCCCCCAACCCCCTTCCTTTTTGCCCGCCCGAGCGTTCAGTTTGGCGCGCGAAGCGCGCCGTCAGTTTCGTTCAAAAAAGGTTCGAGCTTCGTTCAGCAATTGCGACCAATGAGGGTTCGACTTATCCAGTCATGAGCGAAGCGAATTTTGCGGGATTCCTAATATGCAAACAGTTTAAAAAATAAAAAATGAGTAATTTTTTTGAAACAAAAAAAATAAATAACAACGATCAGCAGGGAAGGGATAGCCAGCAAGCCCAAGAGATAAATACAGTCAGCCAGAATAAAATGGTTACAGATTTAGATCAAGAATTAAGAGTTTTTACTTTTCACGATAAGATCGGTGAACAATTTGAAATTTCTACTAAAAAGATCGGCGGGATTAACGAGATTTATAACAACCTAAACAAAGGCAAAACCGAGGAAAAAAAAGTAGAAAGCCCAAAAAACTTGGCTACGATTATTAAGGCGTTTAAAAATCACAGACGACTTATTACAAACAACGAAAATAAAGAGATTAATAAATCGCCCCATCTATTAATATCAGGCGGATTTGTTCGTGATGTTTTAACTAATCAAATTCCGAATGATATCGATTTAATTACCAATATGCCATCGAGTGAAATTTATAGCTTAGTAAAAAATTTGTCGAATATAAAAAGCATTGGCGTCCATGGTGAATCTTCGGAGGTGGTACGAGTGAAATTTAGAAACGGCGAGGAATATGAGATATCAAGTTTTAAAAACGCAGGAGAAAAAAACGGAATAATAAATCCCAGTCAGGACGCCGGAGCCAGAGAATTTACCGCTAATGCTCTTTTTTACAATCCTCTTTCCGGGCAGGTAATTGATTATGTTGGTGGAATAAAAGATATAGAGAAAAAGCGAATAAGATTTACCGGTAGTGCAAAAAAAAGAATAGATGAGGATGGAATAAGAATGATGCGATACATCCGCTTTTTATATAAAACCGGATTTTCTGCTATTGATGAAGACAGAGAAGTCGTTAGGAAACTGGCGCCAAAGATAAAAAAAGAAGCCACCGAAAGGATAAAAACCGAGCTCGACAGAATACTCCAACTTGCCAGTGCGGATAAAATAATTGAAACATTCGACGACCTTGGTTTATTAGAGCAGATATTTCCTGAAGTAAAAAAATTACAGAACTGCAAACAAGGTCCGCCATATCATATGGAGGGAGATGTTTATAAACACACATTACTGGTATTGGAAAAACTGCCGAAAATAGCTAGTTCAAGACTCAAATGGGCGACAATTTTTCATGACATTGCTAAACCGGAAACAAGGGAGGAAACAGAGAAAGACGGAAAAAATAAGGTCAGCTTTTTGCAACACGACCAAGTAGGTGCGGATAAAGCGGGCTCAATACTCAAGAGGGCGAATTTTTCAAATAAAGAAATAGAAGATATCAAGTGGTTAATTGCCAACCATCAGATGTTATTTCAAAAAGTGTCAAACAGAGTCAAAGAATCTGATGAAAAAAATCATAATCGGGTAAGAAATCGAGCCAAAGCGGTCTTTAAAAAAATGATTATGAGTAAAGGCATAGAATTAGTTGATGATCTGGTTAAGCTAGCGATAGCCGATTCGCAAGGAAAAATTTCCAAGGAAGGCGATAATAAGCAAGACCAAGAAATAATTAAAGAAATTTTTAATGAAGCGAAGAGAGATTTAAAAGAGAGCGAAAAAAACGGTGTCGATTTTAAGAAACTTATTAATGGAAAAATTATTATGGAAGCTCTTAATATTAAACCCAGTTCGGAAATCGGTAAGATTAAAAAGCAAATCCTGGATATTTTACTTGAATCAGGTGAAAACTTCGATAGTGAGGACTTGGCTAAGACACGCATTAGAGAATTAATTTTGGAATTTAAAAAATAACTATAGTTAAATAATGGAGAATATTAACAAAAAAATTAAATTTTTAAGCGAAAAAACTTAATAAGTTGTTTATTTTAATTAAAGAAGACATAAAAAGACAAAATAACTTAAAGGTTAAAAATTATTTTAAATAAATTTCCTAGCCGAATGAACGAAGAAAATTAATTGTCTAATAATTTTGACTAACAAGATTAACAATTTGTATGAATTAGCTTTCCCGTTATCTTAAGTGGACGGATCCTGTAATTTTGCGGGACGATTCCTAATACTCCGACGATTTAAAGAATAAAAAATGAGTAATTTTTTTGAAACAAAAAAAATAAATAACGCCGATCAGCAGGGGAAGGATAGCCGGTTAACACAAGAAACAAAAGTCATAGAAAATAAAGGCGATGAATTTTTGTCTGACCACGAGCGAATAATAGCCGATTATGCTGAAAATGGCGGTTTGGTTTTTCGACGCGGAAAGGGCTGGGCAATCAAGATGGAAACCGGAGAAGTAACTTATGATCCGAAATTTTTTTCCGATAAAGGATATTCTAGCGCAGAATCCATGTGGGCGACTTGCCATGAAGTTGAACATTTCCGTGATTGGCGGAAAGATCCGGAAACCTACGCTAAATTATTCGGCCGGATGAAAATTCGACGCCGGATCCATCTTTTATACAACTGCCTCGATGATGTTATGGTTAATCGAAATGTAGACAAACGGTTTCCAGCTCACCAGGAAACTAAAAAATACTTGTATCAGGAAAAACTTTTCCCCGGAACAGATTATACCGATAAACCCAAGCATTTACAATTTGCCTATGCTGTTTTGCGCGAGAAGATGTTGCCGGAAGAATTAATGACTTTGGATCCCGAAGTAAGAAAAGAAATTGAAAATTTAAAAAACATTGACGGCAAAGGTGCGGATTTGATTGATATAGTTTCTAATCCCGAAGCTGAACCTAAGGACCGTTTCAGTTTAATTGAAGAATATATTGAGCCAATTTACGAAAAGTTTTTTCAAGAAGATGTAGAGAGTAAAAGAGAACAAGAAAAAAAAGAAAAGGGAGAAGGCGAAAAGGAGAAGGAAGGGGAGGGTCAAGAGGGCGGTAGAGAAAGCGAGTCCCAAGAAAAAAGCGGTAAACCAGAGGGTAAAAAAGATGGCAAGCCCCGAAAAACCACACCAGCGGAAGACTTTTTTGCCGATGATTATGATGATTTCGAAGATAAATCGCCAGAAGTAATACTCGCGGAAGATGTTAAAGAAGGATTGGATAAATTTATCAAGCAAAAAAAAGAAGACGAGAAATCGCCGGAAGAAATCGCTAAAGAACAATTCAAAAAACAGCACGGCGTGACTTATGAAGATGTGCAGCACTACCGGCAGAATTATGAAAAAATCAGGAATTATATCGAGCCGCTGCGAGAAATTTTTGCGCGGATTATTTCTACGCGTAAGGAAATCAAGCGGCGTTTGAAAGAACGGACCGACCAGGGAGTGATTATGGATCCGTCTTTGATTTCCCAGGCCTATATTGACGCTGAATCGGGAATTACTGATTCGCGAACACAACTGAAAATTAAAAAAATCGAATATGACGAGCACAAGCCCAATGATTTTGAGTTTTCACTTGTTTGTGATCTGTCCGGTTCAATGAGTAATAACAATCCGGGTGGTAAAAGTTATGAACAGCGCCTCTGTGCGATTTTAATCATGGAAGCGCTGGATGAATTTGAGGAAAAATTAAAAGCGGAACGGGAAGACAAAACCTTAGATCTGCATGTTTTAACCGAAGTGCGGGGATTTGGCGAAGAAGATGAAGAGTTGAAGCCCCTAGGCGATACAATTGATTATCAATCAAGAGTGAAAATTAACAAACGGTTGGGTAATTGTAATGGAGGAAGTACAAGAGATTTTAAGTCATTAACTAAAGTTGACGAAAGTATAAGTGATGAGATAAGATTAAAGATAGAAAAGAATGATCTTAAAAAAGTGGTATTACTCATAACTGACGGCGGAACTAATGATGATGATGTCGATAGAACCAAGGCGGAAAAGAACGCTTTGTCTGGTGCCGGAGTAATTATTAAAGCGATTCAAATCGGGCAAGTCGACGCTGAAGATAAGGCAAAATTTGCCAGAGTTTGGCAAAAACCGGAAAAAGACGGCTATGCCTGTAAAGATGTTTCGCAATTAGTGGCCAAAGTGGAAAAATTATTGGAAGATTTTTTGGAAGAATTATAAAACATATTTTATGAAAAACTCTTTCGAATCCAACCTCATTAAGATCCCTGCCAAAGAAGTGGTGGACGAGCTGTATGGCGCGCCGCTGACTAAAGGCGACAGGGATATGGCGGAGTTCAGGAAGAAGAATATCCAAAAACCGGAGAAAATGAAAAATCAAGAATATTTCGAACAAATTGAAAATTGGCAAAACTTCTACCAAGAAACTTTCAAAATCACCCCTAATTTCTCCAAACTGGAAATCCCAGAAAAACGGGAAGGCTTTGATAAACTTATCATCATCGCCAAAAGTATGACTCCCCAAAAAATTTTTGATAAATGTCAAGAGTTTTTTCCAGCGAAGAAAGAAAAAATTAATGATAATTATGAAATTGAAGACGATGATCTAGATGAAATTACCATCTCCGATCGTAATGCTAAGAAAGAATCCTACGCTATTTGGATCCGCGACCGGGTTGAAGCTGATGAAGAATTAAAAAATCTTTCCTTTAGGGATATAAAAAAACAAGGACTCATCACGGAGACTTTAGAAGAAAGGCTTATTCAAGAACTGGAATATTTTTCTCGAACTAAAAAACACTTGGAAGGAAAAATAACCAGTACTTTTTGTGCGGGTTCGCAATTTCCTATTTTTTTTGGCGATGTTCAATCAGGAAGCGATGTTCAATCAGGAAGCGAAGTTCCAACAGTGAGCTGGGATAACTTTTCGGGACTACTTCGTATCTACCGCTACATGTTTGACCTTAATGTTGGCGAAGATTGTCGTGCTCGCGAGGTAGTTGCTTCCACCAAAAATGAAAAATAATCCTTTATTTTAAAAAAATAATTTTTTTTGAAATATATATGTTTAAAAAATTCAAACTTATGCCTGGGGAAATATCTCAACGCATGGTTGAGAAGATTAAACCCGAAGAAAAAATTGAGCAAAAAAAATTAGCTAAAGGAGAAATTGAGCAAGGAGCGAACGATCTTGCAGAGTTAATTTTAGAGAGGAGAGACTTGGAAGAACAGATCCGTTCCGACAATCAAATATTGAATAAAAAAGATGATAAACCTGTTTCAGTAAAAAAGTTAGAAAAAAAGGAGAATAGTTTTTTCCCCGATGATCTTTTGGCGGCCCTAAATGATCCGGAAGCTCTTAGTAAGTTAAATTGGAGCGGTATTAGCCGACAAGTTTTGCCTGATCAGGGAATAAAATCATCTTGTCGCGCAGCTGAGGAACGATTGCAGGAAATTAAACAGAAAATCGCGGAGCTGGCAGGACAGGAAAAAATCGCCGAAGTTTATCGAGAAAAAATGGAGGAAAAAATGGCTACCTTTCAATTAGCCATAAATATTGACGGCTTTAAAAAAGTTATAGAAAATGTTAATTTGTCAGAAGCCAAACTTTTAGCTCATCGCAATGATGAAAATATCAAACAATCAAAGGCGGATGAAGAGATAATAAAAAAATACACCCTAATTAAAACTAAGGCTCAAGAAAGAATTGAGGAGCTAAAAAGTGACCCGGATGTTTACAGGGAGTCAAATCGGCGCGAAATGGTAAAATACCGTCGGCAATATTTAAAGGGTAAGATCGTGGAAACGCCAAGCGTTAAAGAGCAAGAAAGTCAAATTCTCGGCCATTTGCAATTGGGGATTCCGGTATTTTTACGAGGGCACTTGGGTGCCGGCAAAACCGAAATAGCTATGCATATTGCCTGGAAATATTATGGCGTGGAACCCGAGTTTATTTCTGGTTCCGAAGAAGGATCAAAATACGACATGTTTACAAAAATGCAGATAGGCATTAAACCAAAAGAGGATAGAATAAAAGAATTCGATGAGAGGATGGCAGAGATTAAACAGTTGGAATTAAGCTTTGAAGATATAGAAAAAATCAAGAAAGAATATTACAAAGAGATTATTGTAGAAGGAAAAGTAACAAGTTTTTCACAGTACGGTCCTTTGGTGCGGGCGATGAAAGAAGGCAAGCCTCTAATTATTGATGAAATGGATGGCATCCCGCACTCAATTTTAATGCGGCTTAATCACATTTTGACTCGGCGAGTCGGTAATAAATTTAAAATTCAGGAAAATGGCAGTGAGGAAATAGAAATTAAGAAAGGTTTTTGTGTGATAGCGACTGGCAATATTAAATCGGCAAAATATAAAAGAGAAGATTTGGATGCGGCTTTTCTCTCCCGTTGGTGGTCGTCGGAAGTCAAATATTTGCCGGAAGAGGAAACTTATAAAATTTTAATCGCTTCATTAATTGATAAGCGGGGAGATTTGGAATTGGAGAGAAAAGAAGATTTAGCGGATATTAAAAAATTAACTCAAGCGGCAACTTATATCCAAGGGGTTTTTACCGGAGAAAAGTATGATGATAAATTAGAAGGCGGTAATGCGGCGCGAGGTGTTTCAGCCAGTCTGGAAAAATCAGTTCTATCTATGCGGGATTTATGGAATATTGTTAAACCCTGGAAGGCGGCTGGTTTTTGCCAGCCTTTAGAAAAATATATTCTCACTGAATTTATCAAGAAAGCCACGGTGCCAGGCGATGCAATCCGCTTGGCGCAAATTTTCTGCCAATATAGATTTTTTTCCGATTGGAAAGCGGAAGATTTTGGCATTTCAGGATTAACACAAGCAAAAATCGAGTCTCATCAGCCGACAAAACAAAAAACGATTTAATTATGTAGCATCATAGTATTAATTTATCCCTATGTCCGAATCCTTCGAATCCAACCTCATCAAAATCCCCGCCAAAGAAGTGGTGGACGAGCTGTATGGCGCACCGCCGACCAAAGGCGACAAGGATATCGCGGAATTTCGGAAGAAGAAAATCCAAAAACCGGAGAAAAATAAATTGCGCATTAGCGCTCTTTCTCGCGAGGGGAAAGAAGTTATTTTTGATTTTGAGAAAATTAAAGAAAATTGGGTGGAATTTTATAGGAATCATTCGCTAGAAGAAATAGCTCAAAATTTAGACGATATAAAGATCCAGCTGACGGAAGAACAAGTTTCTCTGATACAAGAAAAATCCAGCGAGGGATTTAATCATTTCATACTTTTCCCATCTTTAGAATTACAACTCGAATATCTTAATAAAATTGAAAATGTTACAACAAATGTTTTGCCGGAGCTTAAGGATATGGAACAATATTTTCAGATTGAAGGAGTTAATGAAGGATTTAGAATGTCGGAACATGTTAAAGAAGGCGAGATACAATATTTAGGGAATATCCGAAATGGGCCATACCTGTTATTAACTAAAGACATAGCCGAAGTAGAAAAGAGTACGTTAAGAAAGGAAGCAGATAGATTGGTGGAAAAATTTAAAAATAGAAAAGAGACTGGATTAACTTATCTTGAATATTTTATTTTTCAAAGAGATTATGTTTTACGGCACTTGCAGGAAAAATTCCCGCATCCAGATACAAAAAATGGTACATGGTTATTGAATTCAGCAAAGGAATCTTTTGGCGTACCGGGTACGATAGGCGCTTTTATCGGTGTTACTTATGAATATATATATAATTTTGACATAGATCCGGCTGGCCAATTATATTTTTTCTCAGAAATTGAAAATCAAGAAAAGAATATGGGTGCTCGTTCAGCAATTATTTTTGAGTTAATTCAATAAATTAGTTAATTTATGTCCGAATTCTTTCGAATCCAACCTTATCAGAATTCCACTTTCATCTCTGGAAATTCAGAAAAAATTTGTCGCCGAAGCGAAAAAATAACAGCAAATAATCAACGCAAACAAGCAATTGATTGAAATCTATGAGCAAAAAATTACTGAAGTTTTAGCTGTTTGTCTAAATCTATAATTTGGCTACAAATGGCAATCCCGCGGGCTTACGAAACGACTCCCAGCAGTCCGACAAAAGTGACGATTGGGTTTCACCCTTCGGGTGACCACCCGCAGGGTGGCAATTCCCAGTGCCCCGACCAAACAAAACATTTTGAAAATGGATTCATGCAATTCGCCTAAGTGAATCGACTTCCAATATCCCGGGCAAAAATAATAAGAAAGCCGGATTTCCGCCGCCGTTTAAACGGACGGGTTTTTTATGCTCGCGGGGCGTTTTTCAAGCAGTCTCCCGGCCGGCATTTTAATAAAATTTCCTGATGTATCATAATCTGACGGCCGTCAGATTATGATTAAATTTTAAATCGCCGGCAGTTTGTTTATACCGGCTTTATTTGTTATTACCTTATCTTGTTTTGCTTTACTTTACCTTGATTCATTCATAATTATACGGCCGTAGAATTATGATATAATATAAATATGCATAAATTCGGATCCGTGCAAAAAAAGATACTCCTAACTCTTTTAGGAGGAGTGGCGCTGGGAACAGCTTCTTCTCCGCGGCAATATTTTCGCGTTTTTCGCAAATTGCGGAAAGAATGGAAAAAAGTCAACCAGCAAAATTTTCTCCGTTCCGTCCGGAAACTTTCAGATGAAAAAATAATCGAAGAACAAAGACTGCCGGACGGATCTTTTAAATTGATACTTACTAAAAACGGCAAACAACAGGCTCGAAAGTTAAATCTTTCAGGTGATTTCATAAATTTTAAAAAACCCAAAAAGTGGGACGGAAAATGGCGGATGGTCCTTTTTGATATTCCGGAAAAGGATCGGGCTTTCCGTAATATTTTACGGGAACATTTGCACACCTTCGGTTTTTTAAAACTACAGCACAGCGTTTTTGTTTCTCCCTATCCTTTTGAAAAGCCGATTTTGGAATTGATAAAACTTTATTCCGCGGAGTCCTATGTGCGGGTAATCACGGCTATCAAGATCGATAACGAAACTAAAATTAAAAAGCATTTTTCTCTCACTTCTTAATGCATCATAATAATACGGCCGTCGGAAAATGAATAGATTTTTAATCGCGGGTAGCTTGTTTATTTTTTGCTTTTTTTATTCATAATTATACGGCCGTCAGATTATGATTAAAAAGTCAAAAGTTTTTTACAAGAAGGTTATCGGCCGGGATTTTAATTAAGATTCCAATTAAAATTTCAATTAAAATTTCGATTAAGATTCTAATTAAGATTTCGATTGAAATATAAAAATAAAATGAATTTATGGATATTATTTCTCATGCTCTTTGGTGCAGAGTAGTCGCCGGACGAAAAAGTAAAAAATATTTTTGGTGGGCTTTTGCTTTCGGCCTTTTTCCCGACGCGGCTTCTTTTGGAATTTTAATGGCGGCGCGGATTTTAAATATCGCCAGCGGACCGGATTGGTCCAATGGCCGTCCGGATGCCAGCTTGGTTCCTCAATTTGTCCATATTCTGTATAATCTTACGCATAGTTTCATAACTTTCGGCCTGATTTTCTTGCTGGTTTGGTGGCTGCTTAGAAAACCTTTTTGGCCGCTTGCGGCCTGGGGCTTCCATATTTTTCTGGATATTCCTTCGCATTCTTATCAATTTTTTCCCACGCCTTTTTTGTGGCCGTTTTCCAGTTTTGAGATCAATGGAATCAATTGGGGAGAGCCGATAGTTTTTATTCCTAATTTAATATTTTTAATATTGCTTTACGCGGTTTGGGGCGCAAGCTGGTGGAAAAAGTCAAAAATTTAAATATTTTTTATTTCCGGATATTGGTATATAATAAAAACATATTAATTTAAAAATAAGCCCACAGGCTCAAGTAAATAAATTTTATGGATTCTTTTGAAACCAGAAAAAAGGAAACAATTAAAAAAGAAATAAAAGAAACGGAAAATCAAAAAGCGGCTTTTAAGGTTAAGGACAAGCGAAGCGGTCAAGATTATGAAATTGTATTGGATAAATCCGGAAACAGACAAACCCTAAATCGAGAGAAAGAAGTAAATGAGTTAGAAAATGAAATAAAAAAGGTTGAAAAGCAGTCGATTGCTGAGAAATTATCTCGAGATAAATCCGACTTAATTAAAGAAATCAAAGAATTGGAAAATGAATTTAAGCAGCCGGGAATTAAAAGTAAAAAAACGCTTATTGAAAAAAGTATTTTAGAGAAGGAAGCAAAAGTAAGAGAAATCGAAAATCAACTAGGAGCGACTAAGAAAAAGAAAGAAGACGAAAAAGAAAAGAAGGAGGAGCTACCCGAACAGACAATGAAAAAGGAAGGGGAAAGAAAGCAAATAGAATATCAGGGAGAAAGCTTGGAGGAAAAAAAGAAAAAAATAGAAAAGTTATGGCTAGAGGTGGAAAAAAATAGAAAAGAATATCTGGAAAAAGATTACAAAAACAACAAAGTAACCACTCGATTAAAAGGGTTTTTTGGTTCTTTTTTTAAAAAAGATAAAGAAGGAGCTGGATATGAAAGCGATAAGGACTTGGCTGAATATAGAGCCCATTATGACAACTCTCTTCTGGAACATAAAAAAGCTGTATTAGATGAAGTTAGACTTAGGGGAGCTTCCGGAAAAGAACTTTTAGATATAGCTAAAATTTATCAGGTGGAAGCCAATGTTAATTTAGCCGATGTCCACGATCAGGTAAAAATTGAAAATCAGGAAGGAAAATTCTCCGGTTTTATCAAAGAACACAGCAAGGAATTAGTCGAGAGATATAAAAAAATGCCGTTGGCTAAAAAAATCGCCATCGGAGCGGCTTTCGGATTGGCCGGAGCCGGCGCTATTTATATCGGCGGAGCGGCGGTGGGCATAGCTGGTTCGGCGATTGCCGCCAGAAGAGCGATAATGGGAGTGATCACCGGTACCACGGTCGCGCTTAGTTTTGAAGCTCGGGGAAAAAAGAAAACCGCGAAAAAAAATCAAAAAGAAATGTCTGGCTTAGAAAAGAAAATGGCCGGAATGAGCGAGGAAGAAAAAATCAAAATACTCGAAGGATTTATTGACGAGAGCATACAAGATGAAGACCGGAAAATAAATAAAATAAAAAATAAAAATTTAAGGCATCTGGCTTATGGAACAATCGCTGGAATAGGCGTGGTGCTCGCGCCTAAAATTACTCGCCTATTTTCCGAAGCTGGCGATCAGGGGAGTTCTGTTTTAGAGCACCAGGGAGGACAAAATATTCTAGACGGAAAGCCGCTAACGTCTGAAATACCGGAAGCGTCCGAAATACCCGAAATGCCTGAAGCGCCTGATTTGGAAGAACAAATCCCAAGAGCGGCAATGCCTTTACCGGAGGAAGCGGAATTAAGAGGAACAGAAACTGGTCCTGAAATCGAACAAACTGTTTCCGAATCTGCTGTTGAGGAAACGGAGATTCCTGGAACAGAGAGTGTTATCATCGAAGTTCAAAAAGGCGATAATCTTTGGAAAATTATTGACAAGCAAATGGAAAACCAGGAAAGCTACGCCGGTTTGGATAAGGCGCGAAAAATTTATGTCATTGACGCTTTGAAAGATAAGGTGGCGGCCGATCCGGGAAAGTTCGGATTGGAAAATATAGATAAGTTGAAGATAGGACAAAAAATAAATTTGTCAGAACTTTTTCAAGAGGAACAGCCGGAAAAATTAATAACCGGAGTGCGGGATTTAAACGAAGAACAGGTGCGGAATATCATGGAAAATAATGAAAAATTAAGAGGCTGGATAAACACTAATCCGGGCGAAGAATTGACTTCGGAAAAAACCGAAGAAATATTAAAAGAAATTAAAGAAGTCAAAGAAATAAAAGAAACTCCGGCGGTTCCAGAAACTTCGGTTGAAGGAAATGTGGAAACGGAAGAGCCGGAAATTAAATTTGAACCGGAAACCAATGAAGCGGAAGAAATTTCGGAAAAACCCGAAAGCGCCGGCTCGAGCGTCGATAAACAAGTCGAAGGAAATATCGAAACGGAAGAGCCGAGAATTGAATTTGAACCGGACAAAGCGGAAGAGCCGGAGATTAAATTTGAACCGGAAACCAGCAAAGTAGAGCCGATTGTCGAATCAAGTAGTTACATAGAAAATGCTTCATCAGAATTTAATTTTGAAAAAGATCTTCTGAATATGAATTTAGAAGAAGCGGTCAATAATTTGGGGAAAAATATTATCGGAAGCGATGCTATAACGGAAGGAAAAATTATGAATAGCCAGAAATATTGGAATGTGTTAAAAAACTTTAAATGCCAGGATGTTTTGAAAGGAAAAATTCCGATAACCCCGGAAATAAAATTCAGATTAGCGCGCTTGGCGGTTAATTTTAAAGAAGATCTGGGAACTGCGGGTCTTCCGCGAACCAATGAGACGATTAATACTTGGCTTAAACGAATTTCACTGGCTAAGATCTCCATTGGGAATATTTCCTCACAGCTGGCCGCGTAATGCGTAATTGAGTTAATTAATAAGATAAAAATATAAAAAAATGAAACAAGCAGATATAAAAAAATCTCTTTTAGAAGAACTGGGACTTTCCGGCATTCCCAAAGAAAAACAGGAGCAGCTGGTTGTTAAGATGACGGAAGTTTTGCTCAAAAGAATTTTTCTGGAAACGGTGAATAAATTGGATGAAAAAAACCGGGAAGAATATGCAAAAATGATTGAAAATAATCCGACTCCGGAAGAATTGGATGAATTTTTATCTTCTCGCATAAATAATTATGATGAAATGATAAATACCATAATAGAAAATTTCAAAGAAGAAATGAAAAAGAAAACGGAAAACGTTAATTAAAAAATCAAACGGGTTTAACCGGCGGAAAAACCGGAAAAAGAAATAAAAGTCGCAAACAGGCGTCTTTCTGGGGAGAAAATGTGGATAACTCGATTTAAAATAGCTGAAATAAGCTATTTTTTATTTTTTTCCAAAATGTTGACGAATGTGGGCTGGTGGTTTAAAATAGGGATATTGTATAGATAAGTGGGGGAAAGTGGTAAATTAAAAATTTATTTCCCCAAGATTTTTATGTTCATCGGAGAATATTTACATTCCATCGATTTAAAAAAGAGAATGGCCGTTCCCTCGAAGTTCAGAACGGATTTGAAAAATAAAGTGGTGGTGACGCGCGGCTTGGACAAATGCTTGTTTGTTTATCCGCTGAAAGTTTGGGAAGAATTGGCGGGAAAATTAGGCACGCTGCCGGTAGGAGAATCGGCCACGCGCAGTTTTATCCGCTTGATGCTGGCGGGCGCCGTGGATGTGGAAGTGGATAAGCAGGGACGGATTTTAATTCCCGATTTTCTGAAAAATTATGCCGGTCTTGGCAAAAATGTGATTGTGGCCGGAATTTACAACCGTTTGGAAATTTGGGATGAAAAGAAATGGAAAGAATATAAACAGAAAGCCGAAAAAAACACGGACGAAATCGCGGAACAGCTGGGGAAACTGGGAGTATTTTAATAAAAATCTAAATGTCAAAATCCAAATTTCAAATAAAATTCAAAGTTCAAAATCCAAATATTTTAAGTTTTTGGGTCTGGGATTTAATTTGACATTTGAACTTTGGGTTTTGGATTTCCACCGATGTCTATTCACAAGCCCGTATTGCTAAAAGAAACGATAGAAGGACTCAATTTAAAAACTGGAGATACTGTGGTGGACGCAACACTGGGAGGAGGCAGCCATAGCCGGGCCATATTGGAAAAAATTGGAAAACAAGGAAAGTTGATTGCCATCGATTGGGACGCGAAAGCCATTGAAAGTTTTCGTAATTCTCTCCTGGTTGGTCAATCAAAGGTTGTCAGTCTCGTTCAAGACAATTTCGCCCAATTGAATAATATTTTGAGGGGGTTGCGGATAAAAAAAGCAGCCGCTATTTTAGCCGACCTGGGTTTTTCTTCCGACCAGCTGGAAGACGAAAACCGCGGATTAAGCTTTCAAAAAGACGGGCCATTGGACATGCGGCTTGATTCCGGAAGCGAAATGCGCGCTTGGGAAATCGTCAATTATTATCTATTATCCGCGGGAAAGTTTGGAAAAAATCATTCGCGAACTGGGAGAAGAGCGTTTCGCGGGAAGAATTGCCGGGAAAATTTTTGAAGAAAGAAAAAAGAAGAGAATTTTAAATACTGGAGAATTGGCGGAATTGATAGCGGCCGCGGTTCCGAAAAAAAGATATTTTTCCCGGATTCATCCGGCGACTAAAACCTTTCAGGCGTTGCGGATTGAAGTTAACCGGGAATTGGAAAATTTGAAAAATTTTATTCCGCAAGCTATTGATAATTTAGCTCTGGGCGGAAGATTGGCGATTATTTCTTTCCATTCGCTGGAAGACCGGATCGTCAAAAATATTTTTCGGGAAAATGCTAGGGGATGCATTTGCCCGCCTGCTCAGCAAATACAAAAATTGCAGGAAAAATATGCAGACGCGGTCTCTCGCGCTGATTCTTCGGCGGATTCGCTGGAAAAAGCATTGCGGGCAGGTCCAAAAAGCTTTTCCCGATGCGTTTGCGGGAAAGAACCAAGGGTTAAAATTATCACCAAAAAACCGATCATTCCTTCCGGCGAAGAAATCAGTCGCAATCTTCGTTCCAGAAGCGCCAAGCTGCAGGTATGCGAAAGAGTGTAAAACAAAAATAAATAAATCAAATTTATCCCCCACCAATTCTGCCGGTAACTTACCGGCGACGCCGCGGGCAAATAGCCCGGCCCTATTCGGGCCAGGCGTCGCCAATATTAGCAAATGCCAATAATCTTTTCAGTTTATCCGGGTAATTTCAGCAGAATTGGTGGGGGATGAAGGGGGACCGAAAAATTATGGTCAGGAATTTGGTTATTAACGGTTCCAGTTTGGGCAACCGCGTTAATAAAAATCGGCCGAGGAAGACAGAAAAAAAATTAACGGCCAGCGGAAAAACCAAAATCAGCCTCGTGGCCTGGTCTTTAATTCTGGCCATAATCGTTGTTTCTGCCGGAGCTTTTTATCTTTTTCAGGTTAATTCCATCGCGACGCAGGGTTTTGAAATTAAAAAAATTAAAAATACCATCCAGGAAGCGGAAAAGGAAAATAAGAAGCTGAAAATAAAAGAAATTGAACTTAAATCGATGTATAACATAGAAAAAGCCACTCAAGAATTTAATCTGATTAGCCCGGAGGATATTTCTTATGTGGAAATCGGCGGTCCGGTAGCTATGAAATAAGCTTATGCCGGCTCTTTTTAAAAATAAACATCTTTTTCCAATCAAGCGCCGCGATCGGGATAAGAATGGCGCGAATGACAGCGCTTGGAGAATCCAGGCGGTAATGTTTTTTTTCTTTGGCGTTTTGGCGTTAGTTTTTTTCCGGCTCTATTTTCTGCAAATAATTGATTACGCGTCTTTTCGCGCTTTGGCGGATAATCAGCATAATATTTTTAAAAAACTTATTCCCGAACGGGGAGAGATATTTTTAAAAGATAAAGACGGGCTTTTTCCCGTTGCTCTCAATCGCGAAGCTAAAATGGCTTACGCCGTCCCTCTGGAAATAGACGACCCGCAAAAAACTTCTTTGGAAATAGCCGGCAGCTTGAATCTGAATCCGGAAGAATTACTGGCTAAATTTTCCAAAGAGGAAGATTTGTATGAAGTGATCAAGCATCGGTTGAATGACGAAGAGGCGGAAAAAATAAAAAATTCCGGCTGGAAAGGCGTTCATTTGGCTGATGAAATTTATCGTTATTATCCTTCCGGAGAACTGGCTTCTCAAGTAGTGGGTTTTGTGGGTTGGGAGAAAGAGGGTCTGGCCGGCAAATACGGAACGGAAGCTTTTTTCGAAAAAAGACTAAGCGGAAAAGAAGGCGACATTTTTCAAAATCGGGATTCCTCCGGCAATTGGATAACGGTCGGAGAAAGAAAAATAACGGAAGCGCAGAATGGAGAGAGCCTGATTTTAACTCTGGATCATATTATCCAATACGAAACGGAAAAAATTCTCAAAAGCGCTGTCGATCAGTTCGCGGCGGAAAGCGGCAGCGTGATCATCATGGAAACATCAACCGGAAGAATTTTAACTCTGGCTAATTATCCGACTTTTAATCCCAATGAATATTCCCAGGTGGACAGCATGGATTTATACCGGAATCCGGTTGTGAGCGACGCTTACGAATGCGGCAGCGTTTTTAAGCCCATTACGATGGCGTCCGCGCTGGATAGCAACCGCCTGACTCCGGAAACGATTTATGTGGATTCCGGCGCGGTCAAGGAAGCCGGCTATAGCATCAGAAATTCCGATTTAAAATCTTACGGGCGGCAGACTATGACGGAGGTTTTGGAAAAATCTCTCAACACCGGAGCCATCTTTGCTCAAAAATCACTGGGCAATAAAAATTTTTTGGAATATTTAAAAAGATTCGGTCTGGGCGAAAAAACAGGAATTGAATTAACGGGAGAAAGTCCAGGCGATATCAGCAATCTTAAAAATTTAAAAAGCAATATTGAATTTTTTACCGCCTCTTTCGGCCAAGGCATAACTGTCACCCCTTTGCAGCTGATTTCCGCTTATAACGCTTTGGGTAACGACGGAGTTTTGCTTAAACCGCAAATTTTGGAAAAAGTGGTTTACCCCGACGGGAGCAGCGAAGAAATTCCGCCCCAGGAGGTGCGCCGGGTTGTTTCCCGGAAAGCCGTCTTGCAGATTTCCCAGATGCTTCGCAGCGTGGTAGTCAAAGGACACGGGAAAAGAGCGGATGTGCCGGGCTATCTGGTGGTGGGCAAAACCGGAACCGCTCAAGTGGCGAATACGGAAAAAAAGGGTTATGCTGAAGGCCAGCATATCGGTTCTTTCGCCGGTTTTGCTCCGATGAACAATCCGCGCTTTACCATACTGGTCAGAATTAATAATCCGCAAGCGGTGGAATGGGCGGAATCCAGCGCCGCGCCGGTTTTTGGAGAATTAATGAAATTTTTGCTGGATTATTATAAAATCGAGCCTACGGAAGAATATACTCAAGCCAGCATGGACGCTTTTAACGCCACACATAAATTAAGGGAAAATTTAATTAAAAAAGAACAGGAAGCGGAAAAATTAAAAAATGAGCAAACTCAAGAAACTCACAACTGAAAAATCCTTTTGTTTTTCCATCTTAATCAAATGCCTGCGTTGGATGGCTTTGAGAGTCTGGAAAAAATACCAGCCCCAGGTTATCGGAATTACCGGTTCCATCGGCAAGACTTCGGCCAAGGAAGCCGTAGCCCGGGTTCTGGAAGAAAAATTTTTTCTGCGCAAAAGCGATAAAAATTACAACAATGAAATCGGCCTGCCTCTCACTGTCATCGGCGCGAAAAGCGGGGAAAAATCGCTCTGGGGCTGGTTTCGGGTTTTGGCTTATTGGCTGTGGATAATTATTTTTCCGGTTCGATATCCCAAGATTTTAATTTTGGAAATGGGCGCCGATCGTCCGGGAGACATCCGGTATCTGGCCGATCTTGTGAAATGCCATATAGGAATAGTGACGGAAGTGGCTCAAAGCCACATTGAATTTTTCGGCAGTTTGGAAAATATCGCCCGGGAAAAAGAAGAACTGGTCAAGAGCCTTCAAAAAAAAGACCTGGCGATTTTGAATGCCGATAACCCTTTGGTTTCAGCCATGGCGCAAAATTTAAAAAGCGCGGTTTTGACTTTTGGTTTTTCAGAATTTGCCGATCTGCGGGCCACGGACGTATCTTTTAATTATTCAGAATACGGGGAAATCCAGGGCTTGAGTTTTAAGCTTAATTTTCGCGGCATATCCATTCCCGTCCGGCTGAATAATGTTCTGGCCAAGCATCAGATATATTCGGCGCTGATCGCGGCGGCCGTGGCGGAAAGATTGGGAATGAATCTGGTGGAAATTTCCTCGCGGTTGACTGATTTTTCATCGCCCGTCGGCCGGCTGAATTTAATCGCCGGAATTAAAAAAACTTTTATCATTGACGATACTTATAACGCTTCCTGGGATTCAACCGCGGCGGCTCTGGAGGTTTTGCGGGAAATCAAAGTCGGCCGCAAGATCGCTGTTTTGGGAGATATGCTGGAGCTGGGCGCGGAAACAGAAAAAAGCCATCGCCAAGTCGGCCGAAAAATTGCTGAAATAAAAGCCAACCGGGTTTTCTTTTTCGGCCGGAGGATGAAATTCGCCTGGGAAGAATTAAAGAAGCGTAATTTCAACGAAGCCGATATTTTTTATTTTGAAAATCACGCCGACTTGAGCCGGAAGCTGCAAGCCGAAATGCGGGAAGGGGATTTGATTTTGATAAAAGGCTCGCAATCCCTGCGGATGGAAAAGGTAGTGGAAGAAGTGATGGCTGATCCGCGAGCGGCGGGCAAACTGCTTTGCCGGCAGGATCAGGAGTGGAAAAAGAAAGAATTCAGACTAGTTTAGAAAAGTTCTAATGTTCTAATGTTATAATGTTCTAATGTTCTAATGTTATAATGTTATAATGTTCTAATGTTCTAATGTTGTAATGTTTTTGTTTTTGGATTTATATTTTAAAGAAATTATCAATATACCCATACACCAGTGTATGGGTATGGACAGGGACAAAAGTTGCTAAGTTTTAGTTATAGTATTAAAATGCTTTTGCATTACTTTTTTATTTTATAATTTGCCGCCATCGTCTAGTGGTCAGGACACTTGGTTCTCATCCAAGAGATCACGGGTTCGACTCCCGTTGGCGGCACAAGAATCAAACTTTCCGAAATTGTTGCGGTTTTTTCTTTGGCGATTTGCAAAAATCGCCATTGTTTTTGCGGTATTGCGCGCGCTTCGCGCGCGGACAAAATGAGGTTCGAGCCAAAGATTTCTTTGGCAGCAACCTTTTTGGCAAAAAGGTTGTTCTCTCGTGCGATTTGAGGCAAGGAACTTGCCTCTTTTATCCATTTTTCAAATGGTTCGACCCAGCCAGTCCGCTTTTGTTCAAGACTCATTGTTTTTTCTTCCAGGGTTTTCTTTTCGCTCATTAGCTTCGCTTTTTCATTGCGATAAGTTTCCCGCTCAATATCTTGCTCAAGATAGCCGTCTAGCAATCTTTGCAGTTTTGTTTTGATGTCCGCAACTTTTTCATTTGTTTCTTGAACAAAAGCGGTAAAAGATTGGGCGGTTTCATTTTTATCTCTTTCCAACATTGAAAGCAGTTTGTCCGCCCAATCTTTTTTCAAAGAAAATTTTTGAAGAAGTTTTGAAATTTGTTTGTCCAGTTCTTCTTGGCGGATGTATGGTTCTTTGCAGTTGATTGTTCTGGATTTTCGGGAACAGCGATAATATGTATGGCCTTTTTGGATTTCCGCTGTTATGCCCATTCCGCAACTGCAACGAAGCAATCCGCCAAAGGCTTTGGGAACGCTGTTTTTTCTGTCTTGCGGTCGGCTTCGTTGTTTCAAAACTTCTTGCACTTGATCAAAAATTTTCTTTGAAACGACTGGCTGATGTTTGCCTTCATGGATTTCCCCCGCATATTTGAATAATCCCACATAGAAAGGATTGGATAAAATGTAAGAAATTCTGTCTTTTTTCAGATGTTTTCCCTTTCGGGAAATAATATTATGCTGTGCCAAAAAGTTAGCGATGTCTTCCAGTCGGGAATCGTTTTGGGCGTAAAGTTCAAATGCTTTTCTTATTACACTGCCTCGTTTCTTGTCCACGACTACCGTTTTGTTGCGTGAATCATTCAAATATCCCACAGGCGCGCAACCCGGATATTCGCCGCGCCTAACTTTTTGGCGCAATCCTCTCTTGGTATTTTCCGAAAGGGAATCAATATAGTATTTGCTTTGCCCAAATGCGATATTCAACATAAATTTCCCTTGAGATGTATTTTCAAACCAAAAGGTGGGAAATTTCAAAAAGGATAAATGCCCGCAATCCAAAAGGTAGATGATTTTGCCACCGTCCACGGAATTGCGCGCCAAGCGGTCTGGATTCCAGCTTAGGATGCCCGAAGCTTCGCCTTGCTCGATTCTAGCAATCATGGAATTGAATATCGGACGGCCTGGAATTTTAGCTGATTGCTTTTCAATCAATTCTTCCACAATTTCCAATTTTTCCAGTTTTGCAAAGGCGCGCAATTCCGTGATCTGGTCTTCAATAGAACGCACTTGTTTATCTTCCACATCCGTGGACTTGCGGGCATACAAAAAGAATTTTTGCTCCATATTTTTTTCGTTAAAACTTAAAAGGCCGCCCTGGTGCTGTCAATTCAAGAGAAAATCTCAAAAATCGATTCCAAGACGGCCATTAAAAAAGATTTTCTCCTTATTGAATTGACAGCACTATTATCTTATCACGATTTAGCTAAAAGCAAAAATTCTTTTTAGGGCAAAGCAGAAAAAAGACAAAATTTCTTTTAAAATCGTACGGGAGACGAACCTCATTTTGTCCGCGCGCGAAGCGCGCACAATACCGCAAAAACAATGGCGATTTTTGCAAATCGCCAAAGAAAAAACCGCAACAATTTCGGAAAGTTTGATTCTTGTGCGGATTTACAACCAAGCTCGAACTTTTTTCCAAAATTCGGTTTAGCCTGCCTGCCGGCAGGCAGGCCTCCGCCCCGCTTCCGCCCGCAAATTTTGAAGAAATTTGCGTTCCAAAACAGAAAAATTTCCCTTTCATTTAGAAAAAAATCGGGCGCGCGCAAAAACAAAAAAAGTGTGGGAAAATTTTTCAATTTTGGAGTTCCGAGAATTCGGAACAGCGGAAAGCGGGGCTAGCTATTTTTATTTTTCTCTCTTTATATTCTTAGCCGTCCTTGACCCAAAACCCACCCATTCGCGGACGGCAAGATGGAACTCCCTTAGAACGAAATTTATTTTTGCTTATTTGATTTTATGTTAAAATGAATCTATGGATAAAGCCTATCAAATTGCAAACAATGATTTGTATGCTTGTTTTGAAGATAATGGCATTGTCGCAAGTGTTGACCATTTCAACGATTTTTGGTCACGAGATGCTTTTTGTGCATCGTGGGGCCTTTTGGAAATGGGAGAATTTGAAAGAGTCAAATCCAATCTGAATTTATTCATCAAATATCAAAAAGAGGATGGCCAAATTTGTAGAAGAATTGACCGTTTTTTCGTAGCTTTCAATTATTTAGGTGTTAAAATAAAAAGAACATCTTTAAAACCCAAATACAAAGGAGCCTATATTTATCCAGCCTTAGACCCAAATATTCTCTTTATCATTGTTTGTCATAGGTATATCAAAAAAACAAACAACATTAATTTTTTAAATAAAAATTTTGATGCAATATACAATGCAGTTAAATGGCTTCAGAAATATGAAAAGGAATTATTATTAAACGAAGGCATCTTTGCAAACTGGGCAGATGTTATTGTTAAAACAGGAGCCGTTCTTTATACAAATGTTTTGTATACAGAAGCCTTAAAAAGTTTTTCCGAAATTTGCAATTTATTGAACAAGCCAGAGTTAACTAAAATCTATGTAAAAAAATACCAATTGCTGAAAGAAGAAATAAACGAAGAATTTTGGAATGGTAATTATTATATTGATTGGATTAGCAAAAACAAAAAACATGATTATTTTTCCACAGACGGAAATGTTTTAGCGATGCTTTTTGAAATTTCTGACCAGCAGCAAAACAAGCAGATTATAAAAAATATTGAAAAGTTTGGACTAGATAAAATTCCATTGAAAACTAATTATCCGAATTATCCTTGGTGGAGAGTGGCATTGAGAATGTATTTAATTGGAACACCTGGTTATCAAAATAATTTTGCCAGTTGGCTTTGGCTTGGTTGCATATATGCCGTAGCTCTTGATAAAAATGGCGACAGAGAAAGGGCCGACTGTATTTATGAGAAGATATCTTCCAAAATAGAAGAATATGGCACGGTATATGAAATTTATAAACCTGATGGTTCGCCATACAGAGGATGGTTTTGGAAAAGTGCCACTTCATTTGCCTGGAGTTCAGGACTGTATCTGTGGATGCATAAAAAATTAAATCATTAAAGGTTTATTTTCGTTATTTTGCTACAAATTTTATTTGACTAAGCCGTATTTATATGCTAGAAATTAAGGTCTAGCTTTTTGACAATTTAGTGGCTTTAGGGCTTTCTTGTGATATAATCCAATCAGAAATAATAGGAGGTAATCGCTATGAAATTTGAAAAACCAAAATTTGAAGAACTGAAACCAGGCGAAAAACGGGGGGCATTGTTTTCTGATGCTCATATGTATGAATCGGAAGACCCTCTGCATCGTAATTTAGAGGGAAAGAAGACGACAGGCGAAAGGATAATCGCTAATGCCATCAAGGAAGGAGAGAAGCGCTTTGTATTAACACTGGAAGAGGCGGAAAGAATTGGCAATGTGGATTTTCTCTTTTTCGGTGGAGATATGGTGACTGGCTACGGAGAAAGAGGACCTATCGGTCCTGACTCGCCAGAGCATATCTCAAAATTCAAACAGGCTCTGGACGAACATTTCCCAAAATTGCCCAAGCGGTATATGGCTGGCGGACACGAAGTTGGTTATGTTCTTCCTCTCTCTACTGACCCCGAAGGCGGACCTAGTGAAAAGAGTATCCAAATGTTTGAGGAAAATTTTAATCAGCTCTTTTACACTTTTTCTGAGGGCAGATACAAGTTCGTGGTATTAAGTTCGGACTTGGAATTGCTCAAAGGTGGAACTGACGAACTGATGAAGCGGAAAAAACTTCAGGGCGAGTTTTACAAAGACGAAATAACATATACCCAACCTGAACAGAAAGTTGTTCTGATGCTTCACGACCCTGATGCTTTGGCTCCGATGTTTTCTTTTCTCGGAAAAAATTTGGATAAAATTGAAAAAACTTTCTCTGGGCATCAACACGCTCAGTGGGTCAACAAGATTTATCCAAATCTCTGCTCAATGGCATCTTCTCGTGTGCTGGAATTGCCCTTGAAACCATTGTTCAACAAGTTTTTTCCTGGCAAAGCGGATGCGGTCTGGGATTATTTCCGTCAAAACAAGGACAACGCTCAAATCTGGAATTCAGTAAAACTTTCCATCATTCCTGCTCCAGGCGGAATGCTCGGAATTGGCGGAGGATTTCTCATCGCCGACTTGAAAGAAAATGGCATTGAGGTGAAGAAAATTAAAACGCCGAAACTGGAAAGCTGAAAGGATTTCCAGCGGGGACAGGCTCAAAGTCTGTCCCTTTTAATTTGCCAAATCCCCAAAAGGGAGTTATATTTGTTTAAGCGTGTGCGCACGGGTCTGGGTGGGGCAAACACGCTTTCCTTTTATATATATCAAGCCGTAGCCCCGCTTTCCGCTGTTCCGAATTCTCGGAACTCCAAAATCTGAAAAATTTTCCCACACTTTTTTTGTTTTTGCGCGCGCCCGATTTTTTTCTAAATGAAAGGGAAATTTTTCTGTTTTGGAACGCAAATTTCTTCAAAATTTGCGGGCGGAAGCGGGGCGGAGGCCTGCCTGCCGGCAGGCAGGCTAAACCGAATTTTGGAAAAAAGTTCGAGCTTGGTTGTAAATCCGCACATAATTTTATTCTCCTTTTCAAGGAGAATAAAATTTATTGCAGGAAAGAAAAGGGGATTCGAAGGGCGCGAGTAGTCCCGCCTGAGCGAGACTGTGTGTAGCGCCCAGGCTCCGAGTCGGAGCGAGGAGGAATCCCTCCCTGCCCACTGTTTGCCGTTGTAGCTCAGTTGGTAGAGCAACTCCATGGTAAGGAGTAGGTCGCCGGTTCAAAT
>Ga0210051_1001436_pt1 | contig 23920 bp, 27 predicted proteins | sample CryGey092014_all_FD_185464 | JGI IMG/M metagenome (GOLD analysis project Ga0210051, IMG submission 185464) | Groundwater microbial communities from aquifer - Crystal Geyser CG23_combo_of_CG06-09_8/20/14_all (SPAdes) (version 2) | ecosystem: Environmental > Aquatic > Deep subsurface > Groundwater... | reverse complement strand
ACTTTTTTGCCTTCAATCAAATTTGTGACAAAAAGCGGAATAAGTTTTTCCGGAAATTGATAGGGACCGTAATTATTGGAACAATTGGAAATTGTGATTGGCAGATTGTGCGTATGGAAATACGCCCGCACTAAATGATCAGATCCAGCTTTGGAAGCACTATATGGACTGCGCGGATCATAGGAAGTTTTCTCCGTAAACTTCGGGTCATCCATTTTGAGTGCGCCAAAAACTTCATCCGTTGAAATATGATGGAATCTTTTGTTGCCATTATTTTTAGCCGCGTCCAGAAGAACGCGCGTACCTTCAACATTTGTACGGATAAAATCAGCACTGCCCAAAATCGAACGATCAACATGGGTTTCAGCCGCAAAGTTCACAATCAAATCCACTTCGCTAACTAACTTGCCTACCAACTCAGCATCGCAAATATCGCCTCTTTCAAATTTATAGTTTTGATTATTTTCCAATTCTTTCAAGTTTTCCAAATTGCCGGCATAAGTCAAAGAATCCAGATTGGTTATCTGATCGTCAGGATTGTTTTTCAACCAATAGTGAATAAAATTAGAGCCAATAAATCCGGCTCCGCCAGTGACTAAAATTTTCATAAAATTTTTATCAAAGATACAAGACACAAGATACAATAACCAAATAATCTTCAATAACCAATTTCCAAATGCTTGATTATTGATTATTTTAATTTGTGATTTGTTTGTTCCTTGTTTCTTGTTTTTTGGTTATTCTTAGAACGGTGATTTTAAATCTTTAAAAAATTGCAATTTTTTGTCTTTTTCCGACAAAATCGGATTTTCTATGGGCCAATAAATTTTCAGATCCGAATCATTCCAAATAATTCCACTTTCCGAAGCTGGAGCGTAAAAATTATCACATTTATATTCAAATTCCGTGTAATCTTCCAGTGTGCAAAAGCCATGCGCAAAGCCCCTTGGCACAAACAATATTAGAAAATTATCGGCTGTCAATTCAAAGCCTTCCCATTTGCCAAAAGTTTCTGATTCTTTGCGCAAATCCACAATCACATCATAGACGGCGCCCTTGGTCACGCGCACTAATTTAGCCTGTGTATCTCCAGGATTTTGAAAATGCAAGCCACGCAAAACCCCCTTAGCAACTGACATTGAATGATTATCTTGCACAAAATCCGCACTTATACCCATTTCTTTAAATTTCTTCTCAGAATAAGTTTCCATAAAAAAACCTCGCTCATCTTGAAAGACCTGCGGTTTGATTAAATAGGCATCTTTTAAGGTTGTTTTTACAATTTCCATATATACATAGTAGTATAAAAGCATCCCGAAAGCAAGCTCGAGACACTATCATATCAAACATCTGTTTAGCCTAATTTTGCCTATATTCCAACCAAAAATTCTTTTTCACTCTTATTATCCGTTAATTTAAAAGCTGGATACAATGCTGACAAGACTACTAGTCCTGTCAAAATAAAGGCGAATTTGATAGGCAAGAAAAACAAAACAAAAGATGAAAGCGTGGTGGCCGCAATGTAGGCCACCGGCAAGGAAGTGCGAAAAAAGTTTATAACATCCACATCCGTCGCGTCAATTTTTTTGAAAAAATATGAATCGCGCAAAATTTCAATCAGCGCCGCGCCAACTCTAGTCGCAAACAAAACCAGCACCCAAATAAACACTGTGCCAGTTCCAATGAAATAAATGGCAATTGTTGAAATGGCCATAATAATAATAGAAAAAATTAGAAATTCTTTTTCACCGGTTTTTTTGTCCGCCAAAATTCCCATAGGGTATTGCACCAAAACAAATGGCATGAGCATCGCAGTGAAAATCCAACCGATATTCTCCCAAGAATATCCCAAATCACGCAGATAAATCGGCATATATATAATCATCAGCGCATAGAAAAATTCCAACACGAAAGAAATATAATATATCCGCAAAATATTTTTTCTGGCCACAACCTTCTTTATGACATCAAAGACTTTTAATTTTTGCTCGAATTTATGATTAATATTTCGAAAGCATATCAAAGCAAAAACAAAAACAAAACAATTAAAAATCAAAGAGAAAACAAAAATTCCATAAAAGTCCATTTTCCCCAAAATATAGGCTGCAACAAAAGGCCCAAACAAGAAGCCGGCATTAATAATGGTTAAATACAACCCCCTGATTCTGCCGGACAGCTTATCTACAGAAAAACTTTCCACAATCACATCCATCGCTACCCATTCAATGTTGCCTAAAATCATATAGAGCATCAGGAGCAGGACACTTAATTTTGACGGGTCGTTAAAAATTAAAAAGATAAGCACTAATATTTTAGCCAGCAAAGAAAAATAGAAAACATTAGACTTGCCCCACAGCCGAACTAATTTGTGCAAATTAAGCAGGGTTATTAAAAATATTGTGTAAGCGACAGCATAAAAAATTCCGACACTTTCCGTGCCGGTTGCCAGCTTGAAATAGGAAGACATGACATAGATCAGCACGGCCTGGGAAAAACCCACCAAAAAAGTCACGAAACTTGTCAGTTTTAATCTTGTCTTATCTAGATTCTCTTTGTGTTTGTTTTTTGTCATTTTTGTTTTTATGGCGTGAGTCTTTTTACATCGCGCGGAAACAAAATCGTTTCCTTGATGCTGCCTAGACCAAGCATTTTTTGGATGATTCGTTCCGAACCAAGCCCCCAGCCACCGTGCGGAGGAATGCCATATTTAAAGATGTCCAGATAATCTTTGAAGTCTTCCGGATTAAGCTTATTTTTTTTCATATTGACCACTAACTGATCATAGTCATGAATTCTTTGACCGCCACTGGCAATTTCCACACCCATAAACAAAAGATCGAAACTATCCGTATATTGCGGATCAGCGCTTGGCATTGTGTAGAACGGTCGGATGCTGGTCGGATAATGTGTCAGAAATACAAAGTCGCTGTTGTGATTTTTCTTAACCCATTCACAAATCAAGCGCTCACCCTCGGCATCGATATCAACCTCTTCCATTTTTTTGCCATATTCTTTGTCTAGAATATCCAATGCCTCCGTCAATTTCATTCTGGGAATTTTTTCCACCGGCAAAACTTGTGCCTCATATTTTTCCAAGTCCGCCTGACAATTTTCTGCAATTTCGCCCATAACATGAGTCATGACTTTTTCTAATTCATCCATAACATCCTCGAATCCTTTGATAAATCCCATTTCAGCATCTAATCCAATATATTCATTCACATGCCTAGTGGTGAAATGCGGCTCTGCCCGAAAAACAGATCCAATCTCAAATACCCTTTCAAAAATTCCAACACCGGCTTGTTTATAAAACTGCGGGCTCTGCGCCAGATAAGCATCCTGTTGAAAATATTTTATTTTGAAAAAATTTGCGCCGCCTTCAGTCGCTGAACTCAAAATTTTAGGCGTTTTAATTTCTGTAAAACTCTCTTTGCGCATAATTTCTCCATATGATCGCAAAAGTTCTGCGTAAATTCTAAAAATTGATTTTATTTTATCATTGCGCAAAGTTATCGTTCGATTATCCAAAAGCGTATCCAAATTGACATTTAAATCTTCAGCTGAAATATCGACAGGAAGCTCAACTTCCGGCTTACTTAGCACGCTTAATTTTTCCACTTCAATTTCCACTCCACCGGTCGGAACCTTTTCGTTTTTCGCGCCACCTGGACGAGCTTTGACTAGTCCCTCTACTTCAATAATATATTCACCCCTAATTTCCTTGGCGGCCTTATAAGCCTCTTCTTTGTCAGGAATAATAACCATCTGAATCATACCCGATCTATCACGAAGATCCACAAAAACAAGCTTGCCATGATCACGACGGATATTGACCCAGCCTTGCAATTTCACAATTTGACCAATCTGACCGGGGGTTTCAGAAATTAAAATTCTTTCCATAAAATTTTTATCTATTTACTTATAAGTCTTTGCACCTCTTTGACTAAATCACTCGGGCTATATTCAGATTTGGCCACAAATCCATTGGCGCCCAACTTCTCCGCTTTTTCCCGATCTTCTGTTTGGCTCAAATTGCTTGTGACGATAATTTTTATATTCGGATCATATTCTTCTCCGCTGCGCAATGCTTCAATCAACTGAAAACCATCCATTCTTGACATAATCAAATCAGTCATAATGACATCCGGTTTTTGCACTTTCGCCAGATTGAGAGCTTGATCTCCATTGGTCGCCATAAAAACTTCAAAACCGGAATCAGAAAACTTTTTTTGATAAATTTCCGCTATCATCGGATCATCCTCTACTATAATAATCTTGCTCATCTTATTTAGCTTAAAATATTTAACTGTTTACTATTATATAGCTAATTAGCTATTTTTACAACTTTTCTAACTGCGCGATGACATCCTCGATTATCCAATTGGGAGTTGAAGCGCCAGCCGTCACGGACACACTTTTGACACCTGAAAACCATTTTTCATCCATATCATTTGCCCTCTGGATAAAAATAGTTTTTGGATTTATACTACTAGCAATTTCAAACAAGCGATTTGAGTTGGCACTTTCCGGCGATCCAATCACCACCACGGCATCATGCGAAGCGGCTAATTTCTTTATTTCGTCTTGCCTCTGATCAGTCGCCAAACAAATCGTGTCCAAAATTTCCACTGCCGAAAACTTATTTTTTATGAAATTATAAACTTCTTCCACAAAATCCTTGCTCTGCGTGGTTTGTGAAAGAATGATGATTTTCTCTGCCTGCTCAAGATTCAAATTTTTCAAATCCTCTACATTGGAAACTATCATGGCCTTGCCCTCGCCCCATTCCAAAATGCTGCGCACTTCTTTGTGATCCTTGTCACCCACCAAAACTATTGCGTATCCGCATTTAATATAGACTTGCGCCAATCTTTGCACCTTGATAACTCGCGGACAAGTTGTATTAATGATCTCAATCTTTTTTTCTTTAGCCATCTCGTAGACCTGCGGTCCCACGCCATGCGCCGTAATAATCAGCGTGCCGATTTCTCCAGGCTTAGCGTTAGTAAATTTTTCCAAATCAATTTTGCGGATGCCTTTTTCCTCAATTTTTCTAACCACATCCTGATTGTGAACCAAAGAACCCAAAACATAAATCGGTTTTTTCACGCTCTCTAAATCCAAATTACTGACCGTCTCAAACGCCCGCCGCACCCCATCGCAAAACCCGGCGAATTGACTCAATATTATTTTCATAAAATTATTTTTTTCTAAAACTTCGTTTTAGGATTACCACTCCTCGATCAGATATTTCTCAAATTCCTTTTTTTCTCTCATGTACAACGCATTTTTATCTAGAAATTCTTTATACTCACTAATACCCCTAAATTGTCCTAGAATAATATCCTTATTTACTAATCTATCACTTCGCTCACCTAAATAATCCAACAAGCTTGAATATTTCCATTTATCGTTTTTACTATATCCATGAATAAAATTATTTTTATTCACATAAGCAGAAAGATACAAAAGATACTCATTTGAATCAATATGCGCTGATTTAAAAACCCCCTGAAACAATGAACCGCTCCTTTTATTTTTCTGATTATAATACTTAGTATGGCTAATGCCAATTTTATGCATAAAATTTTCAATACCCCTTGCATTAATTTGCTTTAAAATAAAATGATAATGGTTTGGATTCAAACAATACGCAATAATTTCTACCATCGGCTCACGATTCCTAAAACTTAGTTTTAGGAAATCATCCACATTCGAGCCTGGTCTACCTTTTTTATAATCTCGCCATTCTATCATCAATCCATCTTCCTCATCATTTAATAAGTTCATTGACATACTAAATCTTTCGTAATCATGCACATCCGAAAAAACATCATGCTTATCCACGCCACGATTGAAAACATGGTAATATTCACCATTGGCAAATTCTCCTTTTCTCATGTTGTTATTATATCCTAAAACTTCGTTTTAGGAAAACTAAATTGCACTTCCAAAAAATTCTTTTTTATCCTTACACCATTGCATAATTGCCTTATGCATAGCTATTGGACGCAATTCATTTTTCTTCAAAGAAGCAATATCAATCCAATTAAATTCAAGGTGATTCTCTAATGAAATAACCTTAAAATTATCCAATGTAACATGGAAAACAATATTAATTTCGTGTTGCATTTTGCTAATTTGTCCAAAAGAATTTTCTACCACACCAATAAACTTAATCATTCTCGTTTTTACACCCAACTCCTCCAGCAATTCTCTTTTTAAGGCATCTTCCGGTTTCTCACCAAATTCAACATGCCCACCTGGCAAAAAATACCATGATTTGGTTTTCATTCTACAGAGCAATATTTTTCCCCGATGAATAATAACGGCTCGTGAAATTATTTCAAAATTATTTTTCATATCATTTTGTATTTCCTAAAACTTCGTTTTAGGATTTAAATTTAGATTATTCGAATACCAAATTTTTTCAATGATTCTGCTAAGTCATAGAGTGGCAAACCGACAATTCCAAAAAAATCACCCTCGATTTTTTTGATAATTACAGAGCCAATTCCTTGCACTGCAAATGCTCCAGCCTTATCTAACGGCTCCTTGGTTTTTATATAATTTGCAATCTCTTCCGCGGTGAGTTTTTTTATATATACTTTTGCTTCAACAGCTTTGGATATTTTTTTGTTTATCAAACTATCCACTATGGTATAGCCAGTGATAATAGACACGACCTTTCCGCTTATTTTTTCTAACATTTTTCTAGCTTCAATTTCCGTATGCGGCTTGCCGAGCAGTTCATATTTTAGCGCCACAAAAGTATCAGCCGCAATAATAATATGGTTTTTGTATTTTTTCGCCACCGCTTCCGTCTTGCATTTGGACAAAAATTTAGCCAGTTCCATTGGATGCATTTTCAAACTCATGTCCTCCTCGTAATCACTCCTAACGATTTCAAATTTTAATCCCAATCTCTCCATCAATTCTTTTCTTCGAGGAGAAGTTGAAGCCAAAATTATTTTTCTATTTTTCATATCTCTCATTTATTAATTAATTCTTAATCCACATCCCCCATTTGTTGCAACTGCAACAATTTTTGATAGAGCCCGCCGTCAGATTTAGCCAGTTCGTGGTGGCTGCCGTACTCGATGACCTTGCCTTTTTCCAATACGATAATTTTATCAGCTTTGCGGATGGTGCTCAAGCGATGTGCGATCAAGATGACGGTGCGGTTTTTGCAGATTTTGTCCATCGCATCTTGGATCAGTCTTTCACTTTGCGAATCCAGATTGCTCGTCGCTTCATCAAAAATCAAAATTTTTGGATTAGCCAAAATCGCACGCGCAATGCCGATTCTTTGCCTTTGCCCACCGGACAGTTTGATGCCTCGTTCGCCGACTACTGTATTATAGCCATCACTTAACTGCAAAATAAATTCTTCCGCATTAGCTATACGCGCCGCAGCCACGACTTCATCCATATTGGCTTTCGGTTTGGCATAGGCAATGTTTTCCTTAACACTCAAATCAAAAATTTCCACTTCTTGAGGAACAATAGCCATAAATTTGCGAAAGGCATGTAAATCATAGTCTCGCAAATCCTTTCCATCTAGCAAAATCTGACCGCCACTTGGGTCATAATGCCGATAAATCATCCGAACAACTGTAGTTTTTCCACCACCCGACGGTCCGACCAGAGCTGTAGCGCAACCGGAATTAATTTTGAAACTCGTGTTGTCCAACGCACGGCCATCACTATCTTTATAATGAAAAGTCACCTTTTTAAATTCAATTTGTCCTTCAATCTTTTTCGGCTTAAGTCCGTTGAGATTGTTTTCAATCTCAGATTCTTCAGTTGATAACAAATATAGCCTTTCCACTGCCTCGCTGGATTCCATAATGCGATCGTATAGTCGTGATATGCGGAAAAGAGAGATTAGTCCTTTTTCAGAAATAGTATATACAAATACTAAGCTTCCTATGGTAATCTGTCCGTGAATCGCCAAATAGATTCCCAAAAGCAAAACAAAACCTCGTCCCAAATCAATTACCAGATTTCTGGCTAAATTATATTTAAGGATCCTACTAAATTCATCTAAAATACTATTTTTAACTTTTTCCGTCGTACGAAAAAACTGATTATACTCACGCAATTCCTGCACAAACGACTTGACCGTGTTTATATTGATGATTGACTGCGTCATTATGCTAGAAGCAACTTCTTGTTCATCGAAACGTTTTTTGCGAAAAGGGAAAACCAGCGCATTAACACGCAAAGTCAGAAAAATAAAAACGGGAACAAAAACAATGATGATTACACCGAAACGCCAATCAATAATAAATAACATGATCGTCGTAAAAATAATCTGGAAAATTGTCGGCGCCACTTCCCAGAAAAAATTACCAAACAAATTATCTATCTTATCGATTCCTCGAGTAATCTTAATGACCTTACTGCCAGTATTCTCCTTTTCGTGATAACCCAGACTCAAAAAAACCATCTTTTTGTGGGCATTGCTAGCTAGGTAAGAAATAACATCTACTAATATATCAAAAAGTTTTCGATCACGGAAATAATCAAAAAGCGAAACTGACTGATTCACCAAAAACATCACTACTACCAATCCCAAAATAGTTGCGACTTGCTCCAAGCTAAAATTAGTTATTCTATCAATAACCACTTTTAATATGTATGGACCAATCAAGCTGATTATCTCTATAAACATAGTTAAAACCAGCAGTCTTTTAATCTGTTTTTGACTCGGTTCAAGAAGCTTCCAAAGGCGCATCCAAAAACGCCCCAGATCCATTCCTGTCACATCCTGCTTTTCTTTATTTTTTTTACTCATATATAATATTAATCTTCAAAAACAATTGCCGCTCCGTTTTAGCGGAGCGACATATTTCTTCTTTGACTATTTGTTCTGAAAATATTTAACTATTTCCAAACTGTCCAAGGATATATGTTCAACTGTTCCGCTTTTTCTATTTTTAATTTCTACTTGGCTGTCGCATGAATTTTTTTCGCTGACAACCATTTGATATGGCAGACCAATCAAATCGGCATCGGCAAATTTTGCGCCTGGATTCGTATCGCGATCATCAAACAAAACTTCGATTCCCGCCTTGACCATAGCCCCATAAATCTCAGTTGCTTTCTCATTTTGATTCAAGCTCAAAAGATGAACTTGAAACGGCGCCACGGCCTCCGGCCAAATCATGCCTTTGTCGTCATGATGCACTTCCACTACCGTACCCATGAGTCGCCCAAGTCCGATGCCATAGCAACCCATTAGAATTTCTTTGGTTTCGCCTTTTTCATCCTTAACCGTCAAATTAAAAGGCGTAGTATATTTATTCATCAGTTTAAAAATATTGCCCACCTCGATCGCTTTCTCTTCAGAAAATTCCGTGTTTTGACAAGCGGGACATTCAGACACTTCAGCTTTTATTTCTTTGTTAATTGCCAATCCGCATTTGCTACAAACGAAAATAATATCTTCCCCAGCTTCGGTGATCACCTGAAACTCGTGTGAATATTTAGAAAACGATCCGCCGGAAGCAAAGGTCAAATGAGTTACATCCTTGAGTCCTGTTCTCTCAAAAATTTTAAAATAGGCTACTTTGGATTTCTCATAATAGGCATCCAGATCTTCTTCGTTCAAATGGAAGGAATATAAATCTTTCATAATAAATTCCCGTCCGCGCAAAATACCTGATTTAGCTCGCAGTTCCATCCTGAATTTATTCTGAAATTGATAGACCGCAAACGGCAAATCCTTATAGGAATTAATAAATCTTTGCATGAGTGGCACCACTACCTCTTCATGGGTTGGCCCCAGCGCCGCTTCGCGCCCACTCGCATCTTTCACTTTATACAAATCATCCATCGTGTCCCATCTGCCGGTTTTCAACCAATTTTCTTTTGGTTGCATCGTCGGCATAAAAATTTCTTGACCCGCAATGGCATTTATTTCTTCGCGAATAATATTTTCAATTTTGTTCATCACGCGCAAGCCCAATGGTAAAATCGTATAGACTCCCGCCATTTCTTTATCAATAAAACCCGCACGAATCAAAAGCTGAGCGTTGGTGCTCACCTCGTCTTTCAAAGCGTCTTTTTGAGTTTTGGTAAATAATTGTGATTGCTTCATAAATTTGTTTAGGCCGCATGTTCGCCCCTGGCGAATTTACGCAGTTTCATATGCTTTATTTTAGTATATTATCGCCTTTTTGCCAAGTTTGGTGAGAAATGCTTTCTTTTTTTTAGAAAGCATTTCCCTTTTAGATTTTTATGCATAAAATCTGGTTCCAAATTCTTCTTCCTGCGAAACAGCCCGGAGAATAAAATTATTTTCTTTGGCTGGCACCAGACAAGCTTCAATTTTTGCTTGAGCTAATTCAGCCAAGGCCAAAACTTTTGTTCGCATACCTTCGGATCCATATCCCAGTGCGCTGCCACCCTTGGCGCACGCCAGCACCGTTTCAATTTCAGAAACTTTGATGCGATGCATTACGCATCCTTCAAGATCAAGAAAACCAGGTTGATCAAAACCAATGACTGCCACCCTAGCTCCAACCAACAAACACATCAGCTTGAAAAGCTTGTCATTGTCAGCGCAATGCTCCAGAGCCTTGATTTCCTCCGAATCAATCACATCATTGGCGTTGATAATCGGAACCACGCCGACCGAAAATGCTTCCAGCATAATCTTTTTGGTCAGAGCAGTTTTTGAAATTTTAGCGTCAATCAATTGCTCATCAGTCAAAAGCATTTGCGCGGCATCGACGCCGAATTTTTCCAAACATAGTCGATACTCATTGGCAATGCGAATCTGACCAACTGCCGAACGCAAATTTTTTGAACGATTCATAATTGAGTCACTGGCAATCGCCCCGGAAGTTACAATAAAAACTCCCGTGCCATTTTGCACCAGCTTTGCGACTTGCGCGCAAACCTGCCGAATTAATTTGCGATTAATCTTTCCATCGGAAACCAATGTCGCTGAACCTAATTTGATGCCGATAATTTTCTTTTTTTGCATAATGATTTTTGAAATTAAATTAAAAAACTAAAAAACAGCTTTTTTCATTAAGCTGTCCGTGTCTATCCAAAATTTTTATTCTTCCCCGCTAGTTAATTTTAAACACACATAAGCAGCCTAATTGTCTAGGTTGTGGGGCTACCGGGATTAAATTTGTGTGTCTAAAATTATTCATATGCCTCATTAATAACATGCTCTAAAAAGTTTGTCAATTTTAAAAATAATCCGGCAATTGACAGCTAAATAGTTTTCTGCCATATTAGTCTGATGCCAATCTCGGCATTGAAAAACAGTTAGTTCTTACGAGTGGGGGGAGAAATTATGAGGGGGAAAGTTGTTATTGCATTAGTAGGTTTTGTTATGTGCTGGTCTTCGCCAGCGATAAGCACTATTAATCCCAATGCGGATGTGCCAATTAAAATACCCATGAACCAACGTGCGGTGTCTCTCTTTAAAAACAACCAGGGTGACTATATTATATCCACCAAAGCCATACCTCCTGAGGATGCAGAGGAGGCAAAAGCTAAATTCGGAATCGAAGAGTTAGGTAGATTTTTCATAATTTATGATCAGGACACGGATGCATTTATCCTTGTTCCCCGAAAATAAGAAAATTCTATCTCTTCAATTCATCATCGCAAGTGCGCCATGTCTCCAGACACGGCGTTTTTTTATTTTTTAAATTTTAATCCCAAAATTAAAACTGTCGCGCAAGCACTAAAACCAATTCCCGAAACAATTTGAAATAGAAAATCAGGCAATATAAATAAACTATAAAGAAATGCTATGCCAGAACTTATAGTCCAAATAAAATAAGATGTAACATTCGCACTTTTCTTGCCGGCTAATAAATCTTTTATCGTGGGCCAATAAGCAACCGCTGAAATAACACCTTCCATGGCATATGCAATCACCAAAAGCCTAATAAAAATTTCTCTCATAAAATTACTTTTTATTCATTATCTTTCAAACAATATATTTTTATATAAAAATAATCCAGTAACAAATGCGACAATAACCCAATGCCTAAAAATAACACTGGTCTATAAAAAATAAATAAAATAGCAACTATTAAAATTGTACGATAATTTTTATGCAAGAAATGAGTTTTGAACGGATTTCTCCGCGGATGATAAATCGGTTTTGAAAATAAATGATCCAAGTCAATCAGCTCCGATGAAAAAAGTAACAACAAGTCTAAATTATTTGCATTAACAAAATCTATTTTATTCACAAAAAAATACGCGCCAAGATCAAATATGAGATGGACTGGAGTTATCATAATTTAAAATTTTTATTTATTCCGATTAAAATAATAATCATAGACGGTTTTTGTGATTGGCACACCGGAAGAATGTCCGTCTCCACCGCCTTCAGCGATGATGACTAGGGCGATTTCCGGATTATTATACGGTGCGAAAGAAATAAACCAACCATGGGTCTTATCTTCACTGCCAAATTGCGCCGTACCGGTTTTCCCCGCCACTTCAACAGAAAGAGTTTTGAGCGGTTGCGCTGTGCCGTCGGTCACTGTTTTTCGCATCCCCTCCCTGACAACCTGCATAACTTCCTCTGAAATAAAATTCTTGCGAATTATTGTCGGCGCAATTGAATTAATTTTCCCATCGTTCTTTTTTATTTGATTAACAATTCTAGGTGCATAGAGAGTTCCGCCATTAGCCAGTGTGGCTGTAAAATTAGCCAGCTGCAGCGGCGTGGCCGTGACAAATCCTTGTCCAATTGAAGCATGATATGAATTTCCGATATACCACTTCTCTTTTAGCTTATCGAGCTTCCATTGCTCATCCGGAATAAAACCGCTTGACTCATTCGGCAGATCGATGCCAGTCGGACTGCCAAAGCCAAAAAGATTTTCATATTTTTTCATGCGACTCATGCCTAACCCCTGAATGTTTCCATATCCGCCGCCAATAGTATAAAAAAATATATCGTTACTTTCCGCAATGGCTGTGCGTACATCACTTGGACCATGAACTTTCCAATCGCCAAAACGAAAACCGCCAATATTTATACTGCCACCCATCCCGGCGATAATCGTGTCCGGTGTGATTGTGCCTTCCGAAAGAGCAGCTGCCGCTACGGCCGGTTTTAATGTCGATCCAGGCGGATATTCACCACTAATAACTCTATTAAATAAGGGCAAGTCTTTATCATTAATAATTGATTGATATTCTTTGTTGGATATGCCACGCGCAAATAAATTATTATCATAACTCGGAAAACTAACCATCGCTAAAACCCCGCCGCTTCTCGGATTAATTGCCACCGCCGCTGCCGTTCGCGTTCCAGTTTTTTCCAATGTTTCAACCATACTGTCATACAATTTTTTTTGCAGACCGGCATCAATATTCAAAATCAGATCGTTGCCAGCTTGCGGATTGATGACGCCCAAATTTTTTTTAATGTTTCCCAAAGAATCAACCTCTACTTGTTTTGCTCCGGCCCGCCCGCGCAATTCTTTTTCATATTGTTTTTCCAAATTTGTTTTTCCAATATAGTCCGTCATCACATAATCCGGATTTTTATTCATTTCCTCCCTGGTTATTTTTCCATCATAACCGATAACCGATGAAAAAATATTTCCATCCCCATAATTTCTAATCGCCGTATTTTCAATAAATATTCCCGGTAACTCTTTAGCCTTTTCTGATAGTATAAGTGACTGGTCCTGTGCGATATTTTCTGCCAGCAAAACCGGATCGGGTGATTTTCTATTCTGACTTTCAATCATCGCCTCCACATTCGATTCATCAACGCCCAAAACCTCAGAAACCTTTTTGGCGATTGCGCTTCTCTGCTGAAAATCATCCGGCAAATCGCTGGGTACGATAACTGCATCCATACTCGGGACATTGCTGGCCAATGTTTGTCCGGTCTTATCCAAAATTTTTCCTCGTAAAGCCTTGATGGCAATTGAACGAATTCGATTACCCTTTGATACATCAGAATAATAATTATTCTGAACAATATCCAAATAGGCTACTCTTGCCGTCAGTCCGCAAATACAAAAAACGATTATAAACCAAAGAATATCCAAGCCCTGCCTCTTAAAAGGCGTCTCCATAATTGCCTCTTCCTTTTCCGTAATAGTCATTATGGAATCCTCTATTTCCATACCCTTAGATATTCTTCTTTTGCTAAAATATTGATCGAACATTATCTTTTTATCATTATTCTCTTATCTTGATACGCAAAAATTTTAATCAATCTTTCTAACGGCCAATATATAATTATAAACATAATCATATTATATAAAGGCTTTAAAAATAAATTTTTATTAAAAAATAGTCGCGGATCGCCAAGCCCATTTTCCGACAATTCCTTAAGATGAATAAATATTTTAACCAACAAGAAAATAATGATGTAATTTATAAGCGTTCCAATTACAATCGCCACCATAGTAACAAAAAATCCGCGTGCCGATCGTGAAACTAAAAATCTTTTGCTCAGTGAGTTAATAACAAATACCATCACCACGAAAGAAAGCACATTGACGCCCACTGGATAGAAAGACAGCCAATCCATCATCAGACCCGCAAAAATAACTCCGATCAAAACTGAATTGAAATCACTTTTGGCTGTCAATATAATAATGATGATCAGCACAATATCCGGAATAACACCGCTCGAAAAAAAATTTGGCAAAAAAGAGGCTTGTGCCACAACTGACAAAAAAATAATTATGCCGATAAAAATATTCTGTTTCATTATTTTTTTATAATAAAAACAACGCTCAAATTTTGATATCTAACTCGAGGCATTATAATGGCTTGTTGAAAAAGCCTGTCTGAGGATATTTTAACCTCCTGAACCCTTCCGACCAAAAGTCCGCGCGGAGTTTCCCCGTCCAGACCTGAGGTTATGACTGTGTCCCCCTGATTCAGAGCATCGGCTTGCGCCACCATATCCATACTGAGACCTAGCCCATAAGCACCCTTTATTAGACCCTTGGCGCCCGTCTCAAGATCACTGACATTTACTGCGCTATTTGAATCTGTCAATAAATTAACCTTAGAACTGCCAGAGGTGACTTCGTCTATTTTTCCAATTAAAATTCCGTCAGAAACAATCACCGGCATTCCAACCTCAATCCCGTCAGAACTACCCTTATCAATCATAATCCAACTGCCAAAGCTTTGCGGATCCTGCCCAATGATAAAACTCGGCTCCAAATTGAATTTATCCTTTGGCACCAGATTAAGTTGTTCGCGTAAAGTTTCATTTTCTTTTTTTGTTTCTTGCAAGGAGGCGACCTCCGAAGCCAGAGAATTATTTTCCCTGACCAATTTTTCATTCTCTGTTTTCATTGCGCCAATCGAACCAAAAAAAGAAAAAATCTCAGAGATATCACGGCCAAGGACATAGAAAGTTTCTTGAAAGGGATAGGCGATTTCCAAAAAAACCGTCCGAACCGGATTAAACAAACCCCTTGGATTCAAAAAAATCAACAATAAACAAATGGCAGATATTATTACGAATTTTATTATTTTGGAAGATAGGTATTTCTTAGTCATAAACTTGAAATATATAGATTAAAATCCAAAGCTCAAATTTCAAATTTCTAATCAAGCTCAAATGACAAAAATTTAAAAAATTGGATTTTGGATTTTATTTGAAATTTGGATTTTTATATGAGTGATCTCTCATGCTGATTTTCAATTAAAACATCTTTCAGTGATTCTAAATCTTCCAGAACAATTCCAGTTCCGCGCACCACGGCTGTCAAAGGATCCTCCATCATGCGCACCGGCATGTCAGTTTGATCGGCCACCAACCTATCAAGTCCGCGAATCAAACTGCCGCCGCCAGCCAGAATGATGCCGCATTGCATAATATCAGACAAAAGTTCCGGCGGAGTTTCCTCAATGGCCGCTTTAATGTTATTCACAATAATTCGAATTGAACGCGCCAAGGCCTCTCGCACTTGATCATCTTTGATAATAATTTCTTTCGGCAATCCCGTCACCAAATCCCGTCCGCGAATCGGCATTTGCATTTTGTCTTTTTGCGGACAAGCGCTGCCAATGGCAATTTTTGCATCTTCCGCTGTTTTTTCTCCAATCAGAAGATTAAATTCATCCCGGCAATAACGAATGATATCCTCGTTCATTTCATCTCCCGCAATGCGCAAATTTCGCGAAGTCACCACGCCGCCCAAAGAAATGACCGCGATGTCCGTGGTGCCGCCGCCAATATCAACAATCATATTTCCCGCCGCATCCTGCACCGGCAAACGTGCGCCAATCGCCGCCGCCATCGGCTCGTCGATCAAATACGCTTCGCGTGCGCCAGCATTCATGGTCGCATCAATCACCGCACGTTTTTCCACCTCAGTTACATCTGATGGAATGCCAATCACTATGCGCGGCCGTGGAAACAAAGTAAAATTGTCCCGATGAACTTTATCAATAAAATATTTGAGCATTTGCTCCGTCACTTCAAAATCACTGACCACACCATCCACCAAAGGACGGGTCGCCACAATGTGCCCTGGAGTTTTTCCAACCATTTTCTTGGCCTCTTTGCCAATCGCCAAAACCTGACCAGTTTTCTTGTTGATCGCCACCACTGACGGCTCATTAATCACAATGCCCTTGCCTTTAACATAGACCAGCGTGTTAGCCGTGCCCAAATCAATGCCAATATCCTTGGAAAAATTTCCAAATATTTTGCCAATCAAATCCTTAAAAATATTACTAAGTTTCTTCATATTCCCCTATACTAAAGAATTTTTTATCAAAAAAGTCAAAAAATGTCGTAAACTGCGCTCTTTCTATCATACTTTACCTAGCGGTCATTGTCAAAAACAAAAACAGCGGTATTATCCGCCATTTTCAGAGATTTTTTAGTGTATAATCTTCAAAACATCCCGCAAGGTTACGAGAACCATAAGCAGCATCAGAAGCACAAACCCGATGGTGTGAAACAGTTGTTCGGTTTTTTGGGTGACCGGACTGCCTTTAATTTTTTCAATCAGGATAAACAAAATTCGACCGCCGTCCAGTGCTGGAATTGGCAGGGCGTTAATTATGCCCAAATTGATACTGAGAAGTGCCGCAAACTGCAAAACATAAACTAAACCTAGAGTGGCCACTTGTTTGGTCAAAATCGCAATGCCAATCGGTCCGGAAACTTCCGCTCCCACGCCATTGCCCGCGAAAAGTTTCATGATGATGCCACCCAAAGCCAGCAAAATAGCAATGGTCAGATTATAAACTGCGATTGCTCCATTCCACAAAGCTTCATGCACTGGGTATCTTTTGATAACTGTTTGCGCCAATGCGATACCGATTGCACCTTGTCCAGCCGGCGCATTTTCTCTCGGCACCACTTTAATTTCGACAATATCAGAACCGCGCAAAACATTGAAATCAATCGCCTTGCCTTTATTGGAATTTATATAATTTTGCACATCCGTCACGCCCGCAAAACTGGTTTGTTTATTTTCTTTCAAAATTTCATCGCCAATTTTTATTCCGGCTTTATCCGCCGGTGAATCTGGCAAAACTTCTGAAATTTGAATTTTAGCGTTGGCAATATTTACATCATTGCTTTCAATTGTTTCCGGCGCTCCAATTATAAATCCGATTGAAATCAGAATCCAAGCAAAAATAAAATTCATGATGACGCCCGCCGCCAAAATTTTAATTCTTGGCCAAGCCTTTTTGGATGCAAAGCTGTCCAAATCTTTTGTTCCGTTGCCATCTTCACCCTTGATGCGCACAAAACCACCCAACGGAATCCAATTAATTGAATAAACCGTGTGTTTTGATTCAATTTCTTTGTTGCCCCAAACAAATTCAAATTTTCCCGTCTTTTCATCGCGCACAAAACCAGCGAGGCGCGGCGGAAAACCAAAGCCAAATTCATCGGCTTTGACTCCATTTCTTCTGGCCGTCACAAAATGTCCGAGCTCATGCACAAAAATTAAAACACCCAGAATCGCTATAAATATAATCGCTGTTAACATCTATATGTCAATTTTATAATTTTTAATTTTGTAATTTTTAAATAATGCTTTAATTTTTAATGTTTAAACCAACTTTTTGGTAAAAATAAGTTTAAAAATTTAAAAATTAGGATTTATTTATAAAATTAAAAATTGGAAATTAAAAATTTTTAATTTAATTATACTGTTAATATTTCCTTCTCTTTTTCAATGCGGACTTCTTCTACCTTCTTATTATAGGCGTCAACAACTTCCTGCAATTTATCTTTGCCGACAAATTTGTCATCTTCTCCCATCAAACCTTCTTTCTCCACTCTTTGAATTTCTTCCCACGCATCTTCTCTGTGTTTTCGAATGGAAATTTTAGCATCTTCCGCTTTTTGATTCAGCACTTTCACCAAATCCTTTCTGCGTTCTTCCGTCAATGCCGGAATGTTAATACGAATAACCTGGCCGTCATTATTCGGATTCAAATTCAATTGCAACTCACGCAATGATTTTTCAATATTAACCAAATTATCTTTGTCCCATGGCGCAATCACGATTGTTCTTGGTTCTGGCACAGAAATGCTGGCTACCTGCTTTAGCGGCGATTTTACTCCATAATAATCAACTGATAGACCTTCCACCATCGCCACCGAAGCTCGGCCGGTTCGCAACTGATTCAATTCTTCTTTGAAATGTTCTATTGATTTTTCCAATTCCGGCTTTTTCTTGTCTATGATTTCTTTGTACATAATGTTTTTAAAAATTATTTTATTACTTTTAGGATTTGCGCATTTTCCACAAACCTGAAACTTTTCAAGGTTGAGCCTTTGAAAGGCTTAATCTCCGTAAAGGCTCAACCTTTTGAGGAGTTCGATTTTATTATTTTCTCAGCCCCAAATACACAACCTCAGGATTATTTGCGTCATATTTCAAAACACTCACATTTTTTTTCGTTTCCAACTGAAAGGTCATCCAAGTAACGCCATCATCCACTGATTTATACAAAGCCTGCCCTGCCCCATAAATAATCTCCGTCGGTTTCTGCGGATTGATTGTCACGGCTTTGACCGGTGAAGCTTGTGAATCGCCCAATGTCCGTATGCCCGCCCAAGTAACTCCTGCGTCTTTGCTGCGAAACAATCCGATTTGACCAGCGGCATATACCCATTTAGTTACTGTTGGATCAGACTCGATAAAGCTAACGCCGTTATCTATATTATTATTATCCATTTCTATAATTTCTTCTCCTCCATTCTTACTAACAAAAATACTGCCACCTAGGGTGTTTAAATATAACAAATTACTATCGACACTGTCTATCGCTATTTTTATAACAGGACTGGAAGCTACGTAAATATTCTTCCAAGAATTTCCAGCGTCAATGCTTTTTATGACTTGATTATCACTGGTGCTCACAAATAAAATGTTAGGATTTTTCTTGTCCAAAGTTAATGCAATAATCAGCGGTCCATTAGAAGGAGCCGTATAAATTTCATTCCATTCAATTCCACCATTAATTGTCTTAAATAATTTTCCCCGTCCCTGCCAGACACCGCTCGCATAAGCAATGCGGCCATCCACTGGATCAATTGCCAGGCCATAAACTTTTCCGGCTGGAAAAACCAAGGGGCTCCAATTTTCTCCACCATCCTCTGTTTTGAAAATTCCGGATTTAAGCGTGCCTACCAAAACATTATTACTGTCATTAGGATTAATTGCCACACTCAAAACATCCACGCTATCCAATTTTATTTTCCCGCTCGTCTTGCTTTTCGGTTCCCAATTTTTTCCGCCATCCGTTGACTTCATAATACTGCTCGGACTAACAACAACCGGGGTCGAACTCGAAGATGGAACAGACGCCGGCACCAAAGAACAGCCGGACAAAAAAACCGCTACCCCAAAAAAAGCCAAAATTAATACATATTTTTTCATAAGTTAATTATAGCATAAACTATGCCCGCAAACAAAAATCCCCCTCAGGGGGATTTACTAGGTGCGCCCACCAGGACTCCCTGCCTGCCGGCAGGCAGGGAACCTGGGACCGTTTGCTTAAAAGTCCTCGCCGGCTGGTGGATGGCGGATCTACCAACTGAGCTATGAGTGTATGTGCGCCCACCAGGACTCGAACCTGGGACCGTTTGCTTAAAAGGCAACTGCTCTACCAACTGAGCTATGAGCGCATTATTTGATTTTATGTAAAATAAACAAAAAAAGTTACAAATGCATAACTCTAACTATTGTACCAGTTATTCTGGGTTAGTCAATGTTTGTTTGGGCTTAATTTCCTTCATCGGCACCGGCATAAACTTTTGGAGCACTTCTGGAATTTTAACACTGCCATCAGCTTGTTGATGATTCTCTAAAATAGCGATGAAAATCCGCGGACTTGGCAGAGCCGTATTATTCAGCATATAGACATATTTTCGATCGCCATTTTTGTCCGTGTATTTCACATTTAATCGACGAGACTGCCAATCCAGAAAATTACTAGCCGATCCGGTTTCACCATAGCGATTAAGTCCCGGCATCCAAGCTTCCAGGTCAAACATTTTGTATTTTCCCAACCCCATATCCCCTGTGCAAATTTGCAATTGTCGATAGGGCAAACCCAACTCTTCATGCATCTCCTTAGAAATCGCAATCATTTCTTCTTGCAATTTGTTTGTTTCTTCCACATTAGCTGAAGCTAAAATAACTTGCTCAACTTTCATAAATTCATGGACACGATACATGCCTTTGGTGTCCTTGCCATAACTGCCAATTTCACTGCGATAACATTGTGAATAGCCACACAATCTCATTGGCAATTGTTCTTCTTTCAAAACTTCATCAGAATAATATGCCAATAGAGACGGTTCAGCCGTGCCAACTAAAAACTTTTTGTCACTGCTCAGTTCTCCCGTTGCTTCTTTATCTGAGGTCGCAACTTTATAAATTTCATCAACTTCCTGATTATATTCCAAGCCTTTGAAATAGCCGCTGCCAAAAAGCGAAAATTCTTTCACCAAAGTCGGCACAATCATCGGTGCATAATTTTTGGCCACCATCTTGCTCATGGCATACATCATAAATCCCATCATAAGCGACACTCCCTCATTTTTTACATAATATCCGCGATAACCACCCACTTTCGCTCCACGCTCCAAATCTAAAATATCCAAATCTTTTCCCAGCTGGATGTGATCCTTGGGCACAAAATCAAATTGCGGAAGATTATCACTACGATAAATTTCCACATTATCATCTTCATTTTCACCAATCGGCGTGTCAGCAGAAACAATGTTTGGGACTTGGACCATCAACTCTTCAAAAGCGTGTTTCACTTTTTTATATTCCGGTTCTAGAGCGGCAATTTTTTCCTTAATTTCCTTACCGCGTTCAATCACGCTAGTTTTATCTTGCGCTGATTTAATTTCTTTATTCAACTTATTCTTCTCTGCGCTCAATTTTTCTATTTCTTGCAACAAAGAAATGCGTTTTTCATCCACTGCCAAAAGTTCATTCAATTTCAAGTCCACGTGTTTCTGAATAATCGCCTGTTTGATTTCCTCCGAATTTTTCCTGATAAATTTAATATCGAGCATAAATAATCATCCAGTTTATTATATATCCCAGTCTATACCAATTTTTTTAAAAAATCAAACCTAGCACTATTTCACTGGAATAAACGCCCGCTGCTCCATACAAAATACCCAGAATAGAACCTGCAATCACATCACTCGGATAATGCATACCATTATGCAACCTGGCGAAGGCCATAAACAAAACAAGTAACAATAGCACTAGCCAAGTGCCGGGATAAAAATAAATCAGCACTGTCAAAATAGACAGAATGGCTGACATATGGCTAGACGGGAAAGATGAATCATTGTGTTTTCTGCCAATTGGAAAAACTTCATTTGGGTGAGTAACATATGGCCTGATCTTTTTCAAATATTTTACCAGCAGATATTTTAATAGGCCCTCGCTAATCAAAAAATGCAACCCCGCCGCAATAGTCAAAGCTGTCGCAATAATCCTGCCATTTTCAGCAAAGAAAAAAATCGCAATCGTAAAAACTGTCCAAAAAGCGCTCAAATAAAATATACGGCTCACAAAGTCCGTCAATTCATCAAGCACCGTCCCGCGTCCCAACCGATTAAAAAATTTTACGATGTTTAGTTCCATTTAATTTATTAAATTTAAATCCCCATTGATTATTATATCCGCCATTGCCTCAATTTCATCAACATAAGAAACATCAGCTGGAATTGGATTATACAAAAATATTTTTTTATCATTCACATGAGCAAATCCCATTTCCATTAATGTATTTCCGCCAACATAATTTTCTATTCCGTTTTTTTCAAAATTCAAAACCAAAATCGCATCGCTATTTTTTATCGCATTATGATACCACTTAATATAATTCTGCTCTCTTTTTAGAACAGCGTGCTCCCTTTCGACTCTCTCCATAAGCTCAGGCATCTCGCCATTCACCGATTTTATATAGTGTTCATGAACTATAACATCATGCCCCAGCTTTTTAAGTTTTTCCATATTCTCAACCATTTCGTATCTAAATTTTGAACTTCCACAAATAGTTATTTTCATATGATTAAATCATTTTCAATTTAGTTAAAAAATACTCCCAAGCTGGCTCGAGTTTCAAATTTTTTATTTCTGCAATCGACTTCCATTGCAGATCTTTTGATTCTAATTTATTCTGATGAATTTTACCATCCCATTCAGTAACTTCATACACAAAAAAATCATGCCCCTTCACTCCCCGCTTACACTCATTCCAATCCAAAAATTCATGAATAATCAACTGATAATTTTTTACATCCAAATTGGTCTCTTCCTGAGCTTCCCTTATCATTGCTTCCTCCGGACTTTCGTCATTTTCAACATGCCCAGCCGGACACGCCCAACCAAAGGGAAAATTTTTCCGATCCAACATTAAAATCTCATCTTTTTCATTTTTTATAATCACTGCGACGCTTTTATGCATAATTGAATGTTATTGTTTATAAAGGTTATATTGTTGCCAAAAATTCATTCATATCTTTATATCGTTCATTAAAAACAAGATACAGCGTTTCGGGTTTTTCCGATTCTCCGATTAAAATTAAATGTTTGCCTAATCCAAAGGCTATTCCCGCCTCCATATGAGCCGAGGTTTCTGCCGGCAAAAGCAATATGACTTTATCTGCATTTTTTAGCCCATCCAAATCTTCCTCAAAAAAACTTCTTTGAAGTATTCATCATTATAAAAATCTTTCACAGACTCAAGCATCTTCATTTGTTCTTCTGGATGAGCATCGGCATTGTTAGGATCGGCGGGCTTGCTGCAAAAGTTATAACAAGTTTTTCCTTTTTGAGCCAGCTTCTCTATCAACAACTCGCATTGTTCTTTATTTCTAAATCTTGAAATAAGTGTATAGTCCGTCATATTTTTTACTATATTTTTAAAATCTTATCCTTTAACTTTTTCACTTCTCTTTTATCTTCAACGACTTCACCCTCATACAATTTATACAACAATGGAATCACCGCGCAATCTTGGCATTTACCCCAATTGCAACCTTTCTGTTTTTTAAAAAGCTCCCGACACATCCCAATTTCTTTTTCAAAAGTTTTTTTATTCATATTATTTTCTTGCTCCGACCCGATCCATGCTTTCAAAATAAATCTTATCATCTTCAAAAACTTCAATAACCTTATATTTTCCCTTCGTAAAAACCTCTCCATTTTCAACAAAATGAGTCGCTTCCAAAATTACGATACTAGCCTTTGGCCGAGAAAGCACTTCTCCGCCTTTTGTTTCAAGCAGTGGAATTTCACCATGCAACCAATAATTTCTATGATCCTTTTTCAAAAAATCATAAATCCTTCCCGCTTCTAAATTTTCAGGGATGCATTCTTCTACCTTGCGCTTGCCGTTTTTATACTCAGAAATATTGCGCAAAGCCAGATCAGGA
>Ga0210051_1001430_pt1 | contig 23962 bp, 23 predicted proteins | sample CryGey092014_all_FD_185464 | JGI IMG/M metagenome (GOLD analysis project Ga0210051, IMG submission 185464) | Groundwater microbial communities from aquifer - Crystal Geyser CG23_combo_of_CG06-09_8/20/14_all (SPAdes) (version 2) | ecosystem: Environmental > Aquatic > Deep subsurface > Groundwater... | reverse complement strand
GAAGAAATTTTGACTAAAATAAAAAATGGAGAGGGTGAGGCCAAGGGAGAAACGGCTAATTTTTTCGAAAAGTTAGTCGAACACGCTAAAAGAAATGTAGCTAAAATCCAAAATGCTATCGGAAAAAAGAGAAAAATTTAAGAAATTATCTGAAAATATCGGGGCTGTTTGTGCTAAGCTTAGCTTAACTCCAAATCAGTATACTTTGCTTTCTTTGTTTTTTGCTATTTTGGCTTTTTGGTTTTTAATCAAGGCGAATCTTATCTGGGCTTTAAGTTTTTTTCTCGTTGCCGCTTTTTTAGATTTTATTGATGGGGCAGTGGCTAAATACGCTCGGAAAGAAACAAAGGAAGGAGCTTATTTAGACACTATCTGCGACCGCTATGTTGAGGGAATTATTTTATTAGGATTTCTGTTTTTGCCCTTGCTTCCTTTTCTTTTATCAGCTAAGGTTTGGATTTTTTTGGCTCTTTTTGGCGGACTCCTGACCACTTACGCTAAGGCAGCAGCTAAAGAAAAAGGCTTGGTAACCGCAGAATTAAAAAAAGGCCTGATTGGCCGGGGAGAAAGAGTAATTCTAATCTCCCTCTCTCTAATTCTGGGAGTTTTTAATCTCTCTTGGGTAATTTATCCAATTATAATTCTGGCTATTTTCTCAAATATTACCGCTCTTCAAAGAATCTTTTTAGCTTTTAAGTAATCTCGCACCAGGCCAGAATCAAAGCATCGGGACCAAGTAAAACACCAAGGACATTATCAATTAAATTGATAAAGGCCACCTCTGTTCCTTTAAAATTGCTCTCAAGCATTTCTTTTAATTTTTGAGCCGCCTCTAAGTTATCGCCGTGGGTAATTGTTGTTCTGATTTTTTTGTTTTCCCTAAGTAAACTTTTTATTCTTCCTTCAAATTCTTTAAAGAGGGCAGTAGGAATATCTTTGGCTCCGGCCTTGATCCCGACTGCTTTAATTACTCCTTTCTTAATTCCGATCAAGGGACGCAGGCCAAGTTTTTCCATTTTTCTCACCCAGTTGGCTATGGTAGAAGAGATTCTTCCTGAGGCCTCCAGCCATTTGGGGTCTTTTAGAATGCCGCGAAGAACAATTTTGGGTCGAAATGCTTCCAAATCTTCAGAGATCTCTTCAGCCCCTTTTCCCGCCTCAATTAAGTCAATCGCTCTTAGGTCTGAGAGTGCTTCGCCACAAGTGGCATTTAAAGAATCAATAATAAAAATTTTTTCTCCTTCCGACCCTAGAATATTTTTTGCCTGACAGGCCGAATTGTAAGTCCCCGAAAGTTTTGAAGTTAAGGTAATACAAATAATCTTATCAAATCTTTCCAGCTGCTTTTTAAATGCGTTTAAAAAATCTTTAGGGGAAGGTTGAGAGGTTTTGCCAAAACTTTTGATTCCCCGTTTTTCTGCTTCTCTCATTTTCTGAAAAGTATTTCCACCGGGTAAGTTCTCTATTTCTGGCCAGTCCATTTTTACAGGGACAACAGCTATCTGATATTTTTCGATTATCTCTTTGGGCAAATCGGCCCCTTCGTCAATAACTAAACCAACCTTATTCATGTTTTTAAATTATTTGCCAACCTTTATTTTTGGCAATTTTTAATAATTTCTCATCCGGCTCAACCGCTACCGGATGGCCGACCATTTCCAAAACTGGGACGTCAAAAAACCCATCAGCATAAGCAAAGCTTTCTTTAAAGTCTATAGCTAAATTTTTCTCGGCTAAAAGCTTGCTTATCTTTTCTACTTTCCCTTGGCCAAAGCAAAGCGGGGGAATTATCCTTCCAGAAAATTTATTTTTTATGGTTTCCAGCTCTGTTCCTACCGCGAAATCAATGTTAAGCCGGTTAGCCACAATTTCAAGCAGCTCTTGAAAGCTTCCTGAGAGCAAAACGGTTAAGTGTCTTTTTTCTTGGTGTTTTTTCAATTTTTGAAAAACATCTTTTCTCAAGGTTGGCAATAGATACTCATCAGAAAGCCAATCGAAAATCTCTTTGGCTCTTTCTATGTTAATGCCTTTTAGCATTTGAGCTAAATCTTTCCCCCAGCTCCGGTAATATTGTTCGGTCGTAATGAATTTCATTTTCCAAAAAGGAGTTAAAGCAAGATGGCTAACCAAATACCAAACAGCCGGAAAGCGATTAACTTTGTTTTTTAAATGATGGCGGAAAAGGCCCGTCCAAATGTGGGCGGCAACTAAAGTGCCGTCTAAATCAAACAGGGCGACTTTTTTCATATTATTCTCCATGTTGAGAAATGGTCTCCTTAAATCGGAACTTGGGTTCTCTGTCTTCTTTAATTCTAATTAAATTTTCCCGATGGGACCACCAAATTAAGACAGCCAAGGCAATGCCTAAAACATAGAAGGGCAGGGAATAAGAGAAAAAACAAATTACCAAGGGAATAAAACTAGCCATGGTTAAACTGGAAAAACTCATAATTTTAACTGAAGCTAAGATTAAAACTTGAATCAAAATCAAAACCAAAAGCCCTTGCCACCCCAATAATATCAAAAGAACCCCAAAGGTGCTGGCCACCCCTTTTCCTCCCTTAAAATTGAGCCAGATTGGGAAAACATGTCCTAAAATTGGAGTGATGGCGCATGCCGCTATCTGCCAATCAAGGGGCAAAATTCTAATTGCTAAATAAACCGGAATTACTGCCTTTAAAATATCCAAAACTACTACCAATAAGCCCCATTTTATTCCAAAAGCTCGGATAACATTTGTCCCGCCAATATTGCCACTACCTACCTTTCTAATATCAATTCCCTTGGCTTTAGAAATTAAATATCCAAAAGGGGTAGAACCCAAAAGATAACCAAAAATTATTAATAAAATTAAGTTAGTCATACATATGATATAGCGTTTTCAAAATGAGAAATATTGACCTTTTTATTTTGAGGAACTATCTCAATAGCAATTACATCAATCTGCCATTTTGTATCTAAGGGAATCCTCTTTTTTATCAACCAGCTTTCGGCAGCTTTGACTAATTTTCTTTGCTTTCCAAAATTTACTTTCTCTTCTGGAGAGAAAGGTTCCCCTGGAAACTGCCGAAGGGTTTTTACTTCTATAAAACTTATTATATCAGATTTTTTTACTACCAAATCAATTTCTCCTCTCAAAGGACCCTTAGAACTTCTTGAGGAATAATTTCTATCTAATATTTGGTAGCCTTTATTTTTTAAATAGCCTTCGGCGATTCTTTCGCCCATAGCGCCTACTCTTTTTGTATCCATGGTGGACCCAGGCAGAATCGAACTGCCATTTGCGCAATGCGAATGCGCCGTTTTACCATTAAACTACAGGCCCTCGGGCTGTCCGAATTTGCATCGGAACTAAATCCTCCCGAAGGACTCGTGCTACTATTACACTACAGCCCGCTTATGTTACCCAATATTTTTTCTTGGTCATTTCATCCCTCTTCATTTCCAATTTCTCTCTTTCTTTTTTGGCTCTTTTAGCTAATTCTGTCAACTCTTTTTCTGATAACTTTCCTAATTTTTTAATTTCTTTTTCTAAAAACTCTTTTTTATTTTTCTTCGGATCTTCTAAAACAGCTCCTAACAAGATATCCAAGATTTGCCCTACTTTTGGCCCTGGCTGGATATTCAAACTTTTCATCACCTCGTTCCCCGAGACCTTAAGCATCTTGACCGAAATAGGGTCTTGGGAAACTTTCTCAATTATGTATTTCAAATGCCTTAATTTATAGGGTTCCGCCTTGGGTACGCCAGAGCCAATCCGGTCTGCCATTCTGACCCGCAACAGCTCTTCCATATTTTCTGGTCCAACTTGGCGAACCAATCTTCTGACTGAGCTTTCGGAAACCTCATCAACGTTGTAATAAAAAAGGTGGTATCTGACCAATTTAACAATTTTTTCAATGGTCTTCTTGGGAAATCTTAATCTATTTAGAATTTGAGCAGCCATTCTAGCGCCGACTATTTCATGGCCATAAAAAGTGGCGTCGGGCCCTTCGCCCCGCTTTGCTCTTGGTTTCCCGATGTCGTGGAGTAAGGCAGCTAATCTAACGCACTGGTTAAAATCTTTTTTAGCTGCGTAACCCAAAGAACGCAAATAATGCTCGTAGCATTCATAAATATGATGCTTATTCTGAGTAACGCCATAACCCTTCTCTAGCTCTGGAATGATGTATTTTAATAAAGCCAACTTTCTCAAAAGTTCAACTCCTTTGGCTGCTCTCTCGGCCATGATTATTTTCAACAATTCATCTCTAACCCTCTCTTTGGAAATAGCTTGCAGCCACGGAGCATTTTTTCTGATTGCCTTAGCCGTCCCTTCCTCAACCTTCCAGCCATCTCCCAAGGTAGTAGCGAATCTAACCGCCCTCATCATCCTTAGAGCGTCCTCAGAGAATCTTTCCTCAGGATTTCCTACAGCTCTAATAATTTTATTTTCTAAATCTTCTTGTCCATCATAGGGGTCTATAATTTTCAATTTACAATTTTCAATTTTCAATGAATTTTCAATTTTCAATGCGATTGCGTTGACAGTAAAATCTCTCCGGGCTAAATCTTCTTTAATGGTTTTAGCAAACTTTATCTCGTCGGGGTGGCGCTTGTCGGTATATTTGGCTTCCAATCTGTAAGTGGTAATTTCTATTTCTTTTAACTTTTTATTTTTGCTTCCAGTTCGGACAGTAACGGTTAAAAATTTATTTTCATAAAAACTTTTTGGGAAAACTTTTTGAATCTCTTCTGGCTGAGCTAAGGTAGCCACATCCCAATCTTCTGGTTCCGCTCCTCTTAAAAAATCCCTAACGCAGCCGCCGACGATATAGGATTCAAAGCCTTTCTTTTCTAATCCTTGAATTACTGCTTTAACCTCTTTGGGTATTCGCATGGCTTAATTTTATCTTAAAAACTTGTTTTCTTCAATTACCCGAGCGACAGCGAAGGGTGGAAGAAGAAAACTTGTTTTCTTCGACCAATTTGGTAGAATTAAAAAATGTAGCTGCCCCCGTGGCGTAATGGATAGCGTAAGGGCCTTCGGAGCCCTGGGTGAGGGTTCGAGTCCTTCCGGGGGCACCCGAAGTTTATCAAAACCAAAACATATGAAAAAAATATTTTTATCTATTTTTTTAATTAGTCTGCTTTCCCCTTTGACGGCTCTAGCAGGAACTTATATTGCCGCTGAAGACTCAACCGCTTACACTATTTATTATTCCGGCTTGGTTCCTTGCGGAAAAGAAGTTTGTAAGGGCACCACTCTTAATATCCGGACGATTGAAAGCGCCTTAGCCCAAGGAAGCAATTTTGACCAGGCCTGCTCGGCTGGCGGCGGAACAGTTTACAGAGGAGAACAAGTAGGAGAATTTTATACTGGTTTTCCTTGCACTTTTTGTCATTTTTTTGTAATGTTAGATGGAATTTTTGATTTTGTTCTATTCCAGCTGGTGCCTCCTTTAGCAGTCTTAATGCTGGCCATCGGCGGAATAATGTATATCATGGCTCAATTCGGGGGAGCTGAAGTTTTGACTGGCGGCGGTTCGGGTGGACCCAAATTGTTAGGCCAGGCAAAAAAATTAATGACCGCGGTGGTTATGGGCTTGGTGATAATCTATGGAGGCTGGTTAATTGTTGATTTGTTTTTTGATACCATTGGAGTAGCCGACTGGACTGGCCTGAACCAAGGCTGGTTTTCCATCAAGTGCCAGATAACCATCCCCTCGCTTTTAGAATAGCACGCGCCCCCATAGCTTAATTGGTAAAGCAGTGGACTCTTAATCCATTGACTCCAGGTCCGAGTCCTGGTGGGGGCACCAACCTTGCGCTCCGCGCAAGGAAATCCTAAATCCTAATTTCTAAAATATATGTTAACGCCGGAAGAAAAAACAAAAATCATAACGAAGTACAAACTGAGCCAGACAGACACTGGTTCTCCGGAAGTTCAGATTGCCTTATTAACTGAAGAGATTAAAAAGCTGCTTTTGCATCTAAAGAAACACTCTAAGGATTTTCATTCAAAAAGAGGATTGCTAAAGATGGTGGCCAAAAGAAGGAAATTTTTAGCCTACTTAAAAAAGGAAGGTGTCCGAAGATACAATAGCATTGTAAAGAAAATCGGCCTCAAAAAGTGAATTCCACAACATGTCAATAACTAAGCATAGCGGTCAACGAGTAGCAGTCTTGATTGATGTCCAAAACCTTTATCACTCTGCTAAGAATCTATATAAGGCTCGGGTTAACTTCGGGGCCATTTTAAAATTAGCGGTCTCGCAAAGAAGCTTGATTAGGGCTTTTGCTTATGTAGTCAGGACGAAAACTGGCGAAGAAAGAGCGTTCTTTGACGCCCTAATTAAATTAGGAATTGAAACAAGAGTCAGAGATCTCCAAGAGTTTTTTGGCGGCTTAAAAAAGGCTGACTGGGACGTCGGGATAACTGTTGATGCTATTAGGATTGCTCCAAGCGTTGACGCAATTGTCTTAGCCTCGGGAGATGGCGATTTCTTCCAATTGGTTGAATTTTTAAAAAACCAGGGGAAAAGAGTAGAAATTATTGCCTTCGGCAGGTCGGCCTCCAGCAAAATGAAAGAGGCTGCCGATGAATTTATTGATTTAGAAATGTCCCCAGAAAAATATTTATTGAAAAGATGACGGGAGAAACTTTTAAATTAAAGCTTGGCGAGCGGGAACTCAAAGTGGAATTAAGCAATCTAGCTGAACAAGCTTCGGGTTCTTGCTTTGTGCAGTATGGCAATACTTTAGTTTTAACTACGGCGGTAGTGTCTCAATACAATAGGGAAGGGGCAGATTTCTTTCCTTTAACTGTAGAATACGAAGAAAGATATTATGCAGCCGGAAAAATTTTAGGCTCCCGCTATATTAGAAGAGAAAGCCGCCCCTCAGACGAGGCGATTATAACCGCCAGGTTAATTGATCGCGCCATTCGGCCAAGGTTTCCTGAAAAGTTAAAAAGGGAGGTCCAAATTGTCGCAACCTGCCTTTCTTGGGATAGAGAAAATGATCCGGACATTATTGGTTTAATCGGGGCTTCGGTTGCTTTGTCAAATTCGGAAATCCCCTGGTCGGGACCCTTGGGCGTGGTTCGTGTCGGCCAGGTTGAAGAAAAGTTTATTTTAAATCCGACCTATGAACAACGGGAAAAAAGTAATCTGGATCTAGTTTTTGCTGGCGTGGAGGAAAATAGCGACGTCTTAATCAATATGATTGAAGGAGAGGGCCAAGAGGTGTCAGAAGAAATAATCGTTAAAGCAATTGAATTTGCTCAGCCCCATCTTAAGGAATTAATCGATTTCCAAAAAGAGATCTTTAAACGCTTTGGCAAGGCAAAACTTTTATTAGAAGAGCCGCCAGCCGATTTAGAATTAGAAAAAGAAATTAAGAAATTTCTAGGAGATAAGCTGGAAAAAACTCTCTACCAGCCAAATAAAATAGACAGAATGGACGAGGTGAACGCCCTGAAAGATGATTTGGTTTATTATGTTGAAGAAAAATATCCTGGCGATGGAAAAGGCCAATTTGTTAAAGACTTCTTTGAAAAAGAAATCGAGCGATTGGCCCATGAAAATATTATTAAACTTGAAAAGAGGCCTGACGCTAGAAAATTAGACGAGCTAAGGCCAATTGATTGCCAGGCAGGCCTTTTGCCCAGAACTCATGGCTCCGGACTGTTTTGTCGCGGCCAAACTAAGGCTCTTTCCATTTTGACCTTAGGAGCGCCCGGCGATGTCAGATTGCTTGAGGGGATGGAAATTATCGGCAAAAAGAGATTTATGCACCATTATAACTTCCCGCCCTATTGCGCCGGAGAGGTCAGGCCGATCAGGGGCCCTGGCAGAAGAGAAATTGGCCACGGTATGTTGGCGGAAAAAGCGCTCATTCCTTTGATTCCCAACTCTGACGAATTCCCTTACACTATTAGAATTGTCACAGAAATCCTTTCTTCTAATGGCTCCACTTCCATGGCTTCGGTCTCCAGCGCAAGTTTAGCCCTGATGGACGCCGGCGTGCCGATTAAGAGAGCGGCTGCTGGCATCGCTCTAGGGTTAATGCAGGACCCAAAGGGAAATTACAAAATTTTAACTGACATCCAGGGTCCCGAAGATCACCACGGCGACATGGACTTTAAAATAGCCGGGACCAGAGAAGGGGTCACCGCCATTCAAATGGATGTGAAAATAAAAGGCGTCAACAAAAAGATTCTGAAAGAGGCGCTGGCCCAAGGGAAAAAAGCTAGATTAGAAATCTTAGACAAAATAAAAAAGGTTATTGAAAAGCCGCGGCCAGAATTATCTCCTTTTGCCCCTCGAATTTTGACCTTGCAAATCAATCCGGAAAAGATTAGAGAAGTGATTGGCCCAGGAGGAAAAGTAATTAATGCAATTATTGAAGAGTGCGGAGTATCAATTGATATTGAAGATACTGGTAAAGTTTTCATCACCGCTGAAAAAGAAGAAGCAGCTAAAAAAGCAGTTGCCTGGATAAAGAACATCACCAGAGAGGTCAAAGTGGGAGAGATTTTTCATGGCAAAATAACCAGGATTTTAAACTTCGGCGCTTTTGCCGAAATTTTACCTGGCCAAGAAGGTCTAATTCATATTTCTCAGCTAGCTCCCTACCGAGTAAATAAAGTGGAGGATGTAGTCAAAGTAGGACAGATCGTGCCAGTTAAGGTAATCTCTATCGACGAACAAGGAAGAATCAATCTTTCTCTAAAAGAAGTGGAAAAGAAACTTTAACTCTAGATCCCGTTAGAGATTACCAAGGTGAAGAAAAAGGACAAAGAAAACAAATCTCTAACAGGGTAGACCTTAATGGATTTAGACCCAAACTTTCAAGAAAAAAAGGAGGAGAGATTGGAGTTTCTAAAAAGAGAGGAAATAAGAACAATGGCGAAGGATATCGCCAGGCTTCGAGAAATTGAAGCTCAAGAAGAAAGAGAAAAGGTGGCAGCCGTAACCCCAGAAGAAAGAAAAAAGCCGCCGGTTCCCTTTTCTCCTGAAAAAGAAACTCAAAAGAAAGCTCAAGAAGCAGAAGTCAAGAAAATTTCTTTAGATACTTTAATCCCTAAAAAACCTCCACCCAGGCCTTTCTTTCTAACCAAAATTTTGGCTAGGGTATTTATTGTTTTAATCTGCCTTTTCTTAGTTGGGTTTATTTATTGGTTTTTCGGAATCAGAAAACCAGCTGAAGAAATAACGCCGCCCACGGGAGAAACAGAAGAGGTAGGCGAAGAAGAAATAAAAGAAGAGAAACCCGAAATAGTAATTCCCCCCTCTTTAATTCCGGCTGAGGAAACTCGCGCTCCGGAAGTGTCCCAAATGGAAGAAATTCCAGCTGCTTTCAGTCAGCTAATGAAAGAGGAGATCCCTGAAGGAAGCTTTGTTAGAATTGTCTTTAAAAATCTGGAGGAAAATCGTCCCGCTTCCTTAGAAGATTTAGCTTTGGTTTCCCAGGTCGAGGTTCCCTCAGAGTTTTATTCAAAATTAGAGCAGAATTTTACTCTTTTCATTTTTAGCCAAGTCCAGGGCAACAGGGTGGCTTTGGTCGGAAAGGTAAAAGAAAAAGAAGGGCTAAATAAGGTTTTCCAAACCTGGGAAGACAAAATAGAGAAAGATGGAATTTTTCTCTCCGGGAAACAAATCCCAACGGCTGTTTCTTATTTCCGAACCGCTTTCTACCAAGGCGTAGGCATTCGTTATTTAACCATTTCTAAAAACGATTTTGGAATTTGTTATGCCCAATTTGATGATAATTTTGTTTTGACCACCTCTTTTGAAGGAATAAAAAGAGTTATCGATAGAATCAAAGCCGAAGAATTAGAAAAACAAATCGGCCAATTGTTCATCATCGGCTTTGAAGGAAAAACTGTAACGCCTGAGCTGGAAGAGTTATTCAAACAATACAAGCCTGGTGGAGTGCTTTTATTGTCAGACAATATTGAAAACGCCAGCCAATTGACAACTTTAATTTCCGACCTCCAAGCTCTTTCTTTAAGAGAAACCAATTTCCCGCTCTTTATTGCTGTTGACCAAGAAGGCGGGCTCGTTTCTCGTATTGGTTTTGCCAGCGAAAAAACTGCTCAATCAGAGATAAAAACTTCGACTGGAGCCCTCCAAGTCGGCTCAAACCGCGGAAAAGAATTAAAAACCCTGGGGGTTAATTTGAATTTAGCTCCTCTCTTGGATTTAACCAGCTCAGGCGACTTCCTTTATGAACGTTCTTTCCAAAAACCAGCCACTGAAATCGGCTACTTAGCTAAATCTCTAATTTTAGGGCAAAAAGGGGCTGGTATCTTAACCGCCATAAAACACTTCCCAGGTTACGGCGGGATCACTGTCCATCCCGAGAACGAGTTGGCAATAGTCAATGAAATCCCGGAAATTTCTCAGTTTGAAAAAGCTATGGAGGCCAATCCTGAATTTATCATGACAGCTAATGTTATTTATAAAAAACTGGACCCCACTTTGCCATTTACTTTTTCCAAAACCGCTATCCAATTTTTAAAAAACAATAGCAACCCCGAAGTATTGATTATATCTGACGACCTAGCCCAAGATTCTTTATTAAACAAGTTTCCGCTGGAAGAAATCGTCAAACTGCCGGTTGAGGCCGGCGTGGATGTTCTAATTTTCTCTGGCTGGGACATAGAAGTCTCTCAGGGACTTGAGGCTTTTTATACCGCTTTTAAAAATGGGGAGGTTTCTAAAGCGAACGTCGAAACTGCCGTTTCTCGTATTATTCAATTAAAACAAAAAACGTTAAAATAAAATTATGAGCCCAAAATTACTTCAAGAACTAAAAGAAAAATTGGAAAAAGACAAGTCCAGCCTTGAAAAAGAACTCCAAAAGTTTGCCAAAAAAGACGAGAAGCTCAAAGGAGATTGGGATACTCGCTTCCCGCATTGGAATGGAGATTCAGGCTCCTCAGCTTTAGAAAGAGCAGCTGACGAAGTCGAAGAATATAGCACTCTTTTACCAATTGAACATAACTTGGAACTACGCCTGAAAGATGTTGATTTGGCTTTGGAAAAGATAAAAATGGGGAAATATGGCGCTTGCGAAAACTGCGGCAAAGCGATTGATGAAGAAAGATTAAAGGTTCATCCCGAAGCTCGTTTTTGCCTTAAGTGTAAATAAAAGATGCCCTCTAAAGTATTCTCGGCAGGAATCTCGGGCTTAGACGCCCAGATTATTGAAGTGGAAGTAGATGTCTCATATGGATTGAGGCATTTTGAAATGTTTGAAAGGTTATTCATATAAATCAGGAGTAGTTATTTGATTTATCTCATTAGGGACATAGCTTTCTATTTTAATTTCGTTCTTTTTAGGAGAATAACTAACTTTTCTTAAAAGAAAGCTTATTAGTTTTCTTTTTCGTTGAGGCGAGAGCAATTTAAATTGAGATTTAGTTAATTTATAGAATTGTTCGAAGTCTTTAACTAATTCAGTTTCATTCTTTATTTGAGCTAATCTTATCTCTATTTCCTTTAACTTTTTGGCAATTTCTTTCTCTTTTTGTTGATAATCTCCAACTTTTTCTAAAAGTTGCTGTTTTTCAATTTCTTCTTCAGTATAAAGTTCGAGTAATTTATCCTGTTTATTTTTTATTTTATTTTTCTCTTTAATTAAACTTTCCTTTTCTTCATTAAGCAATTGCTCAATTTTGTCTTCGTCTTGATTAAAATCTTTAATATTCTTGAGAAGAAATCCCGGATTCTCCATTGCCTTACTGATAAAATTCCAAGTAGGGCGGTCGACTTTCTCAATGGGAATCATGATTCCACATCTTCGGCAACGATAATAGGAGTGGCCATTACAGCGATCCGCTTGGAGGCTGTATCCACAATCCATACATTTTAATATCCCTAGCCCACTTAGAAGATAAAAATATTTTTTAGTGCCAAAAGGCCGAGAATTTTTTGAAATTAAAATTCTAACTAAATTAAATTTGCTTTTTTCAATGATTGCTGGAACCATTATTGGTCCAATCCATTCATTTTTATTTCTTAATGCCCTTCCGTTTTTAGGTATTCTTAAATATCTTCGTTCTTTGTTTTTAGTTTCAAAGCTATAGGTCTTGTTATAATAAGCCCTTCCTATGTAATCTTCTCTTGCCAATATTCTGCTAATAGTGCTATCACTCCATGCTGCGTTTTCCTTTCGTGGTTTAATTCCTCTTTTAACCAGTTCTTGCTTTACTCTTTCTATACTTTGAAATTGAATGTATGAACCAAATATCAGCTTTACAATATCGGCTTCTCTTTTGTTTATTTTGTAATAACCATTTCTATTTTTTGATTTTGGGATGTAATCGTAACCAAACGGAGGATAAGCGCCAACAAGCAACCCTCTTTTGGCTTTATGTATTCTTCCCCTGTGTGTCCTCTCTAAAATCTTTTTTCTTTCATGTTTGGCTATCCCATTTTCTATATCAAAATTAAGTTTATTTTCTTCAGTCAAAAATTTATCTTTAAAAACAACTTTGATGCCTCGTTTTTCTAGTTCTCTAAAAACTATTACTTGATCAATAAAATCTCTTGCCAATCTGTCCGGAGAGTGAAAATAAACTACCTCAAACAATTTTTTCTCAGCATCGCTTCTTAAGTCATCTAATCCCGGTCGAGCTAAAGTTGCTCCACTCCAGCCATCATCAATATATTCTTTAACGATAATAACTTTATCTTTTTCACAAACCTCTCTCAATTCTGCTAATTGGCTTTCAATAGTTTTTTCTTCTTTTTGTCGCTGGCTTGAAACTCGAGTATAAATAGCTACTTGTTCCATAGTTGAATTATCATTTTATTTTAGCAAAGAGTAAGAAGTGTTGTCAAGTGTTGTTAACTGTTCTTAATATTTACTTTTGACTTTCATCTTTAAGGATACTAAAATGAGAAAATGAAAAGAAAAGGTAAAAATAGCATCTTTTTTACCCCTCAAGAAGTAGCTAACCGATTAAGGATTAGTAGGGCCACAATTTGGCGATATATCAGGGAGAAAAAAATAAAAGTAATTAAATTTACTAAAAGAACTTATAGGATTTCTGAAAAAGATTTAAACGCTTTCTTAAAGAAACACCATGTTGGCTAAAGTTTATTCTGCAGCTATTATTGGACTCGACGCTCAAATCATCGAAGTAGAGGTTGATACTTCTTATGGTCTCCGCTGTTTTAATATTGTGGGTCTCCCTGACAAAAGCGTTCAAGAGGCAAAAGAAAGGGTGGGGGCAGCAATTGAAAGTTCGGGTTTCCAATCCCCCCATCATCAGCCAGTCAGAGTTTTGGTTTCTTTGGCTCCAGCCGATTTGAAAAAAGAGGGCTCTCTTTATGATTTGGCCATTGCTTTAGGTTATCTTTTGGCTGCCGAGAAAATTAATTTTCCTCTGGAAAATAAGGTTTTTGTCGGCGAGTTGGCCTTAGATGGTAGATTGAGACCAATTAAAGGGGTGTTATCTTTCGCCATGGCTTGTCGAGAAAAAAATTTCTTAGAACTAATTTTGCCCATGGAAAACGCAGCTGAAGCCGGCTTAATTGAGGGGATAAAAGTCATTGGTGCCAAAAATCTCAAAGAAGTCATTGATTACCTGGAGGGAAGAAAAGAAATTTTACCTCAAAAAACCGACCCCGGAGATTTTTTCCAGGCTCCAAATTATCCGGTTGATTTAGGCTATATCAAAGGTCAAGAATCTAGTAAAAGGGCTTTAGAGATTGGGGCTAGCGGCAGCCATCATCTTATGATGCAAGGTCCGCCGGGTGCCGGAAAAACCTTATTAGCCAAAGCTATTCCTTCAATTTTGCCGCCTCTTTCTTTTGAAGAATCTCTGGAAGTAACTAAAATTTATAGCATTGCTGGGCTTCTACCAAAAGAAAAGCCTCTGATTAATTTTCGGCCCTTTCGTTCTCCTCACCATACTGCTTCTGAAGTGGCCTTAATCGGTGGCGGTAACCCTCCCCGACCGGGCGAAATTACTCTGGCTCATCGAGGAGTTTTGTTTTTGGATGAATTTCCGGAATTTCATCGCGATGTCTTGGAAAGTTTAAGACAACCGATTGAAGAAGGTCAAATTACAGTTCTGAGGGCAAGGCATTCCCTTTCGTTGCCCGCCCGTTTCACCTTGGTGGCAGCTTCCAATCCCTGCCCCTGTGGTAATTATGGTGATCCAGAAAAGAAATGCAGCTGCACCAATCCCCAAATTCAAATGTATCGGCGGAAGCTTTCCGGACCCCTGATGGATAGGGTTGACCTCTTTATTAATGTTCCCTCAATAAAATATGAAAAATTGGCGGCAGTAGATGAGGAAAATTGTAGCCAAAAAGTTAGAGAACGAGTAGAAAAAGCCAGGCAAATTCAAGGAGAAAGATTTAAAAAAGATAAAACTAATTCAGAAATGGAGATTCCCCAAATAAAAAAATACTGTCAAATTGACAGCACTTCTGAAAACCTTTTAAGAAAATGCGTTGACTCTGGTCAGCTTTCGGCCAGAGGCTATCACCGGGTATTAAAAGTGGCCAGGACTATTGCTGATTTGGAAGGTTTAGAGAAAATTTCTTTTGACCATCTCTCTGAAGCCCTAATGTACCGCCTGAGAGAAAACTAGTAGATATATCCTTTGATTGAGGACGAGCCCACTCTTAAAGTTCTATAGTCCATTCTGCCCAATCCTATATAATTCATTTCAGAAAAAACTACTTTATCTCCTTTAACTTCCTCTACGTATCCCACGTGGCCGTAATATCTATTCCCGCTAAGCGAAATAACTGCGCCCACCTGGGGAATACAATAGCTTCCTTTGCAAACCGCATAACCAGACCTAAGAGCATTATCCAGCCACTCTTTAGCATTACCCCAAGCTGGAATAGGCCGTTTTTGAGCTACCCACCAGGTGCATTGGCCGTAAGGAAAAGCATGGGACTGGCCATAAAAGTTATTAGTTGAAAGTCGGGTTGAAGAAACCGTCGGCGTCTGGACAATTGAAACCGAGGGCAGCTTGCCGTCAGGGACGATTAAAACTTCGTCCATGACAATATCTCCTTCACCGGCCAGGTCGTTAAATTCAATGATTTTTTCAGCGTCAGTCTTATATTTTTCAGCTAAACCGCTGACGGTATCTCCTTCTTTGACTAGGTGCATCACTCCTGAAACCGGCAAAATAAGAAGTTTTTGGCCGGGCTGAATAAGCAAACTTTTGATGCTATTGGCCCAAAGAATAGTGTCCAGGGAGACATTAAAGCGCTCGGCAATTGCCCAAAGGCTGTCTCCTTCTTCAACGACATATTCAGTAATTTCTCTTCTCTGAGAGATATCTCCCTCTCCCATCCACATTCCCAAGACTTGAGAGGTAATGGCTACCGGCGGCAAAACCGCTTTTAGGCTAGCTTGCTGAACAAAAAGGAAGTCTGGAGATTCTGGAGAAGATTTAATCGCTGGCCTAAGGCAGGGCTCTCGAGAAAGGTTTTCCTCAAACAAAGAAAAAAGCCCTTGGCTATTAAGGGATGTTGAGGCTATACCGGGTCCGGTAGAAACCACTCCTAATAGAAGCACTGCCGTTATTCCTAAATAAAGGAAGGGGTCCCTAGAAGATCCCTTTAATTTTCGGACTACGCTTTGAAAAATATTAGAAGGGGGCATTTTGTCCTTCTTTCATTATTTAGAAATCATGGATAATTGTCAATAGCCGCTGCAATCGTGCTAAAATGATTGGAATGGGGGCCATCTCTGGCGCAAGAACAAAAGCGCTATTCAAGGGATACCGAATTCGGCCGTTAAAAAGATTAGGCCAGATTTTTTTAATTGATAAAGGGGTAATTAAAAGAGTTATTGAAGCTGCCCAACTTTCTCAAAATGACATTGTTTTGGAAATTGGTCCTGGAATCGGAAATTTAACAATGGAATTAGCTAAAAGAGTTCACCCTGTTAAATCCTCGCCAAGCGAGGTGTTCGCCGAAGGCGAACAATTTAACAGGGTAAAAAAGGTAATTGCCGTGGAAAAAGACCCCAAACTAGTGGAGATACTTGGAGATACGTTGAGATATTTTGATAATATAAAAATCATTTACGGAGATATTTTGAAAATTGAAAATTGGAAATTGATTGAAAATTGTAAATTGGAAATTGGAAATTCTTATAAGGTGGTAGCGAATCTCCCGTTTTATCTGACAGCTCCAGTTATCAGAAAATTTCTGGAATCCAAAAATCCGCCCAAAGAGATGACATTAATAGTTCAAAAAGAAGTAGGGCAGAGAATTGTGGCCCGGCCGCCCGACATGAATCTTTTAGCGATTTCTGTTCAGTTTTATGCCAAACCTGAAATTGTTTCTTATATTTCAAAAAAATCTTTCTGGCCCCAACCCAAAGTTGATTCGGCGATCCTCCGAATCACACAGATTCACGCGGATACGAAAACAGATTCACACAGATTTTTTAAAATTGTCAGGGCGGGGTTTTCCCAACCCAGAAAGCAATTAATTAATAATTTATCTAAGGGGCTGGGGTTAGAACGAAATAAAGCGGAAAAATGGCTTTTGAAAAATGGCATTCAACCGAGTCAAAGAGCCGAAACTTTAAGCATTGGCGATTGGATTAATCTATTGCAAAGTTGTAGAATAAAGTAATCTTTTGTAGAATGAAATTGATGGAAAGTAAAATTAAAAATTTCTTTCTCAGATTTAGCAAACTTAAGAAACCAGCAGTTTTAGCTGCTGTTTTATTTTCCGTTGTTTTGGGGTTGACTCTTCCTCTTCAGCCTGCTCACGCCTTTGTCCAGTTAATCGGGTTGTGGGTGGCTACCTGCGTGATTTCTTTAGCCATGCAGGTTGTTCTAACAATTTCTATTCTGATCATGGGGCTCGCCTCGCTGATTTTGTGGTGGGTTTTGAGCCCTTATTTTATTGATATTCCTTATACCGCTTTAATTCATCGAGGCATGCCTACCATTGTGGGAGTTGGCTGGCCGATCGTCAGAGATTTTGCCAATATGTTCTTTATTATTATTCTGGTAGTTATTGGTTTAGCTACCGCCCTCAGGATTAGCGAATACCAAGCTAAAAAAGCCCTGCCAAAGTTAGTGATTATCGCTCTTTTAATTAATTTTACTCCGGTAATGTGCGGTTTAATTATTGATGCTTCTAATATTTTAATGAACTTTTTCTTAGAGGAACTGACTGGTTTCAAAATGCTGGGAAATCAATTTTCAGCTCAAGGCTCTTTAATTTTGCAGTCTTTGGTTGGCTGTGTAAATCCATTAAACGCTGTTTCTGCCCTAGGAAAAACCATTGTTATGATTATTTTTAACTTGGTGGCGGCTTTTATTTTCTTTATGTATGCGCTCTTGTTTATCATGAGGTATGTGATGATTTGGATGCTGGTTATCCTTTCGCCTTTTGCCTTCTTCACCTTGTTGTTAGCTCCGGGCACCCGAAAAACCTTAAACTTGGGGCTTCTGGATTGGGATCAATGGTGGAATCAGTTTGTCCAATGGTGCATTATCGGCATCACTGGCGCCTTTTTCTTGTATTTAGGAGAGCAATTAATGGTTATTTTCCAAAGGGAAACCTTTAATATAACTGCTGTGGCCACGGCTGGCGGCGGCGGCTGGCTGACCATGGATTTTGTTGAGTTTGTCGGCGAGATGCTCCAATATCTGGTGGTCTTGGCCTTTTTGATTGTTGGCTTTTTTTCAGCCACTTCAACCTCAGCCATGGGCGCTGGCTTCGTTACCGGCTGGTTTAAAGAAAAAGGAACTGGCATAGCCAGGGGCGCCGGCAAAATAGCCGGCGGATTAGCTAAGGCCGGGGCTTCAGCCGCGGCTCTGCGATATTTGGGCAGACCAGCTGAAGCGGTGGCAAAGAGAATGGAAGGGACAAAAGCTCCTTGGGAAGGAAGAAAGGGATGGAGAGGAATGGTCTCTTGGGGACTGAGGCCGGGAGCAGCCCTTACTCGGATAGCTGGAGCTCAATTAGAGAGAGCGCCGGCTGCCATGAAAGAAAAAATGGGAGCTTGGATTGGCCAGGCCGAAGGAGCTCTTGATAATAAATCAGCTAAAACTCAGGCGGCTGAGTTTGCTGAGGGCTATATGAGAGCCAAAGCAACCGGCATTGGCTGGGACAAAGCCATCGGCGCTATAAGAGCGGCGATTAAAAACGGCAACCTTGGCGACGTTAAAGATTATTTGAAAGAAAAAGGCATAATAAAAGAAGACAAAGACTTAGAGGGCATAGTACAGCGCGTAGGAACCGAAGCTGCTAAGTACGGCAAACAAAAAGAAATTCTCCAAACGGGGTATTTCAAAGACGAGGACATAGTAGGGAAAGAAGGAGAAGAAGAAAAAGGACTAGTCAGAAAAGCGAGATTGACTCCGGCTGACTTGGAAGCTTACGGCTTAACGGTTTCTGAAGAAGATAAGAAGAGATTTGCCGAAACCCAAGTTGGTAGAGATAATCCTATTTACACGAAGATAATGTCTAAACTCAAAAGAGACCAGATGGGCAATGTATCAAAACCCATTGCCCTAAAAGACGAGGATTTCATAGAGATTTTGCATAAATTCGGAACTGGCGCCCAGGTAGGCGGGTTAGAAGCCATTCATGGAAGGGAATTCATTGATAGATTCCGAGAATCAATGCTTATCAGGCAAAAGGCCAATCCAGATTGGTACAAAGACAATAATTCCAAAATGCATAAATATTTAACGAGCAGTGCAGCTCGGGGATTAGGAGTCGGACTAGAGGACAAGAAGGACGTCAATAGAGAATATGAAAAAATCAAAGCGAGTAAAACGCCGGAGGAACAAGCGAAAATGGACAGGCGAGTAGAAGAGCTACAAGCTGGTGTTGCTCCGAGGGAAGAAGTCTCAGAAGAAGAGAAGGACGAACGTCTAAAAGAACGGCTGGTGGAAGAATGGCCCAAGACAGAAAAAGGGATGTCACAAGATGTCCGGGAGAAAATAGAAGAAGGAGAAGGAATGATTGCCCAGATTAAAGACCAAGAGGCCAAAATTAAAAGCCTCGAGTCAGCTATAGGAGAATGGAGAGATTCATTAAGTTCTCTTGAAGAAAGCATCAAAAAAACTGAAGAGCAAATTGCCTCCGGCCGCCTTACGGGCCCCGCTTTAACAAGAGCAAATGAAGAATTAGCTAAATTTAGGGTTGGAATGGGTAACTTTGAAAGCGTACGGGGAGAAATGGAAGCAAAAGAAGCAAAAATTGAACCAGCCAAAGTTGCGGTAGGACAACTGAGAGACAAATTGTTAGAAATGTATAGGACATCGATTGAACCAATCCAAGAAGTAGAAAAAGTAAAAAAGGAGGCGGAGCAAAAATTAAAAGAAGTTAAAGAAAAAACAAAAAGAGCAAGGAAGAAGAAGATTTAAAACAAAAGTGGACGATCTGTACGAACGACCGTCCACTTCCCGCCAGGGTTAAGAGGTCACGAACGTTTAAGTTCGTCATCCCTCTTTTGCTTGGCAGCCTTTGCCCGCTCAATGGCCTTAAGTTCCATATCGCGAGCCCGGGTTGCCGACTCCTCGCGAGCAGCTAAGATCATTGAGGTCTCGGCAGTCCGCCAGGCATCTCTGAGGTCTCTCTCCGAGAGAAACTGGTCCCTGAGGGACTTACGATAAAGTTGTTCGGGAGTTGCCGGCGCGCTATTGAATAACCCCATGATTGCCTCCTTTCAATGTATTTTGGGTATTAGGGATTTACTAAATAATAGTATACACTATATTTAAAATTTGTCAAGATAAATGCCTAAAGAATATACTAGAGACCAATTATGGAAATTGTATGAAAAACTTCCTAGAGAAATAAAGGAAGCGGTTTTCTCTGAGGAAACCGCAGATGACATTTGGAACGTTTGCGAAAAAAACGGAGTTGAGCAGGTTTCAGATGTAGCCAAATACGCAGGTTACGTTTTAATGGGAGTTTTGCCGCCAGACGAATTCCAAACAGCCCTGGAAAAAGAAGTTGAATTGGGAAAAGAAATGGCTCAAAGGGTAGCTCGCGAAATTAATCGCTTCATTTTTTATCCCTTGAAACCGGCCTTAGAAGAAATTTATAAAACAGAAGGCATCCCCCCGAGAAGTCCGATAACGGAACCGGGAACAAAACCAGAAGGAACAGAAGAGGCGCCTCCCGTAGAAAAACCAGAGGCTCCCTCGGGGGAAGACGTTTACCGCGAATCTATTGAATAAATATCTTTATGAGATTTACCGTTCCTCAATTTATTGAGCATGAAGCAAAAATAGTTGGCCCTCTCACTTTTAAACAGTTCATGTTTATTGCCGTCGCCGGAGCTGTCTGTTTTGTGCTTTATTTTACTGTCCCTTTTTCTGTATTTTTAAGCGGCTGTCTAATTGCCGGAGGAATATCTGTTGCTTTTGCCTTTTTAAAAATCGGCGGCCGGAGCCTGCCAATCATTTTTGGCAATTTTTTAAAATTTTCCGTCTCGCCTAAAATCTTCCTTTGGAGAAAAAAAGAAACTCCGATTCAGGTTTTTAAAAAAGAAGCGGCTGTAAAGGAGGATGAAAATAAAGACGAATTGCCGTTAAAAATTGCCGAAAAAAGCCAATTGAAAAAACTCAGAACCCAAATCGAAATAAAAACTAAGTAAACTATGCCCCAAACTTCAACTCAACAATTTTTGGAGGTTGACGAAATCAGGGAAGGGGTAGTCATTTTGAACAACAAGGCCCTCCGAGGAGTACTAATGGTTTCCTCGCAGAACTTTGCCCTGAAGTCTGACGACGAACAAAAAGCTATTATTTATCAATTCCAGAATTTTTTAAATTCTTTGGATTTTTCTTTAGAAATTGTAGTCCAATCGCGAAAGCTCAACATCACTGGCTATCTCGACAAATTAAAAGAGTTGGAAACCCAGCAAAAAAATGAACTTCTTAAAATTCAAACTGCTGATTATCAGAAATTCATTAAGGAACTAATCGCCGGAGGAGCAATTATGTCTAAAAACTTTTTTGTAGTAGTCCCTTTCACTTTAGTTGAAATCCCCGGGATGAAAACAGCTAAAGGCATACTGGGGAGGGAACCTACTGGCGACTTTCGAGAAGAACAATTTAATCGGGCCAAATCTCAGCTTTGGCAAAGAATGGAGTTTGTCGCCCTGGGGCTAAGGAGATGCGGCCTCCAGTGCGTTCCTCTAAATACCTCTGAGCTAATTGAGCTTTTTTGGAGCCTGTACCACCCGGAAGAAGCTGAGGTCGGTTATTACCCAGAAATTCCTTCAGAGTTAATTCACTAAAACACAATGAAGCTCCCTTTTTTAAAAGGAAAAAGAGGCGTCCCAGAAAAAATCTTTGAAGCGCCGGCAATTGGAGCAAAAGATATCATTGCTCCTTCTTCAGTTGCCCTGACTTCTGACCATCTTAAACTAGGGGAAAGATTAGCTAAATCTTTTTTTATTTTTTCCTATCCAAGGTATCTAAGCACGGCTTGGTTTTCTCCGGTTATCAATCTGGATACGCCCATGGATATTGGGTTTCACATCCACCCGATTGAAACCAGCCAGGTCTTAAAGCAGTTAAGAAAAAAGGTGACAGAGGTCCAGGCTGAAATTATAGAAAGAGAGGAAAATGGTTTAATCCGCGATCCGGCCCTGGAGACGGCTTATCAAGATTTAGAAGCTTTGAGAGATAGGCTCCAAACCGCTCAAGAAAGAATGTTTAAGTTCGGCCTCTATCTGACTGCTTACGGGAATAATCCAAAAGAATTAGAAGACATTGAAATCACTCTAAGATCAATCTTAGAATCAAGATTAATTTATATTAAACCGGCCCTTTACCAACAAAGGGAAGGGTTTAATTGTTCTGCTCCCTATGGCCTAGATCAGCTTCAGGTCTATACCTCGATGAATACCGACCCTTTGTCTTCTATCTTTCCTTTTGTTTCTTTTGATTTAAGCTCTAACGAAGGGATTTTGTACGGCGTCAACCAGCACAATAATTCCCTGATTTTGTTTGACCGATTTTCGCTGGAGAATGCTAATTCCGTTGTCTTCGCCAAAGCCGGATCCGGGAAGAGCCTTGATAAAAGTCAAGTTGTGTGGTGTAAAAATGGTCACCGTGTTCAGCTAATAAAAATCGGCTCATTGGTAGAAAAATTAATTAAAAAGCATGGGGCTACCAAAATTGATGAAGAATTAGAAGGAGTAATTAACCCAGAAATTAAGGTTTATAGTTTTAATAAGGATCTCAAGGGGAAATGGTCGAGGGTAACTGTAGCTGCCCGAAAGAAAGCGCCTAACGTCTTCTATAAGTTTACTACTCGAAGCGGCAGAGAAATCACAACAACCGAAGATCATAATATGTTAATTTTGCAAGACGGAAAAGTAATCGCCGCTAAAAGTTCGGAGATAAAAGAAGGTGAGTTTATTCCATTACCTCGCCAGATTTATGAACCCTGGCGATTACCTTCCCGATGTCTGGGATTTCGAGGCTCACCAATTGAAAATCATAAATTAACTCTTTTCCATGGGAGGAGATTTAGAATTTATCTTCCGCTTAATGACGATTTCTTAAAATTAGCTGGATTTATTACTTCCGAAGGAAATGTTTACAAAAATTTTATTGGGATAAGCAATACTGATCAAGAAATTCTTGCTTTAATAAAACTTTATCTAAAAAATTTAGGGGTTCCTTTCTCTGAAATAAAGAATAAGGACCAAGTTAAGGGAATCCGAATCTGGAAAAGTAAGCTTGTTGAGATTGTTAATCTCTTAAGCGGTAAAGGAAATTCAAAACAAAAAAGAGTCTGGCCTTTTATCTTTAACCTAAAAAAAGAAAAAATCGCTCAATATCTATCGGCTTATTTTGAAGGCGACGGGGGAGCAGAAGAAAATCAAGTCGTCGCAAGCTCAAAATCTAAAAGATTGATTTCCGAGCTCTCTTATTTGCTATATTATTTTGGAATTATTGGAAGAATTTCGAAAATAAAAAAGAAGGCTCCTAAGTGGAAGCACAAAAAAACCTACTGGAAATTAGTCATTTCAGGTCAAGACAACTTGCGGAAATTCGCTGAAAATATTAATTTTATTTCTCAAAGAAAAAGAAAGCAACTTTCGGAAATTATTCAAAAAGAAGGTAATACTAATGTGGATATTATTCCAGGTTTAGCTCCAATTTTTCAAGAAATATATAACCTTTTTAGCTCTCGATTGCCTGGAATTCCAGAAATTTCAGAGTGGAAAAGAGGAATTAAGTGTCCATCACCCCAACGTCTTTTAGGAGTAATAGATGAAATTGAAGAAAAAGTCCAAAAATTTAAAGATCTGACTTCTACTTATAAAATCTTAAGTGAACTACCAGAATTAGCTACAATTATTGATTTAGGAAAGAATAAAAAGGAACTAAACAGAGTTTTATGGCAAGCTCTCGGTCAAAGTTGGAGAGTGGTAAAAAATAAAAACGTTAGACCTTTCTGCCGTAATGCTTTTAAAATCATCGAGGCCGTAAATGGTAAATCTTATTCTTTAAAAGAGCTTAAAGAAGCAATCTATTCAGGCTTCCAAGAAATGGATTTGCCGGTAAAATATTATAATCGTTCTCTCCAAACGGCACTAGTTGACCGTCCGGATAGTAACACTTCTTACGAGACTATTAAAAAATCAGCTCAATTTGTTTGGCAGAATTATCAAGAGATTCTAGTAAATAAAATTCCTCGGGTTGAAGAAAAATTGAAACAACTTAAAATTTTGGCTAACTCTGATCTTTTTTGGGATCCCATAGTCAAAATTAAAAAAGTAAAAAACAAAAAAGAAAAATACGTCTACGATTTAACCGTTGATAATGAAGTATTTTTAGCCGGCCAAGGAGGAATGTTCGTCCATAATTCTTACGCAGTAAAATTAGAGATTTTAAGGTCTTTGATGTCCGGCGTAGACACAATAGCGGTTGATCCGGAAAATGAATATCAGCCTTTAGCCGAAGCGATCGGCGGCTCATTTTTTAATATCTCTT
>Ga0210051_1001429_pt1 | contig 23966 bp, 20 predicted proteins | sample CryGey092014_all_FD_185464 | JGI IMG/M metagenome (GOLD analysis project Ga0210051, IMG submission 185464) | Groundwater microbial communities from aquifer - Crystal Geyser CG23_combo_of_CG06-09_8/20/14_all (SPAdes) (version 2) | ecosystem: Environmental > Aquatic > Deep subsurface > Groundwater... | reverse complement strand
CATTTCTGGCAACCTGGCTTTTTGCTCATATTTGGGTGGTAACTGTAGGGGGAGTTTCGACCCCATTTTTAATGGTGGGGATAGGACCAGCGGTTTCTTTGATGATTGCTTATTACCTATCTAAGTTTAAACCTAAGATTGCCATGACTTTTGTTTTACTTGTTTTGGTTTTCGGAAATTTGTCAATGATTTTTAAAGAAAACACAAAAGGGGCAACCTTATTTGCGATTCAGAAAGATATGTTGCTTTCAAAGGAGCTGGCAGTAATTGATTATTCTTATCAAGAAGCCGGAGGAAATGAATTCAGCATCAATACTTTGACCTCACCTTTATATATCAATATCGTCTGGAGTTATCTTTACAAATGGTATGGATTTCCCAAATACGGTTATCTGCCTTCTTTCCACGGTCGTGACCAAGTGGGGCAGATTGATTCATTAGATCAAAGTGCGAAACCTAAAGAAACATCGTTTTTGATTCTGGAGCCAATGGCGGGGATTCCTTCCCAATATTTGGATATGACTCTGGGCGAGGAGGATGTTAAAACAAAACCGGTTTCGGAAAAATCTTTCGGCGAACTCCGTGTTCAAAAACGTAGCCTCAGGTGATATTTACACCTGACGGTGATAGAATGCTTAGGTGAAGAAAAGAAAGTCTCCGGCTGATTGGTATCATCAATCGATAAAAGTTGATTCCCTGCAGAGATTTTGGCATAAAACAAGGTTTGCGGAAGTATCCCGCGTAATTGATCCGGTTGAGGGGGAAATTTTAGACGTTGGCTGCAATGACGGTACTTTTTCCGAAATTATTTTAAAAAAGTCTAAGGCCAAAAAATTAATTGGGGTAGATATTGATGACAGATCCGTTGCTTGGGCAAATAAACACCGCCTGCCTGCCGGCAGGCAGGCAAGAATGAACTTTCTCGTAGGGGATGCCCATAATTTAAAGTTTAAGTCCGGTTCTTTTGCTGCAGTTTTTTGTCTTGAGGTTCTGGAGCATGTCGCAGATCCGCTAAAAGCTCTTCAAGAATTTAAAAGGGTGATGAAAAAAGGAGGTTACGGGGTGTTTTTGGTCCCTTCCGACAGTTTGCTTTTCCGCTTAATTTGGTTTTTTTGGCTTAATTTTTATCCCCGTGGTTGGGTTTGGCGCGAAACGCATATCCAGACCTACAGGAAAAACTATCTGCCCCAAATTTGCAGAAGGGTCGGATTTAAAGTTGAGCTGAATAAAAAATTTAATCTTGGCATGCTACACTTAGTAAAAGTGAGGAAAATATAATGAACTCTTCGGTAATTATTCCGAATTATAACGGAGAGAAACTGTTAACCGAGAATTTACCCTTAGTGATTAAGGCTATGAACAATCCCGCCAACGGTATTTGTGAAATTATTGTTGTTGACGACGGTTCATGGGACGGGAGCGTCAGGCTGATTAAGGAAAAATTTCCTCAAGTTAAGGTTATTAAACACAAAATAAATAGAGGATTTTCTGCCTCGATAAATACCGGAGTAAGGGGGTCAAGCGGGGATTTATTGGTTTTACTTAATTCGGATGTTATTCCGGATGAGGATTTTTTAATTAGCACTTTACCTCACTTTAAAAATCCGAAAGTTTTTGCTGTTTCCCTTCATGAGAAAGGTTATGGTTGGGCAAGGGGCGGATTTAAGGATGGCTACATCCAAATACTTCCTGGTGAAGAAAGTGATAGTTTTCATGAAAGTTTCTATGTCAGCGGAGGAAGCGGAGTTTTCAGAAGAAGTTTTTGGATGAGTTTGGGGGGAATGGATGAAAAACTTTTTTCCCCTTTTTATTGGGAGGATATTGATATCTGCTATCGGGCTGCCAAAAGAGGCTATCAAATCTTGTGGGATCCGGAATCTTTGGTGATTCACAAACATGAATCAACCATCAGCAAGCTGTCCAAAAAATATGTGGCCCGGGTTAGGGAAAGAAATCAGCTTTTATTTATCTGGAAAAATATTACCAGTGCCAGTTTAACCAGGAGGCATTTGACAGGGGTTTTAGAAAGATTGGTTAGGCACCCCGGGTACTTAAGAATTGTGATTATGGCTTTGGGTAGATTGGGCATTGCCCGTAAGGCCCGACAAAAAGAGATTAAAGAATCTAGAGTTTCGGATGAAGCCATATTTTCAGGATTTAATTAGACTTTATGCGCAAAACTCTATCCATTATTATTGCCAGCTATAATACCAAAAATCTGATCCTTGCTGCAGTTGACTCGATTCTTAGACAAAAGCCGGAAATTAATTATGAAATTATTATTGTTGATGACGGTTCGACCGACGGCAGTGTCGAGGCCCTAAGAAAGTTAGAAAAAAAGAGCGACAAACTAAAATTGATTATTAACGAAAAGAACTTAGGTTATGTGCAAACTAATAATAAAGGGATTAAGGCCGCCTCCGGAAGATATATCTTACTGCTTAACTCGGATACGGTAGTCAAGAGGGGATCTTTGGAGAAGTTGATAAACTTTGCCCGAAACCATAAAGACGCGGGAGTTGTAGGAGCCAAACTTCTCAATGCCGATGGCACCTTGCAGCTTTCTTGTTATCATTTGCCGACTATCAAGAATGCGGTTTTGGAGTACTGGTTGGGCCGCAAAGGGCTTTTTGAAAAATATGCGCCCAAAGGAAATAGGCCTGCGGAAGTGGAAGCTGTAGTCGGGGCGGCGTTTTTGATAACCCCTGAAGCATTAAAGAAAGTTGGAGCGCTCAATACAGGCTATAAATCGTATTTTGAGGATATGGATTATTGCCGGACGGCAAGAAGAAAGGGCTTGAAAGTCTATTACCTTCCTCAAGCCGAGATAATGCATTACCATGGTGCTTCTTTTGCCAAACTTGCCGATGAGGCAAACCAATGGCGGAAACTCATTCCTTCAAGTAAAATCTATCACGGTCTTTTTAAACACCATTTACTCAATCTTATTATTCGGGTAGGGCAAAAATGGGCATCAATAAAAAAAATATTGTTTGGATAACTCTCGTTATTTTATTAACTGTTCCCACCTTTTGGAAACTAGTTAGACCCGGATTTTTCCCGATGCAGGATGATTTGCAGGCGTTCAGAATTTATGAAATGGACAAGTGCTTTGATGATGGGCAAATTCCCTGTCGTTGGGTTCCGGATGCCGGTTACAGATATGGTTATCCGCAGTTTAATTATTATCCGCCCTTTGTGTATTATGTCGGAGCCCTTCTTCATAGAGTCGGTTTCCAATATATCGATGCGGTTAAAATACTTTTTATCTTGGGATACATTGTTTCTGCTTTGACAATGTTTATCCTTGTCGATTCACTTTTAGGTAAGTGGCCCGCGTTTGTTTCTTCGCTTCTTTATACTTATGTACCTTATAAAGCCGTAGAGGTTTATGTCCGGGGGGCGATGAGCGAATTTTGGGCTCTGGCTTTTTTCCCTGTTGTCTTTTGGGCAATATATCGGTTTATCAAAACAGAAAGAAAAAAATATCTTATTTGGTTTTCGCTTTCGATAGCTCTTCTTACTGTTACTCACAGCTTAACGACTTTGATTTTTGCCCCATTTGCCGTTATTTGGACAGTCTATTGGCTTATTGCCGAAAAAAAGTGGAAGGTCTGGTCAAAAGTCATTCTATCGGGGCTTTTGGGAATAGGGCTAGCATCTTTTTATTTCCTTCCGGTACTTTTTGAAAGAAAGTTCGTTCATGTAGAATCCTTACTTTCCGGATATTTTGATTATCGACAGCATTTTGTCAGCCTTTATAAAATGTTTATTTCGCGTGAATGGGGTTACGGATCATCGGGTTTCCCAAATGAGCTGCTTAACCTTTCGACAGGAACCGTTCAATGGGTGATGGGAATAATTGCCTTTTTCTTGGGGGTGATAAATTATACTTCGTATAACCGGTATTATAAAAAACAAAAAAAATTGTCTTTGCTTCTTTTAATTTTCGTTGCATCCGAGTTACTCGTCCTTTTTATGATGCATATGAAATCAAGCTTTATTTGGGCCCACTTACCGATTTTGTGGTGGCTTCAATTTCCTTGGCGCTACCTGTCAGTTAGTATTTTTCTCCTTTCTCTTCTTGCCGGACTGGCCATCTATTTATCTTTTAAGGCGAAATATGTTTTGGGGACTTTTACTGTTTTGATTGCGCTGATTATAAATATTGAGTTTTTTGTTCCCAAGGACTGGCTGATGATTAAAGACTCAGATAAATTTTCAGGCATATCGTGGGAAAAACAAATGACGATAAGCATCTTTGATTATTTGCCGATATACGCAAAACTTCCGCCTATTAAAGAAGCTCCGGACCTACCTGAGATTTTAGACGGTACGGCTAAAATCAACAATTACAAGAAAGGAAGCGATTTTCAAACAGGAAAAATTGAAGTAAGTGACGAGGCAACAATTCGCCTTCCTCTTTTTGACTTTCCCGGCATGCAGGTTAAAGCCAATGGCCAGGCAGTGAAGCATAATCATGACGATTGCCGGGGTGAAGAGTTCTGTTTAGGTTTAATTAGTTTTAAGCTTTCTCCGGGAAGCTATGAAATTGAGGCGAAATTAACCGACACTCCAATAAGAAAACTAGGTAATTATTTGTCATTAACTAGTATTTTTATTCTAATCTGGCTCATGATTAAAAAGAATGAAAAAGTTATTAAGTAAATATTGGCCGATGCTTTTAGTTATTGGTTTAAGTTTTTTGGCTACGTGGCCGCTTTTGAGATATGGGTATTTTTCTCATCAGGATGATTTGCAAATAATCCGGATCTTTGAGATGCGGAGATGTTTTGCTGATTTCCAAATTCCCTGCAGGTGGATTCCCGATATGGGCTGGGGGAACGGTTTCCCTCTTTTTAATTTTTACGGAGTTTTTCCATACTATTTTGGAGCCTTATTAAGTTATGTTACGGGTTACATAGGCGCCTCAAAAATACTTTTTTTTCTAGCCCTGACTGCAGGCAGCTTTGGGATTTATCTCTTGGTCAAAAGCTTTTGGGGGAAGTTTGCGGGGGCAACTACCGCGATTTTGTATCTTTTTGCACCTTACAAGGCCCTTGATGTTTACGTCCGCGGTGCGCTTTCGGAAAGTCTGGCTCTTGCCATAATTCCGTTTGTTTTTTATTTTGCCTTTAAGGTTTCAACAGATCCTAAAAACAAAAAATATAGCATTTTATTCACCTTCTTTCTTTTTATTTTTCTTATTACCCATAACATAATGTCTCTTTTATTTTTACCCGTTCTTATCGGGTGGATATTTTATTGGATGATGGATACCAAATGGAAAAATTTAAAATTGGTAATTATTTCCGGAATGTTGGGTGTTGGCTTATCCTCATTTTTTATTTTGCCTGCATTTTTTGAAAAAAATTTGGTACAAACCGAGTCTTTAATTCGTTTTGAATTGGATTTCAGAGCCAACTATTTAAGGTTGAGTCAATTATTTCTTGATCGAATCTGGGGATACGGTACTTCTATCCCCGGTCCGGAAGGAGGCATGAATTTTCAGGTAGGTTGGCCGCATTGGTGGCTGGCCGCCATTTCTTTATTGCTTCTGTTTGTCTCAAAAGTTAAAAAAAGTACAAAGATCTTTGTTGCTGCGATTATAGCTACTTTTGTATTCTCCGTATTTATGACACACAATAAGTCCACTTTTCTTTGGCTGAGGATAAGCTTACTTGAGTATTTTCAATTTCCCTGGCGCTTTTTATCCCTCTCGATTTTTACAGCATCCATTCTGGGGGGATTTGTTGTATCCACACTGAAGGGAAAATGGCAGATTTACATCAGCATGACGCTTATTCTTTTAACTGTTGTTTTAAATTGGGGTTATTTTAAACCCAAGGAATTTTATTTAATAAATGACACTCAAAAACTCTCGGGTGAATCTTGGGATCTGCAGAGGCGGGGGGCGCTTTTGGATTATTTACCGACGACTGCGCTTGAGCCGAGGGAGGCAGCACAGGAAAAGCCGTTTACAGTATCTGGAGAGGCTGAAATAACCAAGTTTATAAACCGTTCAAACAGGTGGGAATTTTCAGCCGGGGTAAAAAATACGGCAGAAATTGAAATTCCGGTTTATTATTTTCTAAATTGGAAAGTTAAGGTTAACCACAAGGACTATCCGTCCTCTCACGACAATCTTTTAGGGAGGATTTCTTTATCTCTTGACCCCGGCAAGTATCAAGTTGAAGGATCTTTCAAAAATACACCCTTAAGAAGTGTTGCCAATGCAATTACGGCAATAAGTATTATCGGGTTAGTTGCTTTTGTAAAATGGAAAAAACAAGAAAACTCTTAAAGAAATACCTTTTTTTCCTGATTTTGCTTTTGTCCTTTCCTGCAGTAAGGTATTTGTTTGTCCATGGCTTTTTTGGCGTTTCTGACGATTTACATATTGGCTGGTTGTACGAAATGGACAGGGTGGTTAAGATGCTGCAGTTTCCTCCCCGTTTTGTTCCGGATTTAAGTTTTGCTTTCGGTTACCCACTTTTTAATTTTGTTTACCCGCTGCCATTCTATATTGGTGAAATATTTCACCTTATTGGTTTTTCGCTGGTTGATAGCGTCAAGATAGTTTTTGGTTTATCGGTACCCTTTTCAATGTACTTCATGTACAAGTTCTTAAAAGAATTTATGTCAGAAGAGCTCTCTCTCGCCGGAGCCGTATTATATGTTTATGCCCCTTACCGAGCCGTTGAAATATTTGTTCGGGGGACAATAGGGGAAATTGTCGCCTTTGTTTTCATTCCCATTGTGGCGTTGTCATTTACTCATTTAACTGGAGAAAAACCATCCGTAAAGTGGATAGGTTTTACGGCATTTTCGACTGCTGCTTTGGTACTGTCGCACAATATTATGGCTTACATGTTTATGCCGTTTGCTATCCTTTTACTTGTTGCCAGGATTATTTGGATAAGCAAAAACAAAAAAACAGCAATTAGATATAGCCTGGCTGGATTATTTTTAGGTCTGGCGGTTTCCGTTTATTTTTGGTTTCCGGCAATTTATGAAAGTAGGCTAATGCATTATGATACTGTTTTTAATTTCTACGACCATTTTCCCACCCTTAGGCAGCTAATTACTCCCTATTTTGGCTACGGTGCCTCGGTGCCGGGGCCTTACGATACGATGTCTTTTTATATTGGTTTAGTCGGTCTTGTCACCGTTCTTTTTGGCCTAATTCTATTTATTGTTAAGTTCAAAAAGTTTTCCAAGGAAGAAAAAATATTTTTCATCTGGGGAACATCAATCTTTTTTGTCAGTATTTTTATGATGAATTATCGTTCCGCCTTTTTATGGAGGAATCTTCCCCTTCTGCCATACTTTCAATTTCCCTGGAGATTTTTATCAACGATAACCTTTTGCACACCTATTTTTCTTTTGGCTTTTTCCAAAAGCAAATTCGGGAAAATTGTCTCTTTGATTATTATTGCCGCTGCAATTATTCTGAATTTTAACTATTTCAAAACCAGTGAATATTTGGGCAGGGAAGATTCGTATTATCTAAATAGGTACATTCCGAATCCAGCTGCCACGGAAGAATATAAGAAAACTTCCGAAGAGTATTTAAGGCTTCCTAAGGACACTCTAATAAGACCGGACAAGATCTTTCCAAGGGCGTTTGCAGACGTTCCCGCCATCAAACAGATGAAAGAAGAAAATGCTCTTAATGCGACAATCAGCGTGGATTACCCGGAGAGCTTTGTCCTTAATTACAATAAGTACTATTACCCCGGGTGGTTTGCTAAAATAGATGGAGAGTACGTAGAAATTACACCAGGAAAGCCTTATGGCCAAATCACGCTATTGGTTTCCCCGGGGAGACATATAATAGAAATAGGTTATCGGGAATCGCCGGTAAGACTGGCGTTTGATTTGGTTTCTTTGGCCGGAATCGGGATGGCAGCGTTTCTTATATTGAAGAAAATAAAGTGAAAAAAACAATTGCTGTAATTCTTTCGATTGGGATAATTTTGAGACTATTATTGTCGTTTACCACGTATCACTCCGATGTAGCCCCTTTTGATTTTGCCGGGAAAGTAATAAGTCGGGGAAACATTACTAATTATTATGATTATCTATGGAACCTTCAGGACAACCACCCTTATTTAAAAGTTTATCCCAGAAATCTGTTTAATTATCCCCCCCTGGTTTATTTCTTTTTGGGTGGCGTCTCACGATTAACAACGTGGATAGTTAATCCTCAGGTGCATGATAATTTTATTCTTGATTTTCCATCGACCTTAGGAAATATCCAGCTAAATTTACTTCTTCTTCTTTTAAAACTACCTTATTTACCGTTTGATATTGCCATAGCTTACCTTTTGATGTCATTTGTCAAAGACGTAAAGAAAAAAATCTGGATTTTTGGTTTATGGATTTTTAACCCGGTCAACCTCTATGCCACATATATGCTGGGACAATTTGACGTGATCCCGACTTTTTTGTCAGTTGCAGCTTTATACCTCGTGGTAAAGAATAAAAACCATATTGATTCGATAAGTTTGCTTCTTAGCGCCTTACTTTTGGGGGTAGGTGCTGCCTTTAAGATTTTTCCGCTATTATTTGTCATACCCCTGGCACTTTTAAAGAATGATTGGTGGGAGAAAATAAAAGTGATGGGGGTAGGGGTTGCGACATACATTATCTTGGCATTCCCGTTTATTTTTTCAAAAGGTTTTCGGGCAACGGCGGCCCTTGCCGGCCAAGCAACAAAAAGTCTGTATGCTCAGATACCGATTTCCGGTGGAGAATCAATAATTTTATTTTTAGCGGTAGTTATTTTTCTTTATTTAGTATTTATTTACAAAAAAGTATCGGCCGAGGATTTATGGAAAAGGTTCTTTTTGATGATGCTGACCTTTTTTGTTTTTACACACTACCATCCCCAATGGTTTTTGTGGATTACTCCGTTTTTGGTGATTGATTTGGTTTATTCGAATTTTAAGAACTGGGTTGTCTTAGCAATTACTTTGGTAAGCTATTTTACCTTGATTACTTTTTTTGATCCGGGTTTGACTGTTTGGCTTTTTGCCCCTCTTAACCCTAACCTTTGGGGTCTTCCCGGGCCTTGGCAGCTTATGGGTTTAAATCCCGACATTAATATCTTTAGGAGTATTTTTCAGACGCTTTTTGTAGGTGCCGCAATGTATTATTCCTATATCCATTTTCCAAAAGAAAGAGAGAATCTATTGTGAAAAAATTATTATTCTTGGCAATTTTTTTGAGACTTGCAGTTTCCGCGTTTCTATTTCACCCTGATATCAAAACTTATAATTTTCAAGCCTCTTTTCTTAGGAAGGGTGTGGTTAATATTTATTCCTATCTGACAGCAAATAAAGCAAATCTGCCTCTTAAGGATGAATTTGTTTATTTTCCCTTAACCTATTTTGTCCTTGGGGGATATCAGGCAACTGTCTCCGGGGTTTTGGGGAGCGGATTTGATTCATGGCTGAACGATGCCGGTGCCAGTTCGGTAGTCAATAATCCAAATATTTTTAAATATTTGGTGGTTCTTAAGTTCCCCTTTTTAGTTTTAGATATCTTGATTGCCTTCGTTTTATTAAAATATTTCAAGGACAAGGAAAAAGGCGAGAAGGCTTTTACTCTTTGGCTTTTTAATCCTTTTACGATTTTAATTATTTACGCTTTTTCGAATATTGATATATTTTCGGTTCTTTTAACTTTAGTTGCTTTTTTGTTTATAAAAAGGGAAAAACTTTTGCAAGCTTCGGTGTTTTTGGGAATTGCCTCCTGTTTTAAGCTTTATCCCCTGCTTTTTATTCCATTTCTCTTTTTGAAGGGGAAAAATTTAAAAGAAAAGTTGGTGGTAAGCTTTATCCCGGTACTTATTTTGGTAATTGTCATTTTACCGTTTTGGTCCCCGGCCTTTGTTCAATCGGCTTTTATTTCAGGACTGACAACAAGAATTTTTAACCCGGGTTTTTCTATTGGGTTCAGTGAGTCAATAATCATTGGTCTGTTTCTTCTTTCGGGTTTATTTTTCTATGGTTGGTTATTTGATAAAAAAATCAACCTGTTTAATTATTGGATTATCTTTTTGTTTCTAATTTTCTCTTTCTCGCACTTCCATATAGCATGGCTTTTGTGGATTGCCCCGTTTTTGGTCATTTTGGCTGTTAAGATACCGTCATTGTCTTTACCCTTATTTTTATTAACAACACTAGCTATGGTGATACCATTTTTCTATCAAGATAGATCAATGACAATTTCTTTGTTCCGTATTTATACTACGTGGTATAATCTTTTACCTACCCCGTTTACCGTTTTACAGAAGTTATACGATCCATATAATTTCATGAGCATTTTACATTCGGCTTTGGCAGGCGGGGCGCTGATTGTCGGCTATAAAATTTTCAAGGAGGAGGAAAAACAGTGAAAAAAATGATTTGGTTCACAACAATTTCGATTTTGTTTGTTTTGTTTATTGTGCCGGGTATCATGGCCTCGGCCATTAAAATGATTCCGGCAGGCGATCAGCCGGGGTATGGTCCCCGGAGACTTTCGATTTACGGCATAGGGGAATTGTCGCAGAAATTTATTTCGAAGGAAAAAAACTTAACAGCCATCGGGACGACTGTAAAAAATCCGAACTTAAAAAATAAAAAGGAAGTTATCCTTAATCTCTATGACGCGAACAATAACCTGATAAGAAAATCTATCCTTAACGGTTTTAATATCGGCGACGGTGATTTTGTAAAGTTTGTTTTCGAAGTTGTGCCGGACTCCCTTGATAAAGAATATTCTTTTACTCTTTCTTCACCTACTGCCGCTGCCGATGAGATCATTGAAGTGTTTCTTATAGATGGTCCTGCTAACGGAATAATTGAATATACTTTTGGGGAAGAAACGCATGAAGGTGGAATACCTTTAGTCACTTTCCACAAACCCGATAGCCAATGGGAAGTTATCAGGGGAGTTTACTCTAATTGGCTTTCCAAACTTCTATCTTGAAAAGACAATTATCTTGAAAAGACAATTATCTTGAAAAGACAATAATTTCCTCGTTCTCAAAAAACCGAATAAGACCGACGCCCTCGGGATTAATTTTTGGCCGTAAAACTTTAGGAAAATACAAGATGTTTGCCTGAGTTTGGCCAAAAGCATCTTTTACTTTGTCCGTGTTTTCATTTTCAAAAATTAACCTTTTTATTTCAAGTCTTGTCTTACCGTTGTAGCCCATAATATCTGCCTGTTCGTAATCGTCGAAGTATGTTCTTCTTGACGAAAAAGCGGAGACGTAGGAAGTATCAAACCAGTCCCAAATATTCGGTGTAGTGCCTCCGAGATTAAGGTGTTGATTGTAGGGCGGGGTAACAATAATAGTCTCTTGGGGAGTATTATCTTTAACAAACTGCAAAGCCTGAAGTTCAGATGAAGATATTTTGGCAAAGGCCGGACGTGAGTAAAATTCGTGCAAAAGGCCGATTTGGGTCGGGACCATTAAAATAATGATAATGGGGGTGAGAAACTTAAACTTGGTGGTAATTTTGGCGGTGGTAATTCCAGCCAGAATGCCGAAAAGAAGAACGAAATATTGTAAAAATTGGCTGGTATTACTGGCTACACCTTTCTGCAAAAAGAGGAGAGGCAGGGTAAGTGATAAAACGATTACGACCTTAAATATTACATGAGATTTTAAAAATTCCCAGAGCCCAATAAATCTTATTCCAAGATTGCCGAAGAAGAAAATCAAAAAGCCAATGCCTTCAAGCCAAATAACCCGTTTCCAATTATGTTCGTAGATATATGTTTGACGTCTCAGCTCCCAGTCCAGAAGGTTGAGTCGTGATGGTTCAACAATCATGGTTCGGATATACCACCAGGGTTGAAATATCAAAAAAGATGTCGAGTTTGAAGTGTTGGGCAAATACAATATTGCGGCCAGTATTCCGCTGATTAAGGCAAGGATAAGCAGTTGTAATTTTCTTTCTCTGACAAGCTGCCAAAAACCTGCGATTATTAATCCGCCAAAAACAACAACGGCGGCGTAGACTTTAAAGCTAACCAAAGTTCCTACAAGAACTGTGCAAATTGCGAAAATAACTCTGCGTTTTTTTATTTCTTTTTGCTCCCCAAGCAAGATAATGAAATAGATTGCGCCCAGAACCAAAAAGTCGGAAATAATTTGGGGCGGGTTGCCGCCGGCGCTTTGGGGTTGTGTTGCCCAAAAAACGCTTTCACCCTTGCCGATCACGTATCCGAAACTTCCGGCAAAGTAAGTAAAAACGGTTGCCCAAATTGAGGCGGAAAAACTTTTGCTAAGCTTCTTTGTCAGAAAGAAAGCAGAAGAACCTAAAAAAAGCGAATAGAAAAAAGGAAAGATTCTAAAATACAAATTAAGATTTGAGATGGGCAAATATTGGCTAACCATGGCTGGCAAAATGTCGCTGAAAAAGTGATAGTTGACCAGTTTTTCGCCGGCAAAAGCTGGGTTTTGAAACGGCCAGCCTCTTTTAATTTCCTCCATGAGGGCAATGTGCCAGGTTCCGTCATGACCATGGGCGCTCCAGAAAAGCAAATCTCCGTTTTTGAAAACTCCGCTTGGCGAAATTACCGCCATCTGTCCTGCAATGCCTAAAGTAAAAACAGTTAAGATTATGATTGTTTGAGGGTTTAACTTTATTTTTATTTGTTTAACGGTTTTTAATAATGGTTTGGCCGCGGCAAAAGCCGCAATGATGAAGATAGGAATAATCAAAAAGGGGATATTAAGAACTATAAGGATATAAGAAATAAGGGTGAGGGCGGCAAAACCTGCGACTGACCCCATGAGTATTTTTTCCATAGCTAAAGTATATATAATAGTGGTATGGTAAGGAAATCAATACTTATTCTTCTGGGTATTTTGCTTCTGGGGTTTGGTCTGCGGGCTTATAAGGTTTCGAGTTTACCCCTATACGGAGATGAATTGACGATGGTTTACGATTCCTACTCACTTCTTAAAACCGGCAGGGATCAAACCGGGGCTTTACTTCCCCTGACCTTCAAGATGGGTGCAGGCAGACCGGCGGGGTATATATATTTTTCCATTCCCTTTGTAGCCATATTTGGGCCCGGTCTCTGGGGAGAAAGAGGTTTATCTTTAATTTCCGGTCTGGGAATAATTGTTCTGATGTATTTTCTCGGCAAGAAACTTTTTAGTGAAAAAGTGGGACTGACCGCAAGTTTTTTGACCTCGATTTCTTTGTGGGATATTTATCTTTCAAGGGCCGGATTTGAAACACATTTTGCTTTGTTTTTGGCTCTATTGGGAATTGTTGCTTTTCTTTACAAAAAATATCTCCTGATGTCCGTTTCGTGGGGTTTGGCAATATTTACCTACCCTACGTTTAAATTAACACTGCCTTTAATGTTTTTACTTCTTTTGTGGTTTGGGGGGATTAAAAAAACAATTAATAGTAAATTGTTCATCGCCTCGCTTGTAGTTTTAACTATTTTTGCGGGACTGGCAATTAATGAAACCCTTAAAGGAAGAAGTGAAGAAAGGTTTTTGAAAATTAATATTTTTTCCGATTCAAATTTAAGAGAAACGATAATTCAAAAAATAAACGAAGAGAGAACTCTCTCCACCCTTCCTCCGATACTAAAGCCAATTTTTTATAACAAACCCTTGGAATATTCACGAATTCTTTTTGAAAATTATATGGAGAATATTTCTGTTAAATTTCTCTATTTAAGGGGTGACGGAAACCCGCGCCATAATCAGGGTGAGTGGGGAATGCTGTATTTGATTGATCTACCGCTTTTATTTGCGGGAACGGTTTATCTTTGGACAAAAAGGAAGAGAGACTTAGCCTTTTTAGTCGCGTGGATACTGATAGTTCCTTTGGCCAGTATGTTTTTGACCGGGGCGCATGGACTTCGTAATTCCTTAATGATTCCGCCCTTTTTACTAATTTCCTCTTACGCTTTATCAAATTTTCCCAGAGTTTTGGCTCGACTTTCGGTAGCTCTTATGCTTGTTCAGCTGATATTTGTTTTGGTGGCGGTATATTTTTTCGCACCCGGTAAATTTGCGAATTTTTGGTCGGCCGCCGCACAAGGCGCCTCGCTAAAAGCAATTGAAAATAAAGATAAATACAAAACCATTGTTCTTTCAACAAAAATTGACAATATCGAGTATGCCTACCCGGTTTACGCAAAACTTGATCCGAATTTGGTTATTGCCCAGTACGGTAAGTATCCCAAATGGTACGATAATGTGGTGATTACGGATGATATAAAAAGTATTGGTGCGGATAGAGATAGTCTTGTTTTGGAAAGATGAGTACTAGGTCAAAAATACTATTGTTTCTAATTATTGCCTTAAGCTTTTTCCTAAGAGTTTACAAAGTTTCCTCTATTCCCCCGGCTTTAAATTGGGATGAGGTCTCTATTGCCTATAATGCCTATTCGGTATTAAAAACAGGTCGGGATGAGTGGGGACAATTTTTACCTTTGCATTTCAAATCTTACGGTGAGTATAAACTTCCGGCCCAAATTTATGCTTCTATTCCGGGAATAGCCATCTTCGGTTTAAATGAGTTTGGAGTCAGAATTACGCCCGTAATTTACGGGACCTTAACTGTTTTACTTCTTTATCTTTTAATTCAAGAAGCTTTTAAAATCCGGTCGGTATCTTTAATGTCGGCCTTTTTACTCGCGGTTTCTCCCTGGCATGTTCAACTTACGAGAGCCTCCTTTGAATCATCATTTTCCCTATTTTGGGTTCTGATGGCTATCTGGTTTTTACTTAAGGGTTTAAAAAAACCCAAATGGCTGATTTTTTCCATGCTGCCCTTTGGGTTTTCAGTTTATACCTACAATAGCGCCAGGGTTTTTACACCGCTTTTTCTTTTTGCCACAGCGATTATCTTCAGAAAGTATTTTTGGGAAAAAAGGAAATGGTTTTTGGTCTCAGTTGCTCTTTTTACGGCCTTAATGATTCCTTTGGTTCCTTTTGTGCTGTCAGGTGAGGCGGGGGCTCGGTATAAATTAGTGAGTATTACCGATGAAAAAGGTTTGGTTCCCAGAATTAACGAAAGAAGGGGCGCTTCCACCCTGCCGGGGATACTGCCCAGATTAATTCACAATAAAGTTACCTATTTAAGCTTCTATTTTGCCAAAAATTACCTGGCTCATTTTACTCCGGACTTTTTATTTATAAAAGGCGCCGGTCACAGACAGCACCATGTCCAGGGAGTAGGTGAGCTTTACTGGTTCCAGTCTCCGTTTATACTTTTGGGGCTTTACTATCTGCTTAAAAAGAAAGACCGAAATTTAAAAATTTTATTACCCTGGTTACTATTGGTGTTTATTCCCGCGGCCTTGACCAACGACAGCATCCCTAATGCTTTAAGAACCGTGATTGCCGCCCCCGTTTATCAGATTTTTACGGCCCTGGGGATTTATGCCGTCTATGGGTGGGTAAAGAACAAAAAGCTGTTTTATCTTCTGATAGGAATTTCCATAATTATCTTTCTAATTAATTTTTCCGCCTTTCTTAAGAATTTATTTGTTTATTACCCTATCAAATATTCCCGGGACTGGCAGTACGGCAACAAAGAGGCCGTTGAATACATCAAGGAAAATGAAGATAAGTATGACCTCATCACGTTTACCAGGCACTACGGCGAGCCGCATATGTTTACTCTTTTTTATCTTAAATATGATCCGGCTCAGTTTCAAAATATCCCCAATCTGGATCGGTTTGAGACTTATGATTGGGTTCGGGTTTTAAAGTTTGATAAATTTTACTTTCCGGATTTGGGAGACAAGGGTACCCAATATCAAGACATAATTAACGCTAATCCGGGCAAAAAGATATTATTTATCGGCAAGCCCGGAGATTTTCCGGTCTATATTCCAAGGCTTTTAACGGTAAAATTCTTAAACGATGAAGTTGCTTTTGAGATAGTGGAGAAACAATGAAGAAGATATTATTTTTTTTAGTTTTGTTATTATTTTTAATAACACGGGTTTATAAAATTGCTTCTATTCCGCCTTCGGTTTATTGGGATGAAGCCTCAATCGGCTATAACGCCTATTCGGTCTTAAAGACTGGTCGGGACGAGTGGGGAGAGTTTTTGCCTCTGCACTTCAGGGCCTTTGGGGAATTTAAACTTCCTGTTTATATTTATTCGGTAGTACCGCTTGTTAAAATATTCGGCCTTAATGAAATTGCGGTCAGGTTGCCTGCGGTTTTTTACTCGCTCGGAACCTTGGTGCTTATGTATTTATTAACAAAAAGAATTACAGGCAAGAAGGCGATTGGGCTTTTATCGAGTTTTATCCTGAGCATTTCGCCCTGGTTATTTATTTTTTCAAGAACAGGCTATGAGGTAACGGCCGGACTTTTCTTCTTTCTTTTGGGGACTTATTTATTTCTTATTAATGATAAGAATAAATTTTATTTGCTTTTCGGGATCCTTGGTTTTATTCTTTCATTTTATAGTTATAATTCTTTTCGGATTATTATTCCAATCTGGCTATTTGTGCTTTTGTTCTATACCTTCCGCAAGACAAATACTCAAATTTTAATTTTTTCTTTATCCATATTTTTATTGAGTTTAATTCCTGTGTACCGTCTGTATAAATTTGATGCGGGAGGGGTACGCTTTGCGCAAGTTAAAATTACAAGTAAGACGGATTTTGTTAAAAATTATTTCTCTCACTTTAGCCCGCAGTTTTTATTTTTGAAGGGAGATGCCAATCCCCGAAGTCAAATTCCCGGCCATGGCCAGCTATATTTAATTGAAATTCCCCTAATACTTTTGGGTTTCTGGGTAATTATTAGAAGTAAAAGAGCTTTATTCTATTTACCGCTTATCACCCTTTTCCTGGCTCCGATTCCGGCCGCATTAACCAAAGAATCTCCGCATGCATTAAGAGCACTTCTGGCTGCCCCCTCTTTTGCAATGATTTCTGCTTTTGGGATTAAATTTTTGGCCGGAAATTTCAAAAAGTATGCAAAGGCTATTTTGGTCGGTACTATCTCAATTTATCTTTTTTCATTTGGAATTTATTTTAAAGATTTTCTTACAAAGTATTCCAAAGAAATGGCCAATGATTGGCAATATCCGTATAAACAAATTTTTACGAGCCAAAAAAGCGGCATGGTTACGGATGAATATGCCCAGCCGTATATTTTCGCCCTATATTATCTAAAATATCCGCCGGAAAAATTTAGAGAGACAGTAAAATACAATCCGGTTGACAAGTGGGGATTTTCGCTGGTTTCATCTTTTGGCGACTTTCAATTTAAATGAAAAACATTAAGATCATCGTTCTTTTTCTTATCGTAATTCTCGGCGGATTGTTACGGTTTTATAAACTTGATCAGGTTCCGCCGTCGCTTAATTGGGACGAAATAGCCGCCGGTTATAATGCCTATACAATTGCAAATTGGGGAGCCGATGAATATGGGAATAAATTTCCGATTGTTTTCAAATCTTTCGGAGACGATAAGCACCCCATTCATATTTATTTAACAGCCTTAGTTGTTAAAATATTTGGTTTATCTGATTATTCAGCCAGGGCAAGTAGTGCCCTTGTCGGAACATTAAGTGTTTTGGCAATATATTTTTTGGCTAAGAAACTTTTTAAGAACGAAATTGTGGGATTCTTTTCCGCCTTATTTTTGGCGGTCTCGCCTTACCATCTTCAGTACTCAAGAGGTCTTTGGGAAACAAATTTTGCTTTGTCTTTTTTTCTTTTAGGGCTTGCTCTTTTTTACTACGGCATTGAGAGAAAAAATTGGCTGATTCCCTTATCTTTTGCTTCTTTTGGTTTGAGTTTTTTTTCCTATCATTCGGCAAAAATTGTCATCCCACCCGTAGCTTTTCTCTTGTGCGCGATTCATTTTAAAGATTTAATCAAAAACAAAAAGCTTTTGATTGTCAGTATTTTGGTTGTTTTATTTTTTGGAGCTTTGGTTATTAAAGAGCCCCGTATCTTGGGATTTGCCAGAATTAATCAAACTAGGTTTTCCAAAGAGGAAACTAAAAAATATGGAGGGTTAATTCCGACTTATATTCATAACTACAAAGGCTATTTTAAATATTCATACCTATTCCAAAGTGGCGACCAGGGTCCAAGGGCTTCGGTAAAGACAGTAGGAGAATTTTATAAGATCGATTTAATTTTAGCGATACTAGGTTTGGTTGTGATTTTGTTGACTAAAAAATGGCAGGCGTTTTTTATATTAATAACCTGGTTGGCGCTTTCGCCAGTTCCCGGGGCGATTTCGGCAACCGAACCAAGCGCGATTAGGGGGATATTTATGATCGGACCTGTGATTTTGTTTTCCGCTCAGGGGGCGGCCTCATTAATTTCTTTTTTAAATAAAAATACTACAAAAACTGCGGGAATAATTCTAATAGTCTTGTTTTTGGGAAGGGAGGTTGGGAACTACCTTAAGTATTACTACACGAGTTATGCCCAAAAGGAAGCAATTGAGTGGCAGTATGGCATGAAACAGATTGTCGGGTATCTAAAAGAGCGCCCGGATTATTTTCGGGTTTATATGGATAAAATCAGGCAGCAGCCATATATCTTTTTCCTGTTTTATTTTAAAACCCCCCTTCCTGAACTTCTTAAAACTGTTAAATATGATGAAAGCGAATCCAAAAGCTATAATACCGTAGTTTCTTTTGATAAATACCGGTTTGGAAATTGGGATATAATAGACAGTCGCCCGGATCCCGGAATAATATATATTATGACACCGAGCTATTATACGGGCTTAAGATATGGCAGCCAATTTGATGTTAAAAAACTGATAAAATATTCTAACGGAAATGATGCATTTTATATAGTTGAAGGAAATATCTAAAATAAGTGATTTGTGACTAGTGATTGGTGGTTAGTGAGAAATGAAACAGCAAATAAAAAAGTTTGAAGACCTTCGGATATGGCAGGATAGCCACCTACTTACCATTGAGATTTATAACAGCATTCAAGAACACTCCGCAGTTTACTGCGGAGATGAATTGAACGCTGATATGTCATCCTCCTTTGGAGGGATACCCCGCTCTTTAGAGCGGGGAGGATGTCATAAAATAACTAAAAAGTTTCCAAAAGATGAATTGTATGGAGTTATTTCACAATTAAGGCGTGCTTCTTCTTCAGTTCCTGCTAACATTGTCGAAGGATTTTACAGACATTCAACTAAAGAATTGATTAATTTTCTTTTTAATGCGAGAGGATCTACAGGAGAAGTAATCTATTTTCTTTTGCTTTCAAAGGATTTAGGATATATAGACCAGGAGAGGTATATAAAAATGAGAGAGAAGTGTGAATTATTGGCCATGTCAATTAATGCTCTCATAAATAGTTTAAACAAAAAATGAATCACAAGTCACTAGCCACAAGTCACCAGCCACTCAGTGTTGTACTGGCAACGAGAAATGAAGAAGAAAATATCGCAAAGTGTATCAATTCCGTAAAAGATATTGCCGATGAAATAATAGTAGTTGATGAATATTCGACTGATAAAACCAGAGAAATTGCCGAAAAATTCGGGGCTAAGGTCTATTTGGAACCACACCACGATATTTTTCATATAACTAAACAAAAGGCTTTGGATTACGCCACCGGTGATTGGATTTTGCAGCTTGATGCCGATGAGGTGGTTACCCCAGAACTCGCTGGAGAGATTAGGGCTGTAATCTCCTCCGACGGTGGCCTGAAAGGACTCCTCGGAGGTGATGCAAAAAAGAAAAAGTTGTTCGCGCGCCATCAAGAGTTAATAGAGAAACGCGACGGGCCAATTGGAAAACCTACCGGCGAGGTAGTTGGTTATTTTCTTCCTCGCCGGAATATGTTTTTAGGAAGGCCATTAATACACGCAGGAGTGTATCCCGATGGAGTAATAAGACTAGTCAAAAAAGGTAAAGCTAAATTTCCCCAAAAGTCAGTCCATGAACAGATAGAACTTGACGGAAGAGTGGGTTGGCTGGCAAACGACTTGGAACATTACGATTCCCCGACTCTAAAAAGATACTTTAATCGGTTGAACCGCTATACCGATCTCCAAGCTCAGGAACTCAAAAACTCAAAGACTCCAAAAAACATTTATAGTTTTTTATTGTTCACGGTTTACCGTCCACTGTTCACCTTTTGTAATTTGTTTATTCGCCATCTAGGCTTCTTAGATGGTCTTCGCGGTTTTCTCTGGTCTTTCTTCTCCTCCCTGCATTATCCGATTGCGTATTTTAAATATCTAACTACTAAGAACGATTCTTAAGGTCGGCCACAGAGGAGAAATTTACTTGTAAAGTTTTTAACTTGTAATTCAAGAAAGTCTTTTATAACTTGAGGTTCAACATTGTCAACAAGATATTCGATACCATAATCTTCAATGTCACCCCAGTATATCAATTGTTCAAAAAAAAGTTTTTCAGAAAATCCTGCACCAAATTTTTTCTTTGACATGGTGATTAGATTTTCAAATGAAATATAGTCTTTTTTTAGTAAAAAATATAAATCTACATAATCTCTCCATTTAGGTCTTCTTCCGATTGTAAAGGCTTTGTTGGCAGCAATGTCTTTTAGGTCTAACAAATTTAAATATTTAGTTTCAATAGGATCGAAAAGTGGCTTGTAATCATCGTAGAAAAAAGTAACATAAACGGATTCCGGAGTTGATAGATTTAATTGGTCTTCAGTATCAAGAAGTCTTAACGTGCCTTTTCCGAATGTATCTCTTGCCTTTCTCCACAAAGATGGTTCTAATTTATTGTATGTAAAAATATCAAAATCATATGAAATTCGGTGTCCGATTTGAAGTGAAAGAGCGGTTCCGCCACCCAAAATACCAACTTTTCTAAAACTTTTTAGTCCATGAAAAACCTTAAGCCTGTCGTTATTTAATGATTCTAGGATAAGTTTTGACATAATATCTTTTATCGATGTCTGCGTTCGGTATTTTCAGTAAAATTTTTTGGATAAAATTAAACGATCTTTCGTCGTAATCTTTTGCAGGGTGTTGGGTAAAGACATCCTTAATTTTGTCCAGTTTGTAATTATCAAGAAGCCATGTTAAGTGATCCCATCCTCCATAGGCCAGTATCTGATGAACTATATAGTTTTTGTCTTTTTGAAGATCAAGACTGTTAATATTTCTTGACCATAAAATACCCTGTAGATTTTTTGGTATTTTTGACATAACTGCCCTTTATTTTACCATATTTTTAGGGTATATTTTAGGGTGTGGATATTAAAAACAAAGTTGCGGTTGTAACAGGGGCAAGTGACGGACTTGGAAAACAGATATCTTTAAAACTTGCAAAAGAAGGCGCGAGTCTCGCCCTCGTTGCGAGGAATGAAGAGAAACTAAATGAAGTTAAAAAAGAAGCTGAAAAACTGGGTTCTCCAAAAGTGATATGTTACCCTTGCGATATACAGGATAAGGAGCAGATTAAAAAAACCGTTCAAAAAATCGAAGTTGATTTTAACGAGGTTCAAATTCTTCTTAATATTGCCGGCATTTGGCAGAAACTTAATTTGTTGGAAGATATTCCTGAAGGAGAAGTAGACTCCGTTATTAATAGTGATTTGACGGGGATGATACATATGACGAGATTGATGCTTCCAATTCTGAAACGTCAAGATGAAGCGATTATTATTAATGATTCTTCAAAATCGGGGGTCACGGCCCAGCCGGGACAGAGTGTCTATACAGCCGCGAAGTGGGGAGTAAGAGGATTTACTGAGGTTTTGAAAGAGGATCTTAAAGATACAAATGTCCGGGTTGCGGCGATTTATCAGGGAGGGACGGACACGGAAATGTTTAATAAAACAGGAGAACATTTTAATCAGGAAAAGTTCATCAAACCTGAAGAATTGGCAAATGTGATTATTTTTATGCTTACACGTCCCTCCGGAATTTGGCTTCATGATGTAAGAGTCGAACATTAGAGGTAAAATATATCTATGAAGGTTGGAATTCATTTGGGTGGACTAGGTAGCGGTCATGAGGTAAGGGGGATTGGGGTACATACGAGCGAGCTCTTGAAAGAGCTCAAACTTAAAACTAAAAACTCAGAACTAAAAATTGAAGAGTATAATCAAAGCAAGAAATATGATTTAGTCCATTACACGGTTTTTAAGCCGTTTTCTTTTTCTCTTCCCTTCCGGAAGCCGGCTAAAAAAGTAGTTTTAACGATTCATGATCTTATCCCTCTTATCTATCCTAAACATTACCCCGGAGGAATTAAGGGAAACCTAATATTTTTTATTCAAAAACTTCTAATTAAGAAGAACGTTGACGCAATAATTACAATTTCCGAAACTTCCAAGAAAGATATCTGCAGGTTTTTAGGCGTTGATCCTTCAAAAGTACATGTAATTTATCTTGCTCCAAAAAATGTGTTCAAGCCGATCACTGATCACCGTTCACCTGCCTCGCCAAGTCAAGGCGGACTGTCCACCGTGCAAAAGAAGTATAACTTGCCGGATTCTTTTGCACTCTATGTGGGAGATGTTAACTTTAATAAAAACATCCCGGGGTTAATTGAAATGTGCAAATATGTAAATATTCCGCTTGTAATAGTGGGGAAACAAGCTGTGGAGATAGGAGATAGAGATAGGGACTTGAGTCATCAGGAACTTACTCATTTGAAGGGGTTGGACTGGTCAAATGTAATTCGTTTGGGTTTTGTGCCCGATCACGATTTAGCCGCAATTTATAATCTCGCAGACATTTATATTCAGCCTTCTTTTTATGAAGGTTTTTCCCTTCCGCCACTTGAGGCGAAAGCCTGTGGAACTTGGGTAATTGCTACAAAGATTCAAGTACACACTGAAATTTTAGAGGGAAATAAAGATTACTCCTGGGAAAAAACCGCCAAAGAAACGTTAGCTCTCTATGCGAAAATCTGATTTTAAATCTGTTATCGGCTTATTTTTGGGTTGGCGGAGCCTTCTTTTTATAACTGCTTTTTTGGCAGGAATTATTATCCCGGTTTTTGGGAGCAGGTTTCCTTACTGGGATAGAGTTTTAACAATTACAAACTTGCCAAACTGGGTTTGGGGATTTGGTAATTTTGATGGAGTCCATTACTTAAAAATTGCCCAGAATGGCTATAGTTCAAATTTAAGCCAGGCTTTTTTCCCACTTTATCCCTACTTGGTTAAATTTTTCAATATTTTTTCTAAAGATAAATATTTAGATTTGCAGTTATTTGTGGACCCGTCATATTTCTATACCGCAATGGTTTTGTCGGCAGTGTTTTTTATTTTTGCTTTGTATTTTTTAGTCAAACTTTGGCGGGAAAATTATAATTCGAAAACGGCTTTTTTATCAATATTACTTCTCTGTTCGTTTCCAACTGCTTTTTATTTCGGAGCCGTTTACTCAGAATCGCTTCTATTGCTTCTTATTGTCCTCACATTTTGGTTTGCCAAGAAAGGTAAATTCTTTTGGGCAGGAATTATGGCCGCTTTAGCCTCGATAACAAAAATTCAGGGAGCTTTACTTTTTGTTTTTCTGGCTGTTGAATTTTTTGTTCGGTACCGAAAAGAAAAATTAAGGATGTCAAAAAAATTGTTATTTGATTTTGCTGGAGTTTTGTTATCTCCTTCCGGATTAATTGGTTATATGTTCTATCTTCAGGAATCAACAGGCAATCCTTTCTTTTTCCTTTCTGCTCAACCCGGTTTTGGGGCCGAAAGAAGCGCCCTACCCGTAATTCTTTTGCCACAGGTAATTTATCGTTATTTTAAAATTTTCTTTTCTGTAAATTTATTTAGCTTAAGTTTTTTTAACGCCTTCCTGGAATTTTTTATTACAATGGCATTAATTGTTGTTTTGATCATGGCCTTCAGGAAAATGAAATTTTCCTATTGGCTTTTCTCCGCGCTGGCCGTAATTCTGCCGACTTTGACGGGAACTTTTTCTTCGATGCCCAGATACGCTCTTATGGCTTTTATGCTTTTCCCGTTTCTTGCCGTAAGGT